>Ga0194132_10002979_pt1 | contig 30819 bp, 25 predicted proteins | sample TA2KigOf80mmetaG_FD_148612 | JGI IMG/M metagenome (GOLD analysis project Ga0194132, IMG submission 148612) | Freshwater microbial communities from Lake Tanganyika, Tanzania - TA2015054 Kigoma Offshore 80m | ecosystem: Environmental > Aquatic > Freshwater > Lake | place: Tanzania: Lake...
CGCGTCGGGTCCGCGGCGAGTCACAGGCTGCGGATCGACCGCGCGCGACGGCTGCGATTCAGGAAGTGACGGCTTGGACGGCTTGGGCGCCGCTGGCGCGTCGACCGCCGTGGCGGTCACGCCTTCGCGCCTCAGACGCGAGAGCTGCGCCTCGACGGCCGGCCAGTCGGGCAGCTCGCGCGTCAGCGCGAAATCCGGATCGCGATCGGCTGAGGTCGCGACGCCGCGCTCGGTTAAGCGCCTGACAAGCACCAGGGCATCGTGTGCCCGGCCGCTCGCGGCTTGCGCCCGGGCGAGGATCCACAGCAGGTCGGGATCGCCCGCCGGTCCGATCTGCACCGTACGCCAGGCCAGATCGTGGAAGGCTTCGCGGTCGCCGCGTCCGGCGGCCTCGAGGGCCTGCTCCCGGCACGTCTGCCACGGCGTGCACGTGGGCAGGGCGCGTGGCTGTGCCTGAAGCGGCACGGTCGTCGCCACCAAAGCAAGGCACAGTCCTATGGACGCGCGCGGAGATCGCCAGGTCGTGCGCATCGAACCGCCAGGGACGCGCACCGGTCGCAGCCTACCAGTCCGTATTCAGTCGATACCCCACCCACGCTTCGGTCACCAGATAGCGTGGCTGAGCCGGGTCGTCTTCGAGCTTCTTGCGCAGCTGGCCGATGAACACCCGCAGGTACTCCGGATGTTCTTCGCTTTGCTCGCCCCAGACGGCCGCGAGCAGGCGCCGATGGTCGATGACGCGATTGGGATGGCGGGCGAGATAGACGAGCAGGTCGAATTCCTTCGGCGTCAGTCGGACCTCACGTCCGGCCACCTGCACGCGTCGGCTGCTGAAGTCGATGCGAAACACGCCGGTCGAGAGAGGCGGCTCACTGCTGTCCTCGACCGAGCGCCGCAAGATGGCGCGGGCCCGCGCCAGGAGCTCCCCCGAGTCGTACGGGCGGCTGACGTAGTCGTCGGCGCCCGATTCGAGCAGCTCGACTTTCATGGCCTCCGACGGAGCGTCCGACAGCACGATCACCGGGACTTTCGACATGCTCCTGATGCGCCGACAGAGCGCGAGGGCCTCCGACGGAGACAATCGCTTGTCCGTCACGACCAGGTGTGGTCGCCATTCGTCGATGCTCGAGAGCGCCGCATCGGTCTCGTATGCGGTGCGCACCAGATATCCCTGCCCGCTCAACACACGCTCGAGGCCGTCGCCGGAACCACCGCTCGTCTGGTCGTGACCAACCACGAGCACTCTCGAACTACTGATCATCGTGTCCCTCAGGACCGTCCTCGTCGGCCGCCGCTCAGATGAGCGGGACGGCAGGCCACGACTCGGGCCCGTCGCCTGTGGGCTCGCCGGGCGGCATCGTGTCCGGTGTCCGCCGCAGATCGGCCGTCCCAGCTGTGGATGCCGTGGGCGCGCGGACCTGAGCAACGAGACTGGCGACGACGGAGACGAGCAGGCAAGCGGCGATGGGAGCCCGTGCCGCCCGATCTGTCGATGTTCCGGATGCCGGTCGTCGGAACAAGCGGCGCTGCTCGCCCACAGGCACCCGGCATGGTAGCACGTGTGTGAGAAGGCTCACCCAGCTCAGCCCTGCACGACTTCCTCACGCAGACGCGTGCCGAGCTCGAGGATGTCCTTTTCCACCATGAGGAACGCGTCGACCACCGCGGGATCGAACTGGGTGCCGCGCCCGCTCACGATGGCGGTGACGGCTTCTTGATGAGGAATCCGTCGGCGGTACGGTCGGGCTTCGACGAGCGCGTCATAGACGTCTACGACGGCGACAATCCGACCCGTGATGGGGATCTCGTCGCCGCGCAGGCCCCGTGGATAGCCCGTCCCATCCCACCGCTCGTGGTGGGTGTAGACGATGTCCTTGGCGATCTGCAGCAGCGCGTCGTCATGGGCGCTGTCCATGCCGACATGCCGTTGCGCGCGGGTGATGGCCTCGAACCCGACCATCGGATGGCGGCGCATATCGTCGAGCTCCTCTGCGGAAAGCGCGCTCGGCTTGCCGAGGACAGCATCTCGCACTCCCACCTTGCCGATGTCGTGCAGCGGCGCCAGCCAGGAGATGTATTCGATGCGCTCCTGTGTCAGATACTCTCGAAAGCCCGGCGTGTGGGCCAGGCGCTGCGCCAGCAGACGACAGTAGCCCTGCGTGCGGCGGGCGTGCTGGCCCGTCGTCGGATCGCGCAGCTCGACCATCGTCATGAGCGATTGGACGAGGAGCTCTTGGGCTTGCTGCCGCCGCCGCTGCTCGTCGTCGGATCGGAACCGCTCGCGGGTGATGCGCCAGGTCGCCGTCAGGCCCGCCGCGCCGACCGCGGCCAGCATTGGCAGGACGGGAGACACGAAAACGCCGCCAACACGCATCGCGACCACGGCGGCGATCCACAGACCGACCCCGATCGCGAAGGCGCCGATCACGCCGCGCTGATAGCCCAGCCAGACGATCAGGCCGGCGACCGATGGCCCCAGCAGCAGCGTGAGGATCACGGTCACGAGCCGGGCGTATGGCGGGCTCGAGATGAAGTCGCGTTGCAGGAGGTTGTCCGCCGCGGTGGCGTGCAGATTCAGTCGGGGGTGCTCGCCGGTCACGGGTGTGGCGACGGCGTCGGAGACGTCGCTGCCCACGAAGACGAGCCGGTTCGCGAGGACGGCAGCCGTCGGACGCGAGTCGAGGACGTCCAGCGCCGACACGCGGGGGAACGCACCCTCCTCCCGGAAGCGCAGCGCCACGGTTCCATGATCGTCGAGCGGCACGGTCGGAAGGCCGCCGAGCTCGAGCGTCAGCGGATAGCCGTGCGTTTCTCCGATTCGCAGGGGGCCGTGGCCCACGAGCACGTGGACGGCCGCGGCTGCGAGCGAGGGGACTGTCCCGTTTCGATACGCCATGACGAGCGGCGCGCGCCGGAGCACGCCGTCGCCATCGGGCCCGAGGTTGAGATAGCCCGATGCGGCAGCCGCTCCCGTGAGCTCGGGCGCGCTGCACTCGACGCCGGAGGCGTGGAACAGGCGGGGCCCAAGCGCGAGGTCGACGAGCGGGACGGAGCCGTCCGAAGGGTCTCGTTCGATCGGGAGCACGACACACGGCACCTGTGGGGTCGGCGCGCTCACGAAGGTCATGGCGTGCCCGAGGACCACGCGACTACGGTGGAGGACGTCGACGAGCGCGTCGGTCCCGTCGTGCTCATCGAGCCCCGAATCCCCGACCGCGTCCGGCACCTGCAGGACCGTGTCGAGCGCGATCGCGGCCGCGCCGGCGGCCGTGATGCGCTGCAGCAGACGCGCGAGGAGCGGCGGGGACCACGGCCACGGGCCGTGTGCCGCGAGCGCGCTTCTGTCGACGGCGACGATCGCGACCCGGCCAGACGGTTCCCCTGGACCGGCGACGCGCAGCAGCAGGTCGTACACGCGGCGATCGAGCGCCGCGACGAGGCCCGGCAGCGTCAGAAGCGCCAGCGCCACGAGCGACGCCGCGAGCCCACACCCGAGAATGCGGCGCCGTGACATGATCGGTCTGAGTCGTCAGCACAGATGAGTCGTCTCGTCCACGCTCACCCGCTGCAAGCGCATATTAGTCCTGGAATGCCGGTTCGAGTGCCCCTCGGAATAATCCGCGCGGTCGGCCGACCGGGCAGGGCCTATAATCGGACGACCGTTTGAAGCGAGTCCGGGGGCACTTACAAGGGAGCAGATCCATGCGGTGGATCGCGATAGCTGTTTCGACGCTCGTGGTCATCGTCACGCTCGCCGTCGTGGCGCTGGTGCGGGCGCAACAACCGATGCCCGGGCAGCCGGAGCTGAAGATCGGCGACATGGCGCCTGAGTTCACGTTGCCGGGCAGCGACGGCCAGACGCACTCGTTGGCCAAGCTGCGGGGAAAGACCGTCGTGCTCGCCTGGTTCCCCAAGGCGTTCACCGGTGGTTGAACGGCTGAGTGCCGGGCCATCCGTGAGAGCGGCCCTACGATTCGTCAGTTCGACGTCGCGTACTTCATGATCAGCACCGACACAATCGAGGACAACACGGCGTTTGCCAAGAAGGAGAACGCCGATTTTCCCATCCTTGCCGATCCGTCGAAGGAGACCGCGCGGAAATACGGCGTGCTGGCCGACTTCAGCAAGTTCATGCTCGGGGAGGTCGCCACGCGCTGGACCTTCTACATCGGGCCCGACGGCAAGATCCAAGACATCGACAAGAAGGTCAGCACGGGGACATCGGGTGCCGATATCGCCGAGCGGCTGAAGGCGCTGAACGTCCCGCCCGCGAAGCGGTAAGCGGATAGCACGTGGCCAGTTGCGGCGTGAAGGCTGCCACCTGTCAGATCACGATGCGCCCACGTCAGTGAGTGCCTGGCGGACGGCGGCGACGGCCTCCTCATCGGTGGGGAAGCCGTCGGCCGTTTTCTGAGCCACGCGTTCCTCCCCCACCCACACTGTGAACTCGCCGCGCCCGCCGACCACGATCTCTGCGTCGACGCCGAGTTGTTTCTTGATGAGCGCCGCCACCCGGGCAGCGCGTGGCTCGTAATTTCACACCAGGCAGTAGCGAATGCGAATAGAGGGCATGACGGGTTTCCTCGCTTTCAGGATAGCCGAGACGGGTCGCGCCGCAGCGCGTTGACCTAAAACCGCCAGCGAAGGCCGACGGTCGGAAAGCGCGGGATGGACTGATCGCGCACCTCGACAATCCGCGGTCGGTCGGACATCGGGTCGTACTCGAGGCGGGGGTCGAGCGAGCCGGCGTTTTCACGATCGAGGAGATTGATGACCTCGGCGTACAGCTCCCACCGTCCCGCGGCGCCTCGGGGACGCCAGGTGGCGCGAAGGTCGGTGCGCGCGAAGAGCGGCAGGCGTCCTCCGTTCAGGTTGGAGACGCCGCCGAAATCGACGGCGTACACCCGCCGTCCTGCGGCATCGACGGCCGGCAGCAGCTCGTCGACGATTCCGTCGCCGTCACGATCGAGCAGGTCTTCGTCGGCGGCGACACGCAGGCCGAGCGGCGTCGTGCGCGGGAAGCCCGAGGCGACCCGTGTCGTGGCCGCGATCTCCCAGCGCGACGTGAGCTGGTACGAGATGACCGCGGACACGGCATGCCGCCGGTCGTACTCGAACGGATACCGCCGGCCGTACGACTCGCGCTCAGCGCGACCCCAGGTGTAGCTCGCCCATCCGCGAAGCCGCGCGCTCGCCGGCGCCGTTGTCCGCGACACGAAGAGGTCGAAGCCGTAGGCGCGCCCCTCTCCGTCGTTGGTCGGCACCGCGGTGATGATCGGGTCGGCAGGTACGCTGGACCGCAGCGATAACGGGAAGTCGTAGCGCGCCAGCCGCGCCTGCCGCTCGGCCTCGGGCTCGAGCCGTCCAATCAGCAGATCGTTCGACCGCTTGTAGTACGCCTCGATTCGGACCAGGCCGTTCGTGCTGAACCGTCGCTCGACGCCCGCCGACGCCTGGAGCGCCTGCTCGCTCCGCAGCGTCCGACCCTCGGGACCGGTCAAGTCGAGGAGGTAGTCGCTCTGAATCAGCTTCTCGTAGCCGGGTGTCTGGGTGTAGCGGCCGACCGCGGCCCGCAGCGTCGTCTCGGGCGCGAGGATCCATGAAGCCGTCACGCGAGGCGAGATCGGCGTACCGCGTGTCGCACCGCTGCGGTCGAGGCGCACGCCGCCTTCGAGCGAGCCCCGGCGGCCCTGCCATCGGTCGGATAGCCAGACCCCGCCGCGCGTCGCCACGCGGATCGAGCGCAACGAATCGGGAAGACCGGCGCCGCCTTGCACGCTGGATCCGTTCGTGGCAGCCGGATTGCGGTCACCGCGAATCTCGAACGCCAGGTCGGTCGACAGGCGGTGGAGCTCGCCGCCGGCCTCGAAGAGGTGCGCCCCTCGGGACCAGGTGAGTTCCTGACGGAGCGAGGTGTCTCTCACGCCGAGCGCGCGGTCGAACACCACGTCGGCCGTCCCGATCGCCTCGTCGTCTGGCGCGTTCGAGCGCTCGCTGCGGTTCTCGACGGCCGCGTCCACGCCGAAGGTCGAGGCGCTCTTCGAGTAGCCGACGATCGTGTGCGACTGCGCCGACGAGCCGAGCGTGGTGTCGAAGCGCACCCAGACCAAATCGTTGCTCGTGTCGTCCTGGAACGCGCCGCGCACCTCGTCTTCGTCGATCTCGAGCGACGCGCTCTGACGGCTGCGCAGGCCGAAGATCGAGACCGTCCGACCGGGGGCGAGGTCCCACACGACTTTGCTCTGCAGGTCCGCGAATCGCGGGAACTCCTGGTCGGCGATGCGCGAGGCGATGAGGTCGTAGTAGGTGCGGCGAGCGGTCACGAGCCACGAGCCTTGCGCTCGACCTGGCAGCTTCCCTTCGAGCACCGTGTTCGCATCGGTGACGCTGAGCGAGGCCGATCCGGTCAGCGGCGTCTGCCGTGAGCCGTTTCGATTGTCGATGAGCAGCAGCGAGGAGAGCCGGTCGCCGTACTTGACGCTGAAGCCGCCCGTCGCCAGCTCGAACCGCTGAATCGTTTCGGGGTTGAAGGCGCTCGTCAACCCGAACAGCCGGAACGGATCGTGGATCTCGACCCCGTCCATCATCGTGAGGTTCTGATCCGGGGCGCCACCGCGGACCGCGAGCCGGCTCCCGATTTCGTCGGTGGCCGAGACACCAGGAAGCGTCTGCAGCGTACGGAAGACGTTGTCGAGCGCCCCGGGCGTGCGCAGCACCTGCTGCGGGGCGACCTGCACGATCGAGGGTGCGGCAGCCGGCGGTGGGGCGGCCACCACGTCCACCGACGACGTGAAGACCGAGGCGCGCACGAGCGCCAGCTCTACATCGCCGCGATCGCGATCGGCCAGCTCGATGGTCGCGGTCAGCGGGTAGTAGTCAGGGCTCGTCACCTCGAGCGTCACCGTGCCGGCCTGGAGCGTCAGGTCGAACCGGCCGTCGCGATCGGTCCGTGTCTGGACCTCACCGGCCGTCACGGTCGCACCGGGAATCGGCACATCGGTCTGCGCGTCCTTGACGACGCCCGTGAGGGAGCGGTTCTCGACCGCTTGCGCCTCGTCGACGCGCGGGGCGACGCAGGCCGCCACGAGTCCGACAACGAAGCACAGGCCTCGCCAAGTCATCGCGAAGGGCATGGGGAATGTCAGTCGGGCAGCGTTCGTCAGGCAGGCGCCAAGTAGTATTGTATGCGGCCCCACCGGCCACGTGCCACAGGGAGATGAGACGTGCGCGCAGCGATTCGGTTCCTAACAGCTCGTGGCTCGTCGCACCGAACGGGGCGAGGCCTCCGACTTGGAAGGTGCGAGGCGGGACGCCTCGCCCGTCGCAGGCGGAGAGACGAGCGTCACGGGTTCGTCGCGGGGCTCATCGTCCTATCGACGGCGATGATCGCGGGGTGCTCCGGCTCGAGCACCAGTCCGAGCAGACAAAGCGACCCGATTCCCGGCTTGGCCGGCACGGCAGCGCGGCTGAACGGGAACGCCGATCAGGTGTGGGAAGTCGAATGCACGCCCATTGACCAGAGCACGCCACGCTGTCCCGACCAGGGGTTCCGGCCCGCGCAGCGCGTGCTCGCTCCATTCAGCGAATGGCTGGCGCCCCCAAGCGGTGTCGGCTGGATCGGTGTGAACGATCGCGCCACCCTCCCGACCGGGTTCGGCGACCAGCGGCCGCGCTACCAGTACCTCTATCGGATTTCCTTCGACCTGACCGGCTTCGATCCGTCGACGGCTCGCCTGGAGCTCGAGTGGGCGGCCGACAACTATTTCGGCGGCTATCGACTGAACGCAGGCACCTATTTGGGCGAGCTCGCCGAGAATCGGCAGTGGCTCTCGTTCAAACCGCTGGCGCTCAGAAGCCCAGGCGCCGCGTTCGTGGCCGGACGGAACGTGTTGGAGCTTCGGGTCATGGGGGACGGGCAGACCGACGGCTTGATCGTTCGCGACTTCAGGGGAACGGCCGAGAGAAGGTAGACTGGCCTTCCACCGCAGTTTCAAGAGGAGGCCCGTATGCGCGCGCTGACGCTGAGCTTGTTGACCCTCGCGGCGCTCACCGGCGCGCTGTCGGCGGCCGTCGGTCAGGATAAGGACAAAGAGCCTGGGCCAGGTGGCCGCGAGGCCTCGAAGACGATGACGCTCGTCGGATGCATCGCGCGGCGGAGCGCGCCGTCGCAGTTGACCATCGACGACGCGCAGAGGGGACGGTTCCAGCTGGTGGGACCGCGACTCACGCAGTACGTCGGTCAGCGGGTTGAGCTGTCCGGCACGCCCGACACGGGGCGGCTGCGGATCAAAGGGGGGCTCACGCCCACGCCGAACGTCGCCGGACAGGCTGGCGCGATCGATCCGGTCCGTGCGGCGGTCGCTGCGCAACCAGGAGGTGGCGGCACCGGGACCGGCGATGCCAGCCTGCCCAGCTTCCGCGTGCGTTCGATCAAGACGATCGGCGGCGCCTGCGAGTGAAGACGCCGCGCCGCCCGATTTCCTGCGGTCCGTTCGACGCCGTCCTCGTCATCGCGTTTGGGGGGCCCGAGGGCCTCGCCGACATCCGTCCCTTCCTCGCCAACGTCGTCCGCGGCCGTCGCGTGCCGCCGGATCGCCTTGACCAGGTCGCCGCCCACTACGAGCACTTCGGCGGTGTGTCGCCCATCACGGCGGTGACGCGCCGGCAGGCTGAGGGCTTGCGCGCGCGCCTCGCCTGGCGCGGCGTGCCGCTGCCGGTGTACGTCGGCATGCGGAACTGGCATCCGCTGCTCCCCGAGACGCTGCGCCAGATGGCACGCGACGGCGTGCGGCGCGCGATCGGCTTCATCTGTGCCGCGCACCGCTCCTATTCGAGCTGCACGCAGTATCGAGAGAACGTCCAGGATGCGCGGCGCGCGACCACGGCCGAAGGGCTTCCCGACGTGACCGTCGCGTATGTGGGCGATTGGCACACCCACCCCGGCTTCATCGAGGCCAATGCGCGCCACGTCGACGTGGCCCGGCAGGCGCTCCCGGTCGAGCATCGCGCGCGCGCGCGCCTCGTCTTCACCGCTCACAGCATTCCGACGACAATGGCGGGTGCCGCGACCTACCAGGCGCAACTGCGGGAGTCGGCCCGACTCGTGGCCGCGCGCGTCGGCGTGAGCGACTGGGCTCTCGTCTTCCAGAGCCGGAGCGGCCGACCGAGCGACCCGTGGCTCGAGCCCGACGTCTGCGAGTACCTGCGAGACGCGCGCGCCGAGGGGCTCGATGCCGCAGTCCTCTGTCCCATCGGCTTCGTGTGCGACCACATCGAGGTGCTCTACGACCTCGACGAGGAAGCCGCCAAGGTCGCCCGCGAGATTGGGCTGGTGATGACTCGGGCCGAGGCCGTCAACGACGATCCGGTCTTTCTCGAGTTGATGGCCGATGTCGTGATGACGACCTGGCGCCGCTATCGCACCGGGCTCCCGCTGCCGGTCATAGCCCCTCAGGGAAGTCCCTCCTTGTCTTTTTCGCGTTGAACTGCACGATGTGACGAACAAGAGGCTCAACGAGTCATTGACACGGTCTTTTCTGACGCCGATAGTCTCCTGGAGACCTCTCGTCAATGACACTCGACACCGCCTCGCGTTCAACGGCAGATGGCCTCGCGCTCGGGACTTTGGGGCGTCCTCGGCCGAGTGAGGCACCTGACGGGGGCATCGAGGTCTGTGGGACCGATGTTTTCCGCCTCTCCAGCCGGTCGTGAAGGTGTTCACTCTGCTTGACACGCCAACCGTCGATCCTGCGTGCCCGGATGCGACGCGTCCGGCCAGGTGGAAGGGACCGTCCGTCAGGGCGCAGGGGGTGTGGGCCGCGGTCCTGCTCGCGACGTTCAGCCTGGTCGGTGAGTTCCTGATCTGGCCCGATTGGGATGCGACCTGGTTCCTGATGATTGCGCGCCAGATTCAGGCCGGCGCGACGGTGTACTCGAACGAGCTCATCGAGATCAACCCGCCGACCATGATCGAGTTCGCGCGGCTTGCGCTCGCGGTGAGCGAGCCGCTCGGGATCACGGCGGTCACCGCCTGGCGCCTGTTGGTGTTCACCTGCATGCTCGCGTCGCTCGGGTTGTCGCTGGCGTTGCTGCGCCGTGCGCTCGAGCCCGAGGACACGACGCTCTTTCTGCCGGCGGCGGTCGTTTTCGCCATCGCGCTCGGAGTCATTCCGGGCATGAGCTTTGGGCAGCGCGAGCACATCATCGTGCTGCTGATGACCCCCTACGTCCTGGCCGCAGCGCTCCACGCGGACGGCCGGCGACCCGCTCTCGTGTTGTCGCTGGCGTGCGGCGTCATGCTCGGCGTCGCGATGACCATCAAGCCGCACTACGCGCTCATCGTCCTCTCGGTCGAGGCGGTCGTGGTCCTGCAGACGCGCCAACCGCGCGGCATTCTCCGCGCCGAGACCCTCGGCGCCGCGGCCACGGCGGTGGTCTTGGCACCGGCGCTGCTCGCCCGCTATCCGGGTTATCTGTCGGTCGCCGTTCCGTACGCGCTGCGTTACTACGAGGACTACGATGAACTGGTGCTGAGCCTTCCGCACGGCGGCTACGTGGCGGGCGGCACGGCGGCGATCGCGGCAATCGGCTGGCTTGGCCTGCGGCCAGCAGTCCCGGTCACGTTGTACGCCGCCGGCCTCGGGGCCGTCGTGGCGTTTCTCGCGCAGCGCAAGGGCTGGGATTACCACTTCCTGCCGGCACGAAGCTTCCTGTTGCTGGCCAGCGGCCTGGCGCTGCTCCGCGCCGGGCGCGCCGCCTTCGAGCCCCGGCTCGCGCATCGATCGAAGGTGCCGTTTGGACGCCTGATGTCGGCCGTCGCGGTGGCGATGATGCTCGGCGTGTCGGCGCTCATGGTCCGCCGGACGAACAACATCAACGGCGGGCACTGGGCGGGACAGTTCGGACGATTGCAGGCGCTCTTCGAGTCGCTGCGGCCCGAGGCCCGGCCGCTCTCGGTCGCGACGTTCTCACTCGAGCTCTATCCCGCGCTGCCGGTGACCGAAGTGATGAACGGCGAGTGGGCGTCGCGCTTCTCCTGTCTCTGGATGGTGCGCGCGATCGAGGCGCGCGAGCGGGCCGGCGGTGACGATGCGCTGCCGCAGCATTCAGGGCGGAGCGATCTCATCGCCGCCGTCGCGGAGGACCTCCGCCGGCGCCGGCCGACGTTCGTGCTGATCGAGGAAGGCCGATCGCGGGTGCTGGACGAAATCGTGGCGGCGGAGCCCGTGCAGGACGCGCTGCGCGCGTACCGCCGCGCCGCCCAGCTGGACGAGCTGGGCGTCTGGGTCCGCGGCGAGTCCTCGGATCCCGACGACCGCTAACCGCGACAGCCCTCAGCCGCGCTCGATTGTGACCGACTCGATGGTGATGGGAGAGACGGGGCGATCCCCGGGCTGTTTGGTCGGCGCCTTCCCGATCTTCTGCACCACTTCGAGACCGTCGACGACCTCCCCGAACACCGTGTGCCGGTTGTCGAGCCACGGCGTGGCGGCCAGGGTGATGAAGAATTGGCTGCCGTTGGTGTTCGGTCCGGAGTTGGCCATCGACAAGATGCCCGGTCCCCGGTGCCGCAAACTGGGGGCAAACTCATCGGCGAACTGAAAACCCGGTCCACCCGTGCCCGTGCCCAGCGGATCCCCCCCTTGGATCATGAAGCCGTCGATGACCCGGTGGAAGATCAAGCCGTCGTAGAAGGGGCGCTTGGCCTTCTGGCGGGTGCGCGGGTCGGTGAACTCGCGTGTGCCTTCGGCCAGGCCCACGAAGTTGGCGACCGTGTTCGGCGCCTCGTCTTCGAAGAGTCGGATCGTGAAGCGGCCTTCGCTCGTGGTGAAATGGGCTTGCAACATTGGTATGCTCTCTCCAGTGCCGTGCGCGGCGGCCGCCACGGTCGCGTCGGCCCACCCCGGGCCTTCCGGAGCCGTAGGGGTCAAGTCAGCATGCTGGTGCGTCAGCCTGTGGGCGGGTGCATCATAGCCTCAGACACACGCAGGTGGGAGGGTTCATGAGAGTGCCGTCGTTTGTCAGTCTTTCGCTCGGTCTGGCGCTGGTGGCGACGGTGGCCGGCACCACCGTCTCGGCGCAGGACGCCGCCAAGCTCGCCAAGCCGGCCAGCTTCACGGAGCAGGCGCCGGAGGTCTTCAAGGCCAACTTCGACACGAGCGTCGGCACGTTCGTCATCGAGGTGCACCGCGATTGGGCGCCGCTCGGGGCCGATCGCTTCTACAACCTCGTCAAGAACGGCTTCTTCAACGACGTGCGCTTCTTTCGGGTGATCCCGAACTTCATGGCGCAGTTCGGCATCCACGGCACGCCGGCGGTGGCCGCGGCGTGGCGTCAGGCGCAGATCAAAGACGATCCGGTGAAGCAGAGCAACAAGCGCGGGTATGTGACGTTCGCCACCGCGGGGCCCAACACGCGGACGACGCAGCTCTTCATCAACTTCGGCGACAATGCCGCGCTCGACAAACAGGGCTTCGCGCCGTTCGGCCGCGTGGCCTCCGGCATGGACGTGGTCGACAAGATCCACAACGGGTACGGCGAGGGGGCCCCGCGCGGCAAGGGACCGGAACAGGGCCGCGCCCAGTCGGAAGGCAACGCCTACCTGACGAAGGAGTTCCCGAAGCTCGACTACATCAAGTCCGCGACCATCGCGAAGTAGCGCCCGCCGATCGTTGCTCATCGGGGTTCGTCGGGGCTCGCGCTGGGGCCTGGCCTGACCGGCCGGCCCCGGCGTGCGCCGACCAAGCGACCAGTGTCCATCGTGTTCCAAGACACGCCCTTCACCGCCCTCGCCGCGGGTCGCCACGCCGATCCGTTCACCGTGCTCGGTCCGCATCGCGGTCCCGACGGCGTGGTCGTGCGGGCGATCCACCCTCACGCGGAGCGGGCCGCCATCGTGATCCACCCCTCGCAGCGCGTCATTCCGATGCGGTCCCGACCCGAGCCTGGGCTGTTCGAGGTCGTGCTCCCGCACGACCTCGAACAGCCCCTGCCGACCTACCGGTTGCGCCTGACCTTCGACGAGACGCGGACGATCGACCTAGACGATCCGTATCGGTATCCGCCCGTGCTCCGCGATCACGACCTCCACGGCTTCAGCGAGGGGACCGACTATCGGATCTTCGAGAAACTCGGCGCGCACTCGATTCGCCTGGGGGCGACAGACGGCGTGCATTTCGCCGTGTGGGCACCCAATGCGCAGCGTGTGAGCGTGGTCGGCGACTGGAACGGCTGGGATGGCCGTGTGCACCCAATGCGGCGGCTCGTGCCGTCGGGGGTCTGGGAGATCTTCATGCCGGGCCTCGGCCCCGGGGAGAAGTACAAGTTCGAAGTCCGCGGCTCGACCGGGGACGTCGTGCAGCGCAGCGATCCGTTCGGCGTCTTCTTCGAGGTGCCGCCGAAGACCGCCGCGATCGTGCACGACGTCGGAGGCTACGCGTGGGGCGACGCGGCGTGGATGGCCCGGCGGGCCGAGACGCGCGGGTGGCTCGACCAGCCCATGACCGTCTACGAGGTGCACCTGGGTTCGTGGGTGCGCGTGCCCGAGGACGGCAACCGCTTTCTGACCTATCGCGAGCTCGCCGAACGGCTGCCGTCTTACGTCAAGGACCTGGGATTCACGCACGTCGAGCTGCTGCCGGTCATGGAGCACCCGTTTGCGGGCTCGTGGGGCTATCAGGTGCTCGGGTACTACGCACCGACGAGCCGCTTCGGGCCACCGGAAGATTTCAAACGGCTCGTGGATGCGTGCCATCAAGCCGGCCTCGGGGTCATTCTCGACTGGGTGCCCGGCCACTTCCCGAAAGACGGCCACGGGTTGGCCTGGTTCGACGGGACGGCGCTCTTCGAGCACGCAGATCCGCGGCAAGGAGAGCACCGCGACTGGGGCACGCTCATCTTCAACTACAGCCGCAACGAGGTGCAGAGCTTCCTGCTGGCCAATGCGCTCTTCTGGCTCGAGGAGTACCACGTCGACGGGCTGCGGGTCGACGCGGTGGCGTCGATGCTCTACCTCGATTACTCGCGCCACGAGGGTGACTGGATTCCGAACCGCTACGGCGGCCGTGAGAACCTCGAGGCGATCGCGTTTTTGCAGAAGCTGAACACCCTGACCCACGGCGGGCATCCGGGCACGATCACCGCGGCCGAGGAATCGACGGCCTGGCCCGGGGTGAGCCGGCCGGTCCACCTCGGCGGCCTGGGATTCACGTACAAGTGGAACATGGGCTGGATGCACGACATGCTGCAGTACGTGCACGAGGATCCGGTCCACCGCCGGTGGCACCACGATCTCATCACGTTCTCGATGCTCTACGCCTTCAGCGAGAACTTCGTGCTGCCGTTCTCACACGATGAGGTCGTGTACGGAAAGCGGTCGATGCTGGACAAGATGCCGGGCGACGTCTGGCAGAAGCTTGCGACGCTCAGGGCGCTCTATGGGTACATGTGGGGGCATCCGGGCAAGAAACTGCTCTTCATGGGCGGCGAGTTCGGGCAGTGGCGCGAGTGGAATCACGACGAGAGTCTCGACTGGCACCTGCTCCAGGACGACACGCACGCCGGCCTGCGACGCTTCCTGCAAGCGCTCAATTGGCACTACGGTTCGCAGCCGGCGCTCTACGAGCGTGACAACGACCCGAGTGGCTTCCGCTGGATCGACTGCCACGATCACGAGAACAGCGTGATCTCGTTCGTCCGATCGGCGGCCGATCCATCCGACCAGCTGGTCATGGTGGTGAATTTCACGCCCGTGCCGCGCGAGGGCTACCGCCTCGGCGTGCCAGCGCCGGGACACTACGTCGAGCTGCTGAACAGCGACAGCGCCTACTTCGGCGGCAGCGATGTCGGCAATGCCGGAGGCGTCACGAGCGAGCCCTCGCCGGCGCACGGGTTCGATTCCAGCCTCAGCCTGAGGCTGCCGCCTCTGGCCTGTCTATGGCTCAAGCCGCGCAGGTGAGCGCCGCAGGGCCCCGCACGCAGTCGACACCTCAGTCTCCCCGGACCCTCATCGTCGCGGTCGTGACGCTGGGGACGTTCACCGATCTCGTCGCCTATTCAGTCGCCGTGCCGGTGTTGCCCGACCTCACCGTGCGGCTCGGCGTGTCGCCGACCATGATCGGGCTCCTGTTTGCGTCCTTCGGCGTGACGCTCCTTGGCGTGTCGGTGCCCGCCGGCGCCCTGTCGGATCGGATCGGCCGCCGACCGCCGCTCGTGTTCGGCATGGTGCTTCTCGCCGGGTCGACGCTGCTCTTCGCCAATGGCGATCGTCTCGTGTGGTTGTTCGTCGCGCGCCTCTTGCAGGGGGCGGCGGACGCGATTGCCTGGGGTGTCGGCTTCGCGCTCATCGCCGATCTCTACGGCGCCGAGGCTCGCGGGCGGGTGATGGGCGTGGTCATGTCGGGCTCGAACCTGGGTCTCATGGTCGGTCCCTCGTTGGGCGGCTGGCTCTACGAGACCGGCGGACCGCGGCTGCCGTTTCTCGCCGTGACGGCTCTGGCGCTCGCCGCCGCCGTGGGGACGAGCCTGCTGCGCCTGCCCGCCCCCACGACCCGGCGTGAGCCGGTTCGCGTGGGACCGGCCCTCCGTCATTCCGCGGTCTGGTCGTGCGCCGTCGCGGTGCTCGTGGCTTCCGCGACGATCACGATGATCGAGCCGGTGCTCGCGCTGTGGCTGGCCGCGAAGCTCGGGCTCTCGCCGGGACGGATCGGCTTGGTGTTCGGCGTGGCGGCGGTGGCGTCCACGCTGGTCCACCCTCTGTACGGCTACCTGGCCGACCGACACGGGGGCAGGTTCTTGATGCTGCTGGGACTGGCAGCCGTCGGGGTCACGCTCCCGCTGCTCGGGCGGGCGAGCTCGCTGATGACGGCGACCCTGTTCTTCGCGCTCGTGGCAGTGATGGTGTCGCTCATCGTCACCCCCTCCCTCGCCTACATGGCCGAGGCTGCCGGAGTGGCCGGTGTCACGAGCTTCGGCGTGTCCTACGGCTTGTACAACCTCGCGTGGGGCGCGGGCCTGCTCTCCGGACCGTCGCTCGGCGGCTTTCTCTACGAGCGCCTCGGCTTTCCGGTTTTGACGCTCGTCTGGCCGCCGGTGCTCTTTGTGACGGCGATTCTGCTGGTGCGGTTCGGCCGCCAGCCGGCGGGTGCGCCGGCGGTCTCGGTGTGAGTCATCAGGCATCGGTCAACGGTCATTGGTGGTGAATGTCGAGTCATGAGTCATGAGTGGTGAGCCTCGAATCCTGCAGCGCGGACGTCGACGGCGCACGGCTCTGATGCGACTGCGTTTCCTCCCCTGGTTGCTCGTCGCCGGCGCGCTGGTGACACTCGATGCGCAGACACCTCGCCGGGGACGGAGCCGGACGCCCGCTCCGCCCCCCGAGTCGCCCGCGGCTCGTGCCGCGCGCATTCATCGCGACGCGATCGTCATCGACACGCATATCGACACGACACAGAAGCTCGGTCGAGCCGGGTGGGACTTCATGGCGCGGCACGCGCCCGGACAGCTCGGGGCAGCGAGCCATGTCGACGGTCCCCGCATGCGGGAGGGCGGGCTCGACGCGGCGTTCTTTTCGATCCATGTGCCGGGGACGGTGGCGGGATCCGAGGCCGTGAAGCGCGCGCTCCTCCAGATCGACGAGGTGCGGCAGCTGGTCGCGAAACATCCCGCGGACCTGCTGTTTGCGGCGACGGCCGCCGACGTGCGTGCCGCGCACAAGGCCGGGAAGATCGCCGTGCTGCTGGGCATGGAAGGGGGGCACATGATCGACGACAGCCTCTCCCTCTTGCGCGACTACCAGCGGCTCGGGGTTCGCTACCTTACGCTGACGCACGCGGTCAACACGTCCTGGGCGGACTCGTCGGGCGATACGCCGGCTCACCAAGGGCTGACCGAGTTTGGCCAGGACGTGGTTCGCGAGTTGAATCGGCTCGGGCTGATGGTCGACGTGTCGCACGTCGCGGACACGACCTTTTGGGATGCGCTCGCCGTCAGCCGCGCGCCGCTCCTTGCGTCCCATTCTTCGGCGCGAGCTTTGTCAGGCCATCCGCGCAACATGAGCGACGAGATGATCCAGGCGTTGGCGGCCAAGGGCGGCCTCATCCAGATCAACTTCTACGATCGCTACCTCGACGACGATCTCAACAAGACGATCACCGCGCGACGGTTGCGGCTCTCGGCGCTCGGCCGCGAGCTCGAGGAGAAGTACCCGGGCTCGACGAACGCCCGTCGGCGGAAAGACGAGCTCGCGGCAGCCGAATCGGCGATGTCTCCGCTGCCGACCGCCAACTGGCAGCGCATCGTCGATCACATCGATCACGTCGTGAAGCTGGTCGGCGCCGCGCACGTCGGTCTCGGCTCGGATTTCGATGGCGCGGCCATGCCCGAGGGTATGGAGGACTGCACGCAGCTTCCCAAAATCACCGAGGCGCTCCTCGAGCGTGGCTATTCCGATCGGGATGTACGCCACATCCTTGGCGAGAATCTGCTGCGTGTGATGGAGGCCGTCGAAGCCGCCGCGAAAAGCGGCTCGCCGTAATCGGGGCGGGCGGGCTCATCCCTGCGCACTTTTTCGGGGAAGGGGCCTCAACAGGGTGAGCCGTCGAGCCGATAGCAAGAGATGGTCAGCCATGCCACCCCCAGCGCCGGACAATCGTCGCCAGCACGTACGGATCAAAGGACCCTTCGACGGCAAGCGCATCAGCATGATCGACACGCCGGTCCAGATCTACGATCTCAGCGAGGGCGGCTGCTTCGTCAACTCGATGCAGGAGCAGTCGGTCGGCCGCGAGGTCGTGCTCGAGATCGTGCTACCCCACGAGGGCCCCGTCACGCTCACGGCCGAGACGCTGTACACGCGGCCGGGATTCGGCTTCGCGGCCCGCTTCACCCACGTCGAGCCGCACGTGAGGGTCAAGCTGCGCCGCCAGCTCGCCCAGCTCCTCGCCCAAGGCGCGCAGACGCTGTAAAGACGGCCCAGGCGGGACTCCCACGCCGGTTTCCGAGCTTGTGATAGACTTTCGATAGTCTTTTCCCATGGTTTTCGTGTCACTGAGACACTGAGATACGTGTTTTCTTCGCTAGCGCCGCCAGCGAGCGGCCGGGTAGTGTTCTGATGCCTCGTCCGTCACGTGCCTCTGCGTCGAAGCCCCTGTATGCCGGTACTCCGACCAACGGCCGCATCAAGACGATCGTCCGCGGCCAGGGAACCGGCATCATCAGTGCCCCTGCGGGCGACGTGTTCTTCCACAAGAGCGACGTCAAGGCGAGCTTTCTCGATCTCGCCGTAGGCGATCGTGTCGTCTTCGAGCTCCTCGACGACGCCATCAGTGGCCCACGGGCGCAGAACGTCCGCTTGGCTCCTGCGCGAAAATCACGGTGAGTCCGGAGCGCCTTCTCGATACTCGCGCGGGCAGTGCAGGTGGTCCGCGGGAGAGCGTGAAGGCGATCGCCACCCCCCAGCCTCCGCCGGCTCTCGACGACGTGTGAAGCTCCGGCTGGCCCAGGGGACGAGTGGCCTGTCCTCGCGATAGGTCTAGCGGATCCCGCCGCGCGGCGCCCGGGCCGCAAGGCGCGACGAGCGGAGCAGACCGGGTCGTCTTTGACCGAGGAGCAACGTCGCGGCGTGGGATGCCCCGCAGGCAAGACGCTGTACTTATCGCGAGGACAGGCTAATCGATGCGCCCGCAGACCGCCGCGTCCGGCCACGCGCTCCAGTCCACTCCGATAACCGGTTCATCCCCTCGGCTGACCGCCGAGTGGCGGGTCGCGGACGCCGCGCTGCTGGCGCTTTTCTTCTCGTCCGGCTTCGTGGCGCTCCTCTACCAAGTGATCTGGCAGCGGCTCTTGGGGCTCATCGCGGGGCTCGACCTGACCGCGGTGACGCTCATCGTCGCTGTCTACATGCTCGGGATGGGAATCGGAAGCGCGGCCGGTGGCATGCTGGCCGATCGTCTTGGACGGCGATCGCTGCTCGCCGTGTTCGCGGGCGCCGAGCTGGCCGTGGCACTCTGCGCCCTAGGGAGCAAGACGCTCTATCGTGATCTCTTCTATGAGCGGGCGGCGAGCCTGGGCGGTTTGCCATTCGCCTTGGCGACCGCCGCCGCGTCGACCCTGCTCGTGCCCACGTTCTTCATGGGCCTCACGCTTCCGGTCTTGAGCAAAGCCGTGACGCCGTCGCTCGAGGGCGCGGCGCACAAGATCGCGGGACTCTACGGCTGGAACACGATGGGCGCCGCGGTCGGGGCCTGGCTCGGCAGCTCGGTCATCGTGCGTTCGTTCGGGTACGAGCGAAGCCTGTGGTTCGGCGCCGTCGTGAACGCCGGCTGTGCCCTGGGTGCGCTGCTCCTCGTTCGGCTGGCGGATCGGCCCCGCGCCGCGCCCGTGGGCGCCGAGTCACCGCGATCGCCGGCCGCGGCGGCGCACGCGGCGTGGTCGTGGCGGACCTGGCTGGTGGTGTACTTCCTCTCCGGCTTCCTGGCCCTCGGTCTCGAGATGGTGTGGTTTCGTGTGCTGGGTGTGCTGCTCAAGTCCACGGCCTACACGTTTCCCTTGCTGCTGAGCATCTACCTGCTCGGGGTGGGGGGAGGCAGCCTGGTCGGCCGATGGATCGCGCCTCGAGTCCGTCAGCCGCTCCGGTGGTTTCTCCTCGCGCAAGCTGGAATCACGTTGTATGCGAGCGCCTCGGTGGCGGTGCTCGTATGGGCCTTGAGCACGCAGCGGCGGCTCGAGAGTTTGCGCCGGTACCTGGCCTCGTATGACCCGATTGATTTCGCCTTCGATTTCTTCGCGCTCTCGCCGGGACAGCTGGCCTTCTATCTCGTGCTGCCGGCGTTTCTCATCCTGCCGCCGACGCTGCTGATGGGCCTCAGCTTTCCCTTGCTCCAGCGCGGCGCCCATTCCGATCTCGACTCGCTCGGTCGACGGGTCGGTGCCCTGCAGACGGCCAACATCCTGGGGTCGACGGTGGGAGTGGTGGTCGTGGGGCTCGTCCTCCTCGATTGGCTCGGAACGGCCGGGACCCTCTGGTCGCTCACGGTCGGCAGTCTGGTCTTCTTGCTGCTTGCCTCGCGCACGATGGCCAGGCCCGTCATCGCCGCCTCGGCCGCTGTCGTGGTCAGTGCGGGAGCCCTCTGGGCGGTACCGTCTTCGTCGGCGCTGTGGTCGCGGTTCCATGGGGCGGAACCGTCCCGCATGCTGTATGCCGAGGACGGATCCGGCCTGTCGGTTCTGACGAGCTCCGAGCCGTCGTTCCGCCGACGCACCGATGTCTACGTGAACGGGCTCGGACAGAGTTGGGTGCCCTTCAGCGGCGTGCACTCGTATCTGGGATTGGTACCGGCGCTGCTGCACCCGGCACCTCGGACGATCGCGATCATCGGGCTCGGGTCGGGCGACACGGTGTACTCGGCCGCGGGTCGGCCGGAGACCGTGCGGGTCGACTGCATCGAGATCATCGGCGGTCAGCTCGAGACGCTGCGGGCGCTCTATGCGCGCACCGGCTACCCAGGCCTGGGTGGGCTGCTCGAGGATCCGCGCCTGCGCTTCACGGTCGGCGATGGCCGGCGCTTCGTGATGCAGAGCCGCGACCGGTTCGATATCATCGAAGCCGACGCGCTCAGGCCGGCCAGCGCCTACTCGGGCACGCTGTACTCACGCGAGTATTTCGAGCTGGTTCGCACGCGCCTGGCCCCCGGCGGGCTCGGGGTCACCTGGGCACCCACGCCCCGCGTCCACGAGACCTTCGCATCGGTCTTTCCGTACGTCGCCTCGGTCGAGCCGATGCTCATCGGCAGCAACGATCCCATCGTGTTCGACGCGGCCGCCGTGCGCGCTCGCGCGCAAGTGCCGTCGACGGTGGCGCATTACGAGCGCGCCGGCATCGCTCTCGCCGAGCACGTCGAGGATTTGGTGCGCTCCTTCCAGCTTCGGCCTCGCCCGTCGAGACCGGTGAACGACCACCTGCTGAACACGGATCTCTTCCCGAGGGACGAGCTGCGCACCCCCTGACCGCTCAACGCCGAGCGCTACGAGCCCGTCTCGCTCGGATCCGCGACGAAGCGGTAGCCGACGCCTCGCACCGTCTGAAGGTGCTTCGGACGACTCGGCTCGTCCTCGAGATACTTCCGCAGCCGGACGATGAAATTGTCGATCGCCCGCGTGTCGGTGTCCTCGCGCACGCCCCACACCTGATCGAGGATGGCCTTGCGCGACACGGGCCGGCCCTGGTGCTGGACGAGATAGCGGAGCAAGGCCGCTTCCATCACCGTCAGCGGCAGGCGTCGTTGGCCGACCCGCACTTCGAGCCGCTCAAAATCGATGCTCCGACCGGCGAAACAGAAGGCCTCCGGGACGGACGGAGGCGACGAAGCCGCGTCGGCTTCCCGCTGCAGCCACTGGCGGCGCCGCAGCAGACCGCGGACGCGCGCCAGCAGAATCGACAGCTCGAACGGTTTCGGCAGGTAGTCGTCGGCGCCCACCTCGAAGCCGCGCAGCACGTCCTCGGCCCGATTGCGCGCCGTCAGCATCAGGATGGGGACGAAGATCCCGCGCTGGCGGAGCCGGCCGGCCACGGCGAAGCCGTCGATGCCGGGAAGCATCACGTCGAGCAGGACCAGATCCACCGCGCTCGGGTCGGTCTCAATCCGCTCGAGGGCGCTCTCGCCGTTCTCGACGACCATCACCTCGTGATCCTCCGCTTCGAGGTTGAAACGGAGCCCGTCCGCCAGATGTCGCTCGTCTTCGACGATGAGGATGCGGCTCATGTGGGGGGAGCCGCTGGCAGATGGATTGTGAAGGTGCTGCCTCGTCCTGGTCCAGGGCTCTCGGCGAACACCGTGCCGCCATGACGCGCCACGACCGATCGCACGATGAAGAGCCCCAGCCCCGTCCCCTTGACTCGCGTCGTCACGGCGCCCGGAATGCGGTAGAAGCGCCGGAAGATGCGTTTGAGCTCCGACGACGAGATGCCCACTCCCTGATCGCTCACCCGGATCGTCGTGGAGGTCGGATCTGTCTGCTCCAGCTCGACGGCCACCTGGATGCTGCGGCCCGAGTACTTGATGGCGTTGTCCACCAGGTTCGAGACGACGGCCCGCAAGTCGTCCGCATCGCCCAGCACGTGCGGGCGCGCAGACGAGGCGAACGCCTGGCGATAGACCAGCGCCTCATCGGTCAGGTGATGCCGTGTTCGGGCGAGCGCCAGACAATCGGTCACGAGCGTGGCCAGATCGACCGGCGTCTCTCGGCGATCGCGCCGACGCATCCCGGCGCGTCCGGCGCGCAGCACCTGCTCGATCGTGTTCAGCAGCCGGTCGGCATCCTCGAGCATCACGCGGTAGAAGTCCTGCCGGCGCGTTTCATCGAGCTGCCGGCTCTGAAGCGTCTGCAGGTACAGGCGCATGGACGCCACCGGCGTCTTGAGCTCGTGCGTGACGGCGTTGATGAAGGCGTCGTGCTGCTCGTTGCGGCGGATCTCGCGAACCAGAAAGATGGTGTTCAGGACCACGCCCGCGATGATGAGCGGAAAGACCAGTACCCCGACGATGAGGAGCCCCGCCTGCCGCCAGTTGACGATCACCCACCCGACGTTGAGCGCAGCGGCGCCCGCGGCGAGACAAATACCGAGGACGATGAAGAGCGCGATCGACTTGCGGCGTCCGCCCGAGATCACGTGCTACAGGATAGCCTGGCCGGCAGCTCGCGGGGGAACTCTCGCTGCATCGGGAGGGCGATACGCGCGGGCGCCGAGCCTGCTCGGAGCGCTCGGGCCCGCCTGCGTTGGGCGCTACGCTGCGGCTTCCGCTTCGGGCCGCTCGTTGACGCGCGCCACCTTGACGTCCCAGACCAGGCCCAGGCGGCGGAGAAGCTTCAAGGACAGCCAGGTCATGTCGAACTCATACCAGGCGAGGCCGTGACGGGCTGACACCGGGTGCGCGTGGTGGTTGTTGTGCCACCCTTCGCCGAAGGTCACAAGGGCCGCCCACCAGGTGTTCTTCGAATCGTCCTTGGTGTGGAAGCGCCGGCTACCCCACATGTGCGTCGCCGAGTTGATGAGCCATGTCGCGTGGAGCCCCACGACGACGCGCAGGAAGATCGCCCAGTTGACCAGCTGCCACCCGCCAATGGCGAGCAGAATGAACCCGAGGATCGTTAACGGCACCCAGTGATAGGTGTTGAGCCACCGGTAGAACGGGTCGCGCGCGAGGTCGGGTGCGTAGCGCGACATCCGGGCCGTGTCGTTGTGATGCGAGTCACCGAACAGGATCCACCCCATGTGCGCCCAGAATCCGCTGACGCGCGGGGAATGCGGATCCTCCGGCTGATCGGAGTACTGATGATGGAGGCGATGCGTGGCGACCCAGAAGATCGGTCCGCCCTCGAGCGTGAGGGTGCCGCACAACGCCAGGAAGTACTCGAACCAGCGAGAGGTCTTGAATCCCCGGTGCGTGTGCAGCCGGTGATAGCCCATGCTGATGCCGAGCCCGACCGCCAGCCAATAGAGGCCCAGCGTCACCCACACAGCCGTCCAGCTCGGATCGAGCAAGGCGACGACAGCCTGGACGTGGAACCACAAGAGGACGACGACGGTGAGGACGTTGACAGTCGAGTAGCGCGACTTGGACGCGACGGCGATCATGAGCACTCCGGGAGAAGGGCCAGAACGGCCCATTAACACCCTATCGGAGCTCGACCGCTCGGAACGTAACAGTTCCGTAATACCGCGCCCCGCGACGAAATTTCGGCGCAGGCTGCGAAGATGTGTGCAGTTATGTCAGTTCGCGCCCCGCGTTTGGTCACGGGTCCGGGGGTGTTCTTGCTTGACGCCGTTGGCAGGGCGGAAGCCGGTTGGTCCGTTCCTCGGCCTTGGGTTCGGCCTGAGGCGGTGGACCACTGCACCACGGCCTGACAGCACGCGACACGAAACCGAACGCGCCCGGGCGCTGGCAGCCCGTGGTGGAAGTCCCGCTGCATTCGACGGGCGAGGCATCCCGTCTGGCGGCGTGGCTCGTCGGTCGAATATTCCCGATATTCTCGCTCCTCGCGCCTTGCCAGCCGGGCGCCTCGCCCGTCTCGGTGCGACGCGGGACTTCCGCCACGGGCTGCTAGGGACCAGCTTCCGCAGGGCCGGCCAGAGTCGGGTCCATCTGTCGAATCGCGGCGAGATGGTACGCGATGTGGGCGGTGCTGGCGATAGCGCTCGTCAGGGCAAACTGGTCCCACGTGCGCCGCGCGGTCAGGGCTTGGGTCCAGTCGCGGGCCTCGTGCGCCAGTGCCTGGCGGAGATCGGCCCACTCCTCTTCGGACACCCGCAGCCGGCGCCAGCTCGCCGACCAGTCGGCCGTCGCAAACGGCTCGCCGCCGCGCGCCCACGCGTTCAGCAAGCCGAGCCCGTAGCGCAGGTGGTCGATGTGCGCCGCGATCGACGATCGACCGTTGTGGACGACGCTCGCTGATTCGGCCGAGAGTCGATCGAGCGAGACGAGCAGTCCGAGGTCGGTGCGGTTGAGAACCCACGTTTCATCGCTCGACGCCCCGAAGACGAGCTCATCGAAGACGTTCTGGATGGCAGTGGCGATGTCGTCGCGTTTGATGGGCATGCCGGAATGCTGTGTCGGCGCCGTAACGCGCGACGCCATTGTACGTCTCGTGTACGTCCTGAGCCGCCAGATGCAACGGAGACGCCGTCGGGCGCGCTGCTCTGGACGAGGTGGAGCCGCTGGTGAGACGGCGGTCTGGGCAGAGCGACCGCCGAGGTGTCTGGCCGGGCTCCAACGAGGCTCGACCATTTCGCCACGTGCTTGAACCCTAGAGCTCTGGGTGGCGCGTCAGCTACCCAGTTCGAGCCATGTGCGTTAGGGGTTATGGACGACAGGTGATCCGTCAGGCCCTTCTCCCCGCAAGCGGCGACGCGAGCCGAGCCGTCGGCATCTAATTGAGCGCCTTGAGCGCCCCGGCGATCGGCATTGGCTTTGCGTGCACGCGACCCGAGCGCCGGCTGAACGGCGATCAGCTCCGAGACGACGACTGTCGGCTCATTGCGCGCCGACACCGTCGTACACCAGCGGCCGCATGGATGGAGCGGATGCCGACGGGATTTCTGCATGTGAGCGAGCGCGGTACACGTGAGTGCCGTAGCGGAAGGAGCGACGGATGAGCCCCAGTGATCGTACTCGAGTGTCGGAAGCCAAGCCGGACGCCCTGGCGTCCCGCCCCCTCGTGCGGGCGCTCGCATCCGAACCGTTCCCCGACCCGTCGACCATCGCCCAGCGTGCGTACGAACTGTTCGAGGCTCGCGGTCGAGTCGACGGTCACGACCTCGAGGATTGGCTGCAAGCCGAACGCGAGCTGATGTTCTCGCGCCGCGAGGTGGAGGCCGTGCATGACCAAGCTTCGCGACCCGTCGCTCGGGCACGCGCTCGGAATCGGACCGTGGCTGAGTCGTGAGGGGCGGAATCACGTCGTCCAGCTGTCAGCATCTAGGCAGAGACCGCTTCGTGCTGAAGCTCAGAGCTGAAGCCGGCGTCTGCTGCGGTGCCTCGCCGTCCGCGTCACGGCACGGGCGAGATCGGGGCTGGGCCGCTGGTCCTCGATGTGCAGGCGAATCGGCTGGAGGTGCGTGTGATGCTGGCCGCTGAAGAGCGTGGACGAGCCGGTCGAGCGTCGCTCAATCTGACACCGGCGCGCGGCCCATCGGTATGGGACCGGCCGTTGCGGCAGTCGACGGCACCATGGCACGGCGCGCTGAGGGGTGCCTCGCTCGTTCTGTTGGCCCTCGGATGGCCCTACCGCACGCCACGCCGCCAGGCGATCGCGTTCATCGGGCTCGCCGGACTCCTCGCCTCATTCGGGCGTCCGTTCCCCGCCAAGGGCACGATCCTCCGTTTGCTCGGTCGCGGCCGACGGCAGGAAATCCAGGTCGATTCCGCTCTCGAAGCGACCTTTCCCGCAAGCGACCCCGTCGCGCACTGACGTCCCCTCGGGACCACAGTCGCGAAACCCTCAGACGCGACCTCGTGCTGTTCTAGGGGGGCAGTCCAACTTCAGCGGACAGGACGCCACGCAGACGTCGTACGCGGCCCCTCACTGTGAAGACCAGCATCGACGAGTGCGCCGCCCTCGCGATGGATTCGTGGGTGCCGGCCCGTCGCGATGCGTTAACGTGGTACGTCGAGGGCTGCGCGCGGGGAGCACCTCGGCCGGAGTCGCGTGGATGTCAACCTATCTCGAGCGCATCGCCGACCGACTGCGTGACACCGAAGAAGACCTTCGGCGCGAAGTCGAGGATCAGCAGGCGCGGTGGCGCTATCAGCTGCGTCTCGGGCGCGCGTGGTTCGATCGCGAACGTCACGAGGCGCATCGCCGGCTTCGACAAGGCGTGCTGTCCTGGGTCCGTGAGGGCAGCGTCCTCAGTCTTCTCACGGCACCTCTCATCTACTCGTTGGTCATTCCGCTCTTCCTGCTCGACGTGTGGGTCACGGGGTTTCAATGGCTGTGCTTCCCGATCTACGGGATCGCTCGTGTGCCGAGACGCCAGTACTTCGTCCTCGATCGCCATCGACTGGCCTACCTGAACGGCATCGAGAAGCTGCACTGCACGTACTGCAGCTATGCCGGCGGTCTCCTGGCCTATGTGCGAGAGGTCGCGGCACGGACCGAGCAGTACTGGTGTCCGATCAAGCACTCACGGGCGATTCCGGCTCCGCACGATCGCTACCATTATTTCTTCGGTTTCGGGGACGCACGCGGTTATCGCGAGGGGCTGCCGGCCTTGCGGCGCACGCTCCGGCCCGAGGCCCCAGAAGACGAGCGTCGCCGGCCTGGCCGCGATCGTCATCGCGCGTCCTCGTCCGACTGACCCCCGTGCTTGCGTAAGGTCGCCAGCTGCTGGAGGCTTCTGGCCGAGCCCGCCGTCTTGGAGTCGAATCCGAAACCCGCAGCTCCAGAAGATGTATCGATGGCCACGAGACACGGTATTCCACCGCCTGCCAGTCATCCGCACGCCGAGCATCACTACGGGGGCCGCGTCGGATGGTTGCGCGCGGCCGTGCTCGGCGCCAACGACGGCATCGTGTCCACGGCCAGCCTCATCGTGGGTGTCGCGAGCGCACACGCCGAACGGTCGGCTGTGCTCGTCGCCGGCGTCGCCGGACTGGTCGCCGGTGCGATGTCGATGGCAGCCGGCGAGTACGTGTCGGTCAGCTCACAAGCCGACACCGAGCGTGCCGATCTCGAGAAGGAGCGCGGTCACATCGAGAGCGATCCGAGCGCCGAGCGTGACGAACTGGCCGAGATTTACGTCTCGCGTGGTGTGACGGCCGCAACGGCGCGGCAGGTGGCCGATGAGCTCATGGCGTACGACGCGCTCGCCGCCCACACGCGCGACGAGCTCGGGATCTCGGAGCTGGCGCGTGCTCGGCCAGTTCAGGCCGCGTTCGCCTCGGCGGGATCGTTCGCCATTGGCGGCCTCGTGCCCCTGCTGGCGGTGATCGTCGAAACGTCGGCCGGCATGACGGCGACGGTGGCCACCGCCACGCTCGTGGCGCTCGCGGGCCTGGGTGCGATCGCCGGACGCATTGGTGGAGCCTCTGCCGTCATGGGCGCGGCGAGGGTGACGTTTTGGGGCATCCTGGCCATGGGATTCACGGCGCTGGTCGGACGGCTGGTCGGAACGGCCCTGTAAGGCCTGGCATTCGGCTCTCGTCTCGTGAAGAACGATGACTGATCGCTCAGAACGACCCTCCCTGCGAAGTCGAAGCGCTTCAGACGAGCGGATGCGAGAGCGACATCACGCCCGGGGTCCCGTGTCGGACTGATACAAGCCACGGCGCAACTCACCCATCAGGCGGCCGATGTCCTCGTCCGAGCGGTCGAATTGGATGAGCGCCCGGCGGACCATCTCGAGGCCACCCTCGAACCAGGGCTGCACGACCGCGTCGACGCGCAGGGCCCGCAATTCCTCGACCTGCTTTGCCGTCGTCGCGCGCGCCACGATGAAGAGCCGAGGATTGATGTGGGTCGCGCGCTCGACGGCCAGCCGCATCGCTTTCCACTCGGGCACCGAGAGCACGAGCATCCGCGCATTCACGATCCCCGCCGCCCGCAAGATGTCTTCGTGCGCCACATCGCCCCATACGGCGGGCATCCCCTCGTCGATGGCTTCGGCGAGCGTTTCATGATGCAGGTCGATCACGACTGACGGGACGTTCGAGCGTCGCAGCGCGTCGACCACCGCGTGTCCCGTGCGGCCGTACCCGGCCACGACGACGTGATTCTCGAGCGACCCGACTGGCGTGACCGGGGCGGCGGACAGTCGCGACGGCGCTCGCCGACGCACCCACGCACGAACGACTGGCAGCAGCCCCGGAAAGACGGCCGGTGAGAGCGTCATCGACAAGACCGTGCAGCTCAGGGCGAGATTGTAGGTGTCGCCGGTGATGAACCCGCCTGCGCGCGCGGCTCGCGCGAGCACGAAGCTGAACTCGCCGATTTGAGAGAGTCCCAGCCCGACGATCCACGGCGCCAGGTTGCCGTATCCGAAAGTGCGTGCGAGCAGCCCGCAGATGAGCGCCTTCCCCGCGACGATGGCGGTCACCAGCGTCGCGACCTCCCGGGCATGGCTCAGCACGAACCGCGGATCGAACAGCATGCCGACGCTCACGAAGAAGAGCAGGCCGAAGACGTCGCGCAAGGGACTGATGTCGGCCAGCGCCTGATGGCTGAGCTCCGACTCGCTCAGCACCACTCCGGCCACGAACGCGCCGACCGCGAACGAGAGGTCGAGCCGATGCGCGAGCGATCCGACGCCGACGCCGGCAGCAACGACCGCGACCAGGAACAGCTCGCGGGAGCCCCACCTGGCGATCCCTCTCAGGACCGCGGGCAGGAGTCGCGTTCCGATAATCACCATGCCACCGAGGAAGAGCGCCGCCACCAAGGCGGCCTGAGCCACGCGCATGCCCACGTTGCCCGTCCCAAGCTGCGGCAGCACGATGAGCATCGGCACGACCGCGAGGTCCTGGACGACGAGGAGGCCGATCATCACGCGGCTGGCGAGCGTGGTCGTCGTCCCGGTGGCCGCGAGGAGCTTCAGGACCACCATCGTGCTCGACAGCGAGACCATCGCGCCGAACCACACCGCGTCGCCCGCCGGCATCGTGGTCAGCCACTGCGCGACCCACGCGCCGAAGACGGCCGTCAGGACGATCTGGATTGGGCCGCCGACGAGCGCGACGCCGCGGACCGATCGGAGATCGCGGAGCGAGACCTCGAGGCCCAGCGCGAACAGGAGGAGCGCGACACCGATCTCGGCCAGCAGTTCGAGATCCTCGATGTGCGTCACGGTGGGGCCGGCCGTGTGCGGGCCGACGACGACGCCCGCCGCGACGTAGCCGACCAGCAGAGGAAGCCTGAGCGCGCGAGCCACCATCGCGCCGGCGAAGCCAGCGACTACGACGAGCACGAAGTCCGCTGCGATACCCATGGAAGCGCGAGTGAGCGCCGTTTCATTTCTTCGGCCGGCGCGTCAGGCTGGGCCGGCAGGCCGAAGCACAGCTGATGGCATGAACCACATCATCATTACAGAGTCCTCATGCCCGACTGCCTCGGGCACCTGTCAGCACGAGGCCCGCTGCTGCCCTTGGATGCCCGGAACGCCTCTGACCGGCACCCCAAACGGTCGGGCGCCCCCCCCCGCCTCTGGTGTAAACTTCGAGGGGCAGAGAGGCGCCAGGTGACCGACAGGGCCTCGTTCAGCCCGACGCCCCCAAAGCCAAAGTCTTCACGTGGAGAGGAGTGGGATCATGAGACGCCGAGATGTGACGGTGTGCGCCGTCGCGGTGACGCTGTTCACCATGGCGACGCTGACGCTCGTGGACATCGCCGCGCAAGGGGGCGCGAAGTCCTCGGCGGGCGGATCCTACACCCCGCCCAAGACGGCGTGGGGGCATCCCGATCTCCAGGGTGTCTGGACGAGTGACGTCGAGATCGGCGTGCCGCTCGAGCGGCCGACCGAGTTTGGCGAGAAGGCGACGCTCACCGAGGCTGAATATCGCCAGCGTGTCGAGCGTCTGACCAAGAAGTACAACGACGACAAGAAGGATCGTACGGCGCCGCGAGGCACAGAGGCGGGGCCCGAGCACTGGTACGAGGGCGCCAAGAACGTGTCCTACCGGACGTCGCTCATCATCGACCCGCCGAACGGCCGCATCCCCGCGTACACGCCGGACGCCGAGAAGCGGGTGCCGAAGAAAGGCACGGAGCTGGGCTTCGTCGGCGGGAGCTTCGGCGGTGGCCCCTATGACGGTCCCGAGGATCTGGCGCTGACGGACCGGTGCATCACACGCGGGCTGCCGCAGACCTGGTTCCCGAGCGAGTACAACAACGGGTTCCAGATCGTGCAGACGCCGGAGCTCGTGACGATCTACTTCGAGCGGTTGCACGAGGCCCGCGTGATTCCGATCGACGGGCGGCCGCATCTGCCGTCGACGATGCGACAGTGGATGGGGGATTCGCGGGGCCGATGGGAAGGGAATACGCTGGTCGTCGACGTGACGAACTTCAGCGATCGGACGAGCTTCCGGAAGGCGTCGACGAATCTGCACCTGACGGAGCGCATCACGCGCGTGGACGCCGGCACGGTGCGGGTGGAGGTGACGGTGGACGATCCCACGACGTGGACCAAGCCGTGGACGTTTGCAGTCACGGGGAAGAAGGATCCGGAGTACTGGCAGATTCTCGAGTATGCGTGCCACGAGGGGAACTACGGCATGCGGAACATGTTGAGCGCCTCGCGAGCCCAGGAGAAGCGAGAGGCGCAGAAGAAGA
>Ga0194132_10002980_pt1 | contig 30792 bp, 18 predicted proteins | sample TA2KigOf80mmetaG_FD_148612 | JGI IMG/M metagenome (GOLD analysis project Ga0194132, IMG submission 148612) | Freshwater microbial communities from Lake Tanganyika, Tanzania - TA2015054 Kigoma Offshore 80m | ecosystem: Environmental > Aquatic > Freshwater > Lake | place: Tanzania: Lake...
CACCTGAGCCTGCACCGACACCGGAGCCTGCACCGGCACCCGAGCCTGCGCCGACACCGGAACCTGCACCGGCACCCGAGCCTGCACCGGCACCGGAACCTGCACCGGCACCCGAGCCCGCACCGACACCTGAACCTGCACCGACTCCTGAGCCTGCGCCGACACCGGAGCCTGCACCGGCACCTGAGCCCGCACCGACACCTGAGCCTGCGCCGACACCGGAACCTGCACCGACACCTGAGCCCGCACCGACACCTGAGCCCGCACCGACACCTGAGCCCGCACCGACACCTGAACCTGCACCGGCACCTGAACCTGCGCCGGCACCTGAACCCGCGCCGGCGCCTGAGCCTGCACCGACACCTGAACCCGCGCCGGCGCCTGAGCCTGCACCGACACCTGAACCCGCGCCGGCACCTGAGCCTGCGCCGACACCGGAACCTGCACCGGCACCGGCACCTGAACCTGCACCGGCACCTGAGCCCGCACCGACACCTGAACCTGCACCTGAGCCTGCACCTTCTTCGGCACCCGGTACTGCCCCTGATTCCGAAGCCGCATTGCAGTCGGAACTCGATGGCGTGAACGCCGAACTGGTGGCATCAAACCGTTCGTTGGATGATCTCAAGCAGCGCATCGATGCATCGATGTCGCTCTCAGCCTCCGAGCGCGCCAAGGCCGAGAGCGATGCACGAGTCAAGCCCTTGCTGGCGGACATGGCCCGGCTGCGTGCGGAGCGCGATGCGTCGCCCGCTGGCTCCGAGGCCGCCGCGACCGCCGCCATGGCACTCGCGGCGGTCGAACGCCAGCACACCAACCTGATCGAGGACATCGGTCGCCTGAACCGCGAGTCAGAGCGCCGCTCCCTCACGCAGTCGATTGCCTCGCTCACGGACCGTCGAACCGGGCTTGAGCGTTCGCTTCGTCAGGCTCGAGGCGAACCCGAACCCGCGCCTGCTGCAGTCGCGACAGGATCGCTTCGGTTGGTCATGCTCGACGACACCATGGCGCCGACCACGCTTGAGTCACCTGACTCCGACGCACGAACCATCGTCGCGCCGAGCCAGGTCGACACGGTGATGTCGACGAGCTATGTCTTCGATCCCAAGCTGGACAAGTGGGTTCCTGCCCGTCCCGCTGCAGCCGTACCCGCACCGGCACCGTCGTCAAAGTTCACTGCGTCAGCGCCCGGCACACCGCGTTCCATGGCACCGCTGATCGATGAAGACCTGATTCCCAAGGGAATCCGCGAGAAGTATTCCGTCGATGACATCCAACGCATCGCGGCGCGCGACATCGAGGACGGCGCCCTCGACGGACGCGTGACTCGCCTGCTTGAGATCGACTATCGCGACCTCATCGCCGGGAAGTCAATGCTCAATGTGATCGTCCGGCCCGATGACTTCATCAATGTGGTCCCACCGCCGACGGGCGTGGTCTACATCGATGGCGAGATCGCTCGGCCCGGCCCGTACGACCTTCCAGCCACCGGTCAGTTGACCTTGAGCCGACTTGTGGCGGCGGCCGGGGGCCTTGGGGCCTTGGCGATCCCCGAACGCGTCGACCTGGTCCGTCGCATTGGCGATCGCGAAGCGACCATCCGTGTGAACCTCGCGGCGATCCGTGAGCGCTCGGAGCCCGACATCGTGCTCAAGAGCGATGACCATGTGATCATCGGCACGAACTTCTTTGCGATGCCCTTGGCTGTCATCCGGAACGGTTTCCGGATGACCTACGGTTTCGGGTTCCTCATCGATCGCAACTGGGGCACCGACATCTTCGGGCCGCCGCCCGAGGCTCTGACGGTTCAGTGACCGAGCGGTCACCTGAAGGCGATCCCAGCCCTGCACCCGGTCGTACAGTGGTCACAGTCCACTTGAGCACTCCTCATGACGAGCCCAGCCACCCAGCCTCGCCGCCTTGCCGAGCCCCCCGCGCCGGTCGTGTGCGGCATGGTCGCGCTGCTCCTTGGCCTCGGCGTGGCGGTGTTCCTCGACTTCCTGCGGAAGCAGGTGGCCTTCGCCGTGTCGCAGCCATCGGATTGGGGTCACACCCTCATCATTCCGGCCGTGGGTGCGTATCTGGTCTGGCTGCGGCGCGATGAACTCCTCATCGAGCCGTTCCGCCCCTTTTGGCCGGCGCTCGCCATGCTGCTGGTGGGGGTGGGCTGGTACGCGCTCTGCGTCATCGGACCGAAGCCGCTCTTCCATCACAACCTTCAGGCGGCGGGTATCACGCTCGCGCTGTTCGGAGCCGTCTGGACCATCCTGGGGACGAGAGCCATGCGTGTGCTGTGGTTCCCGCTGCTCTATGTCTGCGTGTTCAGCCAGACGCTCTCCGAGCGAATGCTCTCGAAGGTCACGTTCCTGCTGCAGGATCTTGCGGCTCTTGGTGCGTACGGGCTGCTGCTGGTGATGGGGCTGGATGCCGACCGCAGCGGCAACACGATCACCGTGATCAGCGAGGGCGTGTCGCACCCGCTCAACATCGCCGAAGCCTGCAGCGGCATGCGCATGGTGGTGGCCTTCGCCGCACTCGGCACCTTCCTCGCCTACACCCAGATGCGCGGCCTCGTGCAGCGGACCCTCATGGTCCTCTCGGCCATCCCTGTTGCGGTGGCGGTCAACATCCTCCGCATCGTCACGCTCGGTGTGCTCTCGCTGGCCGATGCGAACTTCGCAGCCGGCGAGTTCCACCATTTCGTGGGCCTGGTGTGGATGCTTCCTGGTCTGCTGCTCTTCCTCGGCGTGCAGTGGATCATCAGCAACCTCATGGTCGATGACCCGGGTGGACCTCGTGCGGTTTGACCCACGATGCACCATCGCGTACGCGGCCGTGTGCCTGACGCTGGCCGGCAGCGCCATTGGCTTCAGGGCGGCGATCGAGCAGCTCAATGTCTACCTGCGCAAGGAAGCCGTACCGTTGCGTGAGTCGCTGGACAGCATCCCGGTGGTCCTGGGCGACTGGGTACGTTCCGGTGAGGACATTCGCTACGGTGTCGATGTCGAGACCGAGCTTGGCACGAAGCAGTACCTGCTTCGGAACTACGAGCGCCCCGGAAGCGATGGTCGTCAACGCGTCCAGCTCCACATCGCGTACTACACTGGCCTCATCGACACGGTCCCCCATGTACCCGAGCGATGCTGGGGTGCCGCCGGCATGATCATGACCGAACAACCGCACGATGTGGCACTGAAGGTGGATGCTTCGGGTTGGTCTCTCGGTCAAGCCCGCAATGGGGCCACCGACGAACCGTATCCGACAGCAACGGTGCGCGATCCGGTCACCCGCAAGGAGCAGATCGTGCACCTGCCGATTGGCGGCTGGGTGGCGAGCGTGACCGAGTTCCAGGAGCAGGGTGACACCAGGCATCGAGTGCTGGGCGGCTACTTCTTCGTGGCCAATGGTCGCATGACGAGTTCGCCATACCAAGTGCGCAATCTGGCGTTTGACCTCACCGACAAACACGCGTATTACTGCAAGGTGCAATGCACGATGGTGCTGTCGTCTGACGGTGCCACGAACGAGGCTTTCGCTGAAGCGGCCGGCGATCTGGTTCGCATGGCCATGCCCGACATCATGCGGTGCCTGCCCGACTGGCCGTCCTGGGAGGGCGGCTCGGGCAGCGTCGTGTCCCCGCCCAAGGCAGAATGAGAGACAACACATGGCACGCAAGCTCAATCGGAAGTTCGTGATCATCGTCGGCGGAGTGACTTTGGCTGCCGTCCTGGGCGTCGGGGGCCTTGCCGTCTGGCGCATGCAGACCGGTCCCGAGCGCAACATCGCGATGGGTGATGCGGCGCTGAAGTCCGGGCGCTTCAATGAAGCCGTCGAGCGTTACGGCCGTGCCGCCAACAGGCGTCCGGATCGAACCGAGTACTGGAGGAAGTATGTCAGCGCCCTCGAGCAGCAGCCCACCAACACAACGCAGTCCGGCACGCAGAATTTCTTCCAACTCCTCGCTGGCCGCGCCAAGTTGGCTGAATCCGACCCGACTGATGTCGAGGCACTGACGGAGTACCTCAAGCAGCTCAGTGCCACAAACCCCGCAGATGTGGCCCTGGCCTGCACGCGCATTGCACCGATCTACGCGAAGCACCCCAAGCAGACGGCGATCATCGAGGTGGCATCGCTCTCGGCTGCGCTCCGACAGTGGGAGTCCAAGCGTGCTGGTATCGATGATGCAGAGCGCAAGCTGCTCGACCTTGCACGCGCACCAGAGTCAGGCACGGAACCATGGCTTGGGCTGGTGGAGTACGCCAATGCTCGACTGGAGGTCGCACAGCGTGCAGGCATCAGCGCCGACACGAGACGATGGTCCGAGTTGCTGGACGGCTATCTCTCTCAGGCGATCGCCGCCCACCCGCGTTCACCTCGGCTCCACATGGCCCTGGTCATCAAGTTCCTCGGGAGCGATCGAGATCAGCGGCGGACCGTCGACCAGGCGCAGGCACCCGCGGCGTTCAATGAATTGCTCACCATCGTGACCCCGCAAGTGCAATCCCTGGAGTCCATTGATGTCACCAACCTCCTCAGGATCGGACGGAATCTTGGACCGGTGCAGCGCGATCAATCGATCGAGCTGGCACAGGACTGGCTTGACCAGCATCCGTCAGAGCCTCTGGTCATGGCTGAGCTGGCCTCGCTGCTCCAGGAGTCGGATCGCCAGGCCGATCGCGACGAGTCGATTGTCCTGAGTGCCCACATTCGCGACATGCAGACCTTCCCTTCGGGGCAGGCGGCGCTGACGCAGGACTCGCTCCGTGTGCGCGCTGCACAGAGCGTGTTCGACACGCAATTCCTCGGGTTGCTCGAAGCACCGGATCAGGCTGACCGCGATGCGATGATGCCGTCGCTGGAGCAGGCACTTCAGGCGATGCGCCGCGTGGCTGGTGCGGGCAATGAGCAGTTGATCGGCCGATGCGAGGCGTTCTTGCAGTTCGCACGCGGCCAGTACGCGCCAGCGCTGCGCGGACTCGAACGCATCGTCTCTGCGCCCGACGCCGACACGCTGTCGATGATCGTGGCGATAGACAGCGCGGTACGCCGTGAAGAGTTCGGCGTGGCTCAGCAACTGGCTGCACGTGCTGCCGCGCGCTACCCCCAGAATCCACGGGTGGTTGAGGGGGCGCTGCGAGTGTCCCAGACGACCGGCCGTCGTGACGAAGCCCTCGCACTCGCGGAGCGGCTGCAATCGATCGAGCCGGACAATGCCTTGGCCAACTCGATCCTCGCTGCGGCGAAGGATCCAGCACGCATGGCACCGGCGAAGGACGAACTCGAAGCACAGCTTCGCAAGGCGTTCCAGGATGCCAAAGGCAATCCGATCGCTTTGCGCGATGCAGCGGTCCCGCTGATGACCGCCAACCCCACGGATGTCCGTCCTCGGCTGATGTGGGTCGAGGCGATCATGCGAGTGGGGGACCGCGAGGCTGCCATGAAGGCGATCGATGAATCGCTTGCCCTGTTCCCCGACAACGATTTGCTCAAGGCACGCAAACTCGACCTGTCAACGCTCGATCCCGTCGAGCGCGCGCGCATGATGGCCGCGCAACGAGGGGGCAGCGATTCCGAACGCCTGCTGTATGAGATTTTCACGCTGCTCGCCGGCGAGCCTGCCTTCGAGCGCGCAGTCCTCGACAGTTCGGACCCGGTGGATCGTGAGCGCATCACCAAGGAACTCGCATCGATTCGCAAGGGCATCGACGAGACGCTTCCGAAGGCACTGGCAGCGAATCGCGGCAACGAGACCCTCCTGATCCTGCTCGCAGAGCGAGGCGCACGCCGCAAGGATCCTGCCCTGGTCGACCAGGCCGTGAAGGCCGCAGCATCATCGAGCGATCCAAAGTTGCCGAACCTCATCAAGGCCATCGCAGCGCTGCGAGGTGGTGATGCCACTCAGGCCATCGAGCTCCTCCGTGCGGATGCGGACGCGGGCACGGCTGACGCGATCCGGCTACGAGCACTTGGCGAGGCGTATCTCGCCGTGGGCGCGCCCGACAAGGCCGTCGATGTGTTGGCGCGCGCCTTCGAGCGGCAGCCCACCAATTCAGGCATCGGTCGGATCTACGCCGATGCCCTGCTGGCAGTGGGTGAATCCCGCAAGGCGCTCACCCTCTTGGGTGATGCTGCAGCGGCCAATCCCGCAGATGGTGCACTCTTCAACCAATGGCTCAATGCGGAATCCCGTTTCGGGGATCGCGCTCGTGCGCTCGTCGAGCGGCGGCGGCGTCTCAGCCAAGCACCGGATGACCTCACCAACGTGCGTGCGCTTGCTGCATTGCTGCTTGAGATCGCTCCCGATCCGACCACGATCCTCGACGACCAGTTGCGTCCTCGATACTCGCTCGGCCAATGGGAAGCCATGCGGGTATCCAATCGCGAAGACGCGGTGCGCCGTGCACGCGAATCGAATGTCGCCGAGGCAAAGGGATTTCTCTCGGCCATTCGAGCGGCAGATCCCAACGACCTTGATGCCCTGAACGTGGAGATGCTGGGTCTGACGGCACTCGGTGACGTCGACGGGGCCGAGGCTGCGCTTCGTGGTGCCGAGGCGAGCGTCACGCGGGGCCGTCCGATGCTCTTCCTCATGCAAGCGGACTTCTACTACAGGATCAGCAAGCCCGAGCAGGCGGAGCAAGCGCTTCTTCGTGCACTCGAATCGGCACCAGGTGATGCCATCACGATTCGGGCAGTGGCCCGCGTTCGTGCGGGGCGTGGCGAACTGGAAGCCGCCCTCAAGACCGTCGAGCCCCTGCTTGCGGCCCAACCCTCCAACAACGATCTTCGTGAGGCGGCACGATGGAACCTGTCGATCCGCAAGCCTGACGCTGCCAAGGCACTGCTGGCCAGGGTGCAGGATGGCACCGATCGGCGCGAGCAGTTTGCGACGCGGCTGGTTCAGAGCCTGGTATTCCTGCAGGAGGTGATCGCCAAGCAGGAAGCGGGCGACCGGGCCGGCATGGATGCCAGTTTCGCCGAGAGTCGCATGCGGCTTGATGAGGCAGCGAAGCTTGATCCGCGTTCTTCTGTCCCGGCCATGTCGCTTGGCGAGATGTCGATGCAGATGTTCCGCCGGACCGGTGACAAGTCGTACCTTGACATCTGCCTCAGTGCGCTCGAGTCGGCACAGCAGCTCGACCAGCTCAGCGTGCCGATCGCACGGCTGCGCTGGACGGCTTTGGAAGCCAAGGGTGACAGGGCTGATGCCGCGAGTGAAGCCAAGCGCATTCTTGCCGTCCTGCCCAAGGAAGGGAGTGTCCGCATGGAACTGGTCGATCTGCTGCTCCGCGCGGGTGACCAGGCAGGTGCTCGGGTCGTGCTGGAGGAGGCCGTGCAGCAGTCCGCGCTGAACGCAGTCTGGCTGCGACGCCTTGCCCAGATTCAGTCCGAGTCGCGTCAGTTTGCCGAAGCAGGCCAGAGTTATGAACGCGCGTTCGCCTCCGATCGTTCCATCGGTTCGCTCGAGCTTGCTGCACGCGCGTACCTGTCCAAGGATCCGCCGGACCTGAGAAACCTCAGCATGCTCATCCGTGCGTATCCGGAGCAGGTGCGGACATCGATGTACCTGCAGAGCGCTCGCTCGGCAGGTGAGTGCCTGAGCGGTGCACGCGATGCTGGCCTTGCCAACCTGCGAAGCATCTATCAGGCCAACCTTGCGGCAGGTGCCGCCCGGCAGCCGGTGCAAGGCTGGTTCGACATCCTGCTGGACATCTTCAAGGTGAAGCAGTCCAAGTCCGAACTCGAGGCGTATGACGCCTTCGTGCGTCAGGTGGCGGACATGAAGGATCCCGAGTCGCTGCGCCAGCTCGCTTCGGCGTGGACCTTGCTCTACAACGCTCCTCCCGAGGTCCTGGCCAAGGCTCGCGACTATGCGCAGCAGGCCCTCGCTGCGGCAGGTACGGATCCGCTCGCCTTGGCCATGAGCCACATGAGCCTGGGCAATGTGCTCTACCGCATGGGCGACTGCGCCAACGCGTCCAAGGAGTTCGAGACCGTGCTGGAGTCCTACCCCAACCAGTTCGAATCGCTCAACAACGCGGCGTATATCGAGGCGACCTGCGGCGATCCACAGAAGGCACTCGGTTTCGCGCGTCGAGCAGCGGCGATCAATCCGTTGAATGTCGATGGCATCGACACGCTGGGTCTTGCCCAGCTCAAGACTGGCGATCCAGTCGCCGCCGAAGCCACGCTGCTCCGTGGCCTGGAGATCCGCCAGACACCCACCATGTTGCTCCATCTGGCCATGGTCCAGGATGCACTGGGCCGCAAGGACGCTGCCAGATCATCGCTGGCCAACGCGATGGTGCTGGCGAAGGACACACCCTTCCCAGAATCCGAGGCCGCCATCGCAGCCCGACTCGAGGCAAGCCTGAAATGAACCGAGGAGCATCATCATGACCCGAGCACCGACACGACCTGCAATCGACGCCCGTCGTCCAGCAACGCGTCCGACCGTGAACATCGATCCGGTACGCGTGCTGCGCGAGAATTGGCGGGCCATCACCGCTGGCGGTGTGGTTGGTGCGATACTGGGCGTCATCCTCAACTACGGCATGGGTGCCGTCTATCCGCTCTACAGCGGCACTGCGGTCTTTGAGATCCGTAATCGAATTCTCGAAGGGACTGAGGCCATCGGTCAGGACTACACGCAGGAAGAGCAGGTCATCCGCATCGCGAACACCGAGATCGGGTTCATGCTGTCTGAACGCGTCTTGGAGGCCGTGATCGCCACACCGGCATTCCAGCAGACATCCTATGGGCAGCTCTTCCTCGAGAACGGCGTGCCCAACTACACCGATGCGATCCGCGAGCTCAAGGAGGACCTCTCTGCTTCCTACGCCCGCAGCAGCCAACTTTTCGTGCTCCACTTCATGTGGACCAAGAAGGAGGACATCGCCCCAATTCTCAACACGGTCGGCGAGACATACATGAACCTGCGCGCCGCGGATGAGAACAGGCGCATCATGTCAGGAAACACCTCGATGCGCAACCGATCAAAGGCGATCGAGCTGGAGATCAACGCGATCGACGAGCAGATCAAGTCCGAATTGCGCAGAGCCGGTATCCAGTCCTATGACGAGGATCCCCAGAAGGGACAGCGTGCCCTCGATGCGCTCCTGCTGCGACGCGCCGAGGTGATTCAGCAGATCCAACTCACGCAGTCGCGACTTGAGTCGGCTCGCGCTCGCAAGGGCGGCACCGGGATGGGGAGCGAGGAAGAGGTGCGCAAGGCGCGCAACGATGCAACGGTCCAGTCACTCGTGGTCGATCGCAACCGGACGCAAGCCAACTATGACGCCATACGAGCTCGATTCAAGGAAGGTACTCCCCAGGAGAAGGAAGCCAGGGAGGCGCTCGAAAAGGCCGAGCATCAACTCAAGTCCCGCATCGCCGAGCAGGTCCAGCAGGACCGCTTCGCCGATGAGAAGCAATTCGATGACGACCTCGCGGCCGTCAGGCAGACGCTGACCGGCTTGGACCGCGAGATCAACGAGACGGAAAGGATCCTGGTTGATCGAGCCGCCGTGGTCGCCGGCATTGAGCGTCTCAAGGGCGAGAAGGAAGGCAAGCAGGAAGAGCGTCAGGAACTTGAGGAGCGAATCGCCACGAACCAACTCCGCGCCGACCGTGCCGACGCCCAGCAGATCCTGATGCGAGATGCGGTCCCGCCCCGCGAACCCACATTCCCCAGGCTCAAGATCACGCTTCCGGGTGGTACCGCACTCGGCGTACTGGCGGTCATCGGTCTGCTGTTTTTGCGAGAGGTCACCGAACAGCGGGTGCGCTACCCGGCAGACATTGTCGGTGCGGGCAAGATCCTGGGCGTGATCCCGCAGCGCGCAGACGAAGTCGGCGGTCCAACGCAGCCTGAGTGGGCGCTCTGGAACCACCCCAATGCATCGTTCAGCGAGATCATGCGGCAATTTTCGATGGAAGTGTCACGCGTGTGGGGCTCGCCAGCCGCTGGCCCATCTGGAAAGGGCATCCTGTTCGTATCGGCAGGTCCTTCGGCCGGAACGACGACCCTGGTCACGAACTTCGCAGCCGCTGCTGCCCATGCCGCACGGCGGGTCCTGATCATCGACTGCAACTTCAGGCGTCCGCGCATGCATGAACTCGTCGGCTTGCCTGCCGAAACGCCCGGCCTGGGCGAACTGCTGCAAGGCCGCATCACGGCCGAGCAGGTGATCCGTCCGGCGGTGCCAGGCATCGATGTGGTGTGCGCTGGCAGTTCGGCATCACGACTGCCCGAACTGCTCTGCACGCTCCACACCGTCGGGGTGATCGAGCAACTCAAGATGAACTACGACGTGGTGGTGATGGATGCGCCGCCCCTGGTCGTGGCAGGCGAGTCGCTGCTCCTGGCCGACCGCGTCGGGGATCGCGTCGTGCTTGTGGTGAATGCGATCACCCAGGACAAGGGTCTCGTGTTCCGCTTCGCCAACAAGCTTCGTGAAACGGGCGCCGAGGTCATCGGCTTGGTCCTCAATCGACCCGTTGAGGTGCAGGGCGGCCATATGCAACGCAATCTGCGTACGATCGCGGCCTACGGGACCTCGCCATCGGCAGTGCCGGTGGCTTCCACCGAGGTCGCGGGGTGATCGAGCAGGAGTCGAGTCTCGCCTCCCTCGCGCCGGCCGTACCGGCAACTGGCGAGGGCATCCTCGTGGGTGCGATGTCGGTCCTCAATGAGGCCGCGCCGGTCTTCCTCGTGGCGTTCCTCGTCACGGTGGTGGCCACGCCGGTCGTGCGATTGATGGCGGTGCAGGCCGGCATCATCGACAAGCCCGACCAGCAGCGCAAGTTGCACAAGTATCCAGTCGCCTATCTCGGCGGCCTGGCCGTGTTCCTGGGTCTGGTCGCTGCGCTCGGTGTGTCGTACGCCTTTGTCGGCCTGGGCGAACGCGACTTCATGCCGGTGCCGTGGGAGATCCTCGCTGGCATGACGGCCATTGCCGTCGTGGGGTTCCTTGACGATCTTGACTCGATGCACCCGTGGGGCAAGGTTGCCGGCCAGCTCCTTGCCGCCGCACTCCTGTGCTACTCGCCCGACAATGCCTTCGGCACCCCGATCGCCCGTGGGCTGCTCTACCCGATCCTGCATGGTGGTGTGGGCGATTGGCTCGCGGGGTCGACATCCGGCATCGTGACTGAGGAGGTCATCTACTACTGGGTAGGCATCGTGCTCGTGGCGGTCATGATCCTGGGAGCCTGCAATGCCGCGAACCTGATCGATGGTCTGGATGGCTTGCTCGCCGGTACGAGCTCGATCATGGCCGCAGGTTTCCTGGCGGTTGGCCTCTTGCTCGCCGCCATGCTCCCGTTCGGCGTCGAGCAAGGACAATTCGTCGCCGCGCGCGTGGTACTGGCGCTGGCGCTGCTGGGTGCGCTGCTGGGGTTCCTCCCGTGGAACTTCAGTCCGGCGGTCATCTTCCTGGGCGACTGCGGCAGCATGCTCATCGGTTATCTGCTCGCGGTCTGCATCATGATGCAGGCGCAAGAAGACAGCATCAGTCTCTTCTTCGCCGGCCTGATCATTTTCGCGCTGCCCATCGTCGACACGCTGGTGGCCATCATTCGCCGCAAGCTGGCCGGTCTGCCCCTGTCGGCGGCGGACGCCAACCATATCCATCATCAGGCCAAGCGATTGACCGGATCCGTGCGCAAGGCGGTCCTTCTGCTGTACGGCGTGACGGCAGCCTTCACGCTGCTTGGGGTTGGCCTGGCCGCGCTCCAACTCTTCGAACGCCCACGCGTCCTGGTCATCTACAGCATTGTGTTCGTGCTGTTCACGGGACTGATTTGTGTGGCACTGAAGGCTGCCCTGCTTGAGCGGTGGCGTGTCGCTCCGCGGGCGGAATCCGCTCCCGAGGCGTTATCAGGTGAACCCGCGGACGACGCGAAGCCCGCCGGTCCGGCCAAGGCATGACCTTGAACCCAGGTTCGCGTGGCGATCGTGACGCCGTCCGGTATCCGGTGGCGTCCGATCCGCACGGTCATCGTCCGGTACTGCTCCGTGAAGTCATGGATCTGCTTGCGCCGGTGCCCGGCGAGAGCGTGATCGACCTGACGGCTGGTCGAGGTGGCCACGCCGCAGCACTGGGGGCATCGGTCGGGGCGGGCGGGGTGCTCACGCTCCTTGATCGTGATCCCGACAACCTCGCGTATGCCGGTGCGCGCATCGCCGCCATGCCTGGTGCTCCCCGGGTCCATCAGATTCATGCCGACTTCCGTTCAGTGGCGCTCATGATGCCGGCGGGTGGGCCGCCAGCCAACGCGGTCCTGGCCGACCTTGGCTTTGCCTCGACCCAGATCGATGATCCTGCCCGAGGCCTGGCCTTCTCGCATGACGGCCCACTCGACATGCGACTGGACCCCACGCGCGGCGAGACGGCGGCCCAGCTGGTGGCTCGCTTGGACGAGCGCGAACTGGCCGACATCATCTTCCAGTACGGCGAGGATCCCTTTGCCCGGCGCATCGCCAGGAACATTGCACAGACTCGCGTCCGCATGCCGATATCGACAACGGATCAGCTTGCGAGCCTGGTACGGGAGTCCTATGGCACCCGCGCCGCGGCCAGTCGGCTGCATCCAGCCACGCGGACCTTCATGGCGCTCCGGATCGCCGTCAACGACGAGCTGGGAGCACTCGAAGGACTCGTGGCGGCCGTGCGCGATGCCGCGCACGCTGCCGCCTCGGGGTTACCGACCTGGCTGGCGGCGGGTGCTCGAGTGGCCATCATGTCCTTCCACAGTCTGGAGGACCGGATCGTCAAGCGGGCCTTTGCCCAGATGATCGAAGCGGGCTGGGCAGAGTCCCTCACCCGCAAGCCCGTGGAAGCGTCGCCCGCCGAGGTGGGTGCGAATCCCCGGGCCCGGTCGGCGAAGTTGCGGGCCATCAAGCTGGTCCGCTGACCAAGCAACCGGGCGTTCGAGGCTTTGTCGTGTCGGGTTGGGGCCGATGCAAGGATGCAGAGGCCGCGAACAGAGGTTGGATCGAGAGCCCTCAGGGCATGGATGCTGCGATGAACCGTGAACACAAGTTGGCGTTGGTCCTTGGATTCGGGTTGCTCCTCTTCGTGGGCATCCTTCTGTCGGACCACTTCTCCGCTGTCAACCTTCCCGCGAGTTCGATGCTCGTGGCCAATGACCATGTGCCGGCCCGCCCAGGCCCATCCAGCATCCAACCGGTGAGCGCCGTACGCGAGGGTGTGATCGCCCAGCGCCCGTACGGGCTCACCGAGGACTTCGACAATCTTGGCCGGGGCGCCAGTGGCGCGACACCGCTCCAACCGGGCACGCCTTTGGCGGGCGCTTCGGCGACCCGCACCCTCGTGATCGGCAAGGGCGACACACTCGCCGCGATCGCCCAGCGTGAGTACGGCAGCAAGGGCCTCGCCCAGAAGCTGTACGAGCACAACCGTGTTGCCATCGGCAATCCTCGGGCCATGAAGATCGGTACCCGGATCGAGTTGCCCTCGATCGAGGTCCTCTCCGGGCAGCCCAAGGCTGAACCCGTGCAGCCCGCGCTGCCGGAGCCAAGTGCCGTCACCCAGCCGGCCGGCCGCCGATACATCGTCCAGCCCGGCGACAACCTGGGTTCGATCGCCAAGTCGCAGCTCGGCTCGACGAAGCGATGGCAGGACCTCCTGGCCGCGAACTCGAAGGTGCTTCGTGATCCCAAGCAACTCCAGCCCGGCATGAGCCTCGTGATCCCGGAGTGATGCATGGTCGCCAAGTTGGCCGTGATCATCCTTGCCTGGGCCGTCATGGCTGCGTCCGTGCTGTCGCTGCGCCAGCAGCGTTTCGAGACCGTCAAGCGCATGTCGCTGGTCAAGCGTGAACTCGACCGCAGGGAGCGTGCGCTGTGGGATCGTCGTGCGTCGGTGGCGACGCTGACGCGTCCGGGCGACCTGCGTGAGACGATCGCGCGTGGCGGCCAGGAGTGGACACCGATCCTGCGTGCCACCCCGGGCATGACCAAGCCGCGCCCACAGACGGCGATCGCCAAGAAGGACACCCCGCGGACTGCACAGGACGGGCGCATCCGCGCCGCCAACGGGCACTGAATCCCATGACGAACAGCCGTGCCGATGGCCAGCCCGACGGTCCGCGACCAACGGGCGCTGACCGCATCTCGTTGGCATCGCGTGTGCTGCTTGGCGCGACGGTGCTCATGCTTGGTGCTGTCGCGATCCGTGTGGCCCAGCTCAAGTCGATTCCGGACAGCCGTCTTGCGCCGGCCATGGGATCGCGCACGAGTACCAGCCCGGAACTCAATGCGCGAGGGCGCATCCTCGATCGCAAGGGTCGCATCCTCGCGACGAGCAGCGTTGGCTACCGCCTGTACGCCGATCCGGCCCTGATCTGGGAGCGTGGCTGGGAATCGGCCGAACGGGCGAAGGCCCTCGAACCCGACACCGAAGCCGAGTGCGATCCGTTCCGCGACATCGCCACGACACTTGGATCGACGGCAGGGTTCGATCCACAGTCGGTGCTCGGCACCCTGCGTGAACGCGCGGATGACCGCTATGTGGTGCTCTCGAAGCGTCTTGAGCCATGGCAGGTCGAGCAGGTCCGCCAGCTTGATCTCGATGGAGTTGCCCTCGAGCCTCGCTTGGTCCGTCACTATCCACAGGGTGAGTCGGCCGCGCTGCTGGTCGGGCGTGTCGGTGGTGAGCAGACGGGACTCTCAGGCATGGAACTCCGCCATGAGAAGTCGCTGGCGGCCATCGCGGGTCACCTGACCTACCTGCGCGATGTGCACCGCAACACGCTCTTCGTCGAGGAGGGCAAGTACCAGCCCGGTCGGGACGGCCACGACCTGATCCTGTCGATCGATCTCGTGGTGCAGGACATGGTCGAGCGTCGGCTCGACCAGGCCGTGCGCGATGTGAACGCCGGTGGTGGCCGGGCCGTCGTCCTCGATCCGCACACCGGCGATGTGCTCGCGATGGCGGACATCCTCCGTCCGCGCCGAGGCTGGAATGAGATCACGACCGATCCCAATCGCCTCAAGGACCTGTCACTGGGACGCAATCGATGCGTGACGGATCCGTATGAACCCGGTTCGACATTCAAGCAGTTCGTCTGGGCGTGGGCGACCAAGCACGGCATCTTCAGGCCGACGGATCGTCTCGCCACGCCGCCCGGTCACTATGTGACGCCGTACGGGCGGATTGTGCGTGATGTGCACCCTGTGGCCCGTGCGGATTGGCGCACCGTGCTCGTCAAGAGCCTCAATGCCGGCATGGCCATCTCCGCGGAGCGGCTCTCGCATGTGCAGATGCAGGACTGCGTGCGTGCGTTCGGCTTCGGAGCGAGCACCTCCGTCGGGGTTCCCGGCGAGATCGGCGGCTTGGTCACGAGCCCCGGCGCGTGGAGCAAGTACACGCAGACCTCTGTGTCGATGGGTCACGAGATCGGCGTCACGGCCGTGCAGATGGTGCGTGCCTTCAGCGTCTTCTGTCGCGACGACGGCATGCTGCCGAGCGTCCGTGTCGCGATTGGCACGAATCCCTCGTCGTCGATGCAGTTGCCGGTGATCCCGCCGGGCATCGCACTTGAGGCCCGCGCGGCGATGGAGGGCGTGCTCACCGAGGGCACCGCCCGCGGCGCGAAGAGTTCGCTCTACCGCATGTTCGGCAAGACCGGCACCGCGCAACTGCCCAAACCGGCAGGGCAGGGCAAGGGCTACTACGACGATCGCTATGTGAGTTCCTTCATCGTCGGGGCGCCGTTCGAGCAGCCACGATTGGTCGTGCTGGTGGTCATCGACGACCCTGACCGCAAGATCAGGCACTTCGGTGGCTCGGTCGCGGGCCCGGCTGCGCGTGACATCATGGAAGGTGCGCTGCAGTATCTGGGCGTTGCACCCGACCAGCCCAATGCGCCGAAGCCCGTGGCACGCGCGGATTGAGCCTGGCCTGACGGCCGACCGGCGCGCTGCACGGTCGGTCGTGCCACCATCAGAACTCCATGATGAGCTGCGTCGCTCCGTACCACTGGCCCTGGTCGACGCTTCCTGATTCGTTGGCGTGGCTGAACTGCAGCTTGAATGTGAATGACTCGCTCAGTCGGGTGCCACCGCCGATGTCGAAGCGTTGCACATCGTTGTCCCAGCTTTCCCCGTTCAAGTCGCCGTAGAACTGCGAGTTCCACCGGGCCGAGACCCAGGTGTCGACCGCCACATTGATGCGTCCCTCGACGAACCAGCTGAAGCTGGTGAGATCACCCAGCGCCGGCTGGTCGAACGTGTTCCAGATGAACTCAGCCCAGATCTCCGCCCATCGATGGGCGTAACTGATGTCGATGCCCCAGGTCGTCTGGTCGTACTGACCCGGGTCGCCGATCGAGGTCCCCGTTCGGACCGTCGGATCCGCGATGAGGTAGCTGCCCTGGCTCACGCTGCCACCGATCGTCCAGCGTGCGTCGGGCCGAATGGCCACTCGGCCGGTGATCGTGGGCGACGCCATGTTGCGATCCCACCACGCCCACTCTTCGGGGCGCGACGACAGCGAGGCGTTCTTGACTTCGACCGCCCAATCGACGAGCGGCCCTTGCCATGCCGGGAATGTGCCAAGGGCGCTGAATCCACTTGCATAGGCCGGTCCCCAGATGATGGGGTTCCAGTCCGGCACGTTGTCGGCCTTGTCCTTGCGGCCGAGCTGGGCGGCAGCGCCGGGATTCGCGGGCAGCTGCGTCCCGTCGCCGATGCTCGTCATCCATCCGTACGGCAGGGGAGCATCGATGAGCGGGTTCTCGAACGAGAGGTAGCGCCTGTTCCACTGGCCGAAGGTCGTGCCGAACGCACCGGCACGCAGGGTGAGCAGCTGGTTCTCGAACGGTCGCACATTGACGAAGTACTCGTTGAGGATCATCTCCATCGGCGCTTCGGTCGGATCGAAGCCTCGCGAGGCCATGGCGTACACGGTGAAGTCGAGCACCTTGCCGGCGGTTGCGGTCCCCATCAGGTTGATGACGGGCGCATACAGCGCATGACCGTCGGCCTGGATGAACCCCGGCGGCGGCTGCGTGAAGAACCAACCGGTCTGGTCGATCCACGGATCGATGCCCACGGTCCATGCTCCATCCGGATCACCAGCAACGAGTGCATCGCCGAGGTCCTGCATCGACTGCGAGAGGGCATCGAACCAGGACGGATCATCGGCGGGGAGCTGGGCGAGCGAGCAGGCGATCAGGGTCGTGGTGGCGAGCATGCGTCCTCCTCATGGTTCAGGCCATGCGCAGCACATGAGCGATGACCGGTTCGCTGAAACCCTTGACCGGGAACGGCTCGAGCGCCATTGCTGCGATCGATCCATCGAGCCGTGCACGCACCGCATCGTCGGCCACCACCTCGCCGGCCTTGGCCGCACTGCACAGGCGACTGGCCAGATTCACGCGCGCACCGAGCACTGTGTAGTTCACTCGGCTCGTCGAGCCCATGCAGCCCGCCACGACCGGCCCGTAGGCGATGCCGATCCCGATGCGGATGGGGCGACCACCGGCTGCATCGAGCCGTTCGCGCTCGGCTTGCATCGCGAGGGCGCATCGTGCCATGCGCAGGGCATCGTCGGGCGATGACTTGGGTGCACCCCAGACGGCCATGACGAGGTCGCCCACGAACTTGTCGACCATGCCGCCGTGGCGATAGATCACCTCGCACATCGCGCTCATGTGCGCGTTCAGCATGGTGATGACCTCATCAGGCGTCATCGACTCCGTGGTGGCGGTGAAGCCGCGGATGTCGCAGAAGAGGATGCCTGCGTCCACGGTCCGACCCTTCAAGTCAAGCTCGCTCGAGACCAGCTCCTCGGCGACCGCAGGGTCCGCGACGGCATCGAGCACGTTGCGGTAGCGGTCCCGCATGGCCAGGCCCTGTGCCATGTCATTGAAGGTCGAGCCGAGCGACTCGAACTCATCGGCGCCCGAGACCGACACACGGATCGAATAGTCGCCATGCCCGATCGTGCGCGCGGCATCGCCAAGTTGCTGCACGGGTCGCGAAAGGCTCCGTCCCATCCACTGGCTCATGGCTCCGCCGACTGCGATCGCCACGATGGCCGTGCCGAGAAAGAAGGCGTTGGTCCGTCGCTCGGCCTGCTGGGAGGCAGCCAGGCTGCGCAGCACGACGAAACGCGCTGGCGTGCGCAGCGCGCTCTCGATCGGGAAGGAGCGAACGAGGAAGGGTTCGCCGTCCGGGCTCACGAGCTCGATGCCGTCAGCCCCGAGCGCGGGCGGGATCGCGCGTGCGAGCCACTCGGCCATCGCTTGGCCAGGCGGCAGGGCGACGCGGTCATTCACCGCGACCGCGTAGAGCGTTTCGGCGCTCGTGGCATCGTTCGCCCCCGCAGGCCAGGTCCAGGGCCACGCAGCGACGATCCATCCGACGGCTTCACCGGTCGTCACGTCGAGTACGGGCTGGCGCAGCGCCTCGACCAGGCCACCATCGTGCAGCACGCAGATGGGGCGCGGTGGCTGGTCAAGCGGCTCGTCGCGCACGGGCAGGGCACTCGCATCGATCGCACGGGCGATCGCTGTCGTCTCGGTGCCGGGGCGCGCCACGGGCTTGCCTGCCGCATCGAGGAAGTGGGCATCGAGCGCCCGAAGCGACCGCAGCTCGTATTCCGCGTTGGCGTAGAGATCGGCCCAGTCCTCCTCGACGAGCGCACCGAACAGGAATGAGTTCGTATCGAGCTGCCCGATGGCCTGTCGGGTCGCTTCCAAGCGGAGCGCCTGTCGTTCACGGATCGCACGCGCCTCGAGGCCGAAGACGGCCGAGACGCCGTCGGCTTCGGCACGGCGCACCTGCTGGCGCGCGATGCCCGCGCCGACGATGCTGGTTCCCGCGACGATCGCGAGGATGCTCAGCGTGATGCGTCGGCTGAAACGCATGGGCTACTTGCTCCAGTCGACCTCGAGCGTCTGGCCCGCGTTGATGGTGATCTGGCGGGTTTCCTCGTCCTTGCGGCCGCGCCAGAGCGTGACGGTGTGCGTGCCAGCGGGGAGTCCCATGAGTTCGAACGAGCCATCGGGCGCACTGATGCAGAAATGCGGCGTCTCGACCACGAGCAGGTTGCCCTGCATGTGCTCATGCACCTCGCAGAGCAGGAAGACGAAGCCTGCCTTGTCGAAGACGACCGGCGGCGGCTCCTCGCCCTTCATGAAACGACCGATGTTGAACTTCTTCGCCGAACTCTGCGAGCGCACCGCATGCAGCACCTGGTCTTCGTTGGGAAAGATGACCGGCGTCCCGGTCTGCACCACGATCGTGCCCGGACGGAACTGGATGCCTTCCTGCCGGATCCGCACGGGTTCGGTGGTGGCGGGATCGCGCGGCGGCGCACCTGAGCCGACCCAGATGGCGGTCACCGGCGGATCCGCTGGTGTCGTCTCGGCCGGCGCCACGTAATCGGAGCGCGTCTTCACGGGCGGCCGCGGCGCTGGGACCTTCACGCGTCCCTTCAGCGTGCCGGTCGCGGCCGGAGCACGAGGTTCGCCGGTCACGGTCGCCGGTGTTGTTGCCTGCGCGGGCGCGGACTGCGATGCAGCGTCACCTTGTGGAGAACTGGGTGCTTGGCACCAAGCAGCCGTCGCGATGATCACCGCGGTTGCGGCAAGACCCCCCGTGATTCGGATGCGGACGAAACCGTGCGCATCGAGCGCCATCCCCAAGGCGGTGTGCATGCACGCAAGCCTACCGGGCTGGCGATGCACTCACTGGATCTTGAAGGTGAACTTGGTCATGATCTCCATGCGCTTGAGCTCAAAGGACTTCATCACGGCGGAATCGAGGCGTGGGTGGCCTGCAGGCGGCTTGCCCGCGATGCCCGCCCCCGAGGCGCGAGCGAGTCCAGCGGCTTTCTCGGCGTAGGCGTACGACTCCATCGCCGAGTACGCATTCTTCCTCACGCTCTCGACGATGCGTGGAGTGAGCCGGCCGTTGGACTGCATCAGCGTTTGGAGATCGACGAAGCCCTTGATGAAACCCGCGTCCGCTGCCCAGAACGCCTCGGCGTCTGCGCCGGACAGCGTTCCCGACGAGCCGGCCTTCTGCAGGAGCGCAGCCTTCTCCTCGAGCGCCTTGGCCAAGGCCTTCGAGAGATCATCGATGCGCGCATCCGGGACGCTCGCCGCCGTCGAGGCAGCGGGCTTCATGGGCACCGGCGGCGGTGGTGCATCGTCCTCGGCACACGCAGCGAGAAGGGCCAAGAGTACGCAGGAGGCAATGGTCTTGGTCATGGTTTGTCCTACGGCCGTGCCGCGCAGCGGAAGATCAGATCCCCAACAGCAGACGCTCGGGGCGCTCCACGCTTTCCTTGATGTGCTTGAGGAACCCCACGCTCTCGGCACCGTCGACGATCCGGTGGTCGTACGAGAGCGCGATGAACATCATGGGCCGCAGCGCGATCTGGCCGGGGTGATCCGGATCCTCGACGGCGCGCTTCTTGATTGCGTGCATGCCGAGGATGCCTGACTGCGGGGGATTCAGGATCGGCGTGGCCAGCAGTGATCCGTAGACGCCACCGTTGCTCACGGTGAAGGTGCCGCCGGTCATTTCGTCGACGGTCAACTTGCCATCACGCGCGCGGGTGGCGAAGTCACGAACGGTCAGCTCGATCTGCGCGAAGCTCATGGCATCGGCATTGCGCAGGACCGGGACCACCAGCCCTCGATCGGTGCCCACCGCCACCGCGATATCGCAGTAGTCATGGAACTCGATCTCGTCGCCGATGATGAAGGCGTTCACGCGCGGATAGGCACGCAGCGCGTTGCAGGCCGCCTTCACGAAGAAGCTCATCAGTCCCAGGCCAATGCCGTGGTTCCTCTCGAAGGACTCCTTGTGCTTGGCACGCAGGGCCATGACCTCGGTCATGTCGATTTCGTTGAAGGTCGTCAGCGTCGCGGTCGTCTGCTGGCTCTCGAGCAGGCGCTCGGCGATGCGCTGGCGGATCTTCGGCATCCTCTCGCGGCGCGTGCCCCGCGATCCGGCGACGCGCGACGCAACCGGCGAGGCCTTGGGCGCGGCAGGTGTCGCTGGCGACTTCTTGCCCATCGCACCTTCGACATCGGCGCGCGTGACGCGACCGGCCGGGCCGGACCCCTGCACGCCTGCGAGCGAGATGCCATGCTCCTCGGCCATCTTGCGTGCGGTCGGGGTGACCTTCTGGCCAGGCTCGGCAGTGGCGGACTTGGCGGCTTCAGCTGCAGCCGTGCCCATGGGGCGCACGCTTGAGCCCGCGGGCTTCGACGCGGCCGTGTCGATCTGCGCCACGGCTGCACCGACCTTCTGGTCGCTGCCGGACTCGGCCTTCACATGCAGCACGCCCGCAGCGGGTGCGAGCAGTTCGAGTGTGGCCTTGTCGCTTTCGATCTCGTTGAGCAATTCGTCCTTCTCGACCCAGTCACCATCACCACGCTTCCACTGTCCAAGGCGAACTTCAGTGATGCTTTCGCCGGGGCTGGGGATCTTGACATCGGTGATCTGTGCCATGGTTCCTCGCGGGGGATTGTCTCACGGCTCGCGCAGGTCTGCACGAGCTGGTCGATCAGGGGCGTGTTCCGGCGGTCTTGGCGCCGGTCTTGGCGGGTGCGGACTCGAAGAACGGGCCGTCGGTCCCGGACGCCGCGAAGACCGACTCGACGAGTGCGACTTCCTCCTTCTTGTGCGTCCTTTCGCTGCCGCACGAGGGCGAACCACACTCGACGCGGCTTCGGCAGGCCGGGTTGATCCCGAACCGGTCCATCAACTGCGCCTGGACATATCGGTACATGCCCGAGTTGCGGGCTTCCTCCTGGGCCACCCCGACCGTGGCGCCGGGATACCGCGCGAGCACCGCACGGAGCGCTTCCTCGGGAAAGGGCGAGACCTGCTCGAGCCGCACGAACGCATTGGCGGTGTCACCCAGTTCCCGGCGCTTGGCATCGAGGATGTGGAAGAACTTGCCGTGGCAGAGCCAGACGGTGCGTACGGCCTTGGGTGCGGCCTGGTCATCATCGATGACGGTGCGGAACGAGCCCTCCACGAACTCCGCGCCCAGGCTCTGCGCCGCGGGAAGGCGGAGCATGCTCTTGGGGCTCATGACCACCAGCGGCTTGCGCCAGGAGGCCTTCAACTGCCGGCGCAGCAGGTGGAAGATCTGCGCCGTCGTCGACGGCGAGCAGACGCAGATGTTGTCCCCGTCGGCGAGTTGGAGGAAGCGCTCCATGCGTGCGCTCGAGTGCTCCGGCCCAAGGCCTTCGTTGCCGTGCGGCAGGAGCAGCGTCATCGCCGAAGCGCGCCGCCACTTCACCTGACCGGTCGTGATGAAGCAGTCGATGAAGACCTGGCCGCCATTGGCGAAGTCGCCGAACTGCGCTTCCCAGATCACCAGCGAGTTCGGATCGTTCAGCGAGTAACCGTATTCGAAGCCCAGGCAGGCGCTCTCGGTCAGCGGGCTGTTGAACACATGGAACATGCCGCCGGTCGTGCCGGCGTACTCGGCGAGCGCGTTCCAGGTGGCACCGGTCTTCTGGCAGGTGACGACGGCATGGCGGTGGCTGAAGGTGCCGCGTTCCACATCCTGGCCCGTGAGGCGTATGCGTGCGCCGTCAGCCAGCAGTGAGCCGTAGGCGAGGAGTTCCGCCTTCGCCCAATCGACCTTCTCTGACTTCGAGAAACTGCCGCGTGTGCCCACGATCTTCTCGATCGTCTTGTGTGCGACGATGCCATCGGGCTTGGCGGCGAGCGCCTTTGCGACGGCCTTCAGCACCTTTTCGGACACGCAGGTTGTCACGTCATCGCCCGTGAGGCTCGGTGCGATGGCCTTCCACGCACCCCCGAACCCAGGACGGATCGGGTCGATGATGGTGGACTTGGCCTGCTCCTGTGCGCGGTCGAGCGTGTCCCAGTACGCCTTGGTCTGTGCTTCAAACGCAGCAACATCGAGCACGCCCTCGTTGGCGAGACGATCCGTGTAGCGCTTCACGACCGAACCGGCGGCCTTCACGCGCTGGTAGAGCATCGGTTGCGTGTAGGTCGGCTCATCAGCCTCGTTGTGGCCGTTCTTGCGCCAGCACCACAGGTCGATGACGGTGTCGATGCGGAACTCCTGGCGGAACTCGTACGCCAGCTGCGCCACCCACGCGCACGCTTCGGGATCGCCGCCGTTCACATGGAAGATCGGCACATCGACGCTCTTCGCGTAACCGGTGACGTACTCGCCGGTCGAGCCGTCCACGAGGTCGGTGGTGAAGCCCACCTGGTTGTTGATGACCAGATGCAGCGTGCCACCGACGTTGTAGCCGGCGAGCCCCATCATGTTGAAGCACTCGGCCGTGGTGCCCTGGCCGGCGAACGCAGCGTTGCCGTGGACGACGACCGGCACATGCAGCAGGCCGTCAAGATCACGGTCACAGTCGCGCCGCGCACGCGTACGACCCAGGGCGACCGAGCCCACGAACTCAAGGTGGGAGGGATTGGAGCAAAGCGATACGCGCACGCTGCCGCCATCGAGCGTGGTGCGGTCGCTGCTGTAGCCCTGGTGGTACTTCACGTCGCCGCCGCCGTGATCGAAGGCGGCCTCCCACGACTCCTCGAAGTTCGACATCATCTGCTCGGGCTTTTGCCCGAACTGGTTCACCATCATGCCGAGTCGGCCGCGATGGGCCATGCCGACGATGAGTTCGGCGGTTCCCAGGCGCGGTGCCAACTGGATCCATGTCTCCATGATGAGTGCGGTGCTTTCGCTGCCCTCGATGCCGAATCGCTTCGTGCCGATGTAGCGCGTCGCGAGGAAGTTCTCGAACGTCTCGGCCTTCATGAGCTGCTCGAGCAGGAACCGACGACCGTTCTCCGAGAGCACCGGCCGGTTGCGCCCTGCCTCCATGCGCTGCGTGAGCCAGGCACGCTTGGCTGAGTCCTGGATGTGCATGAACTCCGCGCCCACGCTACGGCAGTATGTGTCCTCGAGGCACTCGAGGATCGTCGAGAGCGGGCTTGGGTTGGGCAGGGGCAGCGTGCCCGGATCGAACGACTGAGGCAGGTTCGAGTCATCGAGGCCGAAGGCGTCGAGGGCCAGATCGGCCGGATACGCGCGTGTCGTCCCCAGCGGATCAAGTTGCGCTGCAAGGTGCCCGATCTCGCGGAACCGCACGATCATGGCATCGACACCGCGTTGCGCCAGGCTGACGGCACCTTCTGGCGTTGGCGAACTGGTGGTCGCCGCGGCGACGGTGGTTGTCACGGCCTTGGCCGGTGCCGGTCGGGCCAAGCCCAGATCGAAGCCAAGGAAGAACTGCCGCCAGCTGGGATCGACCGATTGCGGGTCCCGCTTCCATGAGGCGTATTGCTGCTCGAGGAACGCCGGGTCCCAGGCGTTGACCGACCGGGAAGCTTGGTTGGACGAGTGACCTGACGCCGACGAGTGGGTCGACACGGGGTGCTCCTGACGGGGCGTGCGAAACCGGCATGGGGGCTGATCCAGCCGGGCGGTCGAGGATAGGGCAAATCCGCGAAGGAATCACGCCAAATCCGTGGTGGACGACGGCGCGGGGCGATCACTCAGCCACGGATGCGCCCGGGAATCAGGCTGACGAGCGCTTTAGAGCAGCGCGACCGGGTCAACATCCACGGCTACATGGTCGCTGGGCACGATGATGCCCGCTGAACGCCCCGCGGCAATGAGTTGTTGAAGCGCGGCCGCGGTGGGGGCCAGCAACTCCACCTGGACCCGGAACCTGTCGTTGATCCGGGCAATCGGGCAGTCGGCGGCCGGACGGATGAGCACATCCGAAGCTGCGGGAAGGGACAAGAGCCGCGCCACGACGGACCGCCCGGCGGCAAGGGCGCGATCGTGGTCGGCATCGCGCAGCACGATGCGCGCCAGGCGCTTGGCGGGGGGCAGCCCGAAGGCCTTTCGGGCATCGAGCTCGCTGGCTGCGAAGGCTTCGAAGTCCTGCCCGACGGCCCACCGGATGGCGGGGGCATCGGGCTGGAAGGTCTGCACGATGCTCACCCCCGGGGTATCACCCCGGCCACAACGGCCGGACACTTGGCTGACCAACTGATAGGTTCGTTCCGTAGCGCGGAAATCGGGCAAATTCAATGCAGTATCGGCACTGATCACCCCAACAACACGCACGTTCGGGAAATCGAGCCCTTTGGCAATCATCTGAGTGCCCAGCAGGATCCGGACCTCGCCGCGGCCAAATCGTCCCAAAACATCGTGGAAGTGCACGGCGGTCTGGGTGGTGTCGCCATCCACGCGTGCGAGTGCCTCGGGTGGGAGGTCGGGGAAGGTGCGCGCGAGCTCCTCCTCGACCCGTTGCGTCCCCAGTCCAAAGATGCTGATCGGCCCCCGGCAGACCGGGCAGCGCTCCGGGAGCCGAAGCTCCGACAGGCAGTGATGGCATCGCACGAAGCCACCCTTGGGGAGCCGGTTGTCCCGATGGGCGACCATGCCGGCGTCGCAACGGTCGCACTCCATGCACCAGTCGCAGTCCTTGGAGGCGCACACGATCGAGTTTGCATAGCCCCGCCGATTCAGCAGGATGATCGCCTGGCCACCTTCGTCGAGGGTTCGTCGCAGCGCACATTCGAGCGTCGGTCCGATGAGGTGCACGCGGCGATCAGACCATGCCCGCTGTTCGGCCCGGAAGTCGACCAACTCGACGCGTGGCGTGTGCAGCCCCGGGGCCCGGCGCGACAGTCGGTGCAGACTCACCGCACCACGCTCGGTCGCGTTCCACCATGTTTCAAGACTGGGCGTGGCGCTGCCCAGCAGGATGGGGCAGCCTGCCAGTTGCGCTCGGCGGATCGCGGTGTCGCGGCCGTGGTAGCGCGGCTGCTGATCCTGCTTGTAGCCAGTGTCGTGCTCCTCATCCACGATGACGAGACCAAGCTCGCCATCGGGAATCGGGGCGAAGACGGCACTTCGCGCACCCACGACCACGCAGGGGCCAGGCTGCGCCGCCAGGCCCCATTGCTCGTTGCGCTGCGCGGCGGTCAGTCCGCTGTGCAGCACGAGCACGCGATGCGCGGCCAGCCGAGCCATCACTCGGCCGCTTGTCTGCGGGGTCAAGGCGATCTCGGGCACCAGCAGCACCGCGCTCTTGCCGCGGGCCAGCGTGCGTTCGATGAGTTGCAGGTAGACCTCGGTCTTGCCGCTGCCGGTGACACCGAAGAGAAGATGCTGGGAAAATCCGCGTTCTGCGCTGACCGAGACGGCCTCGACGGCCGCACGCTGCTCATCGGTCAGCCTCGGCACCGCCAGTGATCCGACGGCGGCATCGGCCCATTTGGCGTGGACTTCGGTCCGTTCGACTGCGCGAACGAGACCACGCCGCGCGAGCCCGCGCAGTGGTTCCTTCGTGGCCACACCCGAGCGCTCGAGGAGTTGAGATTCATCGAGATCCCCAGCCACCGATTCCAGGCACTCCAGCAGCGCGCGCTGCTGCGCACTGAAGCGGCCGCCACGGGCGGCATCGGGAACGATCGCCCACGAACGCCGGATCACGGTACCTACGCGCTTGCGTACCGCCGAGGGCACCATGCTCGACAGCGTCACGCCGATCGGCGCACCGTAGTACGCGCTGATCCAGCGACCGAGTGCCAGCAACTGCGAGGGCAGGGGCATGGCAGCGTCGTCACGACCGTGCAGCGGCTTGGTTCGCGCCGGATCAAGAGCCCCCAGGAGTTCCAGCCCACCACGCTGCACCACATATCCATTGACCGTGGCGTTGCCGCGCCCGAGCGGCACGGTGACGCGATCGCCCTCGCGAATGTTTGCGAGCGTTGGGGGAACGGAGTAGGTCAACCCATCTGGATAGCGGTCCACGCCGCGTTCGACCGCCACCTGCACGAAATCGCGTGGTCCCGCACCGTCATCCTTGAGCAGGCCATCGAACAAGCGTGGCGCGATGTTGCCAGTCATGCCCCGCCCGGCACGGCCTTGGCGGCTTCGGCGGGTGCCGCCTGGGCGGCGGCCATGTCCTGTGCCTGGATCGGACGGCCCGACTCCATCATGGCGATGAAGCAGTCGAAGAGGTAGTCGCTGTCATGCGGTCCCGGCGATGCTTCGGGGTGGTACTGCACGCTGAAGATCGGTTTGGACCGATGACGGAAGCCGGCGCAGGTCCCATCGTTCAGGTGCACATGGGTGACTTCGCCGCCGGCGGCGTCGAGCGAAGCGGGATCCACGCAGAACCCGTGGTTCTGGCTCGTGATCTCGATGCGGCCTGTCAGCAGGTTGCGCACGGGCTGGTTGCTGCCGCGGTGACCGAACTTGAGCTTGTAGGTGCGTGCGCCCATCGAGAGCGCCAGCAACTGGTGCCCGAGGCAGATGCCGAAGGTCGGCACGCTGCCAGCCACGGCCCGCAGTGTGTCAATGGTGGCTTGGACCGCGGCTGGATCGCCGGGACCATTGCTGATGAACAGTCCATCGGGCCGGTGCGCCAAGAGATCGGCAGCCGCTGAATCATGCGGCATGGCGATGACCTCGCAGTTGCGCTCGGCCAGGTTCCGGTAGATGTTCCGCTTGGCGCCGCAGTCAAGCGCCACGACCTTGAGCCGCCGCACCGCGCGCCGTACCAGATGGTCACCGCGGGGCACCCAGTCGCCAAGGTCCTCTTCCCATGCACTCGCGCACGATGGGCTGACTTCGCTGGCGAGGTCCAGCCCGGCCATCGATGCAGCGGCTTGTGCGCGCTCGACCAGCTCGGAGTCGGACAGGGAACGATCGGTGCTGATCACCCCGTTCATGGCACCACTGGTCCGGAGGATGCGCACCAGCGCGCGAGTATCGAGGCCCGCGATGCCCACGATGCCATGTGCGGCGAGCCACGACGAGACATCATTGCATGCCCGGTAATTACTGGTGGTGCGGGAAATCTCGCGTACCACAAAGCCTGCCACGCAGGGTGTGCCACTCTCGACATCATCGGGTGTGATCCCATAATTACCGATCTGGGGCGCCGTCATCACCAGAATCTGCCCGGTGTAACTCGGATCGGAGAGGGCTTCCTGGTAACCGCACATCGCGGTGTTGAACACCACCTCGCCGGTGCCTTGGACCGATGTGGCCCCAAAGCCCGTGCCATGGAAGACCGCGCCACTCGCCAGGGCGAGGCGCGCCGGAGTCGAAGCATGCCGAATCATCGAACGACGATGGTAGCGATTGGGGGGAGCCATCCGGGCCAGTCTTGCGAATGTTCGGTGGATGGCGGTACGCTCTGCGACCCGCTTCTCGCGGCCAGACCGACAGCCCCACGACCGTCCGTCAAGTTTGCCCCCACGGAGCGCCTCCAGCATGCACCTTCAGACTTTCGCTTCGATCCTGCTTGCCTCCATGGCCACTGCCTTCATGGGCCCCACAGCCGCCCTCGCGCAGGACGCTCCGCCAGATGATCCAACTCCTGCACAGGGGTCGGGCAGCGGAACCGCGAAGCCGTCCGATCCAGGAGCGGCGCCTGATCCAGGAGCGGCGCCTGATCCAGGAGCGGCGCCTGACCCAGGAGCGGCGCCTGACCCAGGAGCGACAGCCTCCTCCGACCGATTCCGCTCCGAGGCCAAGGCGCAGGCGGCCAAGGGAAATTGGGAGTCGGCCCTCGACTACTGGAATGAAGTCCTCAAGTCAGTGCCCGGCGACAAGGAAGCCCTCGACGGCGTCGAGCAGGCTCGCGCGGCCATGAATCAGGGCGCGATGGTCGATACCGTCGCGGACGACATCTCGCTGCTGCGTCAGCGCCGCGAGATCGAGGCCCAGTCGGCCGTCCGCCGCGCCACTGAACTCAAGCGGAAGGGCGACTTCAGCGGTGCCATGCGCGTCATGACGGCTGCCCGCCTGAAGATCGAGCAGGCCCGTGACTACCTGACCCCGGGCATGGTCGATTCGCTGATGGTGCAGATCGACGAGCTCATCGCTGACATCAACGAGAGCCGCACGCTCTCGCTCATGGTCGAGCAGGACAAGACCCGCGAGCAGGCCAGCCGCACCGCCCGCGACCAGCAGCGCGCCGAGCAAACCAAGCGCGATCAGGTCGTGAACGAGAACATCCGCCGCGTCCGCGAACTGCAGTTGCAGCAGAAGTACGACGAGGCGCTGACCCTGCTCGATGCCACCCTCACCCTCGACCGCTACAGCCAGGCTGCCCTTGCCTTGCGCGATGCCATCGAGACGGCCAAGAGTTACCGCGACTACAGCGTCGCCATCGGTGAGCGCGCCCGTGGCTACAGCCAGATGTCCAAGGATGCGATCGAAGGCATGATTGCCCCACGCCGCAACGTGCTCGGTGCCGGCCCCAAGTCGACCAACGGCAAGATGGTCTATCCCGAGGACTGGCGTCAGCTCTCGCTGCGCCGTTTGGGCGCCGCCGGCTTCGCGGATTCGGCCGCCGATGCCCAGATCCTTGCTTCGATCGAGTCGACCCCGGTGAACCTCGCCGCCGCGGACTACTCGCTCGAGCAGGCGATCGATGTGATGGAAAAGATCGCCCGCACCGACAACCCCGGGCTCAACATCGTGCCCGACTGGCGAGCGCTGGCCGAGGCTGGCATCGACCGCGAGACCCGCGTGCGGCTCGACTCGCTCGATGGCGTGCCGATGGATGTTGCCCTGACCCGTGTGCTTGAGCAGTACGGCGAGGGCAGTTCGAGCCCGGCCTTCACCGTCACGGACGGCTTGGTCGTCGTGAGCACCCCGGAATCGATCCGTCGCAATGTGACGATCGAGCTCTACGACATCCGAGACCTCTTGCTCGAGATCCCGTACTTCGACAATGCCCCCGATTTCAGCCTTGAGAAGGGGATCAGCCAAGGCACGGGCAACGGCCTCACACCGTCGCAGGGTGGCCAGCTCTTCGGTGCCAAGAAGGACGAGCGCCCGACGAAGACACGCGAATCCATCGAGCGTGATGTCATGGACCTGATCCAGATGCAGACCGCCGATGTGGGCGACTGGAAGGACCAGGGCGGCAACACCGGCTCGATCTCGCCGATGAACGGCAACCTGATCGTGACCAACACCGCGCAGGCCCACCGCGAGATCGAAGGCATGCTCAACAAGATGCGCGAGGTGCGCGCCCTGCAGATCGCGATCGAAGCCCGCCTGATCAACGTCGACCTCGAATGGTTCGAGCAGATCGGCATCGACTTCGACCTGTACTTCAACGCGAACCCCGCGATGTACGACGCGGCGCTGGCGCAGGATCCGAACTTCCAGTTGCGGGACTTCTTCTTCCAGAACCTCCCCGGCGCGGCCTTGCCCAACCCCCAAATCGGTCGCCTGCGCAATCCGGTGACCTTCATCGGTCTCGAGCAGGATCCGGGGGACATCCCAGGAGCCTTCCCGAACACCGGTGGTGCCGTCGGCAACGACGCCGATGGTGACGGGGAGATCGATTACAACTACCCCGGCCAGCTCTTCAACCCGGTCGGTGTGCGACGGGACGGTGCACTGTACGGATCGAGCGGCGAGAGCAATGGCTTCTCGGCGGTGAATGTGCAGCAGGAAGGCCTGCCTCTGGTCAACGCGCTCGCCGCGGCCAGCCAGTCGCCCTTCGTGATTGCGGCCCTCGGCTCGCCCGCCCTCTCGACCGGGTTCACCTACCTCGACGATGTCCAGATCGACCTGCTCGTCCAGGCCACCCAGGCCGACCAGCGCAACTCAGTGCTCACGGCACCCCGCCTGACGCTCTTCAACGGCCAGCGGTCCTGGATCAGCATCGCGAAGGGCATCACCTATGTCTCTGGTCTCGAGCCGATCACGGGCAACAACGCTGCAGGATTCGAGCCGGAAACGGATGTCGTGT
>Ga0194132_10002981_pt1 | contig 30786 bp, 27 predicted proteins | sample TA2KigOf80mmetaG_FD_148612 | JGI IMG/M metagenome (GOLD analysis project Ga0194132, IMG submission 148612) | Freshwater microbial communities from Lake Tanganyika, Tanzania - TA2015054 Kigoma Offshore 80m | ecosystem: Environmental > Aquatic > Freshwater > Lake | place: Tanzania: Lake...
TGGGCGAGCGGGGACACGCTCGCCCAAGGCGAGCGGCCAAACGACGGAATGAAACCATGATCCTCGAAGGCATCGTCACCACGCTGACGCCGATGGGTGAGGTCAATGTCGCGCCGATGGGCCCGCTCGTCGATGCCGAAATGCAACGCTTGGTGCTTCGGCCGTTCCAGACGTCGCACACGTACCGCAACTTATGCCATCACGGCGAAGGCGTTTTTCATGTGACCGACGACGTACTGCTCATGGCTCGTGCCGCGCTGGAACGGTTGGTCGAGATGCCGCCGATGTTCCCGGCCCAGACGATCCACGGCTGGGTTTTGCAGGATGCTTGCCGTGCATATGAGTTTCGCGTTGTGGGCATCGACGATCGCGCCGAGCGCGCCAACATCGACGTCGAAGTCGTCTATTACGGCGTCTTGCGTGACTTCTTTGGATTCAACCGCGCCAAGCACGCCGTCATCGAAGCGGCGATTCTGGCAACGCGTACGCATCTCCTCCCAATCGCCGAGGTCCAAGCCGAGTTTCGCAAGCTCGGGACCATCGTCGAGAAGACCGGTGGCGATCAAGAGAAAGAAGCATTCGCGTTCTTGCGCGATTACGTTTCGAGGGGCAAACACTAATGGCTGTCAATCGCCGAAGTTCGTGCCCACCAAGCGCGCGGACTTGATCAACGGATGGTCGAGCGGCACGAGCTTCGTGCGGCCCGCGACTTTTTCGAGCGGCACCGACGTCACCTCCGAGCCCCTCAAACAAACCATGTGGTTGTACTTGCCGGCAGCGAGCATCTCGGTGGCATAGGTGCCGAAGTGCGTGGCGAGGACGCGATCGAACGGCGTTGGGATGCCGCCTCGTTGCAGATGGCCGAGCACGGTGACGCGCGTGTCCATGTCGAGCCGTTGGCTGATGGCATGGGCGACGGCGGTGCTGACTCCTTTGTCTGCGTCGGTGAGCGAGTCGCCATTCTCGGCCTTCTTTTTCGGCTTCTTGTCCTTTTTTTCCTCGGAACTGTTGGCCGTCTTGGGCCGCGCTCCCTCGGCGACGGCGATAATGCTGAACCATTTCCCTCGCCGTCGGCGTGCCGTCAGATGTTGGCAGACACTGTCAAGATCGTAGGGAATCTCCGGAATGAGGATGACGTCGGCTCCGCCCGCGATCCCGGCGTGCAGCGCCAGCCAACCGGCGTTATGCCCCATCAGCTCGATCACCATGACGCGCAGGTGCGCTTCGGCCGTCGAGTAGAGTTTCTCGATCGCCTCCGCCGCCGTCGTCACCGCGGAGTTGAAGCCGAAGGTGAAGTCGGTCTCTGCCAGGTCGTTGTCGATGGTTTTGGGAAGGCCGATGACGTTGAGGCCGTGTTTGGTGAGCTGATGCGCCGCCTTGTGCGTGCCGTTGCCGCCAAGGACGACCAGACAGTCCAGACCGAGGCGATTGTAGGTCTCGACGGCGCGGGGCGTCATGTCGATCACTTCGCCGTTGGGCAAGGGCATCTTGTGGAACTTCTCACGGCTCGTGCCGAGGATGGTTCCGCCCAGCGACAAGATGCCCGAGATGTCTTCGAGGTGAAGAACGCGAGCATGGTTCTCGACGAGCCCGCGAAAGCCCTTTTCGATGCCGACGACGTCCATGTGAAAGTCGCTGATGGCAGGCTTGGCGACACCGCGGATGGCGGCGTTGAGTCCAGGACAGTCGCCGCCGGAGGTGAGAATGCCGATGCATTTCGCTTGGGGTCGGGACATAGTGGGTGTCTCGCGGTTCAGGTTTAGCGCTCGCATGGCGCCACGCGAGCGCTAAACGATAAACGGTTACAACTGAACGCAGATCTTTCCGAAGTGGGCGCCGCTCTCCATGTGCCCTAGCGCCGTCTTAATGTCCTTGAACTCGAACACGCGATCGATGATCGGCTTCATCTGATGCAGGGCAAGCGCCCTGTTCATCGCCTCGAACATCTCGCGACTGCCGACGAAGATGCCTTGCACGCGAACGCTCTTCATCAGCACGGGCATGAGGTTCACGTCGCCTTTGCCCGCGAGCACGCCGATGAGGCTGACGGTCCCGCCGAGCCGGACGGCCTTCATCGACTGATTGAACGTGCCGGCGCCGCCGACCTCGACGATATGATCGACGCCCTGCCCGCCCGTCAGTTCGCGAACCTTGGTCTCCCAGGCGGGGGTCTCCTTGTAGTTGACGCCATCCGACGCGCCCATTTTCTTCACGCGGTCGAGCTTGGCGTTGCTGCTCGACGTGGCAATGACGCGGGCGCCAAGCATCTTGGCAAATTGCAGGGCAAAGATCGACACGCCTCCCGTACCTTGCACCAGGACCGTATCGCCGGCCTTGAGCTTGCCCTGGGTCACGAGCGCACTCCATGCCGTCACCGCGGCGCAGGGCAATGTCGCCGCTTCCTCGTCGGACAGATGGGCCGGGAACTTGACGACGGCGTCTTCGTGCAGGACCACCTGCTCGGCCGCCACGCCTTCGATCGCCCCGCCGAGCCCCGAGCTGGCGCCGATGTCGGTCAGATCGCCGGCGAGCCAGCGCGACATGAAGCAGCCCGCGACGCGCTCGCCGACCTTGACGCGCGTCACGCCCTCGCCGACGCCGATCACTTCGCCGACGCCATCGGAGAGCGGTACGAACGGCAACTTCAGCTTTGGATTGTACAGCCCTTTCGTGACCAGGAGATCGCGATAGTTAAGCGACCAGGCTTTCATCTTGAGCAGCACCTGGCCAAACCCAGGCTTCGGCTCGGGGCGGTCGATGATCTGCAGGTTGTCGATGCCGAACGCGGGTATGATGATTGTTTTCATGGATTTCCTTGTGGAAGCCCAGGGGTGAGGTACTCCGAACCCCTGGGATCGGGCGTCAAGTATCCCAGGGGTTCGGAGTACCTCACCCCCTGGGCTTGTGGGAAACAAAAACGATTCGATTTCATTCCCAGGTGATGATACAATCATCCGCAATCAAGAGCAAACAACCCTCCTTTCCGGTGACGAATGTCATTGCCGCAATTGATCGGTCTGCAATGCGTGAAGTGCCAAAAAGGCATTGCATCTGTATTGGAAGGCTTTTTCTGCGACGGCTGCGGCAACCCCGTGCACCGAAAATGTGGCATTACGGATGGATCGGCATTGGCCGACCGCTGTCCGCTGTGTGGCGGCGATCCGCAAAGCGTCATCGCCAAGGAAGTGCTCCAGGCACGTGAGCCAGGCAAGGGCGTTCAAAACACAGACGATCAGCTGCCGACCAAAGAGGTTGCGGCTTGGGATGTCATCATCTGGGTGCCACTTGCCCTCTTGATTGGGCTGTTTGCGAACCGCATTGGGCTGTTTGCGAACCGCATTGGGCTGTTTGCGAACCGCAAAGCGCAGGATGCCTATGGTCACCTTCCAAATGCCGTCAAACCCTGGATTCTCGTCGGCGCGTGCTTTTTGCCTATCAGCGTTATGCTGTTGTGTGCAGGTCTGGTGGTCTCGGATACCGTCCTGCTCTGCACGGCCCCAATTGTTGCCGTCGCCGGCGTGATAGCCAATATCGTCGGACTGAACATAGCCCGAAAAGACGATAAGACGTAAAGCCGACTTTGGAATAACTCACCAAAAGGACTATCTTCATGAAACCTGGGCTCACCGTTCTCCTGATCGTCATCGCCTCTGGATTCGCTTTGGTCGAAACGTCGGCACCAAACAGCCCGCCTCCGAAGAAAAAGGAAGTCATCCCGCACGCCCAGGACAAACCGCCCGGCCCGGCGTTGACGCCGCAAGAGGCGCTCAAGAAGATGCAGGTCCCGCCCGGCTTTCGCGTCGAACTGGTCGCAGCGGAGCCGGACATCGTCAATCCGGTGGCGATGACCTTCGACGAGCGTGGTCGTATCTGGATCACCGAATCGATCGAGTATCCGAAGCGCGCGGCTGGGCCAGGCAAGGACCGCGTCAAGCTGCTCGAATCGACCAAGGGTGACGGCAAATTCGACAAGATCACCACCGTCATCGAGGGGTTGAACATCCCGTCGGGCATCGCGATCGGACATGACGGCGTGTGGCTGGCCAATGCACCGGATATTCTCTTCTATCCCTTCGAGGATTTTGCGAACGCCAAGCTGGGGAAGCCACAGGTCGTCGTCACCGGATTCGGCCGATTCGACACACACGAGCTGCCCAACTCCTTCACGTGGGGACCGGACGGATATCTCTATGGCCTCAACGGCGTCTTCAATCGCAGCGTCGTCAAGCAGGATGGTAAGACGTTCGACTTCACATGCGCTCTTTTCCGCATCCATCCAAAGACGAAGAAGTTCGAGATCTTCTGTGAAGGGACATCGAACCCCTGGGGCCTGGCGTTCAACGACAATGGCGACGCCTTCGTGAGCGCCTGCGTCATCGATCACCTTTGGCATCTCACCGAGACCGGCTATTACCACCGGCAAGGCGGCCCGTATCCGCCTTACACCTGGAAGCTCGGCTCCATCGTCAAGCACAAGCACCAGAAGGCGGCCTACTGCGGCCTCGTCTGGTTCGACAGCGACGCCTATCCGCCGGAGTATCGCGAGAAGCTGTACATGGGGAATATTCATGGCGGGGCGATCAACGTTGATGAATTGTCCCGTGATGGGTCCACGTACTCAGCAAGACCGGCCCTGAGCGCGAAACCGCAAGCGAGCGCGAAAGGGGTCGGGGAAGGGAGTAACTTTCTCGTGGCCAACGACGCCTGGTTCATGCCGGTGGCGCAAAAGGTCGGCCCCGACGGCTGCATGTACATCCTCGACTGGTACGACCGCTACCACTGCTATCAGGACGCCAACCGCGACCCCGCCGGCATCGATCGACTGAACGGGCGGCTGTATCGCGTCGTGTACAAGGATTACAAGGCGCCGGGGTTAATTAATTTGAGAGGCATAGGAAGCCCCAAATTGATCGAGCGTCTTAGCAGCCCGAATATCTACTTTCGCGAGACCGCACAACGGCTGCTCTCGGAATACATAATGAAATGCGATCCGAAAGAGGGCCCCGCATTCCACGACAAGGTCAAGGTCTATCAAGAGCTGAGAGATGTCGCCAACGATTTGGCCGGACAGCAGCGCGGGGTCTTTGACGACTTGAAAAACGTGCCCAAAAATTTAGCCAGAAACGAGAAAGCTCTGCGAAATGCTCGCCTGCATGCGTTTTGGGCCCTTAGCAGCAGCGATTTGTACCCCCTTAATTTCGACCTCTCCCGCGATAAGGATTCCACTTTTCGAGCGTGGGAAGTCCGGGCATCGGCGAATATTGCAAAGCCTCATCCTGCGAACGACCTCACGCACATCCCGAAGCTTGCGCGCGATCCGTCTCCCGACGTGCAACTGCAAGTCGCCATCGCCGCACGCAAACTCAAGGATGTCGATCCGTTGCCGTTACTGCTTGACGTCCTCGCCCACAGCGGCGACGACAAGCTCATCCCGCACATCGTCTGGCAGAACCTGCATCCGCTGCTCGAAAAGGACGGCGATCGCTTCCTGACGCTTGCCGCCAAGGCCGATCTCGCCAAGTCGCCCGGCTTAGCGAAGGTGTTGCCGCGGGCCATTGATCGCATGCTCGGCAATCCGAGCGGCGATCCTTCGGCTGTAGTCGCGTTTCTGGCGAAGTTGGCCGATGAGCCAACGCCAATGGCCGGTCTGTGCCTCAACGCTTTGTCGGCGAAGGTTCAGAACGGGGAGATTGCCGGGCCGGCACTTGAGAAACTGAAGAAGTCTGTTGTTCCGGTGCTCGACAAGTTTTTCAAGGTCCGTGAGACGCGCAACGAGGCTCGCTTCCTTTCCGTTACACTCGGAGGAGACCGCGAGCTTGACATGTGCACTCGGATGTTCGAGGCTCATCCGTCGGAGAACATGCGGCTTCTGGCCATGAACGCCCTGATGACAGGCCGCCCGGAGGTGCTCAAGGAGAGCGTTCCGGGCATCTTGCGCAACCCGGCCCCAGGTGTTCCCGGCTACCGAGGGTTGGTCCTGGTCAGGCTCGGTAAACTGAATGACCCATGGGTCAGCCAGATCGTGCTCGCGGCGTATCCGACCTTGAACCCTGACGAACAGGCCAAAGCGATCGAACTGGTCACGCAGCGTGCATCGTGGGGAAAAGCACTCTTCAAAGAAATCGCCGACAAGAAGATGAGCAAGGACATCGTCAACGTCAACCAGGCGCGCCGGCTATTGGCGACAAAAGATGCGGAGTTGATCAAGCTGGTCGAGAAACACTGGGGCATCCCGCGCGATGGCCGTAACCCGGAGCGCGAAAAGCTGGTCGCGGAGTATCGCGCCCTTCATGCGAAGACGCCGGGCGATCCGAAGGAAGGGGCCAAACACTTCAAGAAAATCTGCGCCCAGTGCCACAAGATGTACGGCGAAGGCGTCGATGTCGGCCCGGATATCACGTCAAACGGCCGGGCCGACTTTGATCAACTCCTGTCGAACGTCTTCGACCCATCGCTCGTGATCGGCGCCGGGTACAACGCCGTCACCGTCAACACAAAGAAAGGCCAGGTCGTCACGGGCCTCTTGGTTGAGGACAACGCCCAGCGCATCGTCTTGAAGGTTCAAGGCGGTGAACTCAAGACCATCGCCCGAGCCGACGTCGACGAACAGTTCACCAGCAAGCTGTCGATGATGCCGGAGGATTTGGAGAAGCAACTGCGGCCTCAGGAGATCGTCGATTTGTTGTCGTACCTGAGCCTGGACCGTCCGCCGGACGACCCGAAGGCGAAGCGAATTCCGGGGACGCCGCGGTGAATTTCAGAGCCTGAAGCGTCAGCGAAGGACGCCGCAATCCTTCGCTGACGCTTCAGGCTCTGCTGTCAGCGCCGATCGCTATACGCCGCGAGGTCGAGCAGCGTCAGGTGGGCGGGGGCTTCGAGACGGAGTCGTGCGGGCAGAGGGCGCTCCGGGACGAAGTGATACTCGACGCCGTCGAGCGGGCCGAGCAGCGACAGCGGTTCGCCGTCCACATCCACAACGCGCACATCGCCCAGGACGAGCGGAGCATGGTCGGCGTTGTCCCAGAGAAACGCCAAGGCGACGGGGCCGACAATATCGCCCAGCTCGATGCCGTACCTGCCCGGCAATGTCTCGATGGGCTGACCTGCGATTGAACTCGACTTGCGATGGTACAGCCGTTCGTCCCGGAAGAGCAAATCGGGGAGCCGTCGCGCGTTCGTGAGACCGAAACCGGCGCTGCGGGCGAGCGTATCGAGCGCCGCCAACGCGCGTTCGCCTCGGCGAAGCACGTCCTCGCACGTTTCAGCGAAGCCATTCATGTTCCGCGCCGAGTGGATTTCGTTCAGTCCGCGCAACCAGGCCGAGATAGTCGTTCGGCCGATGGCTCCGGCGCCCCAACTCGGGCCCACTTGCTCGCAGCCCAGCTTGCCGGTGGCGATACCGGTAAAGCCGATGAGACCGTCGCTCATGAGGGGATGACGTCGGGCGTTAATCGGGGATCGAGCGACGACGACGTTGAGCCGAGCGCGTCCAATGTGCCGCGATTCGCCTGGCTCGACATGGAGCGCAATCTCGATCCAGCCGATGCCGTCGCGCCAGCCGGGCACGTCTTGCGGCGGCACATGAATGCGGACGCCGGCAGCGGGATGGAAAAACCAGTGCAGCGGTTGTCTTCCCTGCGGCGTCAAAGCGACGATCTCCTGAACACGCAGCGCCAATGCGGTCGGTAGCCCTTCAAAATACAGGCCCGGAAAACGTCGGCAGATCATCGGCTGTTGCACGCCAAATTGGATCGCTCGCAGCGGCTGATAGGGCGAGGGGGTCTTGTCGATGACGCGTCCTTCCCAGATCTGCGCCGCCAGGTCGACCGTGCTGCCGTCCGCCAAGACGCTGACAGCGCCGGCAGGCTCGGCAAGATGCAGAGAACGCGTTGTTTCGGCGTAGCCGTTTTCGCCACGCCACTTGATGCGGCTGTCGCGTGGCACGTGCGTTCCCGTCGGTCCCATGATTTCGACGAGGGCACGCTCCGGCCGAGCGCCGCGCGGCGGGCCGGCAAGATGCCAGCGCAGCATATCGAGGGCACGCTGGGCCGCACTCGCCGCCGCTTTGTCGCGCAACTGCAGCATGCCGGCCAGCAGCGTACGGATAATGATCGTCCCTGGATCGAGCGGATCACCCGGGCGATAGTCGTTCATGCCGCCCATGGTCATTGCGCGCTTCACGGCGATCTGGAACAGCGAATCGATTTCAGTCTTGCGTTTCATGTGAATCTCCGCGTCTGTGGGGCGCGTTTTCAACATGCCCGAATAACCAAAGCGTGGCACGTTGAAAACGTGCCCCACGAAGCGCTCATGTTCGAAGTGCCAGGCCGGATTCGCGGCGGAGCACGTGCAGGCGAAGTTGCCAGCCGTCGCCGCGCACCGTGAGCCAGCCGAGACAGTTGGCATTCGTCTTGGCCGGCGTTGCCTTGACGATGACATCAGCAAGACGAGCGTGTTTCAACAACCGCCGCACCGCGACAGCGACGTCATCGAGCATTGCCTTCAGAGACCCACGGCCGACGCGCAAGCACGGATTGCCTAGCTCCGTATCGCCGTGCAGATCGCCAATCTCGATGTCGCGAACGAAGGCGAAGAGCTGGCGCACGGCATCGGGTTCGTTCGTCACAACGGCTAACCGTCCCTTGCCGCCGGTGACGAGGGGATAGGCCAAGCGCGCACGCGTGTTACTTTTTCTGGCGAAAGTCGAACGCTTTTGCTTCTGCATGGTAGGTGTCCTCCGCGATGAGGCTGAGATTTCCATCGATGCCGACGGCGATCTGCACATTGGCGGCGCTTAATAGCAAATGCAGTTTCTTGAAGTCTTCCACCGAGAGCATGCCCTCGGGCAGCGGGGCAGCGTCGTAGACGGCATGGTTGGCGCCGCCGGGAAACCGAACGATGCCGTGGTCGCCGACGTGGGGCACCGCCAGGGCGACGCTTCCCGACGATACGGCCGGCGCTAGTAAATCGGCTGGAATCGTGATGCCGTGGGCTGGCAGCGTCACCTTCAGCTGTTTGCCGTCGTAGTCAGCGATCGTTCCGAATTCGTCGGGGAGCACCTGGCGGACGGCGAGCGATTCCCAGCCAGGCAGCCCGCCCTGAACCTGAATAACCCAACCGTGCGCCGGCGCCCATCGGCTGTACCGTGCGGTGGCGAGAAAAGCGTTCTGGCCCGCGACGCTCACCCAGGTTCCCGGCTGCGCCTTCAGCAAGATATGCGTGCCTTGCAGCCGCTGTTCGCCTGCCTTGGCCAGGGCCATAATCGCGTCACCGGCGGCGCGCAGTTCGCCCATGGTGGCGGCTTCGTTCAGCCAAAAAACGTGATCGACTGCCCCGTCGCCGGCGCGATGGACGAGCGGATCCTGGCCGGCTTCGGGCGGCGGAGCGATCAGCACGAGCTTCGGCGCTTGCCAGAGTTCGCGATCAACGAACTGTCCCACTTGAGTCGGCGGAATGACCAGAGCTTTTTCCGCCATGCTCGGATCGGCATAGACGGCGCCGCCCGACGCCTGATACAGCAGCACCCGGCCACCCAGAATCGCCAATCGCAGCGCCACGGGACGCACCGGTTCCGCGAGAATCGTACAGCCTTCGTGGCGATCGGCGTTGTCGCCCGCATTGCCCAGGACGCCGAGCAGTGTGGCAGCGTTGACCGTGACCATCGCCATGCCGCCGACGAAGGCGCGTTTGGCGTCGAACATCTTGGTCGCGAACTCGGCGCCGCTAAGGATGTCGGCCTTGCTCTTGACGTAGGCCATCACCCCTTCACCTCGCGCCGCAACTTGCTCGATCAAGCTCTTTTTGCGTTCTTGTTCGCCATGCTTCGAGTTCATGGCGCCACCGCCTTTCGCAACCGAGCCGCCCAAGCGCGGACCTCGGCCTTCTGCTTGTCGTCGGTCATTTTCAAGTAGGCGACGTACTCTGCATCGAACGAGAGCCATGTCTCGCGCACCAGATACTGCTGGCGTGCTGATTCGCCTTCGAGGGCTGCCAGAAGACGGATCGCGTCGTAACGGGCATGTCCCGTGACATAGGCCATGCGCAACAGATGCCGGGCCCGTTCGCGCGGTGTCACCTCGACGCCGCTCAACGAAAAATGCGGCGCCTTGTCGAGGGTCGAAAGCAGGTGCGTGGCCGCGGCGAGTTGCATCGCGTTGACGTCATCGGGATTGAGCGCATGAGCCGCCTCAGCCGCGATGACGCCGTTTACGTCGTCGCTAAACAAGCTGACGCGCGCCAGGCGATCGTACGCCGATCCGACGCCGGGGCGAGTTGTCACCGGGTTGCTTAGTTCGATGACGCCGCTTGTTGCCGACGTTCCGATGGCGATGGGCTTGCCGAGACGCAGCACGGAGTCCTCCGGGAACGCGAAACGCATCGCCTCCGCATGCAATTGAAGCGTGCTGCTGTTGTCGGCGGCCGTTGCTAGGCGCACGATGATGATGCAAACCTGCGCCCTGGTGGTATCCGTCAACGGCCAGGAATCCTTGGGCGGCGCTGACGCCACTACCATCGTCAAGAGCGGGCGCGATCGGGCGGCGGCGAACGTCTCGGCTGGAATCGAACGCGCGATCGGCAGGTCGCGATAGTGCAGAATGCGCGTCGCCGGTTCGCCCAGTTTGGCGTCCGTCCTTCGCTTTGTCAGCAGCGCGGTTAACTTGGCCTCAAGCTCCACCGTGGCATGGTCCGGCAGTGAAACCGTCACGATCGGCACGATGTATGCGGGATTGCCCAGGTCATCGTTGAACGCTAATGCAGTCTTGGCAGGCGGCGATTCGCGAATGATCACCGGTTCCGGCGTTGGGGGCGTCGGGGCGGTCGAACGGCCCAGAGCGTAACCGCACGCGACGATGACCGCCAGGTACAAGTACAAACACACGGACGCCAGCGAGACAATGGCCCACGTCTTCTGCCACCAGGCCCGTGCCGGCGTCTTGACCGCTTCTTGCAGCCGCTTGAAGATCTCGCGCACGACCTCACTCGCTTCGGCGCCGGCGATCCACTGAGGCCGAATTAGGTCGCCGTCCCGTAGCAACGCCTCGGCCCGCTCGGCATCCTCCGGCTGACCGTCGGCGATGAGGTCGATCGCCGCCAGCGCTCGCGGGTCCTGCTGTTCCGCCGCAAGGATGACCAGGCGAAGCGAATCGTCTATCGCTAACGGCGTTCGCAGAATCCGATGAATGGCGATCGCCAGACGCAATGGGTCGTCGCGCTCCGGATTCTCGACCTCAGCGACGAACGCATCCATTTGCTTGAGCGTCTCTTCCGGATCGAGCCGATCACTGCCGAAGCTGGTCAGAACTTGGCGGAGCCGATCGGCGAACGCTCCGTCGATTTGCGGATTACGACGCAGCTGATCGATCACCAGGACCATGGCGTCGCGAAGCGGCATCGGCAGTCCGTCGGGCAACTTCTCCAATGCGGTGACGAGGGTTTCGCTCGGTGCGCCCACATTGCGAGCTTCGTCCAAGAGAACGCGCCCCAGCGCGAATGCCCCGGGCTGGGCCGGCGACGCTTTGTGCTCAAATCGACCGTTCGTCATTGTCGCGGACATGTGTCGTCTCCTTTGTGCCGAGGGGTCGTATCACGTTCGGCAAGGGCCCAAACGCTTCCAACACTCTGACGCGTCGGGGTTAATCAAGCGGCCAGACTGGAGGCACTGACGGACGATGCGGCCTCTATTGCGTGGTGCAAAATGCCCGATTTGACGCAAAGAAAACGGGGCATTCAGCCGTCACGATATGCTTCGCAAGGAGCTGCGAATTTGACGATCAGCCACATGGCTTGGTGTCGCAGACCCTTGACGAAACTTTTTCACAAACTTCGCTACGGGCCGGGCTCGTGACTCGATACACGTTCGTGCAATCGCATCATGGCAGCACCGAGAGCCAGCACTGATTCGATTTTCGATCGTGCATGCGGCTCAAGTTCGGTAATGCGCAATGCGTTTCGCAGGTCGGCTTCGGTCGCGTTGCCTTGCTGGTAGCGCCTCAGGAGTTCCGCCCAATCCAAAGGCGCACGCCGTCGTCGAACGCGCGGCATACGTCGTTCCAGGTTCGTTGTCCAGTGCGCCAGGCGGCGCGCGGCGAACTGCTTGCATCCAGGCCCCTATGCCCGGCGGCCGCGCAGCCTCTGCTGTCAGGATGACGAACGCGGTAAATCGAAAGAGCGCCGCTCGGAGCCTGAAGCGTAAGCGAAGGACACTCAACACTTCGCTAACGCTTCAGGCTCTGAGCGGTTTTCCGTTGCTTTTCGGGGACCAGCGCGATTGAATAGGCAGTCTTGAAGCACTTGGAGCAAATTGTCGATGTCGACCCAAGAGCCGGTGGACCGTCAAACCCTGATCGAAGCCGTCGTCGCCAGCACCGTCGGCACGACCATCGAGTGGTACGACTTTTTCTTGTACGGGCTCGTCACCGGCACGGTACTCAACAAACTCTACTTTCCGGATGCCGATCCATTCACCGGCACGATTCTCGCCTTTGCCACCTACAGCATTGGATTTCTTGCCCGGCCGCTCGGCGGAGTTATCTTCGGGTACATGGGCGACCGCGTCGGGCGGAAGTCGATGCTGGTGACTACCCTGCTAATGATGGGAGTGAGCACGTTGATCATCGGCTTTCTGCCGACGTATGCGGAGATCGGCGTGGCGGCGCCGATTCTGCTGACGGTGCTGCGCTTCGTGCAGGGTCTCGGCGTGGGCGGCGAGTGGGGTGGAGCGGTCCTGCTGGCGTTGGAGAACACGCCGGGCGGGCGGCGTGGCTTTTTCGCGAGTTGGCCGCAAGCCGGTGTGCCGCTCGGACTATTGAGCGCTGCCGGCGCCGTCGCACTTTGCGAAGGATCGATGGATACCCAGGACTACGAAACGTGGGGCTGGCGCATCCCGTTCTATCTGAGCGGCGCCTTGATTGTCGTTGGTCTGCTGATTCGCATGCGCATCATGGAGACGCCGTTGTTCGCCGCCCTTCAAGAGAAAAAAGAAATCGCCGAAGCGCCGATCACCGAAACGATTCGCCAGTATTGGCCGGAGATCCTGCTAATTGCCGGGGCACGCATCACCGAGAACGCGGCCTTCTATCTCTTCACCGCTTGGGCCGTCGCCTACGACAAGCTGCACCTCAAATTGGCGCCCGGCACGATGCTGTTGGCGGTGAACCTGGCCGCGGGAATCGAGTTGTTTACGATCCCATTCTTCGGCTGGCTGTCGGACCACCTGTCGCGCCGCGCTTGCTACATCGTCGGCTGTGTGTATTTGCTCGCCTTCGCCTTCCCGTATTATCTGCTTCTGGAGACGCGCGATCCGGTCTGGGTCACCGTCGCAACCATCGGCGGGCTGTGCATCGGCCATGCCATGCTCTACAGCGTGCAGGCGTCGCTCATTCCGGAATTGTTCGGCACCCGCGTACGCTGTACTGGCGCGTCGATCGGCTATCAACTCGCCGTCCCGCTTTCGGGGGGCATTGCGCCGATCGTCGCGGCGTTTCTGCTCAAGTATTTCGACAATGAGTTTTGGCCCTTGGCGGCGTACATCGTAATCAACTCGGTAATCTCGCTGGCGTGCGTCTTGTACCTGGCGGAGACCTCGAAGAAAGACATCGTGTCATCAGCTTGACCAGGGCTTGACCCGAGACGAGGACACTGCTTGCAAATGCTGGGTAGTCTGCGTCAGGCGGGAAAGTCGGATTCACGTAGCATTTTTCAATTTCACTTTTTTTTCTTGTTCACAAACCGCCGTCGGTGTTAGAATAACATTGTTCAATCGTCGCAGGCCACTCGGCCACCCAATAGCCCTTTCGCCATTCACGATGGTCAATGTGTGTATCTGGGGCACTCATCGCCCGAACACGTTGGCGGCTCACTGCACACGAAAGGAGTTGACGCATGGCATTTCATTTTTGCGCTCATTCTTGGGAAGTTCGCGATGTGGCCGACGGCACGATCGTCGCCTTGCGCAACCGCGATCTGGCCTCAGACACCGTCGCAGACCTGATCGACGACCTGTTCGCCCTGGTCCAGGAGAGCGGTAGGCCGAACCTTTATCTCGACTTCAGCGCCATCGGCCTGGTCGGCGAAATCGTGCTCGAAAAGGTTGTGGTGCTTGATGGTCAGCTGCGCGAGCGCGGCGGCAAGTTGACACTGCTAAAGCTGAACGCTTCTTTGTACGAGATGTTCGAAGCCAACAATTTGACGGCCGTTCTCGACCTGCGCCAGGCCGACGCCGCCGAAACGCTGGTCTAATGCGTCGTCCCGGCCCCCAAGGAATTGGGCCTTGAGCCGACTTCGGATTTATCAGCGGTTGTAGCCGATCCTGGTCCCCCACTCACGGAAAGCCGCCTCCCCATTTCGTGGGGCGGCGGCTTTCATGTGGACTGATCACAATCAGATCCAATTGAATGCTCGAAAACGAAACGTTGCATGACGGCCATCCAGTGGCTATTCCAACATTCGGCATCACTCTGCGTTCTCGGTGTCGGCGGAGTTAATTTCCATTGTCGATCGGCGTGGCTTTGACATTATTCCATCGTCTCCGGTCTGTCGCGAACGCTGAACTCCAGCTTCCATTTCTGCTTGCCGTCGCGGCTGATGCACCACAGTTCCAGCACGCCGACCTCGTTGACTTTGCTGTGAAGGTGGACCGGGACCGTCACGCCTTGCTTGCCCGGCGCATCGAGGGTGGTGCACATCGGCGCCAGCTCGTCGATCGGGCCTTGCCAGTCGTCGACCAGGGTGCCGACGATGTCGTTGCGACGAATCGTGGAGCCGAGAAAGCGGAACTCGGCCGGCTCACCGACCACCAGGCCGAACTCCAAGCCGGGGACATCGGTTTCGGTGCCTTCCTCCATGCCGAATGGGACGACGCAGAGGGCCTTGATCGGCGGTGGGCTACCAGGGACTGCGGGGAGCGATGTCTCGACGCCGATGTAATAGGAACGAGCTGCCCCGCCGCGAATGCGAATGCCTTTGCCGCGGCGCACCAGGCCGTAGTAGGCGGCGCCGGCGGCGACGGCGCGGTCGAGGTCGGCGCCCTGCAACTCGCGGACGCCGCCCTTTGGATTGACCCATTTGCCCAACACATCCAACATGCGTTCGCGCAGCGGATCGGCTTTGAACACACCGCCGTTGAATAAGACGACCGTGGGTTGAGCGGACTTCTTGCGGCCTTTCTTGGCGCCGGCGCGCTCTTGCAGCACCTCGTCGTTTCGTTCCAGAAAATGGGCCAGATGCTTGGTGATCGCGGGATCGGCGGCGTAGGGCAGGCCGATTTCTTGCAAGCCGACGGACCGCTGCATGCGTGGCTTCTCGTCGCGTTGGCAGTGCGGAAAGAAGCCGTCGACCAGCACTTTCTCGACATCGGTCTTCAACAGCTCCCCCTTGATCGTCCCGCCGATGACGCGACTGCCCCGGCCTAGCACCGTGACTGGCGCGCTCACCCCTCGCCCATCCGGGGGAGAGGGGCCCGGGCCGAGGGGGCTTTGGCTCGCAGCGAAAATCGTTTCCTTTGCGAGCCGGCAGCTATGCCAAAGTGCGTGCATTTGGCCTTGATCGAGCTTGATTCCCTTGGCAGCGAACGCAGCAGCCGCATGATGCGCCAGGGCGAGATCCATGTTGTCGCCGCCCAAGAGGATGTGATCACCGACGGCAACACGCGTGAGGACGAGTTGGCCGTGCTCCTCGCTGACGGCGATAAGCGAGAAATCCGATGTGCCGCCGCCGACGTCGCACACCAGGACCACATCGCCGACTTCGACGTGGTCGCGCCATTTGTCGTGGCTGGCTTCGATCCACGAGTAGAACGCCGCCTGGGGTTCTTCGAGCAGCGTGACTTTCTCCAGCCCCGCGACGCGCGCCGCCTCGACCGTCAACTCGCGCGCCACGGCATCGAATGACGCCGGCACCGTGAGAATCACATCCTGATGCTCAAGCCGATGGTCGACTACATCCTTGGCGATGCGATGGTTCCAGGCATCGACAAAGTGCTTTAGATAATAGGTCGCCGCCTGAACCGGAGAGACGCGGCGGCCCTCACCGCCATCCCCTCGCGCAGCGGGCGAGGGGGACGCCGTGGCCTTCCAGGGCAAGATGGTGGCCTTGCGATCGACGCCGGAATGGCTTAGCCACGACTTCGCCGACGCCACCAAGCGCGTCGGCACCTGCGAGCCGAAGACGCGGGCGAATTCCCCGACGCAATAATCGCGGTCCGTCGCCCACGGCAAGTTCATCGCCCCCGCCGGCTGCTCGTTGGGTCCAGGCAAGTACAGAAACGACGGAAGAAGCGCTCGCTCTTCTACCACGCCCGGCGCCACGACTTGCGGAATTTTCAGATGATTCAGCGTCGCCTTGTCGCCCAGGCCGGAATCGTAAAATGCAAGCGCGGAGTTGGTGGTGCCCAGGTCTATGCCGACGACGAATCGCGATGCGGACATCAGAAATCCCATGCGGAGCGTTTGGTGTCACTTCTTTATTATATGCTCAGAGCCTGAAGCGCTAGCGACGGACGAATAGAGTCGAAGTTTCCACCGTAGGCCTCACGCGAAGCGTGAGGCCTAAAATTTCGGCGCCAGATTGAGATCCCACCGAAGGACGCCGTAGCAACCACCTCACCTGGACCGTCACGGCAGCGGCATGCCCCATTTTTTCATCTTGCGCTGGAGGACTTGCGGCTTCGTGTTGAGCAGCTTGGCGGCAGCATCGAGATTGCCTTCCGAATCGGCAAGTGCTTGCTTGATCTTGTCTTGCAGCTTCCAATCTTGGATGACGCGATAGAGGGTGCGTTCGCCGATGCCCAGGATGCGGGCAGCTTCTTCGCGATTGCCCCCCGTTTGCTCCAGCGTCTTCTCGATATAAAATCGCTCGATTTCGCTCAAAGGCTTGCCGACGAGTCCGTCGGGGCCGGCGACGCCGCGCGGCTGGGTTCTTTTGAGCGGACTGCCGTCTTCGACATCGTTGAGATTTAACACGCCGTCCTGATCGAGCACGACCATGCTGTCGATGGCGTTGCGTAATTCGCGGACGTTTCCCTTCCACTCATAGGTCTCGATCATCTTCCGCAACGGCTCGGCAATCCCGGTCACCTTTTTACCGTGCCGTTGGTTCGACTCCTTGATGAAGTGAGCGGATAGAAGCGGGATATCGACCTTGCGTTCGCGCAGTGGCGGAACCTTGATCGTCACCACCTTGAGCCGGTAGTAGAGGTCTTCGCGAAACGTGCCGGCGGCGACAGCGGCTTCCAGATCGCGATGGGTCGCAGAGATGAGCCGAACGTTTACCTTGATCGGCTCGTTCGATCCGATGCGCGTCACCTCTTGATTTTCCAACACGCGCAGCAGCTTGGCCTGAAGGTTGAGCGGCATGTCGCCCACTTCGTCGAGGAACAGCGTCCCGCCGTTGGCGTACTCGAAGCGTCCTTTGCGCAGCTTGTCGGCTCCGGTGAAAGAGTGCGGCTCGTGGCCGAACAGCTCGTCCTCCAGGAGATTTTCGTTAATGGCCGTGCAGTTCATCGGGACGAAGTTCTTGGTCTTGCGCGGGCTATTGTTGTGGATGGCGCGAGCGATGAGTTCCTTGCCGGTGCCGGTCTCGCCGTTGATGAGGACGGTGGCCGAGGTGGGCGCGATGCTCTTGAGGCGATTGATGATGTCGAGGAACTTCGGGCTGTTGCCGACGAGCCCTTCGAAGCCGAATTTCTCGTCGAGCTGAGCCTTCAGCTGACGGTTGTCTCTGGCGAGGCGCCAGCGTTCGGCGGCCTTGTCGACCATGGCGCGCAACTCGTCGAGTCCGACGGGTTTTTGCACGTAGTTGGCGGCGCCGGCGCGCATCGCCTCGACCGCCGTCTTCACGTCGCCGTGTCCCGTGATGACCACGACCTCGACGTCGGGCATTTCATCTTTGGCCTTGCGCAACAACGTCAGCCCGTCCATGCCCTCCATCTTCAGGTCGGTCAGGATCACGCTCGGCTCATGCGATTCGAGGAGCCGCAAACCTTCAGCGCCGCTATGCGCGACGACGACTTCGTAGCCGGTGCGTTCGAGCGCCTCGGCTAAGGTGTCGGCAAGAGCGACTTCGTCGTCGACGACCAAGACCTTAAGTTTGTCGGCGGACATAGCAGTTGTGCTCCGATCCTTCGGGCCGTCCAGCGGGATCGCCCGGAGGCTATCTTACGCAATGGCCGCTTGGCACGCCAATTGAGGCAAACCGAGAAAACTAGGCAAGGCCCAGTGGACTTTGCCGTTTGCAGCGAGCATTCCGATCAAGTACGGCGTGGCAAGTTGCCGATGAAACGAAGGGGACGGCTGCGCACAGATCGCCTACGCGCATCAGGACGGGGGACGGTGCATGACCGACACGAAAGAACTCTTGGCGCGGATCGCTGCCTTGAAAGTTCGCCTGGCAGAAGAACCAGATTGGTCGGGCAAGAACCCGGACCGCGCCGCGGCACAGAAGGTTCAAAAAGGGGCTGACGACGGCGCCGAAATCGATGTGACCTTGCGCGCCGCCAACGCCGGCGAACCGACACCGGCACTGCCCGCCACGCTTCGGCTCACGGGGCGCGGCGTTCGGCTCTTGCGCAAAGGACGCGATCTGCTCCAGGCGCTGCGCACGATCGCTGACGAGTCGGCGTTCCAAGGCGCGGCGCCGCATGTCCTCGCGTGGCATCGCGAAGGCATGGCGATGATCGAAGTCGTGCTGCGAAACGTGCAGTCGATGCCGGCGTCGGTCAGCGCTCAACTGCGTATGTGCGATGGGCTAGAGGTCGTTCTTATCGAAGTCGAAGAGCGCATCGGTCGGCTTGCGGAGTTTCTTGAAACGCACACGCGAATCGACGGACACGTCACCGCATTGGCGGACATCCTGCGCCGATTGGCGACGAAGCAACCGGTGGGTATGCCGGCGCTGCAAGGCATCGCGGACGCGGTGTTGGCCGACGCGAAGGCCGACCAGCCGTTGCGATGCATCTACGAATCGCCGGCCGACCCATCGCGTTTCGCCGCCGCACATGGCCTGACGACGGCGAACGTGCTCGCGCGAGTTCTTTGGGACGACGCCGCCTGGCAGCAGCAAAAAAGTCTGGCCGTCATGGCGGCGCTCGTTCACGACGTCGGCATGACGCGCGTGCCGTCCGAGGTCCTCCTCACCGAAGGCCCGCTCGATTCCGATCAGCGCCGGCTTGTCGAAAAACACACGATGATTGCGGCCGAGATGCTCGATCCGCTTTGGCCCGGCGGCGGTTGGCCCATCGAAGCCGCGACGTGCCACCATGAACGCAATGACGGCACTGGATACCCGGCGGGCAAGCGCGACATCCAGCTCGCCAGCTTTGTTTGCCTGCTAGCCGTCTGCGATGTGTACGCCGCCCTCTGCGCACCGCGTCCCTATCGCGACGCTTTCGACACACGCACCGCGCTCACCGAAGTGCTTCTTCTGGCCGAACGTGGCTACCTCGACCCAACGTCCGTCGAACGGCTGCTCGTGCTCTCCTTCTATCCGATCGGCTCGACGGTCGAGCTCAGCGACGGCGCAATCGGCCGAGTGATCGCGACGCATTCGGACGAGGTCGGCCTGACGCATCCGGATCGCCCAATCGTATTGCTGACCACCGACGCCGACCAGCGACCGCTCACATGCCCGACCGTGGTCGACTTGCTTGAGCGTCGCGAGCGCAGCATCTTGCGCAGCCTGCCATCCGTTTAGCCACTCGGTCGCGCTCGTCGAATGGGAGCGGCTAAGCCGCACAGGATTGAACGGCATGCCAACGGAAACGGATCAGTATTGGACGGCAACGAAGCATCCGTGGGCGTGCGTGCTCTTCATCTTGCCGCTTCTGGCGATCTATGAGATTGGATTACTCGTACTTGGTCCCCACGATGTGCGCAACGGCGCCGACGCCTGGCTTCGTTCGGGGCTAAGCGAGGTCGGCATCGCGCCGGCGTTCGGTGCGCCGCTTCTCCTCATTACCGTGCTGTTGTTTTGGGGCCTGGTGTGCCGCGAGGATCGACCCATCGACAACGTCGGCGTGTGGGTCGGCATGACAGTGGAGAGCGCCGCGTATGCCGTGCTGCTTCTTGGTTTGAGTCAAGGATTCTGGCTGCTTCTGATGCGTGCCGATCATGTGCTCGGACAGGTGAACATGCGCGCCAGCATCGATGTCGGTGCTGCGGCGCCGGAGATCGTGTGGGGCCAACTGGTCAGCTATCTTGGCGCGGGCATCTATGAAGAGACTCTGTTTCGCTTGCTGATTTTCTCGGGGCTTGTGCGGCTCCTGTCGATTGCGGAGGAAACGACGACGCGCGGGTCCATCATGCTGGCCGCGTTCAGTTCATCGCTGGTGTTTGCCGCCGCGCATCACATCGGTCCCAACGGCGAGGGGTTCGATTTCTATGTGTTGACGTTTCGGACGTTTGCCGGGATCTTCTTTGCCGCGCTATATCAATTGCGAGGGTTCGGCATCGCGGTCGGGGCGCATGCGGGTTACGATGTGCTGGTGGGATTGGTGGTGTAGACTGCTACGCCACTAGCGTCACGCCGGGAACAGCTCGCGGTTGGCGATCACGGGATTCCACGGGCGAATCACGAATTTCACGAAGATGCCGGCGGCGTTGAACGGGTCGGCCTTGAGAAATCCCTCCGCCTCTTCTTTCGTAGACGCCTCGTAGATGATGAGTGCGCCGGAATCATCGGTGAACGGGCCCGACGCGGCAAGTTGACCATTGGCCTTCAGCGTCGCCAGGTATTGCCGATGCACCGGCCGGACCTCGGCAATCTTGGCCTTGTCCTGAACATATTCGATGATGGCGGCGAACTTCATACGGCAACCTCCGATACCTTGGCAGTCGGCGCGGTCGCGGATTCCAGCGAGGCAGCCGGTTGCGACAGTTTAGCGTCCGTCAACACGTACACCGACGTGAAGAAGATGTCGCCAAGAATCGTCCACGCGACAAGAGCGAAGGGGAAGTTTGTCACCAACATGAACGGATAGTCCATGCCGGCGGTGTCCTGGCGGTAGAATCCGAGTGCATAGCCAAAGCAGGTTACCAGGCCGTCAAGATCGCGCGAATACTTGAACGGCGGCTGAATCAACTCATAGCCGGCTTCGTACGGTTGCAGCAGCCAGGTAAAGAAGTTGGTGATGACGAAGAAAACGATGCCGCCGAGCACCGCGGCGCCCGCGACGGCGGGGATCGAATCGCGTTCGCTCAACCAGCATCCGATGGCAACATAGCACAGGAAGCCGCCGTACACATAAAGTCGGGACAGATGCCACGGGGAATACAAGTCATTCAATCCCGTGCACAGCCACAGCCCCAGGTCGCTGGCGAACATGATCGCGACGGGCAACAGAAAGGCTTGCCAAGCTCGCAGGCGGGCGCCCCCGAATATGCCAAGTCCGCCCACACCGGAAAAGTTCGGCGGATGCGGCACAATGCGCAGCACCGCCGCCACGACGCCGCCAATGAGCGCGATGCCGAGCGCGACGGGCCGACTCGACGTTTCCTCCACTGCACGAGGTTGATCGTTGTTCATTGTCCATCTCGATCTACAAAACAGCCGCACACACCGTATGCAGCATTTGCACGTGAGCCGCTTACTGCGTGGGCGAATCTTCGTGCGGCAAACGATATCGTAGCAATTCCACGCTGCTTCGTTCAGCGCTGCGCGAAAGAAGCAAATCTACTCCTTCGCACGCAGCGCGGCGAACCGGCCGTAGTACGCGGCGACCTGGCCGCTGACGGCGTCGCCGGTGTGCAGGAGCATGCCGTATCTCAATTCGAGATGCTCGCCTTTTTTCAGGCGAACCAACTCATTGTTCCCCTTCACGGCAGGGAACTTGGCCTTTCCGTCCCGGCCAAAGGGGTTGGCGGCCATCAAGCCGTAGCCGCGAACATGCCAGCAAACCGGATAAGCGTTTTTCGGATCGTCGAAGACGGCGAGTCCGACCGTTTGGCCATCTATCGGGCCGGAGTAATCGCACCAGGCGGAGCGTTGGCCCCAGCATTCTCTCTCGCCGGTCTTGCCTTCGGCATTTTGGATCTTGCCTTTGCCCGCGGGCTGATCCTTGGTCGCGGGTTTGTCCTTCACCGCAGGCTTGCCCTTGACGGCAGGCCGGGAGTGGATGTGCTCGCTGATGCGAATACCGAAGGCGCCTTCTTTCGTGTCGCCAAAGGTGATCGGGCAGACGCTGGCGTGGAGGTCGCAGCGGACGACGATGAGCCGAGCCTTTGGAAACGCATAGAGATAGATAGTGCGTTTTTCGTCCATGATCTTGGTTCCGTCGGCGGTGCGCCACTCGTTCTGGGTTTCCAGAGCCATGCCGGAACCGACGGCGAGCGGGACCGGGTCGCTCACCTTGGTGCAGACCATTTTGCCATGCCCCTTGGCAATCGACCAGAAGTCGACCCCTTCAACGCCTTTGATCTTGTTCTTGAGTTCGATGCCTTCGGGAATGACATCGCCGTGACAAAACCAGGCGGACTGCTGATGAGGATGATCGGTGGCCTCGCCGGGGAAGGCGTCCTTTTGCGGCCACGAGCGGGTCAAAGGTATGCCGCCCGGGGCGTTGACGGGCCAGAAGATCGGCTTGGGACGATCGCCGATGAGATAGCGCGTCACGAGTTCGCCACCGACGTAGAAGGCATGAGCGTCCTTCTCGGCCTTGATCTCCACTCTGCCGACCTGAGCGTTGGCGATCGGGATAATGCCGAGGAATGCGACAATGACGATCCAAGCGAGATTCCACTTCATGGGTCAGCCTCCAATAGATGACGCGAGGGATCGTGGACATTTTGGTGGAAATGCCCCGCCGCGGCGATGGGGATGCGGCGAAAAAACTGCGGGGCGAGGCGTCAACGAGCGGCGGCAACCTCCAGGATCAACGCAGCGGCGTCATCGTGAGGTAAGCCGGGTTTGCAATGGATCTCGACCGCCGCGATAATGGAGCGACAGACTTCTGCCGGCGTTTCGTGGCGATGCTCTTGGACCACGTTGAGCATGCGAGCAATCCGGAATAGCTCGCCTTGTCCGGACATGGCCTCGGTCACGCCGTCGGTGAAGAGCAAGATCGACTCGCCTTCCCGGAGGTTTACGGGCGGGGCATTGGGAATCTTCACGCCACGTACCAAGCCCAAAGGGAGGCCCGTGGATGGCAACTCCAAGCGGACGCTGCCATCGGGCCGCAGCACGTACCCCGTGCAATGCCCGGCGCTGGCATAGGTCAACGTGCGATCGGTAGGGTCAAGTCGGCCAAAGAAGAACGTCACGAATTGGCCGTCGGGCAGGTCGTCAATGAGCCGGCGATTCAACAGCGACAGGATCTCAGCGGGAGACCGGTGCGTCATGCACAGCGTGCGCAAGGCCGAGCGTGTCTCGGCGACGATGATGGCGGCGCCGATGCCGTGCCCGCTGGCGTCGCCGATGGCAAGGCCGATGCTATTGTCGGCGACCGGAAAGTAGTCGTAGTAGTCGCCGCCGGTTTCCTGTGCGAATCGCGCCGCTCCACCGAATGCATAGCCCGGCACGTCCGGCGCCGAGGAAGGAAGCAAGCTGAGCTGAATGTGCCGGGCCAGCGCGAACTCCTTCTCCCGTTCGCGGAGCACGCGCTCCGCCTGGCGACGCTCAATGAACTGGCTGATTCTGCCCGCCCACCGTCCCCATCATGTCGAGTAAGCGCTGGTCCGGCTTGCGGATGCACCGGCTGAAAAACTCCAAAACGCCGAGAAACTCGACGCCGTCGTGGATAGGAAAGCCAAAGGCCGCATGAAGCCCTTCCTGGGCGGCAATCGCGGCACGCGGGAAGTTGGCGTCGTGCGGCACGTCCGGAATCCAGGCCGGCTTTTCCGTGCTCCAGATGCGCCCCGGAAGACCAATGCCCTTTTCGAACGCCCACCGCCGGGAAACTTGTTCGAACTGGGACACCGAAACATCCGGCATATGCCATGCGTCGACACAGCGCAGCACTTGTGCGGCTTTGTCAAGCGTCCACACCGCCCCGCAGTCCCATCCCAAGCTCTCGCAGATGGCCCGCACGACTCCCGGCACCGCATCGCGCAATTCCGCCGCCGTTGCGAGAATGCGCGTGACGGCATGCTCGGCCGCCAGAAGTCGATCGTCGTGTTTTTTTCTGTGATGTCGGTGCTGCAGCATGTCACATGCGCAACCTCGCCGCCGGCCTTGATGGGCGCCATTCGCGTCGAGTACCAATGCAATTCATCGATGCGGGGCAACACCACCGCCACTTCCAAGCTCACGGTGCTGCCGGTGCGAAACACGTCGTCCAGCGCACGGCGAAACGCCTCGCGCTGCTCGTCAACGATCAGGTCGAAAACCTTGGTCCCAATGATGTCGTGCGCGAGCACACCCGTGGGAAAGTGGTTGCAGAATCGAATCGTGCCGTCGCGTTCCAGCACGGAGATGTAGTCGGCAGTCGCCTGGATCAGCGTATGCCAAAAGTGCTCTGCGCCGACGGAGGAATTCATGCTTGCGAACTCGCCGTTTGCTGCCGCTCTTGAGATTTCCGACTCGGCTTCAAGCCAATCCTCCAAGCTCGTCCCATCTGGGCAGCCTCGGGCGAGCCATTTGAAGTAAGCACGCTCGGCGATGGTCGCGCCGTGATCCGTGCTGCTTGCGCCATTCACAAGGATGGCTGGACGATCCATACCGAGTGCCCTCGAATTGCGACGTGAAACCCGCCCTTTCAACCCCGATTATGTCACGCGGAGCACCGACTTACAAGCAAAAAAACGAATTCGTCGGAGCCTGAAGCGTAAACGAAGATCTCAAGCGCAAGCAAAGCTTCAACCGGCCGCTTAACCGGCTCGGCTTCCTGAATCCTGCTTAGACGACGCGGTTGATCGGCCGGCCCTCCAAAAACGCCAGCACGTTATCGACGGCGCCGCGATTGAGTATCTCCATCCCCTCCGGATTCTGATCGGCGACATGAGGCGTCAACACCACTTGCTCGCACGCCAAGAGCGGATGATCGGGCGGAATCGGTTCGATGTCGTAGACGTCGATGCCGGCGCCGCCGAGGTGTTCGGACCTTAACGCGTTGACGAGAGCCGGCGTATCGACGATGGCGCCGCGCGCGGTGTTGACCAGGATCGTGCCGGGTTTCATCAAGCCGATTTCGCGAGCGCCGATCATGCCGCGCGTCTGGTCAGTCAGCTTGACGTGCAGGCTGACGACGTCGGAGGTTCGCAGCAGTTCATCGAGCGACACAAAGGGGAAGCCGAGCTCTACCGACCGATCCGGCGTCGCATTGAACGTCCAGGCCTGAACGCGCATGCCGATGGCCTGGCCGAGACGCGCCATCTCGGCGCCGATGGGCCCCATGCCGATGACGCCGAGCGTTCTGCCGCGAAGGTAGATGTTGTCGGGCGTTTTCCAGATGCCGCGCCGCAGTTGCGTGGTTTGGAAGCACACTCGGCGGGCGGTGGCGAGCATTAGTGCCAGGGCATGCTCCGCGACGATCGGCGCGGTTAAGCCGGGGACGTTGCAAACGACGATGCCAAGCTCCTTAGCGGTGGCGCAATCGATGGCGTCGGTGCCGATGCCGCACACGGTGATCATGCGCAGGTCGGGAAGTTGGCGAAGCAAATGTCCGGGCCATTTGACGGCGCTCCGCGAGTTGATGAGGCAAATCGCGCCGGCGACGCGACGCAGCTTCTGGGCATCGTCGGCCGGGCGATCCAGGTGCAGCATCACCTCGCCGCGCGCCCGCAGCCGGTCGAGGTGCGGCGAGCCTTGCAGTTGCGGCGGATCGTCGCCGGGAATGGCAATGCGTATCGTCATGCGGACATGGTAAGACGGATCGAAGCGAATGGCCAATGGTCGTTTCGAAGACCAACGGGGGCATTTCATGACCTATACTTGACCGACGCGCAAATTTACGGCTGTCGGGCCGCTTGGCGTAGGTCAGGCTTTCCAGCCTGACGTTTCGCGGGCTCTGTCAGGCTAGAAAGCCTGACCTACGTCATGATCACCGACGCCCAAATTGGCCTTTGCAGAACCGGGTCCGGTCTGTAAGGTGCACCTGCGACATGGACTGGTGTCTTTTTCTCGATGCAGGAACCGCATCATGTTCGAAACCGGAAGAACCGTTCGCTTTCTTGCCTGGGCTAGTGCAGTTACCCTCGCTTGGGCAGTCTGCCACGACTTGGCATTTGCCCAGGGGTCTTCGGGAACCATCACTGCGGACCCGCCTGCGGACGACGGCTTCGTCACGGATATCTTTCGCAGCATATTCCTCTTCGATACCAAGGGCCTGATGACAACGCTCGGCAAACCACAGTACGCCATAGCGTCGTTCATCATTCTCAATCTGATCGTCTTCGTCGAAACCGGCCTGCTGATCGGCTTCTTTCTTCCCGGCGATTCGCTGCTCGTCATCACGGGACTGATCTGCGCCAACGAATCGTGCGGCTGGAATATGCCGCTTCTCTTGATCACGCTCAGCGCGTCGGCGATCATCGGCGATACGGTCGGTTACTGGGTCGGCTACAAGGCGGGACCGGCGATCTTCAATCGCGAAGAGTCGTTTTTCTTCCACAAGGATCATCTGCTCAAGGCCAAGGAGTTCTACGAAAAGTACGGCGGCATCACCATCGTGCTGGCACGTTTCGTCCCGTTCCTGCGCACGTTTGCTCCCGTGGTCGCCGGCGTGGGCAAGATGGAGTACGGGCAATTCGTGTTCTACAACGTCTTCGGCGGCATCGCCTGGGTCTTCAGCATGGTCCTCACCGGCCGCTACCTGCCCCAGGTCATCGACCCGATGTTGGCGCCCTTCTTCGGCGAGCGATTCCGCATCGCTGAGCATGTCGAGAAAGTGGTCATCTTTGTCGTGTTCCTCTCAATCACGCCGATGCTCTACGCGTGGATCAGGAGCAAGTTCGAAGGCCCGGCGGCGCCACCTGCCCCGCCGGCGCAGGAAGCAATCCCGGCACCGGAAGTCGCTTTGAACGCGAAATGACAAACCGTCGCTGAATCGTAGACCGTTCGCTCCGCGTGAGGACTCCGTCACGCGGAGCGTGACTCCTACCGTAGGTTCAGGCTCGCATGGTCACGCGGCGCGGCGCATCACCAGTAGCGTCACATCGTCATCGCCGGCGCGAAGGCTTTGGACGATTGCGTCTTTGATCGCAACGCTCGACGCTTGGGCATTTTTCTTGATGGCGCAATCCAATCGCTGTAGGCTGAGGTCGGAATCGACGATCGTGCCTTGCGTAAAGAAGACGAGCACATCGCCGGTCTCGATCTCGACGCGCTTATGGTGAAAGCTGGCGGCGGCGTCCAATCCGAGCGGCAATCCGACCGCGTAGCGCAACGCCTCGATGCCGCCGGTGCGAGCGTGATACCAGCGCGGCGAGAGGTGGCCGGCGTTGGCGAAGTGCAGCGTGCCGTCCGCCGGACTCAGGATGCCGCAGAACACCGACATCGTCTGCCCTTCGAGCGAGTTCTCGATGACCAGCTGATTGAGATTCGCCAGCAGGATATGCGGCGCCTGCACAATATTGCCGGGCATCGGGCAGAATTCCGCGTCGGCGTGTCCGGAGGCGAGCGGGCAGGCATGCATGAACACACGCACCATCGCCACCAGCGCCGCCGCCGGGCCCCCTTGTTCGCTGGCGTCGGCAAGCAAAAAGGCCAATCGCCCGTCGTGCAGCGGAAGAAAATCGTAGTAGTTCCCGCTCGGCCACGCACCAACCTGGTAGTGGACTGCCAAATCCCATCCGGACGGTTGCGGCACTTCGCGAGGCAACATTTGGCGCTGCATCGCGCCGATGGTTCTCAGATCTTGTTCAAGTTCGTTCATGGCATTCGTCACCGAGCGAGCCGACTCGCGAAAGCCTTCGTTACGACAACTCCTACTCCCATCGTTTCACTACGAGGAATGAAACGTCGTCCGCGGCGGGTCGGCCTTCCAAGAAATCATTCACACTTTCAGCCAATCCCGCCCGGATCGCCTCGGCCCCGTCGTGCGCTTGTTCCGTTAGGACCGCGTCCACCCGATGGACTCGAAACATCTGGCCCTTGGCGTTGCGCGCCTCCACGAGGCCATCGGTGAAGATTACCATGGCGTCGCCCGGTTCGAGCACGATGCGCGCGACGGAATAGACTTCCTTGGGCGCGATGCCGAGCGGCAGGCCTGCGCAGTCCGTCGCCGCTTCGACCTGGCCCGTGGCCTGGCGCCAAATCCGCGGCGGCGCAGCGCCGGCCAGGACGAAGTCGAAGCGCGCACGCGCCGGTCGCCATTGGCCCAGGAACGCGGTCATGAATTGTTCTTCGAGCGCGTTGCTGGCCAAGACGCGGTTCAATCGCGACATGATAACCGAGGGCGTCTGCGACCAGCCATGCACGGGGCAGAAAGGCGCGCGCTCTCGTTCCGACGTAAGCGGACAGGCGTGCAGAACCATGCGCGCCATCGCCGCCAACACCGCCGCCGCACCCCCGTGCCCGCTCGCGTCCCCCAGGAACACCAACCACTGCTCCGCCGACAACGGCACAACGTCAAAATAGTCGCCGCCCGGCCAAGCCGAATGGGACGCGTGAACGGCCCATTCCCATCCGGCCACCTCCGGCAGAGAGCGCGGCAACAAACGCCGCCTCCATCGCCCAAGCTGTTCGATTTGTTGCGCACCGGTAGCCATGGCATCCTCTTCTTCCGGATGTTCATGGTTGCAACTTTCGTGCCCGTTTCGTACTCGATTTTCGCGTGCGCAGCGACAAGCAAATGTGCGGAATTGACATGTCCCAGGCCGACTTCGACGCAATTCACCGGCGCGGCGTCATAAGCCGGACGAGCGCACCGCCTCGATGAACCGCCGAAGCCTCTCGGCATCTTTCTTTCCAGGAGATGATTCAACGCCACTGGCGACATCGACGCCGCCGGGCTTCACGATGCGAATCGCCTCGGCGACGTTGTCCGGCGTCAAGCCGCCCGCGAGGAAGAGCGGCACGATGGGCTCGAAGTCCGCGAGGAGATGCCAGGGCGCGACCGTGCCCGTGCCGCCGAACAGGCCAGGCACATGCGCATCCACAAGAATGGCGTACGGCAACGCAGCCGAGTCCTTGGCAACCTGCAAATAGGATGTGATTGCAGCTAGGTCATCCGTATGTCGCACTGAGAACGCCGGTATCCAGCGAACGCCGACCGGCAGCACATCGCGGTGCTCACCGTGAATCTGCACCGTTTGGATTCCAAGCGACGCGGCGAAATCTCGCGCCCGCTCAGGCGGTTCGTTCACGAACAGGGCGACTGCTTCCACCGTCGAAGGGAGAACGGACAGGATCGATCTGGCCGTCCTAACGTCGATGGAGCGCGGCGACTTGGCGTAAAAGTTCAGGCCGACCATGTCGGCCCCGAGCGTCGCCGCGCGTTCGGCATCGTCCGGATTGGTGATCCCGCAGATCTTGACGCGAATCGGCATGGTGGTTGAAATATACCAGGATTTCATTGAAAAATCGACTCGCAGCGCTTAGGGTGAATCCAACGCCGCCTCTGTGGGGTGCGTGAAACGCACCGCAGGCGTCTGCCTCCTTTCGATCGGCGGCCGGAGTAGGGAACCATGAGCAGCCAACGTCTGTGCGACCACCTGCGTTCGCAACTCGACGATCTCAAAGCCAAGGGGCTCTACAAGCGCGAGCGGCAACTGCAGAGCCCGCAAGGATCGGGCATTCGCGTTGGCGGACGCGAGGTCGTCAACTTCTGCGCCAACAACTATCTCGGGCTGGCCAATCATCCGCAAATAATCGCCGCCGCCGACGAAGGGCTGAAGAAGTTCGGCTACGGCATGGCCTCGGTTCGCTTCATCTGCGGGACGCAAGAAATTCACAAGCAGTTCGAGTCGGCCGTCGCACGCTTTCTCGGCAAGGACGACGCCATTCTTTACAGCTCCTGCTGGGACGCCAACGGCGGGCTCTTCGAAACCATCCTCGGCGAGGAGGACGCCGTCATCAGCGATGAACTCAATCACGCCAGCATCATCGACGGCATTCGGCTCTGCAAATCCAGTCGACTCCGCTACAAAAACTGCGACATGGCGGACCTCGAGCGGTGTCTGCGCGAAGCCAAGGACGCCCGGTTTCGCTTGATCGCCACCGACGGTGTCTTTTCGATGGACGGGTCGCTGGCGCCGCTGCCCGACATCTGCGCGCTTGCCGACAGATACGACGCCTTGATCATGGTCGACGACAGCCACGCCACCGGCATCCTCGGGCCCGGCGGTCGCGGCAGCGCCGAAGCGCTCGGTTGCCTACCGCGCATCGACATCATAACCAGTACGCTGGGCAAGACGCTGGGCGGCGCCGCCGGCGGGTTCACGTGCGGCAGTCAGGCGATCGTCGATTTTCTTAGGCAACGGTCGCGGCCCTATCTGTTCTCCAACGCCGTTCCGCCGCCGATCATCATGGCCGCCGGCAAAGCGCTCGAACTCGTCTCGACCAGCAGCGACTTACGCGATCGGCTTCACGGCAACGCCAAGACTTTGCGAGCGGGCCTGGAGCAGGCCGGCTTCACCATCAAGCCGGGACAGCACCCCATACTGCCGGTAATGCTCGGCGACGCTGCGTTGGCGACGAAAATGGCCGACAAGCTCTTGGACAAAGGAATTTATGTGATCGGCTTCAGTTTTCCCGTGGTGCCGCAGGGGATGGCGCGGATTCGCATCCAGCTCTCGGCCGCGCACACCGCGGACCAGTTGCAGCGAGCGATCCAGGCATTCGCGGATGTCGGCAAAGAGCTCGGCGTGATTCGCTAACACTAGAGGTCAGAAGCCGCACGTCGGGGCCGAAACGCACAAG
>Ga0194132_10002982_pt1 | contig 30780 bp, 22 predicted proteins | sample TA2KigOf80mmetaG_FD_148612 | JGI IMG/M metagenome (GOLD analysis project Ga0194132, IMG submission 148612) | Freshwater microbial communities from Lake Tanganyika, Tanzania - TA2015054 Kigoma Offshore 80m | ecosystem: Environmental > Aquatic > Freshwater > Lake | place: Tanzania: Lake...
CAAAGCATGCTCCTAAGATCATCGCGTGTTCCCTTCTCTCTCCCTGAACTTGAGTTTCTCCCCACGACACGCGCCTATCTCAGCAGAACCCGCGAAATCATGAAAGATTCAGACCTTTACAGGGATGCCCACTTGGGGCTAGAGGCTAGGGGCTTGGGAGGAGGAGGAACCAGTCTCCAGCTCCCAGCTCGTATCCTCATGTTCCTTTTGACTTTTGCGATTTGACTTTTGATTTTCTTCTTCTCCAGCCCCCAGCCCCTGCGAGCGCAAGCTTGCCCTTGATGCGATATAACTCTGCTTCGCACCAGAGTACAAGCTGCGCCCGTTGCTGGAACTGGCGAGTTATGTCGAGAAAGAGCGCCACTTGCCTGGGATTCCGTCGGCAGCGGATATCTCGCAGCAGGGGGGCCTGAATCTCACGGAGATGCAGTTACAGTTACTGACGAAGGTCGAAGAGTTGACGCTGTACACGATTGCGCAGGAGCGAGCGTTAACGCACCATGAACACCGCGCTCGGGATCAACAGGCAGTGATAAGCGACCTGCAATCGGTTGTGCAGAAGTTGGCAAGTCGGCTGGAGGTGTTGGAACGACGGAGTGCTCGGTGATAGAGCAATCCTATTTGAGATCAAGAAAGCAAAACACGAACCACCCTTCGACAAGTTCAGGGTGAACGGAAGAACATACACATTCGCGGCGATTTTCCTGTTCGTGCTGAGCCTGTCGAAGCACGGCTCCACCTATCGGAACAGCCGCAAGGGAATTTATCAACAGCTTCTTACACTGTTTTCTCGGCTTCTTTTTCTGCCGGGAAAATCTTCTCGAAAATTGCCTTCCATCGTGCGAGTTCTTGCGTGACTACACGGGTCACATCGTCTTGTACTCGTCGTACGGTAGCCGCAAGCCCCTCGACGCCTTCTTCCAGCTTGCGTTTTTCTTCTGATTTACTCACATTGTCGAGTGCGCCGCGGAATTGATCAAGTTGACGTGCGACCTCACGAACTGTGCTGTCGAGTCCGGCAATCTGCTTCTTGAGTTCGATGGCAAGCTCAGAGTCTGCGCCTTTGACGTGACTTCCAGGTGGGAGCATGGGACTCGTCTCGTCCAAAACGACCAAGCGCAGGCCGGGCTCGCTACTGCTCGTTGACGGTGCGACCAGAAAGGTGGAACTTGCTTTCAAGCGTTGCTGGCCATTGGGGTCGAGCGTGACGATCACGTCAGCACCTCTCCCATTGTCTGAAGAAGTGTGTGGTTTAACGGCGACAACTTTGCCAATCGGCTTGCCGGATTCTTCGACAATCGCGCCAACTTTCAAACCTTGAGCAGTGGGAAATTGAACGGTCCAGGTGGGCGTTACAGCCGGAGGCGTGGCAAAGAGGTGTAAGAGAATCAACGCAGAGAGACCAAATAATCCAGCAACGAGATATTTACGCATGGGTACCCTCCGTAAAACCGGCTTTTTTTAAGAAACACATTTTTCTCAAGAAGTTGCAATATAGGAAAGCGATGGGATCTGGGAGTTGGGATTGAGACAAGAGTCTGCTATTGGAGCTGAGCAAAGGAGATGCTGCATGAAGTTTGGTTACTTCACTCTCACAGACAATCCCCCAGCCTACGGGGCGCAACGCCGAGATCCTAACCAGTTCTTGCGTGAAGTGCTTGAAGAGTGCCAGGTCGCTGAAGAACTGGGTTACAACTCTGCCTGGGTACCAGAGCATCATTTCGGTTTGTTTGGTTGTTTACCAGCTCCGGCGACATTTCTCGCCTATGTGGCGGCGAAAACCAAACGCATCCAACTTGCACCGGCGACGGTATTGCTTCCGTGCGATCATCCGGTCCGTGTAGCAGAGCAATTTGCGTTGCTGGATTTGCTCAGTGACGGACGCGCGGTGTTCTCAGCAGGTCGTGGCTACGATAAGCGCGAGTATGATGCGTTCGAAGTGGCGTTTGAGGAAAGTCGTGACCGTTTCACCGAAGGCCTTGATCTCATGCGCATTGCCTGGACAAAGGAAGAGTTCACCTATGCCGGGAAGTTCTACAAGATTGCCGAACCAGTGACGTGTTTACCACGACCAGTACAAAAGCCGCACCCGCCGATCTATGTAGCCTGCTTTAGTCGTCCGACAGTCGAGATGGCGGCTGAACACGGGTTTCACACGTTATTCGCGCCGTTCGCTGCAGCCATGATGTTCGGCAGCGTTGGTGATGCCGTGCGGACCTACAAAGAACTGGCAGCGAGCCACGGGCACCGTGATGCGCGCGCGAAGTGCTCGTATTTTACCAATGTGGTGGATAGTAAAGCCGACGAACTCAAGACGAAAGAACGCCTGTTGTACTACTTGCATTCGATCTTACCGGCGTTCCCAGAGGATCGTGCAACCGCGCCGCCGCATATCGCCTATTTTGTCGATATTGTTGAACGACTGAAGAGTATGAAACCAGAACAGCTTGGCGAGCGGAGTTTAGTAACGGGTGATCCGGCAGCCTGTATCGAGATCCTGAAAAAATGTGAGGCTGCCGGGATTGAAGAGGTAATTCTTTATTTTAACTTTGGCAATTTGAACCACCGCGATACGTTGAAGTCGATGGAGCGCTTTGCCCGTGATGTGATGCCACACTTTCGATAGGGGGGAGAATGTAGGAGGTAGAATACAGAAGATGAAGAAGCTATGTGAGTCCGCTTCATCTTTTTCAATTCTATCTCCTACCTCCTGTCTCCTCTATTCTTGGCTGTTATTGGCATTTCGGATCACATACGCTCATTTTCTGCGCACCGTCTTTCTCGCATGATTCGCTGCTCGCGTAGGTGTTTTTGACCTCAATGCATTTGAGAACTTCGTTCATGCCAGCGGTGAGGCAGTTACGATAACACTGAGAAGAATCTCTGCCGCCCGAGGCGTTTAGTTTGTCGTTCATGTAAGTGACAATGGCACCGAACCGGGCGAGCACGTTCGTTTCCCCCTGGGCGGCGGGTTTTGATGCCGTGTATCCCGTCGGATAGCCGCCTTCGGCAAAGAGTGGAGAGGTGAGGAAAAAGACGGTGAAGAGAGCTATTGCGATTGTGACAATCAATGACTGTACGCGACGCTGCATGGTTGTTTCCCCTTTACCTACGCAAATAGTGCAGTTCTCTTACCTGCCTTGTTGTGGTTACGCAACTCCAGCACATTCTTCCGTTGGTGCTGAAATCCAGAATAGGCTTGACGGTCGATAAGAGTATTGGTGCACTATGCCGATCGTGCCTTCTCGTGCCCTCTTGTGGATTGGTCGCCTCTTGTATGTGGCTGTGGCCTTGTGGTGGCCTGCCATCTGGCGTGATCCGATCTACACGCCTCGCCAAGCGCGTATGGCAGGCCAGGAATTGCGACTTGCCGATGGGGCGTCTCCGAAGACCGCCGAGGAACGGGCATTAGCGATCTTCTGGGCATGGGAGCATCGACAGTTCGTCGAAACGCGCTGGGTGGTCGGCCCATACCTTGGGTTACGGAGTGGGTTGTACGGTGGGAATCGCACTGGCCTACATCACACACTGTTGGCGCTGATTGCTATTTGGATCTTTTTTGGCGCTTTGCTTGGACGACGTAATGAAGGGAACGTGCCAACAAGGGCGTCCTCTCGTAGTGCTCTCAGTGGTACGAGGGCTGGCCTCATGACGGTTCCCCTCTGGCAGCTCGTTCAACGTTTCCGGTCGTAGCCTTGACCCCCGGCAACATTCCTCGTTACTTCCCGACGCATTTTGTGGTAGAGGCGTGAGCCAAGGAGGTTCTCTATGCCTCATGTTGCTCACTCGGCGTGTCCGCACGACTGTCCCGATTCCTGCGTAATGGATGTCTCCATCGATAACGGCAAAGCGATCAAGGTTACTGCGAGTAAAGAGCATCCTTTCACTCGTGGCGCCCTGTGCGCGAAGGTCAACAAATTCCTCGACCGTGTCTATGCTCCAGAGCGCTTGTTGTATCCCCTGCGGCGAGTCGGCCCTAAAGGCCCAGGTGCGCAGTTTGAACGTATTTCCTGGGATGATGCGATAGCAGTCATTACAACCAACATGCAGAACGCGATTGCTGCGCATGGACCACAATCGATTCTGCCGTATTCGTATCGTGGCAATAATGGTGTGTATCAGAGTAACGGGCTCGATCGCCGTTTCTTTCATGCACTTGGGGCATCTACTCTCGCGCGAACCATCTGTGCTGGTGGCCTCTATGGCGCGTTAGCCTACTCAGATGTGTTCATGGGGTTTGCCCCAGAAGGACTGGTTGAGAGCAAACTGATTATTTTCTGGGCGTCGAATCCGCTGAATACGGGGATGCATGTGTGGCATCTCGTCCAAGAAGCCAAGAAGCGGGGTGCCAAACTGACTGTGATTGATCCATACCGTTCGCGAACGGCACGCGTATGCGATGAACACGTCTTCCTCCGCCCAGGAACCGATGCCGCTTTGGCGTTGGCACTGATGAAAGTGATCGAAGAAGGGGGACTTGCTGACACAGACTATATTGCACGATACACAATCGGATACGAGCAGTTTGCCGCACGGTTGCGTTCCCTCTCTCTTGATGAACTGTCGCGAACGTGTGAGGTGCCGAGCGCCACGATTCAACGTCTCGCCCGCGAATTTGCCACCACGCGACCGGCAGCGATTCGTATCGGTATCGGTATTCAACGCAGTGGTGGCGGTGCTGCAGCAATCCGTGCGGTCGCCTGTCTTCCTGCGCAGACCGGTGCATGGCGTGAGGTTGGTGGCGGCATGTGTAACTTGGGTGGTGCCATGTTTACAGCGCAAGATCTCGGCAAAGCGATGCGTCCCGATCTTTCTCCTACCGGTACCCGCGAAATTAACATGGTGCGCGTGGCTGAGCACTTACTCGATCCGTCGTTCGATCCTCCGATCAAGGTGATCTACAACTACAATTGTAACCCTGCCGCTTCGCTTCCAGATCAGCCAGCGCTACGACGTGCATTGCAACGGCCTGATTTGTTTACTGTCGTTCACGATATGTTCCTCACTGACAGTGCTGACTATGCAGATGTTGTGTTGCCTGCGACTTCGCCGTTTGAACACGATGATGCCGTCCTCGCCTATGGTGGAGACTTTGGCAGTTTCAGTCGTCGTATTATCGAACCGCTCGGTGAGGCAAAGTCTAATGCTGAGGTTTTCCAATTGCTTGCTAAAGCTTTAGGGATCACTGAACCTGCGGTATATGCAACCGCGGAAGAACTGATGGCAGAAACACTGAAGCCAACTATTCCCATCGAGCAGTTTGTTCGCCAACCCTTTCTCAAAACTCGGGCTGCACCGGAGCTGCTCCCTCGTGCGCAAGGCGGCTTCCATTCGCCGTCGGGGAAGTTTGAATTCTACTGTGAGAAGCTCGCGCGTGATGGCCATGACCCGTTGCCAAGCTTCGTCCTACCACATGAAACTCTGAGTGATGGTCCTTATCCGCTTAACTTCTTGCCTCGCAAACATAAAGATTCACTCAACTCTTCCTACGGTCATCTGCCAGTGATGCGCCGTCAGGAAAGCGAAGCGCGAACGATAGAGATGCATCCGCAGGATGCTGCTGTCCGCGGTCTGCACGATGGCGAAGAAGTGCGCGTCTACAATGCTCGTGGGGCATTTGTTATGCCGCTCAAAGTCTCACACAATGTTGCGCCAGGAACAATCGCGACGTTCTGGGGTTGGTGGGACAAGTTGTCTGGGGGCAAAGGCAACGTGAACAATGTCACTTCAACGAAACTGACGGACCTTGGTGGTGGTGGCACGTTCTACGATTGTCGTGTCGAAGTAGAGCGATGGAATAGCCAACCTCTCTAAGTTTCCCGCAAGGAGTTACAATGAAAGGTACTGCAATCGGACTCATTATCTTGAGTGTCTACTGGGTGTTACAAGGAGTAGAGGTGGTTCGCGCAGGGAACATGCATGGTTTTGTGAATGTCATACTCGGGCTCGCGCTGCTACCGCTAGCAAAGTATGTCTGGGGCAAAAACATTGATGGCACCACAAGTAAGTGAGAGGACATATGCCACACCTTGATGCAGTGAACGGACTTCCCACCGCAATGATTCGCGTACGGATGAGTGCCCACGACGCACACTACGGTGGCAACCTTGTCGATGGTGCACGCATGCTGCAGCTTTTTGGTGATGTCGGCACCGAGCTGAGTATTCGACTTGATGGCGATGAAGGACTCTTCCGCGCGTACGATGCGATTGAGTTTCTTGCTCCCGTGTATGCTGGGGACTATATCGAAGCGCATGGGCGTGTGACGCACGTCGGTCGCACCTCGCGCAAATTCGAGTTCCAGGCCTGGAAAGTTATTCGTCCGCGGCCGGATGTCTCTGACTCTGCGGCCGATGTTCTCGAAGCGCCTATCTTGGTGTGCAAGGCGAGTGGGACTGGGGTGGTGCTGGTGGAACGACAAAGAAACAAGCGATCGTAGCTTGTGAATATTCCCTCTCCCTGGAAGGGAGAGGGCTAGGGTGAGGGTTGAAAGATTGAAAATACGGTAAAGACTACGCCGTTTCCACTTCGGAATTACGCACTCCACAGCACCCGGCCAGCAAACGTGCCCGTGTGTTCCAGACCATCCATGAACACCTGACCATTGACCAGCGTATGCTTGTAGCCAACTGATTTCTGGATATAGCGGCTACCACCAGCCGGCAGATCTTGCACGAAGGTTGGGGCCGGTAACTGCAAGTTATTGAAGTCAATGACGTTGAGATCGGCGAACGCACCCTGACGAACCACACCACGATCCTGAATGCCGAAGAGTTGCGCAGTGTCGAGCGTGAGTTTACGAATCGCTTGTTCCAACGTGAAATGTTGCCGTTCCTTGACCCAATATTTGAGGAAATAGGTCGGCAAGCTTGAGTCCATGATCTGGCCGACGTGCGCGCCAGAATCACCCAGGCCGATCACGACCCGTGGATGATCGAGCATCGTTTGCACTGCATCAAAGCTGGGGTTGAGGAACGGATAATTGAACACCGCTTTTCCGTCCTGTTCGATGGACAGCGTGATAAAAGCCTCTGCCGGGCTGACGCCTAGACGCTGCGCATGAGCAGCCAGGCTTTCGTCTGCTTTATGATCGTAGCGCGCTTCGCCTTTGGGGAGCAGGAAGATCTGGCTGAAATCGATTGGTGGCGGATCAGTCAAAGCTTCTTTAATCATAGTGGCGCGATATTCAGGATTACGCAGTTTGGCAACTTTCTCGTCTAGCTTGAGTGTTCGTAACGCACGCCACGAAGGTGCACGATCAAATGGCGTACGATTGACGAAACCAAACAGGACGCCAATGCCGCGTGTGGTTGACTGCGCGAACACTTGCGCACCTCGTTTCGCACTCTCACTGATCTGATCCAGCATGGAAGCAAACACTGTCGGATGTGGACGGCTCTGTGCCAAACCGAAAGTGACAGGGCGTCCGGTGGCAAGGCTCACGTCCGTCATCCAAGCGACTTCGCGTTTGATATGCTCAGGACGTCCACTATCGATCCCTGGTGCGGCTTCGAATAGTCCGCGTTTGAGTGTGCCGAGAGCACGAGCAATACCCATCAGCTCGTCTCGTTCGGCAAAAGTACCAGGAACCGGCTGACCTTCTGGCGTACGATGGAGGATCGTTCGCGAAGTTGAGAAGCCGAGTGCCCCACCAGCGATGGCTTCAGCAACGATGTCGTGCATACGAGCAATCTGGTCTGGATTCGCTGGCTTGTTATCCAAGCTCTCCGTACCCATGGCCCAATAACGCACGGCACAGTGACCAACCATGCCACCGACGTTCATGCCTTTCGGAACGTTATCGAGCGCCTTGAGATACTCACCGTAGGTTTCCCACTGCCACGGCATACCAGCCATGATGCTGGCTGCGGGAATATCCTCGACTGATTCCATTAAATGGGCGAGGTATTCACGATCTCCGGGTTTGCACGGCGCGAAGGTGACACCACAGTTCCCCATCACCACAGACGTAATGCCATGCCAGCACGAAGAAGAAGCAATCGGATCCCAAAAGATTTGCGCATCGAGATGCGTATGAATATCGACAAAACCGGGAGTGACGACATGTCCCTCGGCGCCGATTGTCCGTTTTGCTGAATCGGTGACTTTGCCAATTTCAGCAATACGATCACCTTGAATGGCGACATCAGCCCGAAACGGTTGTTGTCCGGTACCATCGACGACCGTGCCGTTCTTAATCACAACATCATAAGTCATAAGCTCCTCCTTGTTCGCTGGCGTAGGTGCTCTGCCTAGGTGGCCTGTGGCAGGCTTATTTTCACTGTGCGCGATTGGGGAAAAAGTGCCAATGATTCGAAGGGATAAGAACCGACCAGTCAGAGGCACTAGTTACTGAAAAATTGGGTATGTCTTTGCCTTTGGAAGTTTTTTGACTTTCTCGAAAAAAGCAGTTTCTGTGATCTCAGTTGGCCACTGGAGGCGAAGCTTGATGCGAAAAACGTCTTTTCCCTCTCTCTTACTTGTTTCCCATTCAATTGCTCCAAGGGCAATTAACTGAGTCAGGTCTCGGAACATTGCTTTATTGAAGTTTTTCAAAGGTAGATAGTGACGGAAAATCTCATCATCCAACTGAGAGAGTTCCATAGAATCTTTCTCAAGCAAGACCTTGAGAATCTCAATTTGCCTTTGAGCAAGGACTCGTTTCTTCTCGCTTTTCAGGCGATTGAATAAATCATACATGGTGTTGCGAAACAGCGCCTTGGAGAGGTTGATACGAATTTCCGCAGATAGACGATCACACTGGACAGAGATTCCTTTCAGACCAAATATAAGAAACGGAGTGAGATCATGGTCCCGGTGTCGTACTTCAGCTAAAGCTGTGAGGTACGCATTCTTTTCATCGTAATAGTAATTCGACATGGCGATGAACAAGCTATCGCGCAGCCCGGCTCGTTGAAGCATAAGCGCTTCAACGGCACGTGCTGTCCGCCCGTTGCCGTCAAGAAAGGGGTGCATAGCGGCAAAGTGATAATGAAGCGCTAACGCTTGAATGAGTGAGTCATGGCCCTGGAATGGACCGCGGACTGCTTCCATAAGGTTCTTGAACGCACTCTTGCATTCTTCGCCTCCTTCAATACCCCTGTGTCGCGGCATTCCAAATACGACATTCTGGTCAATTTGCCGAAGCTCGCCAGGAGGGCAGTGATCATCGTCTGCCCCTGTTACGATACGTCGATGCACCTCACGGATCAGGTATTCATCAACAGGGCGGTCTTCTGGCAATTTGGCAATCCATCGATACGTTTGCACTGCTGCGTGTGCTTGTCTTTGCGAGCGAGTCAGGAGTTGCTGCGGACTCTCTTTTAACGCTTCTTCTAATTCTCGCTCGGTAAAGTCAGCCCCCTCGATTCGCGAAGTTCCTGCGACTTCACGCTTGAGCTGAATCTCTTGTAATTTCTCAACCCATTCACGTTGGTAGGGTAGAGTGGTCAAAGCCCTGACCTGAGCCTTTGCTTCAATAAGAAAAGAGGCTACCTCCCTGACGTCGTAAGCGATCCAGTTCTTGGGAATTTCATACTTAATAGCCATTTCATTTCCCAGATAATGCCAAATATAAGACTAGTCAATAACATGCATAAATATTTGATATATAAGATTAAAATTGTCATTGTGGGAAAAAATACTTAGTGTTGTATCGAGGGATATTTCCCATTTCATTTCCTGAAAATTTCTCGAAAATGGAAATCTTCTGCTTTCTTAGCGCATCGCCACAGCTTGGACTTGTTTATAATCAGTCCAGCCTTGCAGCGTCTTCATGATGCCGTCTTGTACGAGGGTGGTCATGCCTTGGGTTAACGCAACAGCCAAGATGTCTGATACCGGCGCGCGGGCGTGGATGAGTCGTTTGACTTCATCTGTAGCGATGAGTAACTCGTGGATACCCATGCGACCTTTGTAACCACTGTGACGACACGCCTGACAGCCTTTGCCTCGGGTCAGACGGAACGCATCATTGTAGATGATGCCAAGATGGGCAAAGGCTTCTTCACCATACCCATACGCGAGCGTGTCATATTCTTCTTTGGTTGGATGGTATTGTTCTTTGCAATTGCGGCAGATGGTGCGAGTGAGGCGTTGCGCCAGGACACCAAGCAGTGCGTCGGCAAATAAGAATGGGTCCATTTGCATTTCTAACAAGCGGGTTACCGTCTCGACCGCACTGTTTGTGTGTAATGTACTCAGGATTAAGTGGCCGGTCAGTGAGGCTTCAATGCTGATCTCTGCCGTAGCGCGGTCACGAATCTCACCGACCATGATGATGTCGGGATCGGCTCGCAGGAACGAACGCATGGCAGTGGCGAAATCGAGACCTATACGATGGTGTACCTGCAATTGTCGTAAGCCATACTGGGTGATTTCTACCGGGTCTTCTGCCGTCCAAATCTTGCGATCTGGCATGTTGAGCTGGGCAAGAGCTGAGTGCAGCGTTGTCGTCTTGCCTGAGCCTGTTGGACCAACGCAGAGAATCATACCGTAGGGTTTCTGCAGAACCCGTTTGAACTCCTGCAAATTACGCTCGGACATCCCGAGGTTATCAAGCTGTATCGGTTCTTTGGCAGTGAGAATGCGTAAGACGACGTCTTCGTTGTCTGTTTCCGCTGTAGGCAGGGTCGCGGCACGCAACTCGATCTCGCGATCTGGGAGGCGAAATTGGATCTTACCATCTTGCGGTTTGCGCCGTTCGGCGATGTCTAATTGCGCCATGACTTTGAGACGAGACGCGAGTGGGCGACGATACTGGGGCGGCACTTCGAGTGACTTTTCACAACGACCGTCAACACGAATCCGCACCATGGCTTCACGCTGCGGTCCGTGCGGTTCAATGTGAATACCCGACGCTCCAGCCTTATACGCGTCGGCAATGATCTGGTTGACGAGTCGTACGAGGCCACTGTCGTTCTCATCAAGGGCCGTATCGGAGCTTATTGTTCCTCCTTGTTGCTCTTCAGCCGCAAGTTGGCCCAGGATTGCAGAGACTGGTGCATGAGCAGCGCGTTCTTGGTGGGCGGTGTCGAGTACTGCGACAATATCATCGAGCAACCCTACCACATAGCGAATCTTCCGGGCGGGGAAGACGCGTTGAATGTCTTGGCGCTTGGTGAACGCGGTTGGGTCATCGATAAGAATCTCGACTTCGTCGTCGCTCTCGTGCAGTGGGACCCACCCATGAGTTTTGAGGTAGCTGAGATTCAAGTTTTCTAACAATGCTCGATCCAGCACAAGTTGTTCTTCTGGGTCGAAAAAGGGGCAGCGGTAAAATGCACTTAATGCATTGCCGATGTCATGCTTGCGAACTTGATAGGTCTCCATGAGGATCGATTCGAGTGGCCGCTGTTTATCGCGCGCTTCAGTGATGGCGAGATCGAGTTCCTGCTGGCTCAAGAGGTTATTGGTGACAAGCGTGTCGAACTTTGCCGATTTTCGACGCAGGAGCTGATATTGATTGTGTAAGGCGATTCCCAAGGTTTGGGCAACCTCTCGTACGCGCTGTTCATCGAGAGGAGTAAAGCGTTCGGCACCACGTTTGTTGATCAGTTGGATGACGCCAGTCAGGGCATTGGTGGCAGGAGCACAAACCGGCACGGTCAGCACCTGGCGGGTACGCATTCCGCTGCGTTGATCCCATGAGTTGTCAAAGGCGAGTGCTGGACTGATGCGAGCGAGTTCTGCTTTGTCGTAAGCATTGGTGACATTGACGATAATGCAGTTCGTCGCAACAAACCCAACAATACTTTGATTCCCGAGAGGAACACGAATTTCGCGAATCTTGTTGAGATCGGAAAATTTGGAGTAGACTTCTTTGCGATCGTAATCGACGGCATAAATCGCTGAGCGTTCGGCATCAAACAAACTCAACATTTCATCGTGCAGAGCGACGAGAATCTGGTCGATGTCCTTCGCGGCATGAATGAGGTTCATGACACGCTTGAGCCGTTCATCATAGGCGACTTGCTGTTGTAGGGTGGTAAAACGACGGGTGGGAGTGCGGTTCAGGTCCATCAGGAGTCTCCTAGAGGTGGAGTCGGTATGGTTTGGCCTACCGCACTTATCGTTCGATTGTCAATATTAGGGATATCTTGGGGCTTGGGGCTAGGGACTTGGGGCTTGTGGGGAGGAGGAACCAGTCCCTAGCCCCAAGCCTCTAGCCCCTTCTTATTGTGGTGTGGTAAAAAATGCCCCCATGAATTTGGCACGAAATTTTTGGCATCATCTGACGAAGAATACTGCGGCAACTGTCCTTGAACGTCTCGAACCAGACGGAACGATTTCCTGGCAGCAAACACGTGAAGAGTTGCGTCAGGAAGCATCTCGCTGGATGGCGGCGTTGCAAGCCGCTGGTGTTGGTCCAGGAGATCGAGTTGCCCTCTCCCTTGGCAAATCTTCAGGATTGGTGACCGCTCATCTAGCTATCTTGGGTGTCGGTGCTGGTGTGGTCCCGCTCAATCCTGCACTCACTGCTCGTGAGACTGAAGCTGTTGTACAACGGGCAGAAGTAAAACTCGCTATTACTCATCCAGAAACCATTACGCGAAGCCCAGAGATCTTGAACGCTGTACGTGGGCCGTGGTGGGCGGTGGGTGATGTCAGCAACCTTCCTGCGAGTGTTATTCCTATTGCACGGGTGCTGCCAGCACAGCCATCGGGAGTCGAGCCAGTCGAATGTCGCGATGACGCTATTGCCTTGTTGGTGTTCACGAGTGGTACCACTGGAATGCCGAAAGGTGTGGGGCTGACGCACGGCAACGTGCGCGCAAATTTGCAAGCACTGCTGGTTGATACCTGGGAGATGGCAGTCACAGACCGTTTGTTGCACGTGCTTCCACCGCATCACGTACATGGTCTCGGTCTCGGCTTGTACGGTACACTCTACGTTGGGAATGCCGCAGTATTGCTTGAGCGGTTCGATCCTGCCGTTGTGTTGCGCGCCTTCGGACCCCAGCGCATCAGCGTCTTTATGGGTGTACCGACGATGTATCATCGGATGGTTGAAGCGGTCGATGCCGACGCAGCATTGAAGTCACAGGTGTCATTGTCTGCAATGCGAGTATTCACCTGCGGCTCGGCGCCATTGTCACCAGAGACGTTCCGTCGCTTTCGTGAACACTTCAATTTCCCGATCGTTGAACGTTATGGATTGACGGAAACGGTCATTAACACCTCCAACCCGCTGCGTGGTCCGTGGAAACCTGGCAGTGTAGGGGTACCTGTTCCTGGGGTCGAGGTTGGGATCTTTGATCCACAAACGCTCACGCAGCTTCAGTCCGGCGAAACCGGCGAGATTTGGATCACAGGGCCGAATGTGTTTGGTGGCTACTGGAACAATCCGGAAGCAGCAGCGCCGGCATTTCATGGCAAATGGTTTCGGACCGGAGACTTAGGGGCTATCGATGCTGATGGCTATGTTGCCATTCTTGGTCGCATGAAAGAACTGATCATCGTCGGTGGAAGCAATGTCACTCCTGGAGAGGTTGAGGTCGTACTGGAGACAGATGCTGGGATAGTTGAGTGTGCGGTCGCTGGGATTCCCGATCCCGATCTTGGCGAACGTATTACGGCGTTCATCGTGCCACGGCCAGGAGAAGATAAAGCTGCATTAGAAACACGCTTACGAACAAAAGCCGAACGCGACCTCGCGCCATACAAACGTCCCCGTGCTTACCGTTTTCTTGAGGCCATTCCGCGCAATGCGATGGGTAAAGTCGAACGCAATAAGTTGCGTGATTATAAGGCGTAAGGGGGAAGACTCGCGGCTAGAGGCTGAGAGACTTTTCTCCTCAAATTTCAAACCTTTAGCTCCACTCCGCCCGGACCTTCTCTCTTTCCGGGAGATTCCGCTCCTTTCCTGAGGGGAGTTGTTCCCTACTTTTCCTCGCTAGAGCAGGGACAATGCCTGATGTCAAAATTTTGTCTGTACCCAAGAATTTACTATACTACTTGAACAAGAGAGGAGTCGCAGACAAGAAACCATCACATGGATAACTCGGAGCAATACAACCAAAACCACCTAACGGCAGTCCAGACATTTTTGCTTGAAGAGACTACGGATTGTGTCGGCATTGTCATTCCTAGTGGACAGATGGTGTACCTCAACCGTGCTGGACGGCGATTGCTGGGAATCGGAGAAGATGAGTCGCTGGCAGAGCTCAACGTCTTACATTTTCATCCCGAGGACGTGCGTATCCGACTGAGCGATATTCTTCCAACTCTGATCTCCACTGGCCAATGGAGTGGCGAGACGGCGATCCTTACCCGTGAGGGGCGAGAAGTATTAGTATCACAGGCAGTTCTGGCGCATAAAGGACCAGATGGGATCGTGCAATTTTTCTCCACCATTATTCGCAATATCTCTGCGCAAAAAGAAGCAGAAGTCGCGTTGCGCGAATCAGAGGAAAAGTACCGCGACTTGGTCGAGAATATTTCCGAAGTCATTTATACGGTTGATGCGAACGGGGCCCTGACCTACATGAGTCCGGTCGTCACGGTATTTGGCGGCTATACGCCGGAAGAAGTGATTGGCCGACCCTTTGTTGATTTCATTCACCCCGATGACCTACCCAAGCTATTCGAGGACTTCCAGCAGACGATTGCTGGGAACTTTCATCCCTTTGAATACCGAGCGCGAACAAAGTCAGGGGAATACCGTTGGATTCGTAGTGCCAGCCGTCCGATTATACGTAACGGTGAAATCGTTGGCTTACGGGGCGTGTTAACGGACATTTCCGAAAGAAAGCTTGCCGAAGAGAAGTTGCGAGAAAGTGAGGAACGGTACCGCAATCTCTTCGAGAATGCCAATGATGCGATCGCGACTTTTACCCTCGATAACGTGCTCACGAGCGTCAATCGTGGGACCGAGCGCTTGCTTGGTAGGCCGCGGAGCGAACTGATTGGCCAGCCTGCCAACAAAGTTGCCACTGCTGCATCGGCCGCATACTTGGAGGAACGAACACACCGCTTTCTCGCAGGCGATAAACCGACACCATCGACCTTCGAACTCGCACTCATTCACAAGGATGGGCACGTTATTCCGGTCGAAGGCCGTACCCGCGCGATTCGTGACCGACATGGAAACTCGGTCGGCTTTCAAGGAATCTTTCGCGATATTTCCGAGAAAAAAGCGCTAGAGCGACAACGCAGTGATTTCCTGGCTATGCTGGCGCACGACATTAAGAATCCCCTTGCCGCGATTTTGGGATATGTCGATTTGCTCGAACAAGAACAGGAAGATCACCCCGCTTCGCTGGAAGACGAGTTTGTGCAACGCATTCGCGAGAATGCGCAGTCGATTCTTTCCTTGATTACGAATTATCTTGATATCGCACGGGTTGAGACTGGCGCGTTCACTTTCCAGAAGACCCTCGTTGCCATTGACACGATTCTGCGACGAGTCATTCAGCAGTACGCGGGAATCGCCCAACGGCACCATATTACGCTTACTCTTGAGACTGCCAGTACACTTCCATTGCTGCAAGCCGATGGAATAGCGTTAGAGCGGGTTTTTTCGAACCTGGTGCGCAATGCCTTGAAGTTTACACCGGAAACTGGGCGTGTCACGGTGCAGGCGCGGCTGTGGAGTGAGCAGCCTGAAACAGGTTCTGATCGTGAGTCGCCTGTGACATTGCCGCAGCATGCCCGTGGCATTCTGGTTGAAGTGAGCGATACTGGTCCAGGTATCGCTCCTGCAGATCAGCCGTTTCTTTTCCTTAAGTATCGCCCTCCCACAGTTGGGCGCAGTCAAGATGGGACCGGGCTAGGACTGTTTATTGTGAAAACCTTTGTCGAGGCACATAACGGGCGTGTTGAAGTAGAGAGTACGCTTGGAAGTGGCGCCTGTTTTCGCATCTTCCTTCCGCTTCCGCTATAATCGGCGACACTTCTTGAGTTTCGTTTGATCTATGCAGACTCACTCTCTGTCAACTGTTGATGCTGCCTATCGTAGATCACTCCTCGTGCTCTTCCTGTTCCCGCGGCGCAAACCCGCGCCGTAAGGTGTTCTCCGTCACGACACGTGGCTCAAGGAATTGCAACAAATAGTCAGGCCCACCGGCTTTGGAGCCAATGCCAGAAAGCCCTAAACCGCCAAACGGCTGACGGCCAACAATCGCACCGGTAATCTTACGATTGATATAGAGGTTACCAACGCGAAACTCGCGTCGCGCGCGTTCGATGTGGGCAGGGCTACGCGAATAGATACCGCCAGTGAGGGCATACGGCGTATCGAGGGCAATGGCGAGGGCTTCAGCAAAATCGTGGGCGTGAAGGATAGAGAGAACCGGCCCAAAGATTTCTTCTTGCGCGATCGTCGTGTGTGGCGGCACATCGGCAAAGATGACTGGTCCAACGAATGTTCCTGGGGTCGGAGCTGGCATCTCCAACACGAGCCGTGCTTCCTGTTTGCCACGCTGAATGTACTGCTGAATTTTTTGCTGTGCTTCTTCATCGATCACGGGTGGCACGAAACTGCCTGGATCATCAGCTGCTCCGACGCACAGGCTGCGTGTTGCTTCGACGACACGTTTGACAAACGTCTCATACACTTGTTCCAAGACGATGACTCGAGAACACGCTGAACATTTCTGACCAGCATAGCCAAACGCCGAAGCGACGGTGCCAACGACGGCCTCGTCCAGGTCGGCGTCATCATCGACGATGATTGCGTTCTTGCCGCCGAGTTCGGCAATGACTTTCTTGATGCCGCGTTGGCCTTCGCGGCTCTGTGCTGCGACAGCATTGATGTGCAGACCCACAGCTTGTGATCCAGTGAAGGCAATCAGATTCACCTGTGGATGCGTGACCAGATATTCACCCACTTCCTCGCCGAGGCCAGGAAGGTACGTGAGCACTCCCGCAGGTAAACCAACACTGCGAAAGATCTCCATCAGCTTGGCAGCAATGACTGACGTTTGCTCCGCCGGTTTCATAATCACGGTGTTGCCCGCAACCAAAGCAGCAGCAGTCATGCCGGTGAGAATCGCCAAAGGAAAATTCCACGGCGCAATTACAACGGCGACACCTCGGGGGTGATAACTATACTCGTTGGTTTCCCCTGGAAGATCGTCGAGTTGGCGAGCCGGAGCGAGGCGCAGCATCTCTTGCCCATAGTATTTGAGATAGTCGATTGCTTCGCAAACATCGGCGTCAGCTTCGCGCCAGGTTTTTCCGGCCTCAAGAATTTCCCATGCGGCGAGTTCAGCACGCCGGGTTTGCAGTATTTCTGCTGCCCGAAACAAAAAGTCCGCGCGTTCAGCAGCGGAACTCTCACGCCACGACCCGAACGTCTGCCGCGCGACTTGGACACTTCGCTCTGCGTCGGCGACCCGCGCCCGTGCGCAGCGACCGACGACCTCGTCAGGACGCGATGGATTACGCGACACAATTTCCGCTTCAGTGGTGATTTCCTGATTGTTGATCACTAACGGATAGAAGCGATTCACTTCCTGCCGCACCCGAGCAAGCGCAGCAGTAAAAAGTTGCCGTGGTTCTTCCTGGGCGAAATCGTACTCTGGTTCGTTGTAAAAAAGATGATCGATGGAAGAAGACGCTGCTTGCACGTGTCCCGTGTCGCTTCTGCCATTCGGCTCTCCATTGCGATGAGCGAAAGTGAACGGATTCTGCAATAGCTCTTCGATGGCTGTGTGTTCAACAAAGCCTTGACGCAGAAATGAATCGTTTGAGGTGTTTTCTAATAAGCGACGAACAAGATACCCCATGCCAGGAATCAACTCACCAAAGGGCGCGTAGACACGCACCCGCTGACCAAGCTGCACTAGCGTTGCCTTGATGGCATCGCCCATGCCATACAACATCTGAAATTCGATCGTCCGCTCTGGCAGTTTGAGTGCACGCGCGGTTGCCAATGCATATGCGATCGAGCGGATATTATGGCTGGCAATTGCGGGGCGCAGCAGGTGTGAATGTTCGAGCAGCAGAGTCACGAGACGTTCAAAGTTGATGTCAGTTTCCCATTTGCGCGTAAATACTGGAATCGGCCAGTGACGTTGCTGAGCGATGACTGTTTCATAATCCCAATAGGCACCACGCACTAGGCGCACGCTGATCGGTGTGCCTCGTTCTTTTGCCCAAGCGATCAGATCATGCACATCTTGTTCGGTTTCACGCAGATACGCTTGCAGCACGACACCGACATGCGGCCAGGTGCGAAACTCCTCTTCGGCAAAAATCTCTTTACACACCTGCAGCGTGAGGTCTTTGTAACGATACTGCTCCATATCGACCGTCACGGACGCGCCGACTTCTTTGGCCGCCCGTAGGATCGGTCGTAAGCGAGTCTTCACTCGCGCGGAACTGCGTTGGGGATCGATCGGGTCAAATTGTGAATACAGTGCAGTCAACTTGACTGAGACATTGATGCGCGGAATTGGTCCGCCATTGTCAGTATCGATTAGCGGAATGGGCTCCCATTGACGTGAGGCTTCGGACAGCGAGTGTAGTAGCGTCAAATAACGTTGCTGATAGGTCTCTGCTTCTTCTTCACTCAATGTGGCTTCGCCCAGCAGATCAAGCGTGAAAGCAAAGTTCTGGCGTCGGAGTTTACGAATCGCGGTGAGTGCTTCTGTTGCCGTAGCTCCAGCAATGAACCGTTGCGCCATACGTGTGGCATTACGGCGCACAGCGAGCGCGACCGCACGAGCCGCGGCGGTGCTTTGCGTGGCAACGTCCAATCCCCATTGCACGGCGATGGGAAAAATCTCTTTATGATTAAGAAAGTATTCCTGTAAGTGACGTGCGACCTGATCGCCGGTTTTCAGCAACGGCAGCACGTCGATAAAACGGAACATTTGCACTTTGAGTGTTTCATCGTGCATGCACCAGTCAAGGATTTTCTCATCCCACCAGGCAAAATGGAAAACCGATGGTGACTCGGTCTGTAAGCGAGAAAAAATCTCACGGCCAAGAACTTGTGTCTGTTGTTCGATGTCATCTGATAACGCCACGACCACCCTCCTGTCTGTCGTCTTCAGTATAGCAAGGAGAGGAGTGAAATGGATAAAGGATATAGGGAGAAAGGGGAAATGAGAGGGTCGGTTGGTGTAAGTTGGGCAACCGCGAAACGTTGCCCAACCTAAGCAGAAATTCTTTCGGTGGTAAGGCGACGATGTCCGGCCCGCGATAGAGCTGTTCATTGTCGAGATCCACGCGAAATTCGGCGAAATGAATGGTCGATACCTGTTCCATACTCCTTTGCTCGCTTCGTTTACGCCAGCGCCCTTGCCCTTTCTACTCATTGAAAGAACATTATTGTCTAGAGTTCCAAACGACTGAGGTGAGACAAGCTCCGTGCCAAAAAGCGCAATGGTCAAATTTGCCAGTGCCTTGCAGACGTTATGGAAAATACAGAGGGGAAACTCCAGCGCACCCACGCTCCTGGCGTTGACAGACAACGCGGCAAACAACTGGTAATTGCGCAAAAGACAAACTGTATTCACAAATGTCAATAAAAAGTGACAGGCAAAAAACATGACGCTTGGGAGTGTGGCAAACAACGCGCCTCCTCCGTTAGAGAACATACTGCCCGCGTGTCATAACGAATCAGGATGTATCGCAACTCGTGCAAGATTATGTTTTTCCTGATTTGCAACTGGTCTGGACTTGTCTTGACTGTTCGAGACGGATTCTGACTCGCCTGCTTTTGACTTGCCCACACTGAGCCGCTACAGTGCCGCAGGTGTCAGCCTCTCCAGTTCAGACTGATCCTTCGCAGCAGCCAGCTCCGACACCTTCCCGCTCTGGTCTGGCTCGTAAAGGGTTACCGATCTTTATCGCTACGCTCATCAGCCGTCCGCTCGGGTTCATCCGTGAAGCGGTGCAGGCAGCGTTGTTTGGTGCTTCGCGACTGACCGACGTGTTTGTCGTTGCTTACAATGTCCCGGAAATGATTCAGACACTGTTCTTCAGTGGCGTACTGAGCAATTTTTTTGTTCCTGTCATTACTCGCTATCGTGAGCAACGCGATGAACTCAGTCGTGTCTTTAGTATCGCGCTGAACGGTGCGCTGGTTTTGGCCTTGGTGCTAGCTGGTGTGTGCTATCTTGCCGCGCCGGGCATTATGACTCTCGCTGCACCTGGCCTGACTGGTGCGGATCGTGAATTGGCGATCTTTCTATTTCGTCTGATGTTGCCGATGTTAGTTCTGCACTGTGTGTTAGCTGTGCTGAAAGGCGTGCTCAATAGCGTCGACCATTATGCGATGCCGGAATACGCGGGAATCTTCTTTAATTTTGCCGTGATCGGCTGTGCACTGGCTTTGGCTCCACAGTACGGCATCGTCAGTCTGGCGTGGGGTGTGGTGATCGGCAGTATCATCCAAGTGGTGGTGCAGATTCCGGCACTCCGCAGCAACGGGCTCCGTTATCAGCCGAGCTGCGGCTTTATGCATCCCGCGATGCGCGAAGTGCAAGGGCTTGTGCTGGGCGCGATTGTGGCAACCGCGGTCGTGCCGATTAACGCATTTATTGCCCGCTCGATGGCGTCTTCATTACCCGAAGGGAGTATCTCAGCTCTAGCCTATGCTTTTCGCGTGTTCATGCTGCCCGTGAGTCTTTTTGCTGTCCCAGTGTATACGGTGTTGCTGACTGATCTTTCTGCGGCACAGCATGAGGGAGCATGGCAGAGGTTCAAAGAGCAAGCGACCTCGGGTTTATCGTTGCTGTTTGCGGTGGCGCTGCCAGCGACCGCCGTGCTTATTGCCTTAGCGGTTCCTATTGTTCGTGTATTGTATGAACGTGGCCGCTTTTCGTCGGAAGATGTCATGCTGACAAGCCAAGCGTTGATGGCTTACGGAACCGGAACTCTGGCATACGGAACGAGTCAAGTGATGGTGCGGCTCTTTAACGCGCAGAAAGATACGCGTACTCCTGCGTGGGTCGGTGTTGGCTCGATTGCGTTGAGTGCCGCAGGGAATTGGTTCTTCATGCAGCAGTGGGGACATTGGGGAATCGCGCTCGTCACTTCTCTGGTGTCATACGTCAATACGCTTGTGCTGTACGCCATCTTTCGTCATCGCCACGGACCATTGGACGAGCGAGAACTCGGACGGCGGTTCCTGAGCCATTTTTTCTTGGCCGCGGTACTCGGCGTGACTCTTTTTGTCGCGAGCCGGCCGTTGGCACTCTCGCCAGATTCGCTGATGATGCCGTTGCGACTTTTGCAGTTTGCCGCCGTGCTCACCGTTGGTGTGACGGGGTATCTGGTGCTTGGGTATGTCTGTAGGGTTGAGGAGGTTCGGACGCTAATGAGAAAATTAAAAATCAAAAATTAAAAATGGAGAATTTGGGATAAGAAGACCTCTTGGCCATTTTTCATTTTGCATTTTTAATTTTTCATTCTTCTAATACCGTGCGATCCAACTCGTAACGAGATTCTTCTCAAGAACTTTGGCTCGCCGCGTCCAACCGTTGCGCTCCGGTTCAGCCGCGGTTGCACGCACGTCTTGGGTTTCATCCTGGGCAAGACGCTGTGGGAAATTGGTCACGAGCACGACAAAGCCTAAATGGCGGCCCTGTTTTGTGGTAAGAAACCCAGCTAATCCGTCTGCGTAGTTCATGGTTCCGGACTTCGCTCGTACCGCGATGTGCTCTGGGTCATGTTTCACGCGTTCCCACATCGGCGGCCAGAGTAATTGCACGAACGTAGCGTCTCTCACTGGAAGTGACCAACCGACGCGCAAGATCGCAGCCAGTTGCCGAGGAGTCATCCGTGTTGCACTGCTTAACCCAGAATGATTGGCGCAATGAAACCCATGCCACGGGGTATCGGGAAGCTGGCGCAGGTACCAATTCGTCAACGTTGCCGCTGATTCGCGCAAGGGGAGCGAACGCCCACTTAACTTCCGTGAAGCACTCAGGCCAACCAACTCGGCAGCCAGATTATTGCTGAATCGGAGTACTTTGGACACGATTTCCGGCAACGGTTCGCTCCAGTGCGTGGCGAGAGATTGCGCCGTTTCCGGCGTGCTGCCAGCTTCAGGCAGCGGTAGTTCCACACCTTTTTGTTGACAGAGAGTACGAAACAGGAGTGCTGTGATCCGTCCGGGATCGAGTCTCACTGGCAGTCCAATCCATCCTTGTGAGGGGAGTTTTGGAGAGAGCAGCCAGCGATCGAGTCGAGGCCCGCCGTGATTCGTCGCTTCATGCAGAAACGCAATGTTGGCATCGAACTCTTCTGCTTGTTTCCCGAGCGTGATGGCTTCGAGCGGAACTGTTCCTCCCTTTGCGTATGAATAGGCGCCGGGAGCTGCGCTTCCTCTCCGTGGCTTCGCTTCCCAGTGTAACTGAATGCGATTGTAGTTGACTGACAAAGCGCTCAAGCCAGGATTATAGGGAGCGGTCATGGAAATTTTTGCGTCAATGTGTTCCGTCCGAGTAAGGAGTGTGTCATCAAAAATAAAATTCCCGATAATGCGAGTCACGCCAGCATCGGCTAAAACGCCAGCAAGGTTACGGAGATCGTCTGTCGTCAGTGTTGGATCGCCTCCACCGCGGAGATACACATTGCCGTGTAACGTCCCTTCTCTGATTTCACCCGAAGTCAGCAGCGAGGTTTGAAAGTGATAATCCTCTCCCAGGATTTTTAACGCGGCGATGGCTGTCATCACTTTCGTGGTTGAGGCTGGAACACGTGATTCATCCGCACGGTGTTCTTCGATTGCGCGACCATCGACGGTATCGAAAAGTAGATAGCCAACGTCTTCGTTCGCTAAACCGGAGCGTTCGAGCAGGACCTCTGGAAGTTGCGGAGGTCCTGCTGGTTCGGCAGCTTGTTGTTGTATGCGTCCGCGTTTCGCACGGGCCGCCGCTGTGTGTGGTAACCCAAGAATAAGCGCAAGAACGCACGAAATAAGAAGAAGACAATGATGTTTTCTCATGAATGAGTGCAAAACAGAAAAGCGCCCCCGCACGACCACACCTCCACCTCAGTGCTGCTCTGTGTCGTTTGTCACACAGTGTAGCAGATACCGCATGTAGAATTCGAGCTGTCAACGCATGACAGGCGAGCGCGCAGCGCCCGCCACGCGATTGCTCACGCAAACGTTGCCGACACTGAGCCTACGCCAGAGAACGCGCTTTCCCACCGATCACCTTTGGTGATCGGTGTTGGTTTGGTGAATGAGCCTGTCATGAGGTCCTGCCCTGGTTCGAGCGCCAAGCCGTAGGTCGCCAGATGATTCGCTAACCAGGCGATACAGTCGAGCTGATTATCGATCACATCTTTGCCAATGACTTTAGCGAATACTTCTCCATTGCGTTTCATCTCGACCTCGATTTCACCGAGGTTGAGGTTTGCAGGGTAGGGGGAAAGGGCCGTCCCTGTGACATAGCCCCACTGCGCGATGCCGTCAGCGACACCTAGCGGCATATCCGCGCCCATGTTGACGCGCATGTCGACCACTTCAAATGCCGGTGCGACAGCAGAAACGGAAGCCAGCACTTGCTCACGCGTGACTCCAGGGCCAGCAAGGCGTTTGCCGATGGTGAAACACAACTCGGATTCGATAATCGGTTTGCCGATTGAAGCATACGAGAAATTTTGTCCACTGGAGAAATGCCGACTCGCAAGCAGATAGGCGCTGATCGGTGCAGAGAGGTTGAACGCTTTACGTGCCGATTCCGCGGACAAACCGATTTTCCAGCCAGCCAGTTTCTCTCCAGCTTGTTGGCGCTTAGAGAGAATGGCGAGTTGAACTTTATAGGCATCAGCCATCGTCAGGGTTTTTTGTAACGCGTCAGACGGTGTCGTGTTCTGTTGTGTCGCTTGCCACAGTAGATTGGTAGCTTCGTCGATATTCATAGTTGGAAACTCCTTTGGGATGACACACGATATAAAGCAGAGAGGAGGAAGAAGGCAAGAGACTGCCCTGTTGCTCTTGCAACCGGCGACACAAAGCAGGAAACTGCGACCCAAAAGGAGGGCATATTATGGCAGGATGTTTAGACGGCATTAAGGTGCTCGACTTGGGGCGTTATCAGGCTGGGCCACGATGCGCGATGATCTTGGCCGATCTTGGAGCAGAAGTGATTAAGGTTGAAGAACCTGGCGGGGACGAATCGCGCGGTCTCGGACGTGTGTACTGGTCAGCGTACAATCGTGGAAAGAAAAGTATTACGCTCAATCTGCGCAGCGAGCAGGGGAAATCGTTGTTGCGCGCGTTGATTCCGAAAGTCGACATGGTGTTACAGAACTTTCGCCCTGGTGTGATGGATGCGATGGGCTTTGGCTACGAGACGCTCAAACAACTCAATCGTGGCATTATCCTCATCAACGTGTCCGGCTTTGGCCAAGTCGGACCGTATAAGCATCGACCAGCGTATGATCCGATTGGTCAGGCAATGTCAGGCTTGATGAGTTTCACGGGCTTTCCTGATGAGCCGCCAGTCATGACCAATGCCTCGATCATTGATCGTACGACAGCGTTGCATGCGACCATTGGCGCACTAGCGGCGTTACATCGGCGCGACGTAACCGGTGAAGGGCAGTCACTCGATGTGTGTCTGCTTGATTCCGCCTACACCCTGATGGAAATTCCGCTTGCTCAGTATCTGCTGAGTGAGAAAGAGCCACAACGGAATGGCAACCGTGCGGGTGGTATTGCCCCAGCTAACACCTATCGCGCGAAAGATGGGTGGGTGTATCTACTAGCGATTCCGCAAGACATGTTTGGTAAGTTCTGCCGCGCCATTGGTCGCGAAGAGTTGATTACAGATGAGCGTTTCAAGAGTATCGCGGCGCGGGGAGCGCACGCTCTCGATTTGGATAGCCTCGTTGCAGAGTGGGTACGTGATCAAACCGTCGCAGAAGTCGTAGCGACGTTAGAACGCGCGGAAGTACCAGTAGCGCCTGTTCATTCGATTCCCCAAGCCGCACGCGATCCGCACCTGTGGGAGCGGAAGATGTTGGTGGAAGCTGAAGACCCGGAATCGGGGCGTACGTTTGTTCCTGGGCTCACTGTGAAATTCTCCGACTCGCCGGGTGCAGTTGGCCCGATTCCGCGCCCAGGGCAACATAACAATGAGATCTATTGTGACATGCTTGGCTGTACGCCAGATGAGCTAACACGGTGGAAAGAGGAGCGAGTGATTTAGGATGGAGAGCAACTGCGGGTAGCTCCGTATTCTAGTAGTTAGGCAATTTAATTTTGAGGAGTTCAAGTTCGTCATGCCCGCGCAGGCGGGCATCCAGGATCTTCAAGCAAGCGCCGCCGGTTATGCCTCCTGGATTCCCGCATTCGCGGGCATGACGTGTCTCGGCTATCCAGCAAACCCCTCTGAACTGACGACTAGGTGCTATCTCCTCAGAACCGTGACGCCCTCAACTTCACATCTGCCCGGGCCCAAGCCTTACGAAAGCGTTTCTCCATCGCTGCCGCGTCCTTGGTTTTCTTCTGCGCCCGTAAGCTTTGTGCGAGCCCGTATAATGACCAGCCATTATGAGGATTCACTTGTAGATCTTTGCGATACACTTGCTCAGCGTCTTCGGGTCGGTTAGCTGCAAGCAACGCGGCTCCCAAGGATTGTCGTACCGGGAAATACCACGGTGGTGGTTCTTCATACTTCAAGGCGTCTTGTAAGCGGACCGCATCTTCGAGTGAGGTAATGGCTTCGTCGGCTTTTCCTTGCCGAACAGCAATTTCACCCGCAAGCGTGCGCGCGGCAACATTCAAAAGGGCAGTCGCAGAATTCTGCCCAATCATGCGGTCAGCCGGTGTTGTCTCGGCGATCTTCGCGACTTTGGCTTGCTCGCCTGTAGCCTCGTCGAGACGTTTGGTCGCTGCAAAGGCTAAACCTCGTGTGTAGTGCCAAATCGCCGTCGTATAGTGCAACTCCTCTGACGGCGCTGGCTGCTGACGGATCTCTTGCCATTTGCCAAAGCGCGCGAGACCGAAGAGGTAGGTTGGCGGTACGAACTCCACCATAGGCATTTGCTTGACGAACTCAACCGGCATCTGCGCGACGAGCTTGCGTGCCGCCGCCAATGCTTCTTTACTCCGTCCCTCCATACTTGCTGCCGCCCACTGGAAGTGGACGTTGTGCGGGTAATACATGATGCGGTAGACACCCTGAACGTTGTAGGTTTCGAGGTAGTTCTCATCGACTTTCGCCGCACGCGCATTGCTGACATTCGCATCCTTGTACCGACCGATACGCATGTAGATATGTGAGGGCATGTGGACGAGGTGACCCGCACCTGGCGCGACTTTGCCCAAGCGATCGGCATAGGGTTCGGCGCGTTCTGGTTGCTGAGAAGCTTCGACCGCGTGAATGTAATAATGGATGGCGCCGAGATGATCAGGATTGCGTTTCAAGACAGATTCGAGGGAGGCAACAATTTCGTCAGTTCCTGGCTGTGGGGTGCCGTCAGCGGCCCATAAATCCCACGGACGTAAATTCATCATCGACTCAGCAAACAGTGTTGTTGCATCAAGGTCGTCAGGATAGCGTTTGGCAACTTCACGCATGGCATCGGCAAACGCGACATCGAGCGCTTTACGGTCAGCCTGTGGGTCAGCCACATAGCGCTTGGCTATAGCTTCGATATACGCACGTTCTTTCTCACTGACCTGGGGAGCTAAAGCGACAGCTTTTTGCGTCGCTTCATATGCAGCTTTGGCACGATCCGGGTCGGTTGGCAGGTTGTAGTTTGGTCCTAAGGTGAAGGCGATACCCCAATATGCCATCGCGCAATTGGGGTCGAGCCGAGCCGCTTCTTTGAACGAGCGTGTCGCTTCGTCATGGTTAAAACCATAGATGAAACGTAATCCTTGATCGAAGTACTTTTGCGCTTGAGGAGAACTCGTTGTTATCTTGTGGCTCCAGTTGCTCAGCCCTTTGAATAACGGTGTTGCCGAGGTACCGTTCTAGGATTGGACGTGATGTTGATGTTGGGCGTCCGCTGGGTTTGTAGTGACGAGCACGACAAGAGAGAGGGCCAAAATTCTCAGGTGCATTGAGTCGCTCCTTACTTCACTTGTGGTTGAGCAGGGTCTTTCGTTTATTCGTGCGCCTGTTCTTCGGGTAACATGCGCTGTAAGTCTTCAATTGTCACACTCCCAGGCCGCTTTCCAGTGCGGGCCAGCTCGCTGGCGATCCGTTGTAGGACGCGATTATACGGTGTCGAAACGCCATGTAATCGACCGAGTAAAACGATCTCGCCATTGAGATAGTCGGCTTCAGTTGAAGGCAAACCACGCATCAAACTTTGCCAGGTTGACCCGCCGGTGCGCGGATGCTCAGGAATGTCTTTGATCTTCACTTCTGCCATGCGCTGGCGAAATTCATCTTGCGGCGCGGCTTCGATTCCTGCGGCCTTGAAGCATGATAGTGCCTCTTCACGCACGGCATGGGCAAAGCTTTTTTCCTGCATTCCCAACCCACACGCAGCTTGCAGCGCATTCTGCAGATTGGTGAGAAGCTTGGCATACTTCCAACGCATGATGTTTGCGTCCGGCTTGGCGCTAAACCCACACGCAGTGATATCTTTTGTCACCTGCGTAATAACGTTGTCGATACCCTTGGGATAGCAGCCTGCGTCGAGTACACCTTCCATTGGTGTTGAATGATTCAAGACCACTCCAGGCTCGAGATAGGTTGCCGGGAGCACCACCACCATACCGTACACACGAGGAAAGTAGCGGGCGGCCATGCGCTCGTTGTCGACCCCATTTTGCGCACACACGATGGAAACGTCGGTCGCGCCTGCTCGCAGCATGTCACGCAGAGCGCCTTCGGTATCCTGTGACTTCATTGTCAGGATCACAACATCGTCCTTTGTGAATTTTAACTCGGCAGGGTGCCCGACTGTACGGATACGCAGTTGTAGGGTTTCGTTAGGAGTTTTAAAGGTGAGTCCGTTCCGCTGCAGCACGGCATGATGTTCGCCACGACAAATGAACACGGTTTCATGGCCATGTTGGAACAACCGTGCACCAATCGCACCTCCGACGCCACCTGCACCATAGATGATGTAACGCATGCGCTCTCCTTTTTTGTCTCGACTCCCATAGCTAGTTGTGACGGACAATCAGTGGGAAAGCATAGCGGAATGGGCACCGAAAGAAAACTTACGATGAATTTGCCGGGTGCTGTGGGCAAGAAAATATTCTCTTGACCGTACTTTGGTAGTTGAGATAAAGAACCACGCCATATAATGATTGCTTTTAGCCCCTTTTAATTCATGCCCAGAGCCCGAAAGGTGGGAGTCAGGTGTTCTCTGTGAAGGTTTTCTTCCGCTCTGTCTTTCCTTGGCCTAAGGCGATTTCCGGAAAAGATTCTCCCCTGTAGCCCGGATGGAGCGAAGCGCAATCCGGGAGGGGCGGCTACGCGGGATTGGGATCTTCATTTTAAAAACTGCGTCAAAATTTCGGAGGATTTCCGCAATTCATCAAGTACAAATGAATTGGCACGATGGAGAGAGGAAGGGCTTCTCTTCTTTCAAGCACCACTTGTTATTTTCCTTTGGAGCCGAGAGCTTGTGCTACTTTGGCGTCTATGGCCTCCTGTTCTGTCTGTTCGCCCCGGCGTTTGCAGCGGATCGGACCGCGCGCCAGACTGAAGCGAACGTCAAGCCATTAGCTATGACCGGCATCCTAGCGTACGACTGGTCTCCTGATGCGCGGGCAATCGTGTATGTCACACGCGAAGGCGTTTGGAAAGCGCGAGGTCCGCATTTTGACCACCCAGAGCAACTGGTCCGTAAAGGGAGGTGCATGGGCGCTGCACGTGAGACTCCGCAAGTCCTCTGGTCACTGGACGGGCAGAAATTCGCGTTTCTCGATTCCCGCCCTGTTGATGAATGGAGCAGCATTTGGGTGGCGAATGCTGATGGATCGCAGGTGAGAGAGCTGCTGCCGAGCTGGGACTTTTCCTACAACAGCAGGCGCTACCTCACTCTCACGGAATGGGTCAACAACGAAGAACTCTCTGTGTTTTTCTCCTGTGGTCCCGGCTGTCGCGCGCTGGGGGTAGCAAATGCGAAAGCGGGACAACGTCCGATTCGCTTAGGAGAAAACCCGACTGGTGCAGCGGACAACATAATGGCTCCGCGGTATGTTTGGTCGCCTAGTCGCCGCTGGGTAGTGGCCGAGCGCAACAGTGGAGATCTCGGCTTGGTGGATGTTAACGCGGCCAAAACGGGACAGATGGTGCGTGAGGCAGAAGATCACCGCTTGCTCTTGCCTGCGTGCGGCCTTCCTCCTGCGAACGTTCCTATCTCTACCGAGGAAAAAAGAGTGAATCACTTTAACAGTTGGTCACCAGATGAGACCCGTGGCTTAGTAACCCAGTGGCAGTGTGGGCAGGTTCCTATACTAGACAGCCAACCACAGTTGGCTCTATGGCACATCCAACAACAGCGGACACGACTGCTAGTCGACAATGCTGGTTGGGGTGTGTGGTCACCGGATGGAACAAAAGTGGCGTTCTTGGTGTTTGGTATACCACAGCTTGATCGCCAACATCGCATCCTGGGGACAATCTTTCGAGGACACAAGCCTTTCCAGGTATCGGCTGCGATTATGGATTTCTCCACACGTCGAGTCTCGGTGATAATTCCTCTCGGTTCCTTTTCGACGACGAAGGTAGCCGAGAGCGATCTTGAGCGCCTACTTCCGGTATGGTCTCCTACTGGTACGCATCTCTTACTTACCGATACTCATGGACAAAAGTTGGTTGCCCGTTCTGATAGAAACGAGCGACAAGCTCTCACTCCGAGTGGTGATGGAGCCACAGCACGCTGGTCACCTGATGGACGCTGGATAACGATTCATGTCCCGCGCCCAGACCCTGAACCCGACTGCTACCAAAAACCTGTCGATACCCTTGTACCCCCAATTGGCAAAGAAAATATGGCTGTTTCGAATGATGAGATGATTAGACGTTACTTCGTGCAGCGACTGCTCACAGAGCCAGAACTGCCAGAGTCATTGCCGCGCTATGTGACGTTTCTCGAAACAGATTCTCAGTCTACTTCCAGTAACAAGACCGCAGAACAGCAACGAAACGATTTTTGTCAAGGGTTAAGCACGGTGCTGGAATCAGTTACGTGGCGCACTCGTGTGGTCCCGGTGACTATAGCAGAAAAATATCAACACCGATGTTCGAAGTGGCACGCAAGCGAGGCACCGATTGATACGAAAGCGGCTGAAGATTTTCTCAATGCCTGGATTGCGAAAATTCCTTCGCGTCTAGCGCAGAAACCACCGGGAGCTTTTGTTCCCTCACCGGAGACCGAGGCCGCTCGGCAGAAGGAAGTTGAGCTACAAGAGGAAAATCGAGAGAAGACCGCTCCAGCTCTTCCCTCCCTCTATCTTGTTGAGATCAAAAGCGAACACAGCAGAACCTTGCGACCTAAAGAAAACAGCATCAAGGAGAATTAAATATATTGTGAAATAACATTAGGTGCGACGAGGAAAGATTATGAGCAGTGTAAGTTAAATCGGACCTGAGAACATTCGTACACTTTACACTACAGATTCCAAATCGTGCCATTCTGAACGCAGCGAAGAATCTCTCAGAGAGACCCTTCGGTGCACTCAGGGTGACAGCGCGAGGGTGCCAATCTTTCATGGTCCGATTTAGCCTATGATGCCAATGATAGAAAACTTAAGGCGAATTCTGGAAAAGAAAATCCCCCTATATCAGTCAGGAGTAGCGGGGCGGATGAAGATGTCCCACTTGGGCAACTTGGGATGACGCTCCAGTCGCGCTTCGACCGTCCGCATGGCTGTCTTGTTCAGGGTAATGCCGCGCA
>Ga0194132_10002983_pt1 | contig 30779 bp, 28 predicted proteins | sample TA2KigOf80mmetaG_FD_148612 | JGI IMG/M metagenome (GOLD analysis project Ga0194132, IMG submission 148612) | Freshwater microbial communities from Lake Tanganyika, Tanzania - TA2015054 Kigoma Offshore 80m | ecosystem: Environmental > Aquatic > Freshwater > Lake | place: Tanzania: Lake...
GGAAGGCATCACCGAGGTGCCGACCATCGTCGCGCGCGGCTGGACCGAGGCGCAGTGCCAGGCTTACGCCATTGCCGACAATCGGTTGACGGAAACGAGTGAGTGGAGCGACGAACTGTTGCGGCTCGAACTTGGTGATCTGCGTGACGCAGGCTTCGACCTGACGCTGACCGGCTTCGATCCCGACGAGCTCGACAAATTGCTGTTGGTCGACACCGACGCCGACGGCGATCTCGATGACGCGCCCGAACCGCCAGAGGAGCCGATCAGCCGCCCCGGCGATCTGTGGATCTGCGGTGATCATCGTGTGCTTTGTGGCGACGCCGCGGTCCTGTCCGATGTCGAGAAAGTCCTTGGAGGCGAGCTCGCCGATATGGCGTTCACTGACCCACCGTATAACGTGGACTACGCCAACACCGCAAAGGACAAGCTACGCGGTAAGAATCGTCCGATCCTGAATGACAACCTTGGCGACGATTTCGGCGCCCTTCTCTATGACTCCTGCGTCAACATCCTCACGCCCACCAAGGGTGCCGTCTACATCTGCATGTCATCGTCCGAACTCGGCCGGCTGCAGAAGGCCTTCCGCGAGGCCGGCGGAAAGTGGTCAACCTTCGTGATCTGGGCGAAAAACACCTTCACGTTGGGTCGCGCCGACTATCAGCGCCAGTACGAGCCGATCCTGTACGGTTGGAAGGATGGCACCGATCACTACTGGTGCGATGCGCGTGACCAACGCCTCGCGCACGGTAAAGCGGCTGGCATTGAATTCGTCGCACAGCTCGCTCTCGGTCGGCAGGCGCATGTCCACGGGATATTCCCCCGCCTGCATGCGCTTGCTGAGCGCATTATAAATCTGGGCGTAGCGAGGCATGTCCGCCGCCATGTCGAAAATCCCTGATGCCACCTTGCCGGCCTAATCGAGTTCCGCGTACCGGCGCTCGAATTCCCACACGTCCTCGAACCCAATGAGCTTGTTAAACTCCGCAAACGAATACATCGGCACAGCGTCCGTCGACGTCCCATTCTTCTGCAAATCCGCGTAGACCCGCCGCAGCGCCTCCCCGGCCGCGAGAAAGCCGACGGCCGGGAAGATCGCGATCGAGTAACCGAGCCTGGCCAGCCGGTCGACCGGCAGCATCGGCGTGCGGCCGCCGTTGACCATGTTGGCCAGCAGCGGCTTGTCGATCCTGCGGGCGATCTCGGCGAGTTCGTCTTCGCTCTCGGGCGACTCGACAAAGATGATGTCGGCTCCAGCTTCGCTGTAGGCGAGGGCGCGCCGGATCGCCTCATCGAGGCCCAGTCCCGTGCGCGCATCGGTGCGGGCAATGATGAGGAAATCGGAGCTCGCGCGGCTGTCCGATGCAACCCGTACCTTGCGGGTCATGTCGTCGATCGGCACCACGCGCCGGTGCGGCGTATGTCCGCACTTCTTCGGGAACTCCTGATCCTCGATCTGGATCGCGGTGACGCCGGCCTGTTCGTAGCCGCGAACGGTGTGGCGGACATTGAGCAGCCCGCCATAGCCGGTGTCGGCGTCGGCGATGATGGGTGTCTTCGTCATCTCCGCGATCCGTCCGATACGGTCGAGCATCTGCGAATAGCTGGCGAGCCCGGCGTCCGGCAGTCCGAGTGCCGACGCGACCGTGCCATAGCCCGTCACATACAGGGCCTTGAAGCCCATGCGATCGGCAATGAGGGCGGAGATCAGGTCGAACACGCCCGGCGCGGTGACGAACCCGCCGTTCGCGATCTCCTGCCGCAGCGCTGGCGAAGCCATGAAGGTCCTGCAGGAATTTGTCCGGACAGCAAATCTATGCCAGCATGTCCGCCGGTTTCAAGGCGAGGCGGGCGAACTCATGCGCCGATGGCTTATGAGGCCAATGTCTCCAGTCCCCAGCCGCAGTCGGAAGGTACAGGCATGGTTGACGCGCTAGGCTGGCGCCGCAAGTTCGGCGTTCTCGGACCATCGACCAACACGATCGTCCAGCCGGACTTCGACGACATGCGGCCGCCCGGCGTCACCAACCACTACAGCCGCATCTTCACTCCGAACGCCAACGCGGTCAGCAACGAAAGCTTCCGCGCCGGAGCCGAGGTCATCGCCGGGAATACCTTGGACGCGGTGCGAAGCGTCATGACCTGCAGTCCCGACTACCTGGTTATGGGCATGTCGGCGGTCACGTTTTTCAACGGAGAGAAGGGCGCGGACCGCTTCACCCGGGAGGTTGAAGACGTCGCGGGAATCAAGATCAGCATCGGCAGCGACGCCTGCACCGCTGCCATGCGGACCTATGGCGGCGTGAAGTGCATCGCTATCCTGTCGCCGTATTGGCCGACCATGAACACGGAGGTCGCGCGCTACTTCACCGACAAGGGATTCTCGGTCGTGCGCGACAAGCCGCTGCAATGCCGATCGTGGATACAGATCGCCGAGCAGACCACGGAGACATTGCGAGCGGCGCTGATCGAACTGGATGGCGACGACGTCGACGCCATCGTGCAGGTCGGCACCAACCTTTCGATGGTGCGGCTCGCGGCAGCGGCGGAGCTGTGGCTCGGCAAGCCGGTCATCGCGATCAACACCGCCACCTATTGGCACGCATTGCGCGCCAACGGCATCAACGACCGAATGGAAGGCTTCGGCCGGCTGCTCGCGGAATTCTGACGGCGCCGGACTTGCGGGTCAGGCGACCTGCTCAGTGTCGCGCAACGACTGGATCATCGAGGTCCGCATCACGAAGTTGCGGTGCTTCTCGGGGTCCGCAACGATGCTGCGCAATTCGTCATGGTAGGCCTTGCGGGCTTCCGGCTCGCGGGTGTTCAGGATCGACCGGTTTCGCAGCGCCGTCTGCTGCACCACGGCGAGTGCCACCTTGCGCCGCTGGCGGCTGTAACGCTCCAGTGTGTCGAGCGGCGCGCCGTGAACTATCTCAATCAGCTTGCCGGCCAGGTTGAAGGCGTCGTGGATCCCGCCGTTAAGCCCCATGCCGCCGAGCGGATTGTTCACATGCGCCGCGTCGCCCGCTATCGCCATGCGGTGCTTCACGTAGGTCGACGCCACCCGCTCGTGCACCCGGTAGGCCGTGCTGTGCGACACCGCGTAGCGCTGGCTGTGCGGCACGGCGCCCTGCAGCAGCCGTTCGCCCCGCTCGGGCGACGTAACGTCCGCATCGTCGAGCGCCGCATCGACCGGAAACAGCACGCGCCAGACCCGCGCCGTTCGGATCAGGACGTACCATTCGCGCGGATCCGACAGATAGGAAATGTTCGAGAGATCCGGCATCGCCTCCCGGAAATCGTATGTCGTGGAAAGCGTGAGGTAGAGTTCGGGGATCGTAATGCCGTCGAACTGCGCACCGATCGCGCTGCGGACTATGCTGCCAATCCCGTCCGCGCCGACCAGGAACTTGCCCGCTACGGTCTCGACGCTGCCGTCCGGAAGCCGGATGTCCAGTTCGACGCCGTCCGCGCTTTGGCGCGCCACGATTGCCCTCGTGCCAAGACGCACGTCCGCCAATGCGCTGCTCTTGAGGCGTTCGAAAAGCATCTCACCCAGGCGCCACTGCTCGCATTGCAGGCGGTAGGGATGCCCGGTGTCCGGTGAAAGGCGCACCAGTTCGAACTGGGCAATGACGCCTTCGCTGCGATCTCGGAACTGCCACGTCGGGCAAATCAGTCCCTGTTCTATCATCCGGCCAACAACGCCAAACCGCTCCAGCATGTCGAGCGTCGGCGGGTGAAACGTCGAAGCGCGCAAGTCGCGGGGCAGCGCTTCGCTCGTTTCGATCAACAAGATCGCGATGCCGGCGTCGGTCAGCAGGTTGGCTGTCACGAGACCGACCGGCCCCGCCCCCACGATGATCACGCGCTGCTTGGTCTCTGCTGGCATGGCCTATCCGATCACAAATCCTCTCGCTGCGGCGGTCCCCGCCGCCGCTTGCACGGGGAACGATGCAGGCCCGCCTGGCGGCCTGCAACGATCACGATCAATCGTCCGTCAGGGCGCCTTGATACCCGCCGCCTGCACGGCCTCGGCGAAGTTCCGGCGATCCCGATCAAACACCGTCTTGACCTGCTCGGCCGTCTGACCGCCAGGGAGAATGCCGAGGCCCGAAAGGCGCTGCGAGATCTGCGGCGACTTCACGATCTCGATCACGGTATTGCGGAATTTGTCGACGATCTCGGGCGGCGTTCCGGCCGGCATCAGGAAGCCGTTCCACGATGCGAAGGCGAAGCCGGGAATGGTTTCGGAGGCGGCCGGGATGTCCGGCGCGTTCGGCAGCCGTTCGGCCGTACCGACCGCCAAAAGCTTGATCGCCGGATGATTGCGCTGCGACAGCAGGATCGAGGCGTTGCCGAAATAGAAGTTAACGTTGCCCGCCATCAGATCTGAAATCGCCTGCGGCTCGCCGCGCGATGGCACCATGACGAGCTCGACATCGGCGCGCTTAAACAGCAGGAGCGGCGCGAGATGGCTGATGTTGTTGGTGCCCGCCGCCGCGAAGTTGAGCTTCTTCGGATTGGCCTTCGCATAAGCCAGGAACTCCGCAAGATTGTTTGCGGGGAGATTCCGGTTGACGGCGATCACCTGCGAGCCCGTGCCGACGTTGGTCACCGGAATCAGGCTCTTGTCCGGATCGAATGTGAATTTCTGCACCAGCGGCGCCAGCAGGATCGCGGAGTTCGGCGTGAACAGGACCGTGTAGCCGTCCGGCGCGGAGCTTGCGACCGCGCTGCTGGCGGGCGCTCCGCCCGCGCCGGGGCGGTTTTCAACCACGAACGACGTTCCGAGCTTGGTCGAGAGCTGCTCGGCGGCCATGCGCGCCATGAGGTCGGTGTTGCCGCCGGCCGCTGTCGTCACGATGATCGTGACCTGCTTCGTCGGCCAGTCGGTCGCGTGGGCCTGCGTCGAGACGATCGCCATCGCCGTCATTGCCGCCAAGGCGGCGCATCTGTTTATGGTCATGGCGCCCTCTCCATTTACTCGTTCGACGTCACGGTCTCACGCGGAAGTCCGCCGTGCCTGCTGCCCTATCTGTGCCGCGAGATAGCCGAGTGCCTCCTGCTCGCTCACCACGTCGGCGTATTTCGCGTTCATGTCGAAAAGGTTGGCCTCGTGCGGGGCCTGATGGCGGTCGCCGCAGGCCTCGCGCACCACAATCGGAATAAAACCATGGCTGCATGCATCCACGCAGCTCGCTCGCACGCATCCGCTGGTGGTCAGGCCGGTGATGACAAGGGTGTCGATCCCCCAGGTGGTCAGAGTCGAGGCGAGCGAGGTGCCGAAGAACGCACTCGGATACTGCTTGGAGACCACCAGTTCGTCGTCGCGAACGTCGAGCCCCTCGGGCCATGCGCCCAGCTGGCTGCCCTCGATGAAATGACGAAGCGGCCTGGCCTTCTGATAGAAGCGTCCGCCGTTCAGCGCGTGCTTCTGGTAGACGACGTTGGTGTAGATGACCGGCAGGCTGGCGGCGCGCGCCGCGTTGCGCACGCGGATGGCTGACGCGAGTGCCGCTTCAACGCCCGCATAGAGATCGCAATCCGGATCGAAATAGGCCTGCACAAAATCGACCAGCAGCAGCGCCGGTCGCCGGCCGAACCCGATGCGGTTTTCGTAGACGCCCTGATAGCTGGTTTTGAGGTCTGTGTTCATGACGCGCAAGCGCGGCCCTTCCCATCGTGCACCGGCGCCAGCGGCGCAGACGCGCTATCCCCCGAATGGCCGATCCAACGCGGGTTCGATTATTTGTCCGGACGAATTTGCAGTCAATGCCGTATTGTCGGCAAGCGCTGCCCATTAGCGCCGCGCCCGTGCGGCGCAAGGCGTATCCAGACGCCAGGGCGCTCGAAGCGGGGGCGCCGGCGAAACGGTTCGTCCGGATTTTCGTTGGAAAGGGCACCACCCAGCATAGGCGGCATATCGGCGGCGGACCCCTTACGCGGACTCCGTGTCCTGCGGAGCGGTGCGATAGATCCATGGCCGGACAGCGCGGTCGCATGCCTGAAAGGCGCGAATCTCCGCATCCCGGGCCAGCGTCATGCCGATTTCGTCGCGGCCCTCCAGCAGCGCCTGCCGCCGTTCCGCGTCGATCTCGAACGGCGTTTCAGCACCCGACGGCGCCGTAATGGCGCGGGACACTAGATTGACCGTCATCACCGGCGTGACGCTGCCCTCGACGTCTGCGGCCAGACGCTCGACTTCATCCTTCGCCATGCAGACCAGAAGCATGCCGTTCTGGAAGGCATTGTTGAAGAAGATATCGCCGAAGCTCGGCGCAATGACGCAGTGAAACCCGAAACCGGCGAGCGCCCAGACAGCCGACTCGCGCGAGGAGCCACATCCGAAATTCTCGCCGGTCACCAAAATCTTTGCGCCGCGGTAGCGCGCCTGGTTCAGGACAAAATCCGGATTGTCTGTCCGGTCGGGCCGGTATCGATGCGCCTCGAATGCGAACCCGCCAAGCTCGTCCCGCTGGTGACCGACCAACCGTTTTGCGGGAACGATGACGTCGGTGTCGATGTTCGCCCTCATCAGCGGAACGGCAACGCCTGTGACGCGGGTGAATTTCTCCATCGCATCACACCAGCTTGCGTGCGTCGGCGATGCAACCGGCGATCGCTGCGGCGGCGGCCATCGCCGGGCTCGCGAGGTGAGTGCGCGCGTTCGGGCCCTGCCGGCCGACGAAATTGCGATTGGTGGTCGACACGGAGCGCTGGCCCGGAGGGACCGTGTCGCCGTTGATGCCGGCGCACATCGAGCAGCCCGATTTGCGCCATTCGAAACCGGCGCTGAGGAAAATCTTGTCGAGTCCTTCGCGCTCGGCCGCGCGCTGCGTCGATTCCGAGCCTGGAACGACCCAGGCGAGCACGTTCGGCGCGACCTTGCGGCCCGCGACCACACGTGCCGCCTCGCGAATGTCCGACAGCCGCCCATTGGTGCACGAGCCGACGAACACCCAGTCGACAGGCGTGCCCTCGAGCGCCTGCCCCGGGGTCAGCCCCATATAGGCCAGCGCCGCTTCCATCGCCCGGCGGCGCTGCGGATCGGATTCGTGCGCGGGATCGGGAATGCGCTGATCGACCGCTATCACATCCTGCGGGCTCGTTCCCCAGGTCACCTGAGGCGCAATCGCAGCGGCGTCGATTCTGTGTTCAACGTCGAAGCGTGCGCCGTCGTCGCTCGGAAGCGACCGCCAGTGCTCGCAGGCCCGGTCGAACAGCTCGCCCTGCGGCGCATAGGGCCGTCCCGCCAGATATGAAATCGTCGTGTCGTCAGGAGCGATCATGCCAATCTTTGCGCCAAGCTCGATCGACAGATTGCAGACCGTCAGGCGCTCGTCGATGCTCATTTCGCGGATCGCGGAACCAGCGAACTCGACCGCATGCCCGCGGCCCGCGCCGGCGCCAATCTTCCCGATGGTCGCAAGAATGACGTCCTTGGCGGCGACGCTTGGAGCAAGCCGGCCGTCGAGCGTCACGCGCATGGTCGTCGGTCTGGTCTGGCGCAACGTCTGCGTCGCCAGCACGTGCATGACCTCGGTCGCGCCAATCCCGAAGGCGAGCGCGCCCAGCCCGCCGTGGGTGCAGGTGTGGCTGTCGCCGCAGACGATGGTCATGCCGGGCTGGCTGAGGCCCAGTTCCGGGCCGATGACGTGCACAATCCCGTGGCCTTCGGTGCCCAGGTCGAAATAGGTGACGCCCGATTCCTTCGAGCGCTCCTTCATCTCGCTCAGCAGGCGGCTGCTGTTCGGCGTGGAGTCGGCGCGCCGGTCCGGCGCGGTCGCGACCGCATGGTCAGGCACGCCGAACGTCAATTCCGGATTGTGAACCTTGAGGCCGCGTCCGGCGATCCGCCTGAGACTGCCGCCGCCTTCCAGATCGTGCAGGAGATGACGGTCGATCGCCAGCAGCGAGACGCCGCCGCTCAAATCCGCCACCACGTGCGACGACCAGACCTTGTCGAAAAGCGTGCGAGGTTGCGCCTGCAAAGCCGATGTCCCATGTGTTCCGGACGCGACTTCTTAAAGCATAGTAAGCGCGGCGCGCCCAAGCAAGTTACGCCGCGTTCCGGTTCGATCGACAGGCAGGACGCGGCGGCCCGTCAGCCGTTCCCGATCGACGCTATCGCTTCGGCGACAGTCGAGATCGTGCCGATCGGCCTCAATCCCTCCACGGCCGCACGATGAACTTCGTCCGAGAAGGCGGCGCAGCCGTCCGAGATCAACGTGCATTCGAATTCCCGCACATGGGCATCGCGCAATGTCGATGCGACGCCGCCGCTGGTTACGATCCCTGTGAAAAAGAGGTGCTCGATACCGCACTTGCGCAGCGCCCATTCCAGACGCGACATATGGAACGCCGAATAAGCGACTTTTTCCACCGTAACGTCGGCGGGAGCCAGCGCGTCGATCAACTGCTGTCCCCAGGAGCCTGACGCAAAGTCGCCCTTGGCCAGGAAGGGGCGCAGCGTCTTCAAGTGGGGCGACATGATCGGCTCGCCATCGCGACCCGGAACCAAGGTGAATAGCGTCGCGACAATAAGGACCCCTCGCGTGCGCGCGGCGCGGACGAGCGGCGCGAGACGATCCGGCAACGCGGCAATCGAGGGATGGCTCTGTCCTGCGCGGCCATAGGCGCCATCGGGATGCAGAAAGTCATTCTGCAGGTCCCCCAGAATGAGCGCGCTGGTCTTCGGATTCATCCCACCCGCTCCACAATCAGATTGCCGAAGTTGTCGACCCGTCCGGCCATTCCCGGCTCGATTGCGACCGTCGCATCCGGCTGCTCCAGGATCGCGGGGCCGTCGATGCGCGCATGGGCCGGGAGATCGAGCCGAGACCAGATCGTGGCTTCACGCCAGCGATCGAAAAAAACGCGCCGCGATCCGCGTCGGGCCTCGTCGAGCGACGTTGCCGCGTCCGGTCTGAAAACCGAGAAATCGAATGGCGGCCGCCGTCCGATGGCGGAGACGCGCAGCGTCGCGATGCGCACGGGAACACCCAGCAGCGACCGGCTGAACGAAGCCCGATACGCAGCGTCGAACCCGGCACGGATCGTCGCTTCCGTCACGCCAGACCCGCCTCCATCCGGCGCCATGGGCAGCGGAACCGCAACCGTGTGGGTCTGGCCGAGATAGTGCATGTCGAGTTCGTAGACGACGTCGGTTCGCGTCACGGGAACGCCCGCCGACGCCACGGCCGCGCTTGTGTCGTGCGCCGCAGCCTGCATGCGGCACTCCAGCGCCGCTGCATCGAGACCGTCGAGCATCAAGTTCAACGTCTGCACCATGTCCTGGCGCAGGTCGGCCAGCACGCAGCCGAGCGCCGAAGTGATGCCCGGGAATCGCGGCACGATTGCACTCTTCAGGCCAATCTCGCGGATCAACGCGCTCACGTGCAACGCACCGCCGCCGCCGAACGGCATGGCGGCAAAGCGCGCGGGGTCGTGCCCGCGCTCGATCGAAACCAGCCGGATCGCGCCCGCCATCCGCGCTTCGGCGACACGGACGATGGCCGCCGCCGCCTCGTCGGCGCCGAGCTTGAGCGGCTCGCCGACGTGGGTCGCGATGGCGCTCCGCGCGGCATCCACGTCCAGCGCCTTCAGCTCTCCGCCGAGCGGACGGGCCGCGTTAATGCGTCCGAGCACGACCTGCGCATCGGTCAGCGTCGGGCGCGTGTTGCCTGCGCCGTAGCAGACCGGCCCCGGCACCGACCCGGCGCTCTCCGGGCCGACCTGCAACAGTCCGCCACGGTCCACCCAGGCGATCGAGCCGCCGCCGGCGCCGATGGTGGTGATCTCGATCATCGGTGTGCGAATGACGAGGCCGAAGTCGATTGTGGACTGCGGCGCGGTCGAGGTCTTTCCGCCGGAGATCACCGAAACGTCGAACGACGTACCGCCGAGATCGCAAGTGATCACGTTCTCGAAACCCGCCGCCTTCGCAAGCGCCATGCCCGCAACGACGCCCGCCGCAGGCCCGGACAACGCCGTGCGCACCGGAAACCTACGCGCCATAGCGGCGGACATGACCCCGCCATTCGACTGCACGACATGCAACGCGCCGGGGTATTCCTGCCGGGCGAGCGCCGCGTCGAGCTTGCCGAGGTAGGACGCGACAACCGGCTGCAGATAAGTGTTCAAAGCTGCGGTCGACGAACGCTCGAATTCGCGAATTTCCGACAGAACCTCGTGCGAGGCCGTCACGAATTCGTTTGGCCAGATGTTGCGGAGCGCCGCAACCGCGCGCCTCTCGTTCTCCGCGTTGGCATAGGCGTTGACAAAGGCGACGGCGACAGCCTGGGCACCCTGGTCCAACAGCCGCCGCGCGAGATCGCGAATCTCGTCCTCATCGATCGCCTGACGAATGCTTCCGTCCGCGAGCGTGCGCTCGTCAATCTCGATCCGCATGTCGCGCTCGGCGATCGGAACGAAGTCGCCCCACAGCCCCCAGGTCCGCCGGCGGTCACGGCGGCGCATTTCCAGCACATCGCGAAAGCCACGGGTGGCGATCACGCCGATTTTCGGGCCCCGCCGCTCCAGGAGCGTGTTTGTGCCGACAGTCGTCCCATGAACGATCGAGGCGATGCCCGCCGCGCCGCCAAGCGCATTCAGGCCATTCAGGAACCCGACCGCTTCGTCGTCCCGCCGGGACGGAACCTTTGCAGTGCGAAAAACACCTTGCACAGGGTCAAACAGGAAAAGGTCGGTAAAAGTACCACCGACATCGACACCGACGATGGCCCCGGATGCGCTCATACCATGCCGCGCAACTTTGCAGTCGTAGCGGCGTCGAGTGTGCCGTCGTTGTTCACCGCCACCTTGTATGCTTCTCGCGCCCGGTCGTGCGACACATATCCGAGCCGCACATCGCGGACCACACGCTCTGGATCGCGCTCGGCGGGGTCACCGAAGCCGCCACCACCGGGCGTCTCGAGCCGGACCTTCTGGCCGCGGCGAATTTTGACGTCGGTGATCTTCGATACGAGCGGCGGCGCGGCCTCGCCGCCATCGGTGTCAAAGACGAAGCGATTGAGCGCGGCGGATCGGCCGCCATTGACGCCGAACGGCGGAAATTTCCCACGTTCGCCAAGCAGGAAGACCTCGGCTCCTCCGTCCGCCAGGGCTTCGACCTCGTAGATCGCGCCGAGACCGCCGCGATGCCGGCCAGGGCCCGCCGAATCCGGCCGCAGCGACCATTTCGTGAACATGACGGGATAGAGCGACTCCAGAATTTCCACCGGCGGAATGGTCGCCGTCGAGATCGGGTTGTTGCCGTGATTGAGACCGTCGCCCTCGGGATTGCCGCCGAGCCCTCCGCCGAAGAAACAGAACATCACCCAGCGCCGGCCGTGCCGGTTCCAGCCGGCCAGCGAGAGCGCGTTGATGGTCGCAAACGGACTTCCGTTCGCACGCTCGGGCACCGCCTTTGCAAAGGCGCCGAAGATCGTGTCGATCACACGCAGGATCGTCTCGGTGTAGCCGCCGACCGGCTTGGGGGCGGACACGCCGAGCAGCGTCGTGTCCGGCACGACGAACTCAATCGGCTCCAGGCAGCCTGCGTTCGCGGGCACGTCGGTGAACAAGTGTTTGAGCGCGACATAGCAGCATGCAATGGTTGTCGAGCGCGAAATGTTCAGCGGGCCGTCGCAGGGCGGCGCGGTGCGCGAAAAGTCGAGCGTCATGTGATCGCCCTTGACGGTCAGGTCAAGCGCAATCCGGATCGGCGCATCGGTGATGCCGTCGTTGTCCAGGAAGTCGTCGTAGGAATAGGTGCCGTCGGGCAGCGCCGCGATATTGCACCGCATCAGCGCTTCCGCACGCTTGGACAACATCATGAGCGCCGTTTGAACGAGGCCGTCGCCATACTCGTCGAGCAGCGCGCATAACCTTCTCTCGCCTAGGTCGAGCGCGTTGATCTGGGCGTTCAGATCGCCCCAGTTGGACAGCGGGACTCGCGAGTTGGCCGCCAGAATATCGACGATGTCCTGTTGAACGACGCCGGCTCGCGCGAGCTTGACCGGGGGAACGCGAAAACCCTCCTGGAAGCTCTCGGTCGCCTTGGCATTGAAGTTTCCCGGAACGTTTCCACCGACATCGAGCCAGTGGCCGACGGACGCCAGCCAGACGAATACCTTTCCCTCCCGCATCAGCGGACGCACCAGACGGAAGTCGTTGAGATGCGTACCGCCATCGTAGGGGTCGTTGAACAGGAACGTGTCGCCGGCCTCCAGGCCGCCGTCGCGCGCGACCTTGTCGATCACGGCCTTCACCGCGAAGGCCATCGCGCCGACGAAGATCGGCAATCCCGCCGTGCCCTGCACCAGCGTCGCACCGGTGTCTGCATGGTAGAGGCCGTGGCAGGCGTCGTGCGCCTCGGCGATAATCGGGTTGAAGGCAGAACGGTAGAGCGTTGCATCCATCTCGTCCGCAATCTGGACAAGACGGCCGTTCAACACCGCCAGCGTCACGGGATCGAGCGCGCTCACCGCTGCATGCCCGCCTTACGGCCCGCCGCGCGCCCGGGTGTCTCATAACGCCGTCCCAGCGCGATCATGTCCGGCGTGCCGATCAGCGCGTTCAGCCCGTCGAAGTCGAGCATGCGCGCGCGGAACGGCTCCGTGGTGCCATGCGCGGCCAGCGAGCCGTAGTATTCGCCCGCCATCTTCCCGAGCGCGCGCACAATGCCCCCGGGAAAGATGACCAGCGCGAAGCCCAGTGCTTCGAGCTCGCTTGCGGGCAGCGGCGGCGTCTGGCCGCCCTCGACCATGTTCGCCATCAGCGGCAGCGTGCGGCCCAGCGCCGTGGCGATGCGGGCGAGATCGTCGCGGGTCTTGGGCGCCTCGACAAACAACACGTCGGCTCCCGCTTCGCGGTACTGCGCGGCGCGCTCGATGGCGCGGTCGAAGCCTTCGACCGCTACCGCGTCGGTGCGCGCGACAATGAGCGTCTCCTGCGACCGCCGCGCGTCGACTGCAGCCTTGACCTTCCCGCACATCTCCGCAGCCGGAATGAGCACCTTGCCGTCGAGATGCCCGCACCGCTTCGGGAAGTCCTGGTCCTCGAACTGGATCGCGTTCGCGCCCGCGCGCTCGAACTCGCGGACAGTACGAACGACATTCAATGCGTTGCCGTACCCCGTGTCGCCATCGACGACCAGGAGGGCGCCCACGCGCTCGCGAATCGGCGTCAGGGTGTCAACAACCTCGGTCATGCCGATCAGCCCGACGTCCGGGCGGCCCAGCCGTGTGTAGGCGATGGCGGCACCCGAGACGTAGAGCACCGTGAATCCCGCCTGCGACGCCACCAGCGCGGTAAACGGATCGTACACGCCGGGCGCCACAACGATGGGCTTGCGGGCGAGACGCGAGCGCAAAGATTCTGCTTCATGCATTTTCTACATCCCAAGATAGGTGCGCTTGAGGTTTGGATCGTTTCCGATTGCGTCGGCGCTGCCCTCCAGCACGACGCGGCCATTATCAAGAACATAGCCACGCTGCGCGACCTCGAGGGACTGCGCGACATTCTGCTCGACAAGCAGCAGGGCGATGCCCTGCGCGGCTATGGTTCTGATGAGTGCAAAAAGTTCCTCGACCAGCAGTGGCGAAAGGCCGAGCGACGGCTCATCGAGGATCAGGAGCCTCGGGTCTGCCATCAGCCCACGTCCAATCGCCAGCATCTGCTGTTCGCCGCCGGACAGCGTCCCGGCCTGCTGGGATTGCCGTTCCGCGAGCCGCGGAAAAATTCCGAACACGCGATCGCGGCTGGGCGTACGCCGCGTGCGGTTGCGGCGGTACGCGCCGAGATCGAGGTTCTCGCGCACGGTCATGTTCGGGAAAATTCGCCGGCCCTCGGGCACATGGATCAATCCGGCAGCGACGATGTCGGAGGGCTTTTTTCGTTCAATCGGCACCCCGTCGAAGCGGATGGCGCCGCGCCACGACCGCATCACTCCGGAAATCGTCCGGTTGAGCGTCGATTTTCCGGTGCCGTTCGAGCCAAGCACGGCAACGACTTCGCCGGGCTGCACCGCGAGACTGACGCCGCGCAGGATCTCGGTCACGCCGTAACCGGTGTGCAACTCGCTCACGCTCAGAAACGGCTCAGGCATGCACCGCCTCCTCGGTCATTTGCGCTGCGGCCCCGCGGCCGAGATAGGCCTCGACCACGAGACGGTCGCTCGCGATGGCTTGCGGCCTGCCCTGGGCAATTATGCGCCCCTCGGACAGCACATAGACGGTCTCGGCCAAGCTCATCACCGCCTGCATGACATGCTCGATCATCAGGATCGTCACGCCCCGAGCCGCGATCCCGCGGATCACCGGCACCATGTCGCGGACCTCCGACGGGTTGAGGCCGGCGAGTACCTCGTCGAGCAGAAGAAGCCGCGGCCCAATGGCAAGCGCCCGCGCGAGTTCGAGGCGCTTGCGGCCCGCGACCGTCAGGGCCGACGCCGGCTTGTCAAGCTGCCCGCCAAGTCCGACGGCTTCGCCGGTTGCGCTGGCTGCCGCCAATGCGTCCGCGCGCTTGGCATGCCGCAGATGCGAACCAACCGCGATGTTCTCCCTCACCGTCAAGGCGGGAAACGGCTGTACGATCTGGAAGGTGCGCGCGATCCCGCGCCGCGCGAGACGATGCGGCGGCTCGCCCGTGATGTCGACGCTGTCATAACGAATGCTGCCCGACGTCGGCCGCAGGAAGCCCGTGATCATGGCGAACAAAGTGGTTTTGCCGGCGCCGTTCGGACCGATCACGACCGTGATACGTCCCTGTTCGGCGGCCAATGACGCGCCATCGACCGCGCGCAGGCCTCCGAAGTGTTTGGATACGTTCTCGACCTGAAGCAGCGGCTCAGCCATGGCTGCGCTCCAGGCTCGGCGCCGCCGGAGGGGTTAGCCTGCCTCGCACGCGCTCAATGAGACCGGCGATGCCGCGCGGCGCGAAAGCGACCACGGCGACAAGCACGCTGCCGTAGATCACCAGATCGAGGCCGGGCGCATCGCCGGCGACGATCTTCGTCAATTCGCCGAGCGTCCTGATGACCAAGGCGCCGAGCAGCGGACCGAACACCGTCCCGACGCCGCCGATGATCGGCGCCAACAGTGCCTCGACGGAAATCCACGGTCCGTAGGCGATACCGGCGTCGACGAACAGGAAGTACTGTGCGTAAAAGCCTCCGGCTGCGGCGGTGATCGCCGCAGAGATCGTCATTGCGCCAAGCTTGACCAGCGTCGTATCGACGCCGAGCGCCTTGGCCGCGTCTTCGTTCTCACGCAGCGCCACGAGGTAGGCGCCGAAGCGGCTGTCCTCGATGATCCGTGTCAGAATCAACGACACGACGAGCAGCGCGAGCAGAACCCAATAGAATGGAGCGCGACTCTGGAACTGAAACGCCTCGGGCCGCAGGTCGAGCTTGATCAGGGTGCCGACGCCTGCACCGGTGATCGGCGCCACGCTCGCGACAATCCGGAGAACCTCTGCGAACGCGAGCGTCACCAGCGCGAAATACGAGCCCCGCAGACCGGACCGGAAGCTCAGGCCCCCGATGACTGCGCCGACAAGCGCACCGCCCGCAATGCCCAGGGCGAAGCAAAGCCAGGCGTTCATGCCATAGCGAACCTGCAGCACCGCGGTCACGTAGGTGCCGGTTCCGAAGAACGCCGCATGGCCGAATGAGTACTGGCCGCCGTAGCCGCCGAGGATGTTCCAGCCCTGCCCGGCCAACGCGATCAGAAACGCCATCACGAGAAAGTTCAGCACCGCATTCGATGCGGTGATGAACGGCACCAGCGCCAGCAGCACGGCAACGGTCGCAATCGGCGCGAGCCCCTTCATGCGCGCTCTCCGAACAAGCCGCTCGGACGGAACAGCAGCACCAGGATGAACATCACAAAGATGCCGATTTGGCCGAGCGACTCGCCGAGATAGAGGCCCGAAAAACTCTCGACCACCCCGACGAACAAGCCTCCCAGCATCGCCCCTGCAACCGAACCCATGCCGCCAAGGACGACGATGGTAAACGCAATCAGCACGAATGCGTTTCCGGCGTGCGGATTGATGTAATACGTCGGAATCAGCAGGCACGCGGTGACGGCCAGGCACGCAGTGCCGAGGCCGAAGGTTACCGCATAGATATGGGCCACATTAATGCCCGACAGCTCCGCGCCGAGTTTTTCCTTCGCCACCGCGCGAATTGCCTTGCCGGTGTCGGTCCATCGCATGGCAAACCAGAGCAATGCAGCGATCGCAACGACCACCCCAAATGCGACCACGCGCGGCACGGCCAGAAAGGAGTTGCCGATCTCGACGACATCGAAAGCATAGGAGAGGTTGATCGTGCGCGTGTCGGCGCGGAACGCATACAGCAGCGCGTTCTCGATCATCACCGCCAAACCGAGCGTTACGAGCAGGATGTTGCGATCCTCGCCATGGGCCGCCGGCCCGATCACGAAGCGCTGCAGCGCATACCCGATGCCGAAGAACAGCGGCGCGAGAAAAAGCGCGGCGACGTACGGATCGATACCCAGCAGCTTGTTCGCAAAGAAGGCGGCGAACAAAGCCGCCGTCAGCAGCGCGCCATGTGCGAAGTTGATGATGTGCAGAACGCCGTAGATAAGCGTCAGCCCAAGCGCCACCAGCGCATAGACGGCGCCGGTCATCAGCCCGTTCAACAGGGCCGGAACAAGGATGACCGATGAGACCATCACGGTGGCGCGCACACCGCCGCGGGCGTCAGGCCCGCGGCATTGGGAACACGGCCTTCGCCGAAGCGAAGCTCGCCGGCAGGATCACCTGGATGTCGTTGCCGATGACCTGCGTATTGACCGGCGCCGCACCCTGGTTCTGGCCGTTGACGAACTTGGTTGGGCCATAGGGCATGAGGTGACCGCCGAAGGTCGAATTCTCCAGTGCGCCGATGATCCTGGCGCGGTCCGCGCTTCCCGCCCGCTCTATGGCGTCGGCCAGCAGCAGAATGCAGGAGTAGTTCATGTAGACTTCGTACGTGTAGAACTCGTTTCTGGCGTCGATTCTCTTCTTCAGTTCGAGCGCCTTCTGGTTTTTCGGATCGAACCAATGGTTGCAATCCATGATGTATTGCGCCGCCTCCGGAAATTCCTTGACGAACTTGTAGGACGACGCCGCACCACCCAGCACGGAATAGATGCCCTTCGGACGCACGCGCTGTTGCTGCATGGTGCGGGCGAACAGAACGTACTCATTGTAGTAGTTCGCCGGGATCACAATGTCCGGGTTCTGCGCGCGGACCTTCAGAGCGACGTTGTTGAAGTCGCGCGTCGGGGTCGGATGCGAGATGACCTCCAGCACCTGGAAACCGCGCTCCGGAAGCTGCGTGTTGAGAAGCTTCGAGAGGCCGGAACCGAATGCGGAATCCTCGTGCACGATCATCACGGTCTTCGCCGGCTTACCCGCGGCATCGTTGATGGCGACAAGGTTGTCGAGCGCGGTCTTGGCGATGACGCCGAATCCCGGACCGAAGCGGAAGGTATTCTTAAGGCCGCGCGTGACGATACTGTCCACCACGCCGACATCGACGATATAGGGCAGATTGTAGCGCGCGGCGGTCTGGCTTGCGGCGAGGCAGATGCTGCTGGCGTAGCCGCCGACGATCGCGGCGACGCCGGCCGAATTCATCTTTTCGACCTCGGCGTTCCCGCCGTCGGGCGTCGACTGCGCGTCACCCAACACCGCTTCGATCTTCGCGCCGCCCAACGCCTTGATACCGCCCGCGGCATTGATGTCCTCGATCGCCAGTTGAGCGCCGATCCGGCCCTGCTGGCCGGAATAGGACAACGCGCCCGACACCGGATGCAGGACGCCGACTTTGACCGCCGAGCCTTGCGCGCGAGCGATTGATGGCGCGCTGAGCGCGGCGGCGGCGGTGCTTTGCAGGAAGCGGCGGCGATTCAAATTGTCACGGCTCATCACTATCCCCCTTTTCCTATGCGTCAAATGATCGGGTGCGCTTGCGGCACATCGGGTCGGCGTCCGGCCTCCAGGTGCGCGCGTCGACATCGCCGGTGCGCACCAATTCCATTTCGAAACTATAGCGGTCTGGACGGTAAAGCGCGTGTAGATGCTCGACACCCCGCCCGTTACGGTCGAACACCACGCGGACCAATTCAATCAGCGGAGACCATGCCGGCACCTTCAGAGCGCGCGCCACGTCCGGGCTGGCGAGGACCGCGCCGATCCGCTGCGAAGCGCGGTCAAGCTTGGCCCCGGATCGCTCCAGCAGCGCAAGCATCGGTTGCGCCGCGAGCTCATTCCTTGAGTAGGTTCGACCAATGTCCTCTGGAACATGCGCCGTGAGATACGAGAACGGCATGCCCTTGACCGAGCGAACGCGAACCGAGCGCTGGACCTTCGCGCCCGGCTTGAGGCTCAGCGCGTCGGCGACCGCGGCAGGGGCCGCGAGATAGCCAAATTCGCGCAAATCGCTCGTGGTCCTCTCGCCCATCTCGGTGAGATTGGCCAGCACGCCGGAGATATCCGCCGTCATCGGCTTGGACTTCGGCTGATAGATCACGCGCGTGCCGCTGCTGCGCCGCCGCTCGATCAAACGCTCGCGTTCGAGTTCAGCCAACGCGCGCCGCACTGTCACGCGCGACACACGATGAAACCGCGCCAGGTCGTTCTCGGTGGGGAGCCGCGAGCCGCGCGTCAGCGCATTGCTGAGAATGCGGTCGCGCAGCACCAGATAGATGCGCCGCGACTTGCCCTCGCTCAGCCCCTCAGCCATGCAGTCACATGCCGTCCCTGCTGTGCGCAGCGGTCTTTACTTGGTATTATTTATCATACAAAATCCCGGCCGACAATGCGAGAGCCCAGCAACGACGGCCGTTCGCGAGCGCAATGACGGCACCGCAAACCCTGGTCGACAAGCTCTGGTCCGCGCACGAAATTCTGCGCCGCGACGATGGAGAATCGCTGCTGTGGGTCGACCGGCACTATGTGCACGAGGGCTCGTTCCACGCCTTCAATAAGCTCTCCGAGCGAGGGGTGACGGTGGCCGAGCCGGGCCTGACGTTCGGTGTCGCCGACCATTACGTGCCGACCCGCGGCTCCCGTCGCGACATCGCCAATCCCGAAATCGCCCGCATGGTCCGGCAGGTGGAGGAGAACACCGCCAAACACAACATCCGGCTTTTCGGCCTCGACGATCCCGGCCAAGGCATTGTGCACGTCGTCGGCCCCGAGAAGGGACTGACGCTGCCCGGCTTGCTGATCGTGTGCGGCGACAGTCACACCTCGACGCATGGCGCGCTCGGCGCCTATGCCTTCGGCATCGGCGCGTCCGAAGTCGCCCACGTCCTGATGACGCAGACGATCTGGCAGAAAAAGCCCAGGCGAATGCGCGTAACCGTCGATGGCGCAACCGCGCCCGGCATATCCGGAAAGGATATCGTGCTTGCGATTATCGCGCACATCGGCGCCGACGGCGCGACCGGATGCGCCGTCGAATTTTCGGGCTCCGCGATCCGCGCGCTGTCGATCGAAGGCCGCCTGACGCTCTGCAACATGTCGATCGAAGCTGGCGCGCGATGCGGCATGGTCGCGCCGGACCAAACGACGTTCTCCTACCTCAAGGGCCGTCCCTACGCGCCCGCAGGCGCGGCCTTTGACGCCGCCGTTGAGGAATGGTCGATGCTGAAATCGGACCCCGACGCCGCGTTCGAAGAGGAAGTCACGCTCGACGGCAGGCGGATCGCGCCGGTCGTCACCTGGGGCACCAGCCCGGAAGACGCACTGCCAATCGACGCGAGCGTCCCGGACCCCTCGAGCGAGGCGGATGAAAATCGAGCCAAATATCTGCGCGACGCGCTCGACTACATGGGCATTGCACCTGGTAAGAGGCTGACCGATATCGCGATCGACCGAGTCTTCATCGGCTCCTGTACCAACGCGCGCATCGAAGACCTTCGCGCCGCGGCTGCGGTACTGGCCGGCCGGACCAGCAAAGTGCCCGGGCTCGTGTCGGCCGGATCGACGCCGATCAAGCGTCAGGCTGAGGAGGAGGGGCTCGACCGCATCTTCCGCGAAGCCGGTCTCGATTGGGGAGAATCCGGCTGTTCGATGTGCGTCGGCATCAACGGCGACTTGGTGGCCGCGGGCGAGCGTTGTGCTTCGACCACCAATCGAAATTTTCGGGGCCGCCAGGGCCCCGGCGCGCGAACGCACCTGATGTCGCCGGCCATGGTTGCTGCCGCCGCCGTCGCAGGCCGTCTCGCGGACGTTCGCCCTCTCCTCGCCGGGCGGAAGGTTTGACCATGGAGAAGTTCGTCAAACTGACCGGCTCGGCTTGCCCAATCGATCAGAGCAATGTGAACACCGACCAGATTCTCCCGGCGCGTTACCTGAAATGGACTCGCGCGATGGGAATCGGGAAGGTTCTGTTCCACGACCTGCGGTTCGATGCCGAAGGCAACGAGAGACCTGAATTTCCGATCAACAAACCGGCATGGCGGAACCCAAAGATTATCGTGGCGGCGCGCAACTTCGGTTGCGGCTCGTCGCGCGAAGCCGCGGTGTATGCGCTTTGCGATCATGGCGTGCGTTGCGTGATCGCACCATCCTTCGGCGACATCTTTTCGGGCAACGCGGTGCAGAACGGATTGCTGACGGCAACCGTTACGGACGAGGAGGCATCTGAGATTATCGATGCGCTGACGGCCAATCCCGAGTTGCCTGTCGCAGTCGATCTCGAGCAGCAGACCGTCGTCTGCGGCAACCGCACCTATGCGTTTGCGATCGATCCCGTGCGCCGTACGCGCCTGCTCAACGGCTGGGACGACATCGCGCTCACCGAGAGCTATCGCGACAAGATCGCCGCGTTCAAGTCCAAGGATCAAACCAAGCGCCCCTGGGCGATCCCGGCTGCCAATCCATGAACGCGCCGCGCAAAGTCGTTGTAGTCGGGGCGGGGCCGGTCGGGCTGACGGCCGCGTTGCTGCTCGGCAGCAAGGGCATCGGCGTCACGGTGCTGGAAGCCGAAACCGCGATCTCGCAGGAATTGCGCGCTTCGACATTCCACCCGCCGACTCTCGACATGATGGCGCCCTACGGCATTACGCAGAAGATGCTGGAGGCCGGACTGCCCTGCCCGACATGGCAAATTCGCCTGCACCCGTCCGGAGAACGCGCGGTGTTCGATCTGTCGGTGCTGAAGGACGACAGCGAGCATCCTTATCGGTTGCAATGCGAGCAGTCGAAGTATTGCGAGTTCGTCCTGGATGCCATCCGCAAGCTTCCGAGTGTGTCTGTGATCTTCTCCGCCCCAGTCACGCAGGTGGAGCAAACCTCGGGTGGCGTGAAGGTCACTGCATCGCCCGAGGAGGGCGAAATCACGTTTGCCGCCGACTACGCAATCGGCGCGGACGGTGCGCGCAGCGTCGTTCGCCGCGCGCTCGGCATAGAATTGTCCGGCGACATCTATCCCGAAACCACCATCCTCACGACCACAGCCTACCCCTTCCACAACAAGCTCGAAGGCCTTTCCAACGTCTCCTATTGCTGGAAGCCGGACGGCACCTTCAGTTTGCTGCGCTTGCCCGGCGTCTGGCGTGTCAGTCTCTATGCGCGCGATGGCCAGACCACGGAAGAGGCCATGCAGGACGATGCGCAGCAGGACCTGCTGCACGATATCGTGCCGGATGCCGGCCGCATCGATGTTCTGGAGACGCGCCCCTACCGTATTCATCGTCGCCTAGCGTCCGCCTACCGGAAGGGCCGCGTGTTTCTCGCAGGCGACGCCGCACACCTGAACAGCCCTTCCGGCGGCATGGGCATGAATGGCGGCATCCACGACGCCTTCAGCCTGTGCGAAAAGCTGGTTGCGGTGCTTCAGGAGGGTACGGACGAAAGCGTGCTCGATCACTACGAGCGCCAACGCCGGCCGATTGCCGCGGACGAAATCATCCAGCAGGCGCATCGCAATCGCACTCGCATGCAGGAGCGCGACCCGGCGCGGCGCCGCGCGCTGCTAGAAGAACTGCAACGAACCATCGACGACCCCGCCAAGCTGAAGGCCTATCTTCTTAAGTCGTCGATGATCGAAGGCCTGCGCCGCGCCTCGGCCACAGCATAGCCACAGCACCGTGAACGCTAGTGAAAGGACAAGCACAATGAACCCTATATCGATCCGACGCCTGCTTGTGGTCATTGCAGTAGCGGCCCTGCTGGTCGTTTCGCCTTCGCGCGCTGACGATTATCCGTCCCGAGCGATCACCATCGTCGTGCCCTTCCCGCCCGGCGGAAGCTCGGACATCGTCATGCGGCTCGTCGCGAGCACAGCATCCGAGATACTCAAGCAGACCATCGTCATCGAGAACCGGCCGGGCGCGGCGGGCAACGTCGCCGCCATGGCGATCAAGAACGCGCCGCCCGACGGTTACCTGCTGATGCTCGGCCACACGGGTACCCATGCCATTAACCCAACGCTCTACAGCGACCTCAGATTCGACCCGATCAAAGACTTCGCGCCAATCACGGGCCTCGTGACCTTCAACAACATCCTCAACGTGCCGACCGCGAGTCCGGCAAAGACGGTTGCCGAACTGGCCACCTATGCCAAGTCGAAGCCCGAGGGGCTGAGCTACGGCTCGCAGGGCGTCGGCACCGGCGGCCATCTGCTGGGTGTATTGTTCGCCAAGCATGCCGGCATCACGCTGGTCCACGTACCCTATCGTGGTGTCGCACCGGCTGTGACCGACACGGTCGCCGGGCGCGTGGACATGCTGTTCGCGGGATATCTCTCCAGCGGTTCGCATGTCGAGGCGGGACGGCTGCGGCTCCTCGCCATCGCTGGTTCGAAGCGACACCCGCGCCTTCCCGACGTCCCAACCACCGCCGAGGCCGGGTATCCAGAGGTACGGATGGACCAATGGTTCGGCCTGTTCGCGCCGGCAAAAACACCTGCCCATATCGTGCAGAAGCTCAACACGGAGTTCGTCAAAGCGCTGCAAAGCCCAGAGGTGCGCGACAAGGTTCTATCCCAGGTCTTCTCAGTGATGGCGACGACGCCGGACGAGCTTGGAGCTATTGTTGCGCGTGACATCGTGCGGCTCGGCCAAGTGGTAAAGGACTCCGGCGCGAAGGCGCCAGACGCTCGGTAGCCCATGTCGATCGAGTACGCGCCGTGCGGGCTTGTCGGGATGCTGACGCCCCAGGCTAACACGACGGTTGAACCGGAGTTCAACATCCTTTGGCCGCGCGGCGTAGCCATGATTAACGCGCGCCTGATGAGCGACAAGGCGGTAATGTCCGAGCGCCTTGCCGATTACTTCGAAAGCTACAGCGGGTCGATGCGTCAGTTCGCCAATGCGCCCCTGGGCGTTGCGGCAGCCGCATGCACCGGCGCGTCGTATCTCGCAGGACGCGAGCGCGAAGCAGTGGCGGTCAAGGATATCGAAGCGCGTTGCGGCCACCGGTTCTTGACTGCGGCGCTAGCAGTTGTCGATGCGTTGGCGGTTCTGAAGGCAAAACGCATCGGACTGGTGTCCCCCTATCCAGACGATCTCAATCGCGCCAGCACGGCCTATTGGCAGAGCCAAGGCTTCGAGGTTGCCGCGATTTCGAACGCTTTCAACAAGGAGAGTTCGTTCCATCCGATATACAGTCTGGGCGGATCGGCAGCCGGACAGGCCCTCCTGCAGCTCGAAGACAAGCCGCTCGATGCCATCGTCATGCTGGGGACCGGTATGCCGACGTTGCGGCCGATCGCGCAGTCCATCGGCTGGCGAGGCGCACCGGTGATGTCATGCAATTTGTGCTTGGCATGGCGCGCGGTGGAGGCATTGGCCGGCCGGACACCACAGCAAGCGTCTTTGGAGACTTGGCTCCAAGGCAAGGACTGGGTTGACCGGTTGCGCACCACTTTGCCGTAGCCATCGCGCGACGCGGAGGTCGAGTTTTGAAAAACATCCACGACGGCGGCGAAGCCATTCTTGAAGCGCTCCGATGCCTACGCATCGACTACATCATTTCGTCTCCGGGCTCGGAGTGGCCGTCGTTGTGGGAGGCGCTGGCGCGGCAAAAGAAAAGTGGCACGCCGGGTCCGACATACCTGGACTGCGGGCACGAGACTTTGGCCGTGGCCATGGCGACCGGATACACGCAGGTCACCGGCCGTATGCAGGCGGTCCTGCTGCATGCGGGCGCAGGGTTGCTCCAGGGCAGCATGGCGATCTACGGCGCGCGGACGATGGCGACGCCCATGCTGGTGATGTCCGGCGAGTCATCGGGCTATGGCGAAGGAGACTTCGATCCCGGCCCACAGTGGTATCGCGGCCTCAACGTGGTCGGCGGGCCGCAGCGGCTGGTCGAGCCGCTCGTGAAGATTGCGTTTCAATCCACGTCCGTCGACACGCTTTTTCACAGCGTCACCCGGGCGGGCGAGCTCGCTCAACGCACGCCCTGCGGACCAACCTATGTCTGCGTCTCGATGGAAGCGATGATCGCCGAGTGGACCAAACCCGAGGCGATGCGCGCGATCGCATCATCGCCGTCGCACAGGCCATCCGATGAAGACATCGCAACGGTCGCGGCGGAACTGGCAGCGGCGCGGTCGCCGTTCATTTTAGTCGAGAGCGCCGGTTCGGATCGGGACACATTCGACGCGCTTGTGGAGCTGGCAGAACTGCTAGCCATACCGGTCATCGACGCGCCCGGCGCTTGTCTTTCGAACTTCCCGAAATCGCACGAACTCTATCTCGGTTTGGACACCAATCCGTATCTTGCGGAGATGGACTTCGCTCTGCTCGTCGAGAACGAGGCGCCGTGGTATCCGCCGAGCAGTACGCCGAAGCATGCAAAGATCGCGGCAATCGGCGGCAACCCGCTGAAAGACACGCTGGTCTATCAAGTCACGGGCGCCGATCGCTATCTGGAAGGCGATACGGCCCTGATACTGTCGCTTCTTGTCGAAGCGCTGCGTCGCCAGAAGCTCGACGCCGAGGCCATCGCCGCACGCCGCGAACGCTGGAGGGCCGAGCACGACAAACTCCGGCAACGGCTCCTGGCCGCGGAGGACAAAGCCGCAGGCGAAGCGTCCATTGCCGTGCCGCTCGTCGCCCGGCTGCTACGGGAGGCGCTTCCGGATGCAGTCTATGTGGACGAAACGATCGTCCACGCGCGGTTGGTGCGCGAGCACATGATGTGGGACGAGCCGTTCGGATTCTACCGCGCGCCGAACGGACTTGGACAGGGGCTTGGCTATGGTTTGGGCATCAAGCTTGCGATGCCGAAGCGCCCTGTCGTCGTCACCATCGGAGACGGTACGTTCCTGTACAACCCGGTCATTCCGGCGCTCGCATTCGCCGACGAGCACAAACTGCCGCTGCTCATTCTGGTGTTCAACAACGCCAAATACGCCGCGATGCAGTACTACCACGACAGGTTCTACCCTTCGGGGACGGCCATTGCCGCGAAGGACTATTACGGCGTCGATTTGAAAGGCGCGAAGTACGAACAGGCCGCCACCATGATCGACGGCTTCGGCTGCCGGGTCGAAACTCCGGCGGAATTGAAAGCCGCCCTCGACCAGGCGCTTGTAAACTTGGCGGCCGGCAAGAGCGCCATTCTCAACATGATCATGCCGGCCAAGGTGCGCTAGGCGCGCCTAGTTCGGCTTAACGCCCGAGCGGCGCACGACTTCGCGCCACACCTCGATTTCGCGCGCGACAAGCTGCGATAGCTGTTCCGGGGTCGAACCCACCCGCTCCGCACCAAGCTCCTGAAAACGCTTGACCACCTCCGGAGCCTGAAGCGCCTCGCGCGCCGAAGCATTGAGACGATCGACCACACCGCGCGGCGTACCGGCGGGAGCGCTGAAGCCCTGCCAGACCACGGCCTTGAAGTCCGGGTATCCGGACTCCACCATGGTCGGCAGGTTCGGCGCTGCCGGCGACCGCTTCGGGGTCGTCACCGCAAGCGCGCGCAGCCGCCCTGCCGCCACATGCGGAAGAGCCACGGGGCTGTTGGAGAACATGGCCTGCACGTGCCCCGCGATCACATCGGTGACGGAAAAGTTGTCGCCGCGGTAGGCGACCTGCGCCACATCGATGCCCGCTTGAATCTTGAGCAACTCAACGACGAGATTCGTCAGCGTCGCAACACCGTTGTGCGCAAAGTTCAAGCTGTTGGGCTTGGATTTCGCCAAGTCCACCAGTTCCTTCACGCTCTGGACCGGCACCTGCGGGTTGACGACCAGAACGAACGGGTTTTCGGACACGTTGCAGATGTGGACGAAATCGCTTTCCGGCTTGAACGTGAGGTTCGAGAGCGTGGCGGCCATGACCGGAAACCCGGTCGAGACCCAGCCAAGGGTATGGCCATCGGGCGCAGCGCGCGCAATGTGACCGAAGGCAAGCCCCCCTCCCGCGCCCGGCATGTTTTGCACGACGAAGGGATGCGCGAGATTCTCACTCATGTACTTTGTGAGCATTCGGACCAAAATATCGGCCCCTCCGCCCGCAGGGAAAGGGACGACCATCGTTATCGGCCGCGATGCGTTGAATTGCGCCTGTGCGGTTGCGGGCCAAGCGAGTGCTGCACTTCCGACCAGACGAATGAAGTCGCGCCGTCTCATGCCAACATACTCCTGTTTGCGATCGACAAGTCTCCGGCAAGTTCCCTGAAAGCTTAGAATATCGCACGAAATACCGCCGAATTGCTTCATAGGATGCCGATAGAGACACAGCCCGATCTGCGTATAGGACGCATCCGACGGCCATTCTACAGTTCACGGCTTTAGTTTGATTCCAGCTGCCTCGATCGCGGCGTCAAACTGAGGCTGCTCGCGAGCAATCTGCGCCGCGGTCTGTTCAGGCGTGGTGCCATTTGGCTCGATCCCCAGCCTGGAGAGCTGAGCGACCACGCCCGGATCCTTCGCTGCGGCGATCACTTGCCTGGCTAGCTTGTCGACAATCGGCTTGGGCGTCTTCGAGGACACAAGAAAGCCGTTCCACGCCGAAAGCGAGAAGTTCGGATAGAACTCGCTGACGGTCGGCACGTTTGGCAATTGGCTCATCCGCTTGTCCGCCGCCACACCGAGAACACGGGCGTTACCGCTTTCAACGTACGGGATGATGTCCGCGGCGTTGCCGAAATACATTTCAACCTGGCCGCCAAGCAGCGCGGTCATGGCGGGCGCACCGCCGCGGAATGGGATATGCACGGTATCGAGCCCCGCGCGCGCCACGAACAACGCACCGGACAGATGGCTCACCGAGCCGGTACCACCGGAGCCGTAGTTAATCTTCTTGCTCTTCGCGTAGGTCACAAATTCCCGAATGGTCTTGGCCGGGATCGCACTGCTGATGGCAAGCATAAACGGCCCCGTGCCGAAAATGCTGACCGCCGTAAAATCCTTGATCGGATCGTAATTGACCTTCTGCACCTTCGGCAGCACCGCAACCTGCGGCGCTGCGGCAAAGAACAAGGTGTAGCCGTCGGCGGGCGCCTGAAGCACGTGGTTGGCAGCGATCGCCCCGCCCGCGCCGACGCGATTTTCGACGACGAAGGTCTGCTTCATGTCCTCCGCTAGCTTCTGGCTGGCAAGGCGCGCCATGATGTCGGTGTTGCCTCCGGCAGCGAACGGAACCACCACGCTGACGGCCCGACTGGGCCAATCGGTGCCCTGTGCCGCTGCGGACCCAGCCGACGCAGCAACCGCGAACACCAGACCGACGAACACCGAGGCCGCCGATATGCCTTCCCCAAAACCCTTTGGTGCCGTTGCAACGGATCCTTTGCTCGATCTCAACATTTCAACTCTCCATATTGGGGCGCTCCGCTCACAACAACTCGCGCCGGACGAAACTCTCAAAGCGATTCGGCTCCCGCCCCAACAGCCAGCGCAACACGTTCGGGTTTCCGAGAAGTCCATGCGCATCGTAGTGCGCATTCATCAGGCACATGGTCTCGATGCGCTCGGCCGGCATGCCGGCAGCCTGAGCTTCGCTACGGAATCGATCGAGCGGTTTTGCCTCGGCGCGTATCGGCTTGCCAAGCACCTGCGTGAGGATGCGCGCCATATCGTTCTGGCTAAGCGCCTCGGGTCCTGCGAGCTGATAGGTGGCGCCCTCATGACCGGGCTCCATCATGACGCGCGCGCACGTCTCCGCAAGGTCCGACAGGTCGACAATGCTGAACTGCGCTGTGGTGCTGAACGGCATGTCATGCACGCCCGTCGATAGCACCGACTTCCAGATCGGCACGAGATGCTGCATGTACCGGCTTGGCTGAAGAATTGTGTAGGGCAAGCCCGAACCGACCAGATGGCGTTCGGCTTCCAGCTTCCGTGCGTGATGCGGCACGTCCGACAGGAGCGGATGCAGCACGGAGTATAGAACGAACCGCCCGACGTTCATCTCGTCGCAAAAGTCAATCAGCGTCCTCGCAATTGCATCCTCTCTCGGATGCATCGGCGGACAGATGTGCAAGATCTGCCCGACGCCATCCAGCGCCCGTCGGAGCGACGCATCGTCCGTGAGATCGCCCAACGCGATCTCGGATGCGCCGCCGCGCTTGAGCTCGTCTCTGGCCTCGGCACGGCGGATGAAGGCCCGCACGGGCCCGCCCCTGCCCGCAAGCGCCGCGACCACGCGCCGGCCGGTTCGTCCCGACGCTCCGGTGACCAGGATGGGTTTCGTCAAATCCATATGGCGACCCGAATTCGCAACGAGGTCATTTGCCGAGGATCGCGGTTGCCATCGCGCGGGGATCGCGCGGGGCCCAGCGGCCGGCCTCGACCGCGTGCAGGAAGTCGGCAAGATGCTGATTGAAGGCGACTGGCTCCTCGAGGTTCACCGTGTGGCCGGAGTTGGCCATCACGACGAGCCCCGCCGTCATGATGGTGCGCTTCATCAGGATCGCCGGCTCAAGGCACGGCCAGTCTTCGTCGCCGGTGATGATCAGCGTCGGCGCCGTGATTTTTTTCATCTGCTCGACGAGCTCGAACAGCGATGGGCGACGACTTTGCACGCCACGCATCGTCAAGGCGGAGCCTTTTGTGGAATTGGTCGCAAGCTGATCGGCAAACTCACGCCAGCCGCGCGGATCCTTGTTCTGGAACTGCACGCGCGACGGCGCAAGCGCATAGCCTTCTGCCGCCTTGTTCATGCCGATTTCCTCGAAGCGCTTCGCCGCCGCTTCAGTTTCGGCCGCAAATTGCACGCGCTTGTCGGGCTGCGCGCCATAGCCGCAGCCGCCGATGACCAGCGACAGCGCCCTCTCTGGATAAGTGAATCCGAAGTGGAGCGTCGCAAAGCCACCCATCGACAATCCGACGACGTGGGCCTTGTCGATCTTGAGCGCGTCCATCACCGCCTTGATGTCATCGCGGGCGCGCTCCTGCGAATACTTGTTCACGTCGTCCGGCACATCGGAAGGCGGATAGCCGCGCGCGTTGAAAGCAATACAGCGGTAACGGCGTGCGAAGTGCCGCATCTGAGCTTCCCAGGACCGGCAGTCGCCGGCGAATTCGTGCACAAAAATGATGGGCTTCCCGATGCCAGCCTCCTCGTAGTGGAGCTTCACGTTATCGTCGGTGGTCAAGAGAGGCATTCGGGACTCCTGAAACGGGTTCGGGTGGCGACGCGGACTAGCCGGATCGTGACGAAACGCCGGCATCCATGGTGATCACTGCACCGCTCGTGATGTTCGACCTGGGCGAAGCGAGCAGCGCCACCATGGCGGCGATCTCCGACGGCTCGCCAAGCCGACCGCCGGGAACCAGGCCAATCAATTCCCGCCAGCGACCCGCTTCGCCCAACTGCTTTTCAGCACGTGCACTGAGTAGGGTCACCACGCGATCCGTGGCTGTGAGCCCCGGGCTGACGCCGTTGACGCGGATGTTGTCGCGCAAGCTTACGCTTCCGATCGACTCGGTGAACGCGGTCAAGCCGGCGTTGCCGGTGACACCGCAGATGTAGTCCGGATCGCGCATGAGCGCCGCATTGCCGATGATGTTGATAATCGTGCCGCCGCCCCGCGCCTTCATCAGCGGGTAGTAGGCGCGGGTCATGTTGATAGTGCCCATCACCTTCAGGTCCCAGGCCGCGCGCCAGCGCGCCTCGTCGACATCGGCCAGCGCACCGCCCGGAATCGCGCCCGCGTTGTTTACGAGGATGTCGACAGCAGGGTGATTCCGCGCCACGGCCACCACCTTGCTGCCGTCGGCGAGATCGAGCGCCTCGATCAGAACGCGAACCTTGAACCGGCCCGCGATAGCTTCGCTCGTCGCGCGCAAGTCTGCAGCGTTACGCGACACCAGCACCAGGTTGCAGCCTTCGGCTGCCAGCTCCTCGGCAATCGCCCGGCCGATGCCACGTGAACCGCCGGTGATGAGGGCGGCCTTTCCAGCAAGGTTGAGTTCCAAGTCAGCCTCGTGCCGTCCGCCCGCAAGTGCACTTTTCGGCCACTATTTTTCAACCGACCGCCCGGCCCTCCAAGCCGAAAGCGCAGAAATATGATTTCGTACTATTCGAAAACTCGACTAAGAAGACAGGCACCGTCGAGCATCGCGGAAGATGGGGTTTCGGCACAGCCAGATTAGAATTGACGCGGCAGGACGGCCTCGAGCGGTCAAATGCCGGTGGCAGAGCCATTTGCCCGTTTCGCAAGCCGAGAATAACGGCCGTGCCCCCACGAATTCTGAACCGACCCCTGCAATCCAGGGCCCGACCGGTGATGTCCATGCTGTCGCATGACCTCCAGAGCTTGAGAATTTTTCTCTCCGCTTGCGAATTCCGCAGCCT
>Ga0194132_10002990_pt1 | contig 30751 bp, 29 predicted proteins | sample TA2KigOf80mmetaG_FD_148612 | JGI IMG/M metagenome (GOLD analysis project Ga0194132, IMG submission 148612) | Freshwater microbial communities from Lake Tanganyika, Tanzania - TA2015054 Kigoma Offshore 80m | ecosystem: Environmental > Aquatic > Freshwater > Lake | place: Tanzania: Lake...
AACGCTACTGCGCGTTCTCGTCGCTCTCCCAGATCCCGAACGGGTTCATCTCGGGATCGGCCACGACGGCGAAGTATCCCATCTTCGGCACGGCCATACGCCCGCGATAGATCTTGCCGCCGGCCGCTTCGATCTTCTTCATCGCCTCGTCCAGCGACGAAACCGTCACGTAGTTCATCCACGCGCGCGCGTCCGGCATCGGACGCTTCATCAATCCGCCGTTGATCATGCCGGGTTGCGTCGGCATGCCGTGATCGTCCGACGGGCCGGTGGCGAGCCCCCAGTAGTCCATGTTCGGCATCTTCACGACCTGCCACCCGAAGACGTTCGCATAGAACGCGCCGAGCTTCTCCGGGTCATAGCCGTAGATCTCGAAGTGCTGAACCGGGCTGGACATGGCGTCATCCTGACGAGAGATGAGGGTAGGCTACCACCGGAATATGACGAACGCGCAAGGGTGGCGGGAACGGAGCGACGATTCGCACGGTCGTGAAATCGAAGGGCCGGCGCGGCGTTCCCGCCTGCCGGCCCGAGAAACTCGCTGCTGCGTTTACGCGCTACTTCTCGTAGAACGCCACGACCTTCTCCGCTACGTACTGCACCTCGTCGTCCGTCATCCACGGATGCGACGGCAGCGTCAGCATATCGGCGCACAGTTGCTCGGTGACGGGATACTTCGACGCGTCCTGCGACGACGGACGGAACGCCCCCTGGCGGTGCAGCGGCACCTCGTAGTGCACGCCGGACTCGATCCCGTCCTCGGCCAACGATGCTTTCAGCGCGTCGCGGTTCGGCACGAGGATGACGTAGTGCAGCCAGCCGGGCTCCTGGTCCGACCGAGTCGCCGGCAGCGTGATCGGCGCGCCGGACGCGCCGAAGATCGCGTTGTACGTGGCGGCGTTCTTCGCGCGCAGGGCCGTCCAACCGTCGAGGCGGCGCAGGTTGACGCGGCCGATCGCCGACAGAAGCTCGCTCGTGCGCAGGTTGAGGCCCAGCCGCTCGGACTCGTGCCAGACGTTGCCGACCTTCTGCCGCCAGCCGTGCACGCGCAGCGACCACATGCGCTCCGCGAGCGACTGATCGCCGGTGACCGCCATGCCCGCTTGCCCGCAGACGGTGATCGACTTGCCGGCGAAGCTGAAGAATCCGGTGTGGCCGATCGAGCCGACGCGCCGGCCCTTGTAACGCGCGCCGAGCGCGTGCGCGCCGTCCTCGATGACGAACAGGTTCCGGTCGCGCGCCAGGTCCATGATCGGATCCATGTCGACGGGGTGTCCGAACATGTGCACCGGGATGATCGCCTTCGTCTTCGGCGTCAGGTGCCGCTCGACGACTGCGCGGCTGATGTTGCCGTCCCACTCGACGTCGGTGAGCACGGGCGTAGCGCCGACGAACAGCACCGCCTCCGGCACGGAGCAGAACGTGTTCGTCGGCAGGATGACCTCGTCGCCGGGGCCGATGCCGCGCGCCATCAGCGAGACGAGCAGGGCGGAGGTGCCGGAGTTGACGCCGACGCCGTACTTCGTGTCGCAGTACGCGGCCAGCTCGTTCTCGAACGCGGCGGTCTCGGGTCCGGCGTAGTACGGCGTGCGTTCGAGGACCTCCAGCACGGTCCTGCGCACCTCGTCGTCGATGACGGTCAATCGCGAGGCAATCTTGCCTTGCACCTGCGCCATGGAGAGCTCTCCTTCTGCCGGCGAACGGTCTACTTCTTGTAGAACTCCTTCATGATGTCGACGACATGGACGACCTCGTCCGCGGTCATCGTCTGGTAGGCCGGCAAGGTCATGATCGTCCGCGCCAGCTTCTCGGTGACCGGGAACGTGCCCTCGGGCGCGCCGCAGTATTGCTGGTAGCCGCGGTCGAGGTGAATCGGCGTTCCGTATTCGACCATGACGTGCACGCCGTTCTCCTCCAGGAAGTGCTTGAGCGCGTCGCGCCGCGGCGTCTTGATGACGTAGCGCAGCATCGAGTGCTCGGCCCAGGGGCGCGTCGCTGGCAGCGCGATGTCGTTGTCGAATTGGCGCAGCAGCTTGTGGTACAAGGCCGTGTTGCGGCGGCGGATCGCGTTCCACTCGTCGAGGTAGCGCAGCTGGATGCGCGCGATCGCGGACTGGACCTCGTTTTGCCGGTAGTTGTACGCCGGCCGATCGATGTGCTGCGCGAGGTAGACCTCGTACTGCTTGTGGCCCTCGAACCACGTCTTCCAGCGTCCGTGATTCGCCATCGCCGCGCACGTCGTCCAGATCGCTTCGCTGTCGGTGGCGACGAGGCCGCCCTCGCCGCCGGCGGAGATGCATTTGTTCTGCACGAACGAGAACGCGCCGGCGTCGCCGATCGTGCCGAGGAACTTGCCCTTGTACTTGGCGCCCGCGGCATGGCAGACGTCTTCCATGACCTTGAGGCCGCGGCGGCGGGCGATCTCCATCAGCGGATCCATGTCGACGGCGTGGCCGTTCATGTGCACCGGCATGATCGCCTTCGTGCGCGGCGTGATCGCGGCCTCGACGAGCGACACATTCATGTTGTACGTGTCGGGTTCGACGTCGACGAAGACGGGCTTGGCGCCGCAGAGGATGATAACGTCGGCGACGGACGAGAACGTATTCGGCACGGTGATGACCTCGTCGCCGGGACCGATGCCTATCGCGATCAGCGCCAGGTGCATCGCCGCCGTGCCGCTCTGGAGGTTTGCCGCGAACTTGCAGCCGAGGTAGGCGCGAAACTCGTCCTCGAAGTGCTTGCCCTCTGACGGCTCGAACGGATAGCTGCGGATGTACTTTCCGCTGCGCAACACGCTTGCGACCGCGTCCACCATTTCATCGGTCATGACGGGCTTGTACCAAAGCTGGCGGACGGCCGTTTGCTTCGCCACGGGATACCCCCTTATCGATGAACCGAGCTTCCCTACGCGTCCTTGCCGCGGAACCGTGGATCGTACGCTTGGCGTAGCGCGTCGCCGAGCAGGTTGATGCCGAGCACGACGACCGCGAGCGCAATGCCCGGATACGTGATGAGGTGCGGCGCGACGCGCATGTAGCTGCGCGCGCTCGACAGCATCGATCCCCACTCCGGCGTCGGCGGCTGCACGCCGAGCCCGAGGAAGCTCAAGCCGCCGGCGATGAGGATCGCGGCCGCCATCGAGAACGTCGACTGCACGGCGAGCGTGCCGACGAGGTTGGGCAGGATGTGGCGGCCCATGACGCGCCTGTCGCGCGCGCCAAGCGCCTTGGCGGCCGTGACGAAGTCGCGGCCGAGATACGTTAGCGTCGCCGACCGGACCAGCCGCGCGAACACCGGAAGATCAGCGACGCCGATCGCAAAGACGAGGCTCCAGAATCCGATGCCGTACAACGCGACGACGAGGATCGCGAGCAGAATGCGCGGGAACGCCAGGAAGATGTCCATCACGCGCATCAGCACGGAGTCGACGCCGCCGCCGTAGTAGCCGGAGACCATTCCGAGCGGCACACCAAACACGAGCCCGAACGCGACGGACGCGAGACCCAGCGCCAAGGAGATCCGCGAACCGTAGACGATTCGCGACCACGTGTCGCGCCCGAGCTCATCGGTCCCCAGCAGGTAGCCTGCTTGACCCGGGGGCGTGAGTGCCGCCCGCAAGTTCCCGCGGGTCGGGTCGTGGGCCGTGATGAAGGGCGCGGTGGCGGCGAGCAGGGTGAACGCGACGACGAGCACGAGGCCGACGACGCCGGAATGGGACCGGGCGAGGCTCTTCCAGCGCATGCGGCTAGGTGTACCGCACGCGCGGATCGACGAAGACGTGCAGCAGGTCGACCGCGAGGTTGATGATCGAGACAGCCGCAGCGATCAGTAGCACGCCGCCCTGGACCGTAGGGAAGTCGCGTGCACCCACCGCCTGCACCACCATGCGGCCAAGACCGGGCACGGAGAAAACCGTCTCGGTGATGACGGCGCCGCCGACGAGCAAACCGAAGCGTAAGCCGATGGCCGTGACGATCGGCGGCAGGACGGACCGCAAAGCGTGTTTGTATTGCACGGATCGGTCCGGCGCGCCCTTGGCGCGCGCCGTGCGCACGAAGTCCTCGAGCATGGCTTCGACCATCATCGACCGCGTCATGCGCGCGAGCAGCGCCAGACTGGCGAGGCTGATCGAAACCGCGGGCAGGATGAAGTGCCGGAACTCGCCCCAGCCGGAGGAAGGGAGCCACCCCAGCTGCAAGGAGAAGAACAGCACCATGATCAGCGAAATCCAGAAGACGGGCATCGACATACCGGCGACGGACAACCCCATGACGGTGAGGTCGATGGCGCGATCGCGGTGAACGGCGGCGAGCACGCCCGCGGGAATGCCGATGGCGACGGCGAGGAACAAGCCGCCGAGCGCCAGGTACACGCTGATGGGGAACGCGTGCGCGAGGTCGGGACCGATCGGGCGCCCGGCGCGGAACGAGATTCCGAAGTCGCCATGCAACACTCTCCCGGCCCAGCTGAGGTACTGGACCGGGAGAGGTTGGTTGAGGCCGTAGATCTTGCGGAGCTGCGCGATCTCCTCGTCCGACGCCTGGCTCCCGCCGAGCATCGCGGCGGGATCGCCAGGCGTCAGGTGCAACGAGACGAACACGATGATCGAGATGCCGATCAACGTTACGAGCACATGGCCCAGCCTTCGCAGTACGTACGCCAGCAAGAGATCGAGTCCTGACCTGTTCTCAGTCGAATTGCGCGTCCCGGAAGTGGATCCACTCCACCGGCAGGATCGCGACGTCCTTGAAGCCGCGCTTCGCTACCACGGCGTGGTTCACGGCGAAGATGTAGATCCACGGCTGATCGCGCCAGATCAGTTCCTGGGCGCGCTCGTAGGCGGCGCGGCGGTCACGGTCATTGACGGCGACGAGGCCGCGGTCGAGCAGCTGGTCGACCTCGCGGTTCGAGTAGAAGTTGCGGTTGCAACACTTCGGCGCGAAGTTGTCGGAGTGGTAGACGAGCCGCAGCGCGTAGTCGGCCTCGGCCGTGTGCGTGCCCCAACCGTAGTACGTCATCTCCAAGTTCGACTGCTGTTGGTTGCGCGACCGCAGCAACGTCAGCCACTGCGTCGCGTCCATGACCTCGAGCTTCAAGTTGATGCCGACGCGGCGGAGCTGGTCGGCGATCGCTTCGGAGATCTGCTGCGACGCAACGTACGTCCCGACCGGCACCCACATCGTGGCGTTGAAGCCGTTCGGGAACCCGGCCTCGGTCAGCAATTGCTTGGCCCGGTTCACATTGTACTGGAAGTCTTGCTGCGCCTTGAACGGCCAGACGCCGCGCGGCAGCGGTGATTCCGCCGTGCGCGCGAAGCCCGCCAGGAACGTGTCGACGATCGCCTTCTTGTCGATGGCGTGCGCGATCGCCTGGCGGACGCGAACGTCGTTGAACGGCCGCTTCGTCACGTTGACGTACACGCCCTGGATGCGGACGCGCGGCATGTTGAAGACCTGCAGCCTCGAGTTGCCGCCGAGACGCTTCGCTTCCTGCGGCGCGATCGAAGTCACGAAGTCGATCTCGCCGGTTTCCAAACCGACGGCCCGGGCCGAGTCCTCGAGGATGGGCCGAAACTCGATGACGTCTATGTTGTTGTTGGCGGCAGCCCAGTGGTTACGGTTCTTCTGCAGCACGATGCGTGTGCCGCGAACCCACTCGCGGAAGAAGTACGGGCCGGAACCGACGGGGAACACGCCGAACGTGCGGAAGTCGACCTTGGCGGCGGCCGTCGGGCTGACGATGGACGCCGTCGGGTTCGCGAGGATGTTGGGCACGAAGCCGTATGGTTTCTCGGTCGAGAACGCGATCGTGTTATCGTCGACGACCGTGATTCTCGTGATCGCCTCGAACAACGTGCGGCGGTAGAACGGGTTCTGCGGGTTCAGCATGCGGTCGAAGCTGGCCTTGACCGCCGCCGCGTTGACGGGCGTGCCGTCGTGGAACCTGTGGCCGGTGCGGAGCTTGAACGTCCACGTCAGGCCGTCGGAGGACGTCGTCCAAGACGTCGCGAGCTGGGGCACGATATTGGAGTTCGCGTCGAACTCCACGAGCTTGTCGTACAGGTGAGGCAATACGATACCGCCCGAGATCAGCGCGTTCTCGTGCCCGTCGAGGGACGGCGGATCGCCGTCGAGCGATACGACGATGCGCTTGCCGATCGACGGCGCCGGGGCGCTCGCGGCACCCGCCAGCAGGCTGAACGTGAGGATGATGGCGAGTAAGGAAATCGTCTGCCACCGAATCGAACCGAATTTCATCCAGACACCCCCTTCGCATACTCTTGCATGATCGTAGCGGCGTACTTGATGCCCTTGAAGAACCGATCGACCGGAATGTTCTCGTTCGGGGCATGCAACCGGCAGTCCGGATCCGCGTAACCTGACAGCACGGCCGGATGTGGAACATGGACCTTGATCAAACCATTCGTCGATACGCCGTAAACGGTTGGCAGACCTCCGAACACTTTCTCCGCCGCCCGGATGACCGCCTGCGAAATGGGCTCCCGCGGCGACGTTTTGTAAGGGTTCGCGCGCGCCGTATGCACGATCAGCTCGACGTCGTCGAATCCGTGCTTCCTTAAATGGGTCCGCAACTTCTCGATCTGCCGGGCCGGCTCCAGAAACGGCGCACAACGAAAGTCCATTTTGACACGAACTTCGCTCGGGATGATGGTCTTGACGCCTTCGCCGCCGTAACCTGCCGTGAACCCGGCGATATTGCCGGTCCCGCCGTAGTGGCGACGCTTGAGGGCCTCCCAAGCGTCCAGGCCCCAGGCCCATTGGCGAATTCCTAGTTCGCGCTGGGCCTCCTTTTCGTCGAACCGGGCTAGCTCTTGGCGGAGCAGCTCCTCATCGTCCGGCGTGATCGGCGCGAGGTCGTCGTACCACCCGTCGACCTTCACCATCCCCGTGTCCGTGTCGAGGATCGTCGTCAGCAGCTTGATCATGCGCCAGGTCGGGGACGGCACGAACCCAGCATAGCCGGACCAGACGTCCTTCTCGTTCGTCTTCAGCCGCAACTCGACGTACAAGATGGCCTTGATGCCGAGCTTGATCGCCGGCATCTTCGTGGAGTGGTCCGCGGGACCGTCGAGGCACGTCGACGCGTCGCACTCGAGCAGACCCTTGTTCGCCGCGACCCAAGGCAGGAAGTGCGGGCTGCCGACTTCTTCTTCCCCTTCGATCACGAACTTGAGGTGGCACGGCAGGTCGCCTCGCACGGCGAGGAACGCCTGCGCCGCCTTCCAGAACGCGAGGATGCCGGCCTTGTTGTCGGTCGCGCCGCGCGCGTAGATCACGCCGTGACGGATCGTCGGCTGAAACGGCGGCGTTTGCCACAGCTCGAGCGGTTCCGGCGGCTGCACGTCGTAGTGGGCGTAGCACAGCAGCGTCTTGTCGAGCGCCTTCGACGTCAGGTGCGAGAACAGCAACGGCGGGCCGCCGGGCACGTCCATCTTGCGCGACGCGATGCCGTCGTGCGCCATCATGCCCTGGAGCACGTCGCAGCATTGGTCGAGCCCTTGCTTCTTCGCGGAGACGCTCGGCTCGCGCAACAGCGTGAAGAAGTCCGCGAGGATCGCGTCTCGGTGCGCGTCGATGTGCGCGTAGATGTCTTCCACGGTTGCCCCCTTTCCGCGCCGTGTCGTCGGCGGGGGTGGACGCCTACGGGAGCGAGATCTTGCCGGCCTTCACCAAGCCGCGCGCGACGATCGCCACGGCGTCGGGCGAGATGTTCATCGCGAACTGTTCGCTGAGCACGCGGGCGATGTCGCCGATCGTGCGCTTCCCGTCGGTCAGGTTCCAAAACTCGTCGCCGACGATGCGCAGCGACTCCCAATTCGACTGGGGATCGTCGGCGACCATGCGGTCGACGAGCCCCTTCATCTCGTCATAGGAGAGGCCGGCCACGCCGGGCGGCAGCACCTCGGCGGTGCGCTTGGGAACGCGGGTCGCGTCGGCGCCGTTGACCGACGGCGCGGTGACGTTGAGGCCGAGCGATCGCAGCTTCGCGATCTCGGCGTCGGCCTTCGCGCGCAGCTCGTTCTCCAACGTATCGGCGAGCGAGCGCGCCGTGTCCTCACCGGCATCGCCCTTGGCGAGGTCGAGGGCGGAACGCAGCGCCGCGGTCTCGCGGTCGGCGACGTAGGCGATCGTCCGCGCGACACGCCCGTCCCCATCGCCGGCGAGGATCGCGTCACGGGCGGCGCGGCCGATCCGCAGCGTGCCCTTGGCCGCGACCTCCTGTAGGATGCCAGGCAGCTCACGCGCGCCGGCGCGCGCGACGCTGAGTGCCAGCGAGCCGAGCACGCGCCCCGCGCGCTCGAACACCATCGGATCCGTGTTCTCCGCCGTCAGCAGCTGCGTGTGGAAGAACAAGTCCGGCCAAGACATGATGAGCGGCGCCGGGACTCCGAACGTGACCCAGTAGTGGTTGTCGCTCCACGGCGTGTACGGCAGCTCCTGGAAGTTCACGAGCGGAATCGGCTTGCCGTTGCGGAACGGCCACTCGCCTTCCTTCGGGCCTTCTTCGATGAGCGACGCGCCGATCTCGTTGACGTAGGACGGAATGGAGTCGGGCGAGCGGTAGAAGACGAGCGACGACTTCAGCCGCGACTGGCTATGCCCGACGGAGTCGAGGCAGATCGCGGTCTTGATCTTGGAGAGCGCGTCGTAATGCTTGTGCAGGAAGTACGAGCTGCCGAGGCCTTCCGCGACGAACATGAACCGCATCGTGCGCCGGGGCCGCGGAATGTCGCCGGCGCGGATCGCGGATTGGATCGCGCGCAGCATCTCGACCATCAGCGACGGACCAGCGGCACAGTTCGCGCATGGCTTCGTGCCGGCGGAGGTGTGCGAGATGAAGAACACCGACTCGTCGGCGCGATCGGTACCGTTGATGACGCCGAACAGGTTGACGCCCTCGCCCTTGAACGACTTGACGTCGACGCGCGCACGCACGCGCACGGGGCCGCGGCGGATGAGATCGGCGAGCTGCTCGGCGGCCCGATAGCCGACCGAGAACGCCCACGGATTCTCCCAGCGCGCGGTCATGCGCAGCAGCTGCACGGCGTCGGGAACCGATTGCCGCGTGCGGAACGTGTTCTGCGAGTGGAGGTAGTCGGTGACGATGCCGGCCGCGCCCATCTTGCGCGCCAGCTCGGCGGCGTGGTGCCAGGCCGGGCGCGACTCGTGGTCACGGATCAAGACGGCGTTGCCCTTCACGGGTTTGCCGTCGTAGTCGCTCGGCGCCAGGCCCTTTCCGACGTCTACGAGCTGGACGACGACGCCTTCCGGCGGCGTCGGGCCGCACCACCAGGGCAGCGTCGACGGCACGCGCTCGTAGGAGATGATCGGTGCCTGCACTGGCATGATGACCTCGAGCTCGGCCGAGATCGGCTCCCACGCCGGCGGCATCGTGCGTCCGAGGTAGGTCGTCTCGCCATCGAGCGGGTAGCGGTCCTCGATGACCTCATCGGCACCGGCGTCCCGCAGCCGGTCGGCGACGTATTGCGTCGCGGCGTGATAGCCGGACGCCCCCGGCGACCGGTAGAACTGCGTGATGTACTCCGTGTCGCGCTGCGCGCGCTCGCCGGACAGGTACTTACGGAAGATCGCGTCGAGTTCCGGATACACGAGTCACCTCGAAGTTGCCGCGTTCTGAAGCGGGGACCGCCGCCCCCTGGGGTTCGTGCCAACGCCGTGGAACCCGATCAAGGCAAGGACATGGGCCGCATTGTCAGCGTCCAACCGCCGTCGACGAGGATGTCCTGCCCGGTCACGTACGCGGACGCGTCGGACGCCAAGTACACGCACAGCCCGACGAGGTCGTCCGGCGTCGCCGGCCGACCCAACGGGATGAGGTCCATGTTCGCCTTGTATTTCGGATCGGCCGTCTTCGGCGGGCGCTCGGCGCTGGCGACGTTGCCCGGGGAGAGATTGTTAACGAGGATGCCGTCCTTCGCCCACTCGACAGCGAGGCCTTTCGTCAGCCCCATCAATGCCGCCTTCGAGGCGCTGTAGGAGACGCGCTTGAAGACGCCCTTGCGCGCCGAGATGGAGCCGATGTTGATGATGCGCCCCTTCTTTTGCGCCGCCATCGCCGGATAGACGGCTTGGCACGCCGTCATCACGCCGCGGACGTTGATCTCCATCAGCCAATCCCAGTCTTCGGCGGTGTGCTCGATGGCAGTTTTGTCGACGCGCACGGCACCGTTGTTGACGAGGATGTCGATTCGTCCCCAGCGGTCGAGCGCGGCTTTCGCCATCTTCGCGCAGTCCGCCGGCTTGATGACGTCGGCCTCGACGGCGTGCACGTTGTAGCCTTCCCGCCGCAGCGCCACGGCCGCCGTGGCGCCGCTGTCGGCGTCGCGGTTGGCGATGAGAACGCTCGCGCCGGCGCCGGCGAGCCCGCGGCTCAATCCCAGCCCGATGTTGCGATTGCCGCCGGTGACGATCGCGACGCGGCCTTCCAGCGAGAATAGTTGCAGAGTCGGTAGCTTCACGTGGCTGGGCCCCTGATTCGTTCAGTTCAAGCAACTCGCGGAGGAACGGTAGATATTCGATAGAATCTGACTCACAGAGTTCGCGCTTGGGAAGGGATCTTCCTTTATGACACTCCCGTTGGTGCATGTGCTCACAACCGGGGGCACGATCGCCGGAAAACTGCAGGCATCTGGGGAGGTCGCCCCTGGGCTGACGGCGGAAGACCTCCTGGAGCGGATTCCGCCGGTCCGAAATCACGCTCGCCTGCGCATCGAAAACGTCTTCAATGTCGCCAGCGCGTTCATCGGGCCGGAGGAGATGCTCCAGCTGGCGCGCCGCGCGCGAGACGTCCTCGCGGAGCCCGACGTCGCCGGCGTCGTCGTCACGCACGGCACCGGTACGTTGATCCAATCCGCGTATTTCCTCGACGTCACCGTCGGATCGCCGAAGCCGATCGTGTTCACGGGCGCGATGCGCAACCCTATGATGCTCAGCGACGATGGGCCGGGCAACCTGTTCCACGCGATCCTGACGGCGGCGTCACCCGCGTCTCGCGATCTGGGCGTGCTCGTGACGATGAGCAACCACATCCACTCCGCGCAGACTGTCGTCAAGACGCAGACGTCGACACCCGGCGCGTTCGTCTCGCGAGAGTTCGGCCCGCTGGGAACGATCCAAGAAGAACGGGTCTACTACGCGAACCGTCCGTATAGCCGGCTGCGCACGGTGATGCCGGAGCGGATCACGGCGAGGGTGGAGCGCGCGAGCCCCGACGCAGGGTCTAAGGGCTTCCAAATTCGCGCGCTGCTCGCGGCTGGACTCGATGGCATCGTGGTCGAAGCCCAGCGCTTTGGGGACGACGACTTGAAGATGTTGACGGACGCGATGGCGCGCGGCGTTCGCGTCGTCATCGCCAGCCCCTACGGTGCCGGCCGTCCCCACCTAGGCACGTACCGCCACAAGGGCGGCGAGGCTCACCTGGTGGAGCTCGGGATGATCTACTCCGGGTCCACGGGGCAGAAGGCGCGTATCAAGCTGCTCGTCGCTCTCAGCGCCGGCCTCAGCTTCGACGAGATCCGCGACTGGTTTCACGCCGAGTGGGCGTAGACCGTCGCGCGGAAACGCCGCGCCGTGCCGGCCGCGCCCCGGTCGCGGAAGGCGGCTTCGGCTCCGCCACGGCGATGCCGTAGAGTGAGTTGCCCGATGAAGTGGCCATCGATTTCTTGACGAACAGCACCTTGCCGGCGACCGGCGACGTGATCTTCTCGGCAATGTCCGTCGCCGCGTCGCGTACTTCGCCGAGCACGGCGCCTTTGCCGACAATCTGACCTGCCCGCACGCGCGCGTAGAAGAAACCGGTCCGCGGGGAAGATACCCACTTCATGCGCTCCCATGGCCGCGTCAACGGCGCCGGCTTCGCGCCCCGCAGCACGCCGAGATGGCGTAGCACGCGCAGGCAGCCGTCATAGTGCAAACGAACGGCGCCCTCGTTGAGGTGGCCGAACGCGCCCGCTTCGACGAGGATCGCGGCCACGCCCTTGGCCGCCAGCCAATCGACCATGGAACCCGGAGAGCTGCCGCGCAGGATCGGCCGTACGCCGAAAACGCGCGCGAGCGCTTCGCTTTGCGGCGGCGCGTGGTCCGGCACCATCGTGAACGGATGCAAGTCCTCCATGGGGTCGGCGCCGTGCAAGTCGAGCACGGCATCGGCGCGCCCGAGCACGGCGGCGAGGGCGGCGGCGATCCGCTCGGTCGCGGTGCCGTACGCGTTGCCCGGGAAGACGCGATTCAAGTTCTTGCGGTCCAGCGGCGACCCGTTGTGCGAGCGGCCGTAGAACGACGGCGCATTCGCGAGCGGAACGACGACGACGGTGCCGCGCACCGCGTTCGGACGCAATCCGCGCCCCAGCCGCCGCGCCGCTTCGATGCCGTTGTATTCGCCGCCGTGAACGCCCGCCGTGACCACGACGAATGGTTCGCCCTCTCGTCCGCGAATCGCTACCACGATAGGCCAATGGGCTTCGTCGACGCCTGGCACGGGTAAGGAAAACGCGGTGCGCGCCGCCCGCGCGATCGTTACGCCGCCGATCTCGAGCTCGCTCATCGGTTTCGCCTCGGTCAGGGGGAATGTGGACATGCCGCTCCAGTACTATCACCGCTACACCGTGCCCGATCACGTGAAGCAGAAGGTCCTCGACGTCATCGACCGCAACATCCACTACCTCGGTCCGTACACCGACGCGCTCGAGGCCGGCCTCGCGACGCGCTTTCAGAAGAAGCACGCGGTGACGACGAACGCCGGCAGCGGCTCGCTGCTGCTCGCGTTGCACGCCATGGGGATCGGCCCCGGCGACGGGGTCATCGTGCCGACGGCGACGTACGCGGGCGTCGCGGAAGCGGTGGTGCACGCCGGCGCGACGCCGGTGCTCGCCGAGTGCGAGCCCGACACGGGCAACCTCGACTTCGAGCGGATCGACGCGGCGTGGTCGCCGCGGACGCGCGCGATCATCCTCGTCCACCAGTACGGGCATCCCGCCGACATCGATCCGTTCGTCGCGCTCGCGCGCGACAAGGGCGTCTGGATGATCGAAAACTGCTCGCACGCGTTCATGGCGAAATACAAGGGACGCCCGGTCGGTTCCTTCGGCCACGTCGGCATCACCGCGATGAGCCACAAGCACCTCACGGTCGCCGGGACCGGCGGCGCCGCGTTCACCGACGACGACGATCTCGCGCATAAGATGCGGATGATGCGCCACCACGGGAACTGGGGCAGCACCCCGGACGAGATGTACAACACGCGCATGTTCGGCTACAAGATGTACCTCAATGAGGTCCAAGCGTGTGTTGGCGCGCACCAGCTCGACACGATGGACGAGTGGATCGCCGCCCGGCGCCGCAACGCCGCGTTGTACACGCAGCTATTGCAGCGCGCCGGCGTGCCGGTGGAGGTCACGGAGGAGAGGGAGTACGCGTGGTCGTCTTACCTGCACTTCCCGCTGACGACCGACCGCCGTAATGAGCTGCGCGCGTACCTGAACGCGAACGGGATCGAAGCGAAGGCGCACTACGTGCGGCCGATCCACCTGCACGACGCGTTCCAGGCGAAGTTCGGATTCGAGCGCGGCATGCTGCCGATCTCGGAGCGGTTCTGCGATCGCGTGATGTCCTTGCCGGTCGCGCCGCACGTCACGGAGGAAGACGTGCAGCGGGTCGTGGACCGGATCAAGGCGTTTTTCGCGAACGCTTAGGGCGCGCCGTTACGCGCGCCCGGTGGCCGGGTCGGCCACGGCCGCCGCGGCCGGCATACGATCGAGGATCTCGGCCGTGGTGCGCACCATCGCGTAGCGGCTGCCCATGACGATCAAGCTGTGGTCGTGCAGCGTCATGTCCGACGTGCCGCACGCGTCGGACGGGACGATGACCGCGTAGGCGAGGTCGGAGGCGTGCCGCACCGTGCTCTCGACGCAGTACGGCGTGCCGACGCCGGTCACGACGAGCGTATCGATTCCCATCCACCGCAGCATCTGATCGAGCGGCGTGCCGATGAACCCGTCCGAGCCGAGCTTGTTGAAGATCGGCTCGCCGGGATGGGGCGCCAGCTCGTCGGTGACGCCGTGCGCGTGCTCGCCGATCGAGAACAGCGTCTTCTTCCCCGTGCGTTTCTGATGCTCCATGTCCATGCGGCGGCGCGGCGCCCCGAGGTCGCCGCCGTCGGGCAGATGCGAGCCGCACGTCAGATAGATGACGCGCCATCCCAGCGCTCGAAATCGCGCCAGCAACGCGGCATTGTTCGGAATCAGCGTTTCCCGCACGTACCGCTGATACGACGCGAAGCTCTCGCCGTGCGTCGCGGCGTGCAGCGCCGCCAACCCGAGCGTCGCGTTGAAGCTGGCGCGCTGCATGTCGGTGACGATCAGCGCCGTGCGTCCGGCCGGGACATCGTACTCGGGCGAGGGGCGAAGGTTGAAGCGCTGGCTCATGTCAGTCTCCTGAGGAGATTTTCTCGGGCGCCGAGGCTGCCACGGCGGGTTCCGCCACGGACCGTCGCGGCCGCGGCCGTCGTAGGAACGCGATGCCGCCGATCGCGAACGCGGCGGCCAGGTAGAACGTCGAGGCCAACCCGGCCAGCGAAACCATCAGTCCATAGGCGGGCGGGCTCAGAAAATCGGCGAGGCGGTTCGACGTCTGGCGGATGCCCAACGCCAATCCTTGATGCTCCGGCGGCGCGCCGAGCGCGACCATCGCCATCGTTACCGGCGTCGCGAACCCTGAGCCGATGCCGGCGAGCGCGGTCAGCGCGAGGATCGCCGGCATCTCGCGGACGAACGGCATCAGCCCCCATCCCAACGCGCACAGCAGCAACGCGCCGGCGAGCGGAACCGCGTCGCCCCAGCGGCGCGTCAGCGGCCCGACGAAGACGCGCCCGCCGATCGAGAACAGCGAATACCCGGAGATGATGACGCCGACCTGCGTCGCGCTCAGGCCGAGCGCGACGAGGTAGACCGGCAAGAACGAGCGCCGCAGGCCGCTGTTGAGGATGATCGAGAAGCTCGCGCTCGTGCCCATCGAGATGCGCGGCACGCGAATCAGCGTCGCCGCCTCGCGCAGCATGCGCCGCGTGTTGATCTTCTCCGGGTTCGCGCCGGCGACGTTCGGCAGCAGCCAAGCGGCGACGCTGCAACCGACCGCGATCACCGCCGTCATCCAGAACACGGATCGATAGCTCTGCAGGACGTCGCCGTGCTGCCGCAGCGCCGCGTCCGCGACCAAGCCGCCGAGGACGGGTCCGATCAGCTGACCGACCGACGAGAGCAGCGCCCAGTTGCTGAAGTTCGTCATCTGATCCTGCGGCCGGCTGACGCGCGCTACGTAATTCTGCGCGCACAGGAAGACGAGCAAGGTCGAGATGCCGGTGACGACCTGGATCGCGATCATGAGGATCACGCCATCGGCGAGCGCGCGCACGCCCTGGCAGAAGACGAGCAGGACCGCTCCGAGGAGCACGAGCAGGCGCGGTCCGAGCCGGTCCGACAGCGATCCCAGGTGCATCGCGATGAAGATCGGCAGGAACTCGGACGCGGCAACGACGGCGCCGATCGTGCCGGCGCCGCCGCCCAGTGCCTTCACGAACAGCGGGATGATCGGCATCGCCGCCGTCGTCGACATCGAATGGAAGAAGTTGACCGATCCGAGCAGGATCAATGACCGGCGCGTTTCCGGGTTCATTTGCGGCCGAGCAGGACCTCCAGCTCGCGGGCGCAATCGGCGATGCCCGCGTCGAGCGTGAACTGCGGCTCGTACCCGATCTCGGTTCGGGCGCGCGTGATGTCCAGCGGCGGATGATAGCCCTCGCCTTCCGGGGAGAAGTCGGCGCCGGGCCCGACCTCGATGCGCGCGGCCGGCAGCACACGACGGACCGCCGCCGCCGCTTGGTTCAATGTGACCGGGTTGCCGCCGCCGATGTTGTAGACGCGCCCGCCGCGCTTGCCGTCGGACAGCGCCGCCCGAATGACGCCGTGCGCGCAATCCTTGATGTAGACGGGATCGAAGACCTGCTCGCCGCCGCGCTCGATGTTCGTCGCCGTACCCTCGACCGCTTCCAGGATCATGCGGTTCAAGACGTCGGGCGCCTTCTTGCCGCGCCGGATCGCGCGCTCGGCGCCGTAGTAAGCGGCGTAACGGACGGCCGCGAAGTCGACGCCGTACTTGGCGGCGTAGATGCGGCCCATGTGCTCGCAGGCGAGCTTCATGACCGCGTACGGGCGCCAGGGATCCGGCGGGTGATCCTCGGCGATCGGCTTCCACGTCGGATGCCCGTGCTCGCCGTAGGCCTTCGGGTAGACGTTGTGCGTGCTCGCCATCGCCACGCGCTCGACGCCGGCGTGCCGCGCCGCCTCCAGCACGTTGAGCGTGCCGCCGAGGTTGACCTGGTACGAGCCCCACGGCTGCGTGTCGAATTGATCGCCGATCGCCGCCGCCAGGTGGACGATGCGCTCGACGCGGTGGTCCGTGAGGACGCGCAGCATCGCGCCGAGATCCTGCACGTCGGCGGCGACGACGGGAATGCGCTTCGCCAGCTCGCGCAGATTGCCGGCGTGGATCATGCTGTCCGTGCCGACGACTTCGTGCCCCGCCTGCAGCAGCTGGCGGACGGCGTGCGAGCCAATGCGCCCGCAGGCGCCGGTGACCATCAAACGCATGGGATGCCAGATCCTTTCCGCGGCGTGCGAATCGCGATCCGCCGTCCCTTCTGAGTTGGCCTTCGCGGACGCGATTCCTGCGCCGCCGCGCGGCCGGCCGGCCGGTGCCCCTGGACAAGACGCCGGCGGATCGGTCATCATACCCTACAGGGTATGGTACGTAGGGGTGTCCCGAAGGAGGTCGCGATGAGTCACGGCTTGGCGGTGCAAGACACCGAGGTCGCGGAGATCCAACGCCGGCTTCGTCGCGTCGAGGGACAGGTGCAGGGTCTGCAACGCATGCTCGCCGACGGCCGCGACTGCGCCGAGGTCGCGCAGCAGGTCGCGGCGGCGCGAGCGGCGCTCGGCCGCATCGCCGTCGATCTCCTGGCATCCGGCATGGAGAAATGTGTGAAGCTCGACGCCGGGGGAAAGGGGCGCAACCGCGCCAACCTCGACCGTCTTCGCAAGGTTTTCCAGATGTTGAACTGAGCAGAGGAAGCAAAGGAGACGCCGAGGATGAGCACGCCGCAGAAGGAGCTGGGTAAGCGCGTCACGATTCACGCCGGCCACGACGCCGCGATCGCGCGCGCGACCGATTGCTTGAAGGCGGAAGGGTTCGGCATCCTGACGTCCATCGACGTGAAGGAAACGATGAAGAAGAAACTCGACATCGACGTCGCGCCGTACACGATCCTCGGCGCCTGCAACCCGCCGCTGGCGCACGGAGCGCTGACGGCGGCGCCGGAGGTTGGCCTGCTGCTGCCTTGCAATGTCACGGTGCGGGAGATCCATCCTGGCTTCAGCGAAGTAGCGTTCATCGATCCCCGCGTCATGCTCGGGGTCGTCGATGCCGCGGCGTTGGCGCCGGTCGCCGAGGAAGCGGCGGCGCGGCTGGGGCGCGCCGCGGCGGCGTTGCGGGAGACCGAAGATGCCGCTGTTTGAGTTCGGCTGCGAGGACTGCGGCGCGCGATTCGAGAAGCGCCTGGACAGCGCCAAGGATGTCGGCACCGTGGTCTGCTCTCGTTGCGGCGCCGCGAACGTCAAACGCAAGATGTCCGCGTTCGCGGCCGTCGGCGCGCGAACGAGCAGCGGCGGCCTATCGTCGTCGGCGCCGGCCTGCGCGCCCGGCGGTGGCTGAGGGGTGCGTTTCTCATGACGACCGTGGGTCGATCACGAATGGAAATCACGCTCGCACTGTTGCTCATCATCGCCGCCGCCGGCGGCGCCACGTGGTGGCTGAACGCGCGACGGGCGATGCCGCCGAATCCGAGCGCCATGTCCCAAGCCAGCGATGCGGCCGCGCTGCCGGCGGAAATCGGCGTCGCGGAAGCGGCGCGGCGGCGAACGGCGGGCGCGTTCGTCCTCGACGTGCGCCAGCCGGAAGAGTGGCGCGAGGTGCACATCCCGGGCGCGACGCTCATCCCGCTCGGCGAGCTCGCCGGGCGCGTCGCCGAGGTGCCGCGCGACCGCGAGATCGTCGTCGTCTGCCGATCGGGAAACCGAAGCCAGGCTGGACGAGAAATTCTCCGTCGCGCCGGCTATCCGACCGTAACGAGCATGGCCGGCGGGGTCCGTGATTGGGCCGCCGCGGGGCTGCCGACGGAGGCCGGGGAGTAGGGGCGAGATGGGCGGGCGAAATGCGCCCGGAGCGTCACGCCCCTAGGATCGTGGCCGCTCTCCGCCCCGGGCACGCAGCAGCTTCGGATCCGTCACATCGCGGATCCCGTCGCCCAGCAGATTGATCGCCATCACCGCGAGCATGATCGCGATGCCGGGAAACGCGGTCAGCCACCAAGCGCGCCGCAAGAATGCCCTGCCGTCGGAGAGCATCAGACCCCACTCCGAGGCGGGCGGCGCCGGCCCCAACCCCAGATACGACAACCCCGAGCCGTTGAGGATCGCCAGCGCGACGTTGAGTGTCGCGTACACGAGAAACGGCGCGAACACGTTCGGCAGCAGGTGCAAGCGAAATACGCGCGCGCCGGACGCGCCGAGCGCTTGGGCGGCGACGACATAGTCGTGCTCGCGCGCCGACAGCACGGAGCCCCGCACGAGCCGCGCGAATCCCGGGATCGAAGCGACGCCCACCGCGATCATGAGGTTCGTCAGACCCGGACCGGCAACCCCGACCACCGCCAGCGCCAGCAGGATGTTCGGGAACGCGAGCAATACGTCCAACACGCGCATGATCGCGTCGTCGATCCAGCCGCCGCGGTACCCGGCGACGCCGCCGAGCAACAAACCGGCGGTGGCGCCGATCGCAACCGAGATCAAGCCGATTCGCAACGACAGCTGACCGCCATGCATGATGCGCGACAGAACGTCGCGCCCGATGCGGTCGGTCCCCATCCAGTGCTCCGGGCTGGGCGCCAATAACGCTCGATCCGCGTTCACGGCCTCCGGCCGGTACGGCGCGAGAGCGTCGGCGAAGACCGCGGCGACGAGGAAGACGCCGAGGATCAGGGCTCCGGTCGACGCGAGCGGGTGCCGGACCAATCGCCGCAGGAGGGCGCTCACGGGCAGCGCCTACCGGTAGCGAACGCGCGGATCGAGCCAACCATAGGAGATGTCGATGAGCAGATTCACGATGACGTAGGTAACGGCGGTGAGGAGTACGACGCCCTGCACGACAGGGAAATCCTTTTCGAGGATCGCTTGCACCGCCAGCTGACCGATGCCCGGCCGGCCGAAGACGCTCTCGACGATCACCGCGCCGCCAAGCAGGTTGCCGAATTGAAGCCCGACGACGGTCGCGACCGGGATCAACGAGTTGCGCAGCGCGTGGCGCAGGACGACGCCGGTGCCGGGCAAGCCCTTCGCGCGCGCCGTCCGCACGTAATCCTGATGCAACGTCTCGATGAGGCTGGACCGCACGAGTCGGGCGATGATCGCGGCGGCGCGAAATCCGAGCGCCGCCGCCGGCAGGACGAGCGCGCGCCACCCCTGCGTCGCGACGACAGGGAACCATCGCAGCTCGAGCGCGAACACGAGGAGGAGCATCAAGCCCAGCCAGAATGACGGCATCGACACGCCGGAGACGGCAACGGCCATCAGGGCCGTGTCCGCCCACGTGCGGTGGCGCAGCGCCGCCAACGTGCCGAACAAGACGCCGGCGGCGATCGAGACCGAGAGCGCGGCCGCGGCCAGCTCGAGCGTGAACGGCAGGTTGCGCGCGATCGTTTGCGCGACCGGCAAATCGCTGCGGAACGACGACCCGAGATCACCACGCACCGCGCGACCCAAGAAGTTCAGGAACTGCTCGTGGAGCGGACGATCGAGGCCGAGCTGCTGCTGCATGCGCTTGTAGAGATCGTCGCTGACCTCGGACGCGAGCATCGGGCGCGCCTGACCACCCGGCTGCGTCAGCATCATCATCACGGGGTCGCCCGGTAGGAAGTGCAGCATACCGAAGACGAGGACCGACACCCCCAAGAGCACGGGGATGCCGGTCCAAAGCCGCCGCAGCAGAAACGATCCCACGGGCGACGTCCGCCTTACTTCGCCATCCAGGCCGCGTGGAACATCGGTTGGCCGCGCAGATTGTATTGCACGTTCCGCAGCGTCGCCGGCGACGCGAACACGTACGTGTGCTCCCACACCGGCACGATCGCGGCGTTGTCGAGCAGCCACTTTTGAACCCGCTGATAGATCTGCCTGCGTTCGGCGGTGTTCGTGCTGATGCGGCCGGCTTCCAACATCGCGTCGAGGTCCCTTGAGACGATGCGCCCGCGGTTCCAGCGTCCGCCGCCTTCGATCATCGTCGAGTGGTAGGAGCCGTAGAGGACGCTGTCCGGATCGAAGAATCCCAGCCCGAGACGCCCGATCTCGAAGGTGCCCTCCTCGTACCGCTTTCGCGCGGCGGCGTCGGACATCAGCTCCACGCGGACGTCGATGCCCGCTTCCCGCCACATCGCCTGCGCCAGCTCGGCGACCTTCGCGTCTGGGAAGCCGGCGGCGGTCACGAGCCGCAGCCGTAGAGGCTGTCCGGCCTTCTCGCGAATCTTCGTCGTCGGATTGAGCTTCCAACCGGCCTCGTCGAGAATCCGGCCCGCGCGCAGCGGGTCATGTGGAAAGTAGTTGTCGACGCCGCGCCAGAACGCCCAGTTGCGGCTGGACAGCGGTCCGCGCGCCGGGTTCACGGTGTTGAAGAAGACGAGCTGCGCGACGCGCTTGCGGCTGATCGCGAAGTTGAGCGCTTGGCGAACCGGCAGCTCGCGCGTCGGTCCCGACGCGAAATTCAACGGGAAGTTCTGCACGAGGCCGGACTCGACTTGAACGGAGACCTGGTAGTTGGCGTTGCGCCGCAGGCGCTCGATCTCCTCCTCGGGCGGATAGCTGACGAACTGCGTTTCGCCCGTCTCCAGCGCGAGCAGGCGCGTCGTCGGCTCCGTGACGAAGCGCAACACGATCTCTTCGAGGTAGGGCGGGTTCGCGTGCTTCAGGAACGCCGGTCCCCACTTGTAGCGCGGATTGCGCTCCAGCACCATCGTCTTCTCGTCGCGCCACTCCTTGACGAAGAACGGGCCTGTGCCGACGGGCAGGCGCGCGAAGTCCTTGCCGCGCGCCCGCACGCCAGCGGGGGACGCGGGCGGGAGTCCGCCGCCGGCGAGGTTTTCGAGGAACTGGTTGTACGGCTTCGTGAACCGGACGCGCACCGTGTAGGGATCGACGACGTCCGTACCGCCGTAGTTCGGGAGCTCGCCGACGCGTCGCGACTTCGTCTCGGGGTCGAGGATGCGCTCGAACATGAACTTCACGGCCTGCGCGTTGAACGGCATGCCGTCGTGGAACGTCGCGTCCTTGCGCAGCTTGAACGTGTATGTCGTCCGGTCGGCGCCGACTTGCCAGCTCTCGGCGAGGCCGGGCACGAACCTGTCGGGATCGATCTGCCAGACGAGCGGATCGTAGATCTGGTTTTGAATCCACGCCGTGTATCGCGAGACGTTGACGTTCGCGTCGAAGTTGTCGTGCGTTCGGCTGTCGACCCAGACAATGCGGCCGCCTGGTTGCGGTGCGCCCGCCGCCGGGCCGGATCCACTCGGCGGCGCCGCCGCCGCCACGACGGCGATCGCGATCGCCGCCGCCCAACCGCGCAATGCGAAACGTGTCGACTGCCGCTTGCTCATCGCGTCCTCCTTTGCGCCTACACGCCGGCGTGCGTCAGGTCCCGTCCGCCGAGATAAACGGCGACGACCTCGCGCACGGCGTCGATGCGCCGCGTCGGGTCGTCGCGCAGCACGATCGCGTCGCCGAACGCGCCGGCACGTAAGTGTCCGAGCTCCTGGCTCCGGCCGAGCGCGCACGCCGGCACTTCGGTGGCGGAACGAAACGCTTCGCGCGCCGACACGTCCGCCGCGACCATGAGATCCAGACCATCGGCGAAATCCCCGAAGCGGTTGATGCGCCAACCCGCGTCCGTGCTGCACGCGATCGGGACGCCGTGCTCCATCAGCTGCGCGCAGTGGCGCGCCTTGAACGCGGTGCGCGCGCGCCAGGCAGCGAGCTGTTTCTCCTCTTCGGTCGTCAGTCCGGCGGTGTTGGCCTTGGCTTCGAGGCGACGCGTGTCGCCGACCGACGTCTGCAACGTCGGACTGACGATGCAGCCGTTGTCTCGGATCAGATCGGCGAGCCGCGGATCGAAGGACCAGTCGCCTTCCAGCGTGTTGAACGCGGCGTGCTCGATCGTGTCGACCTTGGCTTCGGCGACGATGCGCGTCGCGTCGCGATTCGTCGCATGCACGGCCAAATGCGTTCCGGCCCGGCGCGCTTCCTCGCGCGCGGTGCGGAGCTCATCGATGCTGAATGTGACACGATGCGTTTCCGTACCCGGCGTGCCGCCGCCGGAACCCATCATCTTTAGGTAGTCGACCCCGGCGTGCAGCAAGGATCGGCTCATCTTCCGGATTTCATCGACGTTGTCGACGACGCCACCCATGTAGTGGGCGTGACCGCCCGTGATCGTCATCGGCGGCCCGGCGACGAACAATCGAGGCCCCGCGATCAACCGCTCGCGGATCGCGTCGCGCAACCCCAGGACGAGCGAGACGCGGCCACCGCAGTCGCGCATCGTCGTGACGCCTGACCGCAGCGCGGCGAGCGCGTTTCGCTGCGCGACGAAGAGCAGCTTTTCATGCGTGGCGTCTCGATAGAAGAGATGGGCGGGCGTTCCATCCCCCCGGAAGCGTGAGGTGGACGTGGAGGTCGATGATGCCAGGGACGATCCAGTGGGGCCGGTGATCGCGAATGGGAACGGCTGGTCCGGCCGCTGCCGCGACTTCCGGCCAGTTGCCGATCGCGCGGACGCGGCCGGAATCGTCGATCCAGACGCCGCCGTCCGCCCACTGCGGGCCGTCAGCGGCCGCCAGAACCTGGCCATGCAGGAGCACTGCGGTCACAGGGGCTCGACCTCCTTTCGAAACAGGAGGATTGCTGGTGGCGAAATCTCGCGACGAGCCGGAATATGCGTAAACAGGGACTTCCACGCCCTTGAACGAACCCCTTCCGATAGAATATTGAGAACCACATGACTTCGCGATCTCACCCACGGTCGAAGGTTTTTCCCTAGGCACGACGCGCACTTGACGCAGAGGAGATCCGATGGAGACGAAGACACGCATTCCCTACCGCGTGATGTCCCCCGATGAAGAAATGAAGCAAAAAGCCGTAGCCGTCTTGGAGACCGGCAAGTCCTACGGTGGAGAGGAAACGGAGCGATTCGAGACCGAGGTCGCAAACTGGTGCGGCCGCCGGTACGGAATTTCGACGAACTCCGGCACCTCCGTGAACATGATCGCGCTCGACGCCAAGGGCATCGGCCCCGGCGATGAGGTCATCCTTCCCGCGAACTCCTACGTCGGCGTGCTCGCTGCCGTCGTCAAGGTCGGCGCGACGCCCGTCTTCGTCGACGTCGAACCCGACACCGCGAACGCCGACCCGAAGGCCGTCGCGGCCGCGATCGGGCCGAAGACGCGGGCGATCATCCCGACGCACTTCTACGGGTTCCCGGCCGACATGGACCCGATGATCGAGGCCGCGAAGCCGCGCGGGGTCTTCGTGCTCGAGGACGCTTGCCACGCGCTCGGCGCCGAGTACAAGGGCAAGCCCGCCGGCGGGGTCGCCGACGCCGGATTCTTCAGCTTCTCCGGGAAGATGATCACCGTCTTCGGACCCGGCGGCGTGCTCGTCACCGACGACCGCGATTTCGCGCACGACTTGTCGAGCCTGCGGGATCAGGGCCGCAACCGCGCCGAGTCGATCAGCTTCATCCGCCGCACGGACGGCGCCTGGTACGACCAGAAGTGGATCGGCTACAACCTGCACCTCACGGAAATCTGCGCAGCGGTCGGCCGCCTGCAGCTGAAGCAGCTGCCGGCGTACATCGCGCACCGCCGCCGCGCCGCCGCCTACCTCACGCAGCGGTTCCGCGACGCCAAGCTGCCCGTGCAGCTGCCGCCGGAGAAGCCCTACGCCAAGCCCTGCTATCTGCACTACGTGTTGTGGACGCCGCAGCGTGACGCGCTCAAAGCGCACTTGTACGAGGCCGGCATCGAATCGAGCATCCACTATCCGAAGTCGGTGCACCTGCTGCCGCCGGTGATGGAGCAGTACGGGACGAAGCGCGGTCAATTCCCGGTCGCGGAAAAGACGTCGGACGAGAACCTGTCTTTGCCCGTCGGCCCGCACATGACCGAGGATCGGCTCGAGACGCTCGCGAACTCGGTCATCTCGTTCTTCCAGAAGAACCCGTCCTGAAGCACCCACGCTGCCCGATGGGGCGCGTATCGAAGGAGGATCGCATGAAGGATTTGTTGCAGCGCGCACGTTTGACGGCCTTGCTCGTGTTGTGCGGCGTCATCGCGCTGACGACCGCGGGCGCGCAAGGCGCGCCGGCGCAGCGTGAGCTGCGGATGGCGTACATCAACGACGTCGTGAACATGGACCCGGCTCACTTCTCGGTCGACGATCACATCGCGATGAACGTGTTCAACGGCCTCGTCCGCTATCAGGCGCGGTCGAACGCGGTGGAGGCGGATCTCGCCGAGCGGTGGGAGGTCAGCCCAGACGGCAAGGTCTACACGTTCTTCCTCCGCCGTAACGCGGAGTGGCACAAGGGCTACGGCAAGTTCACCGCCGCCGACGTCAAGTACAGCTTCGACCGCATCAAGAACCCGGAGACGAAGTCGCGGTACGCGACAATCCTCGAGGTCATCGACCGCACCGACGTGGTCAACGACTACACCGTGCGCATCACGCTGAAGCAGGCCTACCCGGACTTCTTGCCGGCGATCCTCGCCTGGCGCCCCGGCTGGATCGTGAACAAGCGCGCGGTCGACGAGCTCGGCCCGAACTTCTCGCGCACGCCGATCGGCACCGGCGCCTATGAGATCGTCAGCCACCGCCCGCGCGCGGAGATGGTCTTCCGCGCGCACGAGAAGTACCATCGCGGCGCGCCGCAGATCAAGAACGCGCGCTTCCTCGTCATCCCCGACGAGAACGTATCGGCGCTGGCATTGCAGCGTGACGAAGTCAACGTCATGCCGGTGCGCGGCGCGCAGGCGTGGTTGAGCCTCGCGCGCGATCCGAACATCCGCATGCAGGCGACGCCGGTCGCCGGTTGGCGCGGGTTGAACCTCAACGTCACGAAGACGCCGCTCGACGACGTGCGGATCCGCCGCGCGATCCACCACGCGATCGACCGCAAGAGCTTGCTCGATGACGTGCTGCAAGGTTTCGGCACGATGAACGGCGTCGGCAGCATCATCCCGCCCGAGGTCTGGTCACACACGACGAACATCCAGACGTTCGATTACAACCCCGAGACGGCGCGCCGCCTGCTGCAAGAAGCCGGCGGTATGAAGGGCGTCCGGCCGCGCATGATCTTCCGCCCGGCGGGCGATGACCCGTCGGTTGCGGCGGCCGTGCAACAGATGCTTCGCCGTGTCGGCATCGAGCTCCAGCTCGAGCAATTGGAACAAGCCGCCTACCAGCGCCGCAGCACGAGCGGCGACTTCGAGATCCTCATCCAGGGCCCGACGCGCGCGGCGCCCGACCAGTTCCTGTCCGGCATCGAAGGACGCGAATATCCGAGCGGCGCGAATCAGACGGGCTACAAGGGAGTCGACGACCTGATCGAGAAGCAGCGGTTCGAGAACGACTCGGCGCGCCGGCGCGCGATCCTCGTCGAAATCCAAAAGAAGGTCGCGTCCGAACTTCCGTTGATCCAACTGTGGAGGCCCTACTACGTCGTCGCGACCCGCAGCTACATCAACAACCCTGTCGCGAACTACCGCTGGTGGGTCACGTGGTGGGAACGCATGTCCATGCAATAACGGCAGGGAAAATCCGGCTATCCGAGGGGGAACGATATTGATGAAGCACACCTCTTCTCTGTTGCGCGTCACCGGCAGCGCGCTGATCGCGCTGGCCCTACTGGCGCCGCTCGGGCCGAGTCAAGCCGCTCCTGGCGGTGCCGCCGCCCGCGTCGTGCTTGCGAGCGAGCCGCGCTCGCTCGACCCGACGATCGACACGATCAAGACGTCGCTCGTCATCACGCACACGATTCTGGAAGCGCTCGTGCTCAACAAGCCGGACGGCGGCTTCCAGCCGCACCTGGCGGAGTCGTGGCAGGCGGTCGACCCGCTGCGCTGGCGCGTGAAGCTGCGCCGCGGCGTGCAGTTCCACAATGGCGAGCCGTTCAATGCCGACGCGGTCGCTTACACGGTCGACGCGTTCCTGAAGACGCGCGGCGAGGCCCGCGGCTGGTTCTCGTTCGTCTCGGGCACGCAGAAGGTCGATCCGTTCACGATTGACTTCGTTCTCAGCGAGGCGAATTCGAACTTCCCCGCGACGCTGGCGTTCCTCTACGTGTTCCCGCCGCGGTACCACGCCCAGGCGGCGGCCGAGTTCGGCACGCGCCCCGTCGGCACGGGTCCGTATCGCTTCGTCGAGTGGACGCGCGGCAATCAGATGCGCGTCGCCGCGAACCCGACGTACTGGGGCGCGAAGAGGCCGGCGATTGGCGAGATTCAGTTCCGGTGGGCGCCAGACGCGTCCGCGCGCACGGCGCTGGCGGCGACCGGCGAGGTCGACATCGCGCAGAACATCCCGCCGGCGCAGATCGAGCGGATCGAGCGGTCCGGCGTCGCGCGCATCGAGACGGCGCGCAGCCTGCGCCGCGCGTTCATCCGCATGAACCTCGGCAACGGCCCGACGACGGACGTGCGCGTCCGCCGCGCGATGAACCACGCCGTCGACGTCGACACGATCATCCGGGTTTTGTTCCGCGGTCGGGCCTATGGCCGAGTCGCCGGGTTCATCTATCCGGGGTTCGAGGGCTACCAGGGCGACAAGCTGCAGCCGTACAAGTACGACCCAGATCTGGCGAAGCGGCTCCTCGCCGAAGCGGGTTACCCGAACGGGTTCGAGATCACGTTCTGGCACACCATCGGCCGCTACGCGCTCGATAAGGAATCCGTCGAGGCGATCCAAGGTCAACTCGAGCGCGTCGGCGTGCGCGCGCGCCTGCAGGGCATGGAGGCTGGCGCCTACTTCTCGCGGATCTCCAGCGAGCGCGTCCCCGGCATGAACTTCGCGGCCAGCGCGCCGCTGTTCATGACGCCGATGTACCATCCGCTCATCGAGTTCCGGAACAAGCTGCCGTACGCCTACGGCGCGAACGACGTGACCACGCAGTTCGTCAAGGAAGCGATCGCCGAGACGAATCCGGCGAAGCGCCTGCGTCGCCTGCAGAACCTCGAGCGCTACATCTTCGAGAAGCACGTTCCCTGGATCTGGCTGTGGGACTATCAGGATATCTACGCCGCGAGCAACCGCATCAACTGGAAAGCGCGGTCGGACGAGTTCCTGAGCTTCGAGGACGTCAGCTTCCGGTAGACGGAAGCGCGTCCGGATCGCAGCAAGACGCGAACGGGCGCCGCGAGGCTTTCGACGTGCTGGCTTACATCTCGCGGCGCCTGCTGCTCTCGATCGTCGTTCTCGGCGGCGTGACCGTGATCGTCTCGGGGGCCCTTCTGCTCTCGGGCGATCCGGTCGCGCTGATCCTTTCGGAAGGCCTGGCGACGCGCGAACAACGCGAGGAGCTGCGCCGCGAGCTCGGACTCGACAAACCCTTCGTCTACCAATACCTGGACTTCGCGCGCGGCGCCGTTCAGGGGGACATGGGCCGGTCGCTGCGCTACAACCGAAGCGTGTCGGCGATCGTCGGCGAGCGCGTGGAGCCGACGCTGCAGCTCTCCGGCACGGCGATGCTGCTGGCAATCGTCGTCGCGGTTCCGGTGGGGATCTTGTCGGCGGCGCGCCCGAACACGTGGATGGACTGCGCCGGCCGCGCGCTGGCGTTTTTCGGTCAATCGGTGCCATTGTTCTGGCTCGGCATCATGCTCGTGCTCGTGTTCTCGGTGGAGCTGCGCTGGTTCCCGTCGGCCGGGAGGCTGCAGGCGAACAGTCTCGTCCTGCCGGCGGTGACGCTGGGGCTGCTGCCGATGGCGCGCATCGCGCGCGTGCTTCGCGCGAGCCTGCTCGAAGTGCTCGGCGCCGACTACTGCCGCACCGCCTGGAGCAAGGGCCTCAGCGAGCGCCGCGTCCTCGTGCAGCACGCCGTCCGCAACGCCTTGCTGCCCGTCGTCACGATCATGGGGCTGCAGTTTGGCGCGTTGCTCGGCGGCGCCGTCGTCACCGAGACGATCTTCGCCTGGCCGGGCCTGGGCTTCCTCTCCGTGCAAGCGATCGGCGCGCGCGACGTGCCGCTGCTCCGCGGCGTCGTCACGCTCGTCGCGTTTCTCTCGGTGTTGACGAACCTCGCCGTCGACGTGTTGTACGCGGTGCTCGATCCGCGCATCCGCTATGCGTAGCCGCCCGCGCCGCGCGACCATCCTGTGGAAGTCGTTGCGCCGCGACCGCGCCGCGGTCGTTGGCCTCGTCATCGTCGGCTTGTGGCTTGCGATGGCCCTGTTTGGGCCGTTGCTGAAGGGCGCGAAGCCGGGCCAGCAGGATCTCGGCCGGTCGTTGCTGCCGCCGGGCGGCAGCGGCGAGGCATCGTCGCCCGGCGCCGCGGCCGCGCGCGCTTGGCTTGGAACGGATCAACTCGGCCGCGACATCGCCGCTCGCGTCCTGCAGGGCGCGCGAACGTCTCTGCTGATCGCGTTCCAGGTGGTGCTCATCGCGGCGGCGCTCGGGTCGTTCGTCGGCGTGTTCGCTGCCGAGGCCGGCGGCTGGGTGGACGAAGTGCTGATGCGGCTCGTCGACATCCAGCTTGGCGTGCCGGCCATCCTGCTCGCGATCACCTTGCTGGCGATGATCGGAGCATCAATCGGCAACCTCGTCCTCGTGCTCGTCCTGCCGAGCTGGGTGATCTTCGCGCGCGTCGTGCGCAGCGAAGTGCTGCGGTTGCGGGAGCTGGAGTTCGTGCAGGCGGCGCGCGCGCTCGGCGCGCGCCGCGGGCGCATCCTCACACGGCACCTGCTCGCGAACGTCACCGGGCTCATCGTCGTCATCGGCACGCTCGAGCTGTCGAGCATCATCATCTTCGAGTCGGCGCTGAGCTTCCTGGGACTCGGCGTGCGGCCGCCCGACGTGAGCTGGGGCGCGATGCTCTCCGACGGACGCGAGATGCTGACGGTCGCCTGGTGGCCGGCGACGCTGCCGGGCATCGCGATCACGGTGACGGTGATGGGCGTGAACCTGCTCGGCGACTGGCTTCGGGACGTGCTCGATCCGCGCGCGAACGCGCGGCGCGGGGCTTGAGCGAGGCGGACTTATCGGGCCCGCCACACCGTGCTGCCACGCAGGGACGCCGCACTCGCGAGCGGAACTCCGCCGCATGAAGACCTTCTCGCACATCGCCCAAGAAGTTCCGCTGAACGGCATCCGCGAGTTCGGCCTGCTCGCGTCGCAGATCCCCGATTGCATCCGGCTCGAGATCGGCGAGCCCGATTTTCCGACTCCGGGCCACATCGTCGACGCGGCGTTCCAGGCGATTCGCGACGGCTTCACGGGGTACACGCCGACCTCGGGATTGCCGTCGCTGCGCGCGTTGTGCGCTGACCGCGTGACGCGCGTGACGGGCGTGCCCACCGATCCGGGACAGATCAACGTCACGCCCGGCGGCACGGCCGGGCTCGTCTTGGCGTTGATCAGCCTGCTGGATCCCGGAGACGAGGTGCTCGTCCCCGATCCGGGCTGGCCAAACTACCCGATGGCCGTCAAGCTGGCGAACGGGGTGACGGTGCGGTATCCGCTCGACGCCGCGAACGGATTCCTCCCTGACGTCGCGGCGCTTGCGGAGCGCGTCACGCCGCGCACGAAGGTGCTGGTGGTGAACACGCCGTCGAATCCGACGGGCGCCGTCTTCCCGGCCGCGACAACGGACGCGCTGGCGGCGTTCGCGTCCCGCCACGATCTGTTCGTGCTCGCCGACGAGGTCTACGACGAGATGTTGTTCGACGGCGAGCACCACGGGTTCTTCGCACGCGATCCCGACCGTACCGTCGTCGTCTACAGCCTGTCGAAGTCCTACGCCATGACCGGGTGGCGCGTCGGCTACACGGCGGCGCCACCGGCGCTCGCCGACCTCATGGGGCGCGTGCAGGAACCGCTGGTGGCGTGCGTGTCGGCGTTCGTGCAGAAGGCCGCGGAAGCGGCGCTTACCGGCCCGCAAGATTCCGTGCGCGAGATGCGCGACAGCTACCGCGGCCGCCGCGACATGGTCGTGGCGTTGCTGCGCGAGCACAACCTCTATCGCTACACGCCGCGCGGCGCGTTCTTCGCGTTGGTCGACGCCGGCGCCGCTGGCCCGGACGCGCGCGAATTCGCGCTGCGCTTGCTGAGCGAAGCGCACGTGTCGACGGTACCCGGCGTCGCGTTCGGCGATGCGGCGCGCGATCAGATCCGGCTGTCGATGGCCGCGCCGCAGGATCGGCTTCGGGAAGGCGTGCGGCGGATCGCTCGTTTGTTGCGAACATAGACTCGCGACCCGCGAGGTGCTCGCAATGAAGCTCGAAGGCATACATCATGTCACGGCCATCACGGCTGACGGGCCGCGCAACGCCGACTTCTACACGCGCG
>Ga0194132_10002993_pt1 | contig 30732 bp, 29 predicted proteins | sample TA2KigOf80mmetaG_FD_148612 | JGI IMG/M metagenome (GOLD analysis project Ga0194132, IMG submission 148612) | Freshwater microbial communities from Lake Tanganyika, Tanzania - TA2015054 Kigoma Offshore 80m | ecosystem: Environmental > Aquatic > Freshwater > Lake | place: Tanzania: Lake...
GAGCACCTGAACAAGGCCATGGCCAAAGCGGCCTGATCCACAGACGCTCTCCTGGTGAGATATCTTGCTGCCAATGGGCAGCGCCGGCGCTGCCCATTGGCAGCAAGGCGGAGCACTGTCCAAAAAATCCGACGACAAAACGCTGAAAGAGCCAGAATCTCTATTGACTTCCAAGACAGTTGCTGAAGGGCCGTGTTCCCTGAGCCCAGCCCACCGGGCTGGGTAAAGAGACCAATTAACGAAACGCCCTGAATGGGCGTGTTATCCAGGCCATGTCAACGTGTTCTCGGGGGCATTCTTCGGTGTGGACTTAACACGGCCCTTCAGGCCGTTTGCTATGTCGGACCTTACCCAGCCCGTTGGGCTGGACCCAGGGAACACGCTCCTTCAGAGCGTTAGGGCCAAGACACCGGACAAGGCATAAAACAACACTCGGAAAATCGAATTTGTTGGAGCAGGCGGGTCTCAGACCCGCCCCTACCGGAGACTCCACCCTCAGCTCGCTTATACTCTATACCCGATATGAATGGAGATTCAATGCGAAAGCTCAAGAACGCCAAGTACCGCGTCGGCGTCATCGGCTGCGGCAGCCAGGGCACCCGCAACGCCCGCGCGTTCGACCTCAGCCCGCTCTGCGAGATCGTCGCCGGCGCCAACCGCGGCCAGGAGGGGCTCGACCTCTTCTGCAAGCGCTTCGACGTCCCCGGCTACAACGACTATCGCGAGCTCCTGCGCAAGGAGAAGGTGGACATCATCGTCTCCGGCACGCCCGTGGGCGTAAACGCGCAGGTGTGCGTCGACTCCGCCCGCGCCGGGGTCAAGGGCATATTCTGCGAGAAGCCCATCGCCGTCAGCCTTGCGGAGGCGGACGCGATGGTGGAAGAGGCGCGCATCCGAAACGTCGCCCTCGGCTCCGGCGACATGTTCCGCTTCAACCCGCAGTTCTGGGAGGCACGCCGCATCGTCGAGTCGGGAGAAGTCGGAGAGGTCCGCAGCATCAACGCGTACGGCTCCGGCGGCCGCGAGATGTCCGGCACCGGCTGCCGCACCTTCACCGACATGGCGATGTTCGCGCGCGACTCCGAGGTCGACTGGGTGGTCGGCTGGGTCAACGGCCTGCCGGTGGACGTCGATCTGGGGAAGGTGGACGAGTGGAGCGACGCCGACCAGGGCGGCGGCGGCTTCATCCGCTACAAGAACGGTATCGATGGTTTCGTTCACCAGACATCCCTGGGCGGCAAGACCGGCGTTGAAGCCATCTGCACGAAGGGCGTCGTCTGCATCAACGAATGTCGCGAGGGCAGCGTCTGGAAGATGGGCAAGGGCGGCCTGAAGTCCGACCGCAGCCTGTTCCCGGACCCCGACCCGGCGATAAGGAATGTCGACTCCGAGTATGACGCCGACGGCTGGATGAAGAACATTACCCGCCTGACTGATGCCGTGGAGTCGTTCATCGAGTCGGTGGACACCGGCATGCCGGTCAAGTGCAGCGGGGAAGACGCCCGCCGCGCGCTGGAGATCGCCTTCGGCTTTCGGGAGTCGCACCGCCGCGGCCACGCTCCGGTAAAGTTCCCCATCCCGGAGCAGCCTCAAGATGGTCCCGGACGTGCGCCGCAACATCGGGCGGAAGTTCCTGCCTGAGGGCATGGAGGGCTACATGAAGCACCTCGCGGGCAGGAAGTTGGGGACGTAACAGCCGGGGGTTAAGCGCAGAGGACGCGGAGTTTAGGCACGCAGAGGAGTTGAATTGTTCATCATGAACAAGTACCACACAGCCAACCAGGCCAACTGGGACGACCACGCGCCTGAGTACAAGAAGCGTGTCGACAGCCAGAATGTCTGGCGGCGGTGCGTCACGGAGCCGGCATTGGCCTTTGATATCCCCGCCGAGATGGAGGCGCTGAGGGACGTCAAAGGGAAGAGGGTTGCCGTCCTGGGCAGCGGCAACAACGTCGCTGCGTTCGCGTTGGCCGGGATGGGCGCACACGTCACGTCGGTCGATATATCCAAAGAGCAATTGCGGTACGCGAAGGAACGGGCCGAGATGTTGGGCCTGAAGATAGCGTTCGTGGTGGCAGATGTTACCGACCTGAGCGCGCTGACCGATGAGTCGTTTGACGTGGCCTACACGAACGAGCATGTGGCGATGTGGGTCTCAGACCTCGCCAAGTTCCACCGAGAGGCCGTACGAATTTTGAGACCCGGCGGCCTGTTCGTCATCAAGGAAAACCACCCGTTCCGCACCATCTGGTCGGAAACGAGCGAGCACATGGAAGTTGCCAGACCCTATGGCCAGCGCGGCCCGTTCCTGGAAGATCCGAGCGGGCCGGACGTGTATATCTTCAACTGGACGGTGGCTGACTACATTAATTCGGTTATGAACGCTGGCTGCGACCTAGTGAAGTTTGAAGAGTGCGGATGGGAATCGACCGAAGAGTATTGGATAAAGACGCCCCTAAAAGGTTTGCCTGAGTATCTCTTCATTGTCGGACGTAAGAGGTAGGCGACTGCGGGGAATGAGCGGCGATTCAGATTCTGCGCGCGCCAAGATTGTGCTCATCTCTATGCCAATTTGCAGGGTTTAGCCGAATGTATTCGCGAACTGCTTCCAAGTCCTTGTAGCCACGAACTACATGCTCGTAATAGTTCCGGTGCCATAACCGCTGATTGAACCGCAGCCAGTTTGCCTCCTTCACTCCCTCAATGTAGAGCTTAGTGGTCAGCGATTTGAAGCGCTCTACGATGTTTGGTAGGGAGTGACGCGAGGTAGCTGCCGCAGGAGCCAGGGGCTGCGGGGGCGTGCCTTCCCCCGTAGGGGCGGGTCCCCGTGCCCGCCCAGGGGTGGCGCTGGGTTCGGATCCGCCGGTATCGCCGGATAGGACAATTATGCCGTGGATGTGGTTGGGCATGACTACGAAAGCATCGACATCCACGCCGGGATAGAAGTCCGGTATCTCATTCCACGCCTTCGTGACCATCTCGCCGGCGCTATTCAGCCGCATTTCGCCTGAGACGATCTCGCCGAATAGACACGCATTATTGTTTGTGCAGATCGTGATGAAGTACGCGCCTGGCGGCGAGTAGTCGTAGTCAGGCAGCCGTATTGAGCGGCGATGGTGGACGGCGGGGTCGAATTTTTGCATGCGGATGTACCTTCAGGGCCGGCGCCCTTCCCCGGGCGGGCACGGGGACCCGCCCCTACGTACGGACCCTACCCCATACCCCACACGCGCCCCTCTCCCCTACCCCACACGCGCCCCTCTCCCCTACCCCGGCACCTTTACCAGCCTGCCGCCCTCCTGGTGAGACTGGAGGAATGCCATCATGATCTGCACGGTCTTGCGCGCCTCTCGGGCCGTGCAGACGCTCTCTGTGCCGTTCTCGATGCTGTCTATCAGCTCCGCGTAGACCGCCTCTATGCCTATGGTCTTGTAGCGCGGCGGGACGAGCATCGACTCTGCGAACCACGGCAGTGTCTGGGTTGGCGTCTTAAGCCTCGCCATCGGGTCCTCAAGCTGGAAGCTGATCTGGCCCTTCGGGCCGTCCAGCACCACTTCACGTATGCCGTTGGACATCGTCTTGTGGCTGGAGTACAGGCCTCGGACTCCGTTCGCGAACTGAACGTATCCGGTCAGGCCCGGGTCACGGACGGTCTTTATGCCGCCCTCGCCCTTGAACGTGTCCCAATCGTCGAACCCTTCCTCCAGGTGCGCGAACGCCTTCACGGGCTCGGACTCAGCGAAGAAGCAGATCGCGTCCAGCAGGTGCGTGCCGTTGCGGAAGAGCCACGCCTGCGGCCCGCCGAAGCTGGTGTACACCGTCCCCAGCGGCCCTATCGCGCCGGAGCGCAGGGCGTCCCGCACGGTGTGATACAGAGGGGCCCAGCGGCGCGTGTAGCCTACGGTGAGGACGACCTTATTCGCCTCGCACGCCTCGATCATCGCGTCCGCGTCTTCGAGGCTCGTCGCGAGCGGTTTCTCACAGAAGATCGCCTTGAGCCCGGTCTTCGCCGCCAGCACGGTCACGTCGCGGTGCAGGTGCTCCGGCGTAGCCACGGTCAGGATGTCCAGCTTCTCCTTGGCGAGCATCTCGCGGTAGTCGGTGTAGCGCCGGGTGTTAGGCCACCGTGCGGACCAGAGTGTGCGGAAGCGCTCGACCATCTCCGGCACTACGTCGCAGACAGCGACGAGCTCCATGTTCGGCAGGTAGGAGATGGATGCGACATGCGACATGAGGACCGGGTCGCGCAGCGGCGGCTGGGCGGGCTTGTCGGCGGTGCGGACGGCGATGTTGCCGAGGCCGACGATGCCGACTCGATACCGTTCGGGGTGCATTGGTGTGACTACTCCTGGCAATTCACGGGCTGTCCGAATGGGTCGTGCGGCGGGCAGGCCCGGTTGCGGAGCGTGTTCTTCCCGGTGCTGATCGCCCTGTCCATGTTGGCGGACACCTCGGCCGGCATCCACGTGTGCCAGACCGCCGTGTTGTTCTTGAAATACGTTATTGAAGCAACGATGGGCGTCACGCCAACCCTGCCGCTGGAGATAAGCGCCGCCTGTTCTTCGAACTGCGCCTCGCCCGGCTTCACCGGTCCGAAGAACGTGATGAGCTCAGGCGCGCGCAGCCTGAGCGATGCGCTGCCTACTATGCGCAGGTCCGGCCTGGACTCGTACACCGGTCCCATGTCCAGAATGGTCCCCGCAGCGATCTGGGCGTCGTACCAGTCCTTCTCCGCAACCCTGTTCAGCATTGCGATAACGTCAACATCGCCCTTCAGAAGGGCCTCCGGCGCCGATTCCTGCTCCAGCGCAATGACCTCGACGTTGTAGTCGAAGCCGTGGACTACTACATACGCCATCATCGAGGCAGCCAAGTGGGCAGGCTTGTCGCTCCATTCGGCGAACCGGATGATTCCCTTGCCTTCCCGGTCTACCCATCGCTGCGAGGGAGTGCCAGCGGCCGGCGTCTGTCCAACGGATATCACCGCCGTCGCCGTGGGAGTGCCCCTTGCCCCGACGGCAAAAGGCGTCTCCTTTGCGCCGCATGCCACCGCCGCCAGGCCGGCAATTGCCAGCGCCAGGAGTACCAGACCGCCCAAGCTCGGAGATTTCCACATGGTGGGTCCTCGAAATGGTTTGGGCCGGGGGCGTCACTGGCAGCGGCCGTTCGGCCGCATGGTGCAGGGCCGGAAATTGACGACTCCACCAGCGATGCGCAACCTCGCGGCAGTCGCCACCTCTTCAGGCACCCAGGCCGACCACAGCTCGTTCTGGCCCTTCAGGACGGTCAGGGCCGCCACGATGGGGCTGATGCCCGTCCTGCCTTCCGATATGCCGCCAGCGAGGTTGGCGAACGACTCGTTACCGGGCTTGACCTTGCCCGCGAACAGGGCCAGCTCCGGAGCGCGCTCCTTGAACGCGGCCGTGGCGATTATGCGGATATCGGGCTCGGACTCGTAGATCGATCCCAGGTCTACTATCGTTCCGCTCTTTGTCTGTTCTTCGTACCACGCCGCTGCAGTAGAACGGTCGAAGTGCGTCAGCAGGTCAACATCGCCCCTGGACAGCGCCGCGGGCGCGGCCTCCGCCTCCAGCGCGACGAACTCAACCACGTAGTTGTAGCCGTGAACGATGATATAGGCGGTGAGGGCGTTGGCCAGCCGGACGCGATTGTCCTGCCATTAGCCGAACTTCACGGTCCCATTCGTCGGAACAGCCGTCGCCGCCGGAGTAGGCGAAAGCAGCGGTATCGCGGTCGGCCCGTCTTCGATCTCTATCACCCGTGTGCGGGTGGGTGACGGTGTGGCCGTCTGGAACCCGCTCGGCAGCGGCTCAATCTCTGGAGAGTAGGCAGTGATTCCGACTGCCGCGGCGGCTGCCAGCGCCACAGTCCATGCAACGAGCACCTTCACTTGTTTCGACAAATCTCGCCTCTCCTCAATGCTATCGACCGGCCGGCCTCGGAGTGGCCGTGGATACGGGGCCAATGCAGTCCATCTCGCGAGGGATGCATGCCCGGTTCCTCAGCGACGCCTTTCCGTCGGTTATCGCCGTGCTCACTCGGGATGCAATCTCGGAAGGCACCCACGGTTGCCACACGGTGCTGTTATTCTTGAAGTATGTGATAGCGGCCACCACCGGGTTTATGCCTATCCTGCCGGTGGAGATCCCCGCCGCCTGTGCATCGAACGCTTCGTCCCCCGGTTTGACCTTCCCGTAGAACGTCACAAGCTCGGCAGCGCGCTCCTTCATCGTCGGTTCGCTGATGATCCTCACGTCCGGCTTTGACTCGTAGATGGCGCCCAGGTCGATTATCTTCCCCGCCTTTATCTTCTCGTCGTACCACTCTCTTGAAGCTTCCCGGTCGAACATCGTTATCACGTGGATCTCGCCATTCAGAAGGGTCTTGCCCGCTTCCTCCTGCTCCACCGGGATTATCTCAACGTTATAGTCGAAGCCGTGCACCATGATGTACCCGGTCATGGCGTTCGCAAGCTGCACCGGCTTGTCAGGCCACTCACCGATTCGCATTATGTCCTTGCCTTCGTGGTCGAACCACGGCAGCGTCTGCGTCGGCCGGGCGGTCGCGTCTGGCGCCGCTGTGGGTGTGGGCGTCCCACGATCCCCCACGGCGAACGGGTTCTCCCTTGCGCCGCATGCGAGCGCCGCTGCGCCCGCCGCAACAGCCAGCAGCAGTAGAGATAACAGCGGTAACCCGATCAGGCGAGGTGTCTGGCCCATGTTTGCCCCTAAATTCGCCGGTATTCGGCCTATTATAGCATCTTCCGGTACACTTCCCTGCCTTGAAGATGCAGGTCAACAATCTCCTCGCGCTGGCTGTCCTTATAGAACTTGCCGCGCGTCTTGACCCAATCTATCATGAGGTCGATGTTCTTGACGAAAAGCTCCGCTGCCTCCCGCTTCTCGGGGCCGTCCACGCCCGTCTTCACATAGATAGGGCTCGTGTGGCCGTACACCGGGTGGAAGTAGCTGTTCCGGTGGTAGCTGGACACCCTGGCCGCCATCCACCCGTTAGCAGTCGCCGGGAAGTCCACGTCCAGCCGGCCCTCCGTTGAGCCGCGAACGTACTCTCTTGAAATTACGACATTCCCGTTGTAAAGGATTTCCACCTTGTTGACGGGGTAGTGCGACTTCCACGACGCGGCGGCCGTTATAGGCTTTTCCGGCGATGTCTGTATCTCCTCTCCCATCTCCTTGCCGTTCGCCGTGAAGAAGATGGCCGGCCCATTGGTCATGAAGGTCTTGCCTGCCTTCAACGCCGCCACCCACGCATCGTACGTGAACGGGCCGCCCGTGTGCGCATATACCCTGTTGGCGTTGCAGATGAACCAGTCCGAGCCGGTCGATATCGGCAGCCTGATCCCCGCGTTGAGCATGTTGTGGTACATGCTGTACTCACGGTCGCCCAGCGAGGGGTCGCCCACGTTGAACGCGTCCACTTTCCCCAGCCCCGCCGCCACGGGCAGCTCCATTCCCTTGCCGTTATGACACCATATAACGATGCCGCCCTGCCGGTGGGTGTCATCGCACGCGTAGGAGAGAGGGGGGTAGTCCGGGTCGAACGCGTCGATGAACATGCCCCTGCTCACGGGCTCCACGATGTTGCGCAGGCTCAGCAGCATGATATGGCCGTAGCCGGTATCGTGCGCGCCCAGGCAGTTGTGGCGGTTCTCCTCGCCGCACTGGACGTAGTAGTCGGTGGACGAGAACTCCAGCAGCATCCCCGGATAGTACTTGTTGGAGGCGTACTCGAAGTTGCCGCGCTTCAGAATGGAGACTGCTGTCATGCGCAGGTCCTCCACGCGCGGGTCGAACTTGAGCCGGTCGTCCGGCCGCTTCTCCTTCTCATCGTAGTGGATGTGCGTGTTGCCCGGGTGCCACCCCCGCTCCTTCAGGTCCGTCCACTTCTCGATCTGGAAGTCAACGTTCACCGTGCCGGTGATGGGCATGTCCACGTCCATCGTCGCCGGAATGTACTCCGTCCCGCGCTCCACGGTAATCCGCGCCGGCCCCCGGTTCACGTCCAGCGTGAACTTGCCGTCCGAGTAGAAGAACGGCGTCCCCGGCCCAACCTTCATGATCGCGTTCGGCGGGCTCATTGAGGTGCCGGACTGCGAGATTACGTTGACCTTGGCCTCAATAGGCTGCCCTGTCGCCTTGTCTACAATCGTTCCGACCAGCTTACCCATGCTCGGGTGCTCCTTGGCCTTCAAATATCGGACGCCTGGCCCGGATGGCCGGGCGCAGCGCCGGTAGTAACCTATGCCATGGGCGCCGTTCTTGGCAAGGGGGTGGGGACCCTGGGGGGCTGCAATTTGACGCATCAGGCATGCGCAGAGGCCTTATATTCACGCAGTCCTCACGCCTGGACGGGCACCATGAGTCCTGGAAGCCTGGACTGGGGCGCGTTGCAGATAGGCCAAATCAAGCGGGCCGCGCAGGTGGCCCGTGGGCGCTGGAGGATTGCGATGTTTGCCTGGACCCACACGGCAAGTACCCGCGTTCCGGCGGGACTGGCGATTGCTTTCAACCTCACGTTCATTGTTATGCCGCTCGCCGCTCTGGCCGCGGTCGCCGGGCTGGCTCTAGACGGGCTTTACCGCGAGACCGAATGGGCCCTCCCCCAGGTGAAGGGGCAGGACCTGGTCACTCTGATTGCCATGCCCGTGCTGCTCGTCGCCCTGCTCGCGGCCAGGAAGGGCTCCCCGAGGGGGACGGTCGTTTGGCTCGGCGTCCTCGGGTACGTTCTCTACACCTACACCGGCGCGGCTTTCTCCTATGCCTTCAACGAGCTGTTCCTCGTTTACGTGGCCCTCTTCTCCCTCACAAGCCTTGCGCTCATCTGCGCCGCCGTCGGCCTCAGTGCCCTCCCGCTTGATTTGTGGGTCGACGGCCGTGTTCCACGAAAGGGCGCCCTCTCGTTCCTGTACATTCTCGCTGCAATGCTCACGCTGCTCTGGCTGGGCCAGATCGCGCCTTTTCTGATCGATGACACGGTCCCTGAGCTGATCACTCGCGCGGAAGTTCCAACGAACTTCGTCTACGCACTGGACCTGGGCGTTATCGTCCCCACCGCGTTGATCGCCGCCTACCTTGTCAGGCGCAGGCTCGCGTGGGGCAACGTGCTTGCCGCTGTGCTCATGATCAAGGCTGCGACGATGGGCCTCGCGCTGCTTTCAATGACCTGGTTCTCAGTTGTGGCGGAGCAGGAGGTCGAAACGGAGCTCTCGGCCGTGTGGGTGGTGCTTGCTGCCGGCAGTATCGCAATGTCGTCGTGGCTGCTGCGCCACTGCCGGGCCGCGCGCGAATTGAATTCGGATGCCGCCGCTGCTGAGGGGGCGTCGCCCGTCGGGCCGGCAGCCGGCGCACGCGTGTAGACGCCTCTTGCGGAGAAAAGAGGAGGGCGCAATGAATTCCTGGCGCGCGGCCGGAGCAATTACGGCGGTAGGGTCCGTGGTGCTGATCGTCGGGCTCATGCTTGGCCCGACGCTGGGCGAGGAGACGGCGGACGCGCTGCGAGATATCGCCGGCTTCCGCACCATGTACGTGCTGACCAACATGATTTCGTTCGCCGGGGCGCTAGTCATTGCCGCCGGGCTGCTGGCCATCGCCCGCCTGCAGGCGGAGCACCGCCCTGACTCGGCCATCGCCGTGTGGTCCGGAGCGGCCAGTGCGGCAGGCGGGGCGCTCACGCTGCTCACGCTCGTGCTAGAGTCCGTCGTGGAGCCGGCGATTGCGGAGCGCTTCGTCGCGGGTGCGGACCAGGCGGCGCACCTGGCCGTCGCGCAGGCGGTGACCGATATCGACGGCAGCGTCTTCGGGTTGGGCTTCATGCTCTTCATGGCCGGCATAGCGCTCGCCGGGCTCGGCCTGGTGCTCGGCGCAGGCCCACGGCTGAACCGCTGGTTCCTGCTCGCGGGCGTGGCGCTGGCGGTAGTCGCGAGCCCCACCGGCATCGCCTACCTGTTCGATGCCACCCGCGCATTTGGTCAGATGGAGCCCTACCTGGGCCTGAGCGTCCTCGTATGGCTAGTGGCGCTGGGAGCGATGCTGTGGCGGTCGGGAAGCCGCGCTGCGGCGTAGCACTTCCCTTCCAATGGGTCAATTCCTGGACTGGTCTGGAGGCGGGCTTTCAGAGGATGGGGACCCAGGCGGATTCTGCCAGGCTGGACGACGACGAAGCGGCCAACAAGATCCGTACCTTTCTCCGCGACGAGGTCATTGACCGTCTTGGCCAGTTTCTGGCGGGAAGAGGATGGAAAGCGGAGCAGGATAACTCCGCCGGAAACGAAGGAATGCGCAAAGACGAGCTGACCGAAGTCCTTGTCCTCAGTCAGCAGAATCCGGCCGTCTCGAGAAGCAATGTCGATGACTGCCGTATCGTCTATACTGGGAGAGACTTCGGCAATGGCGGTAACATCATGCCCCGATGCACGAAGGGCGCGGACTACTGAAAAGTCTCAGCTCTCATCCGCGAGGAAACGCAGGGCTATGCTCCTGAAGGGTAGTGTTTCTGGCTCGCCACTACATGTGCTTCGTGTGCCAGAGTGTCCGCTGCATAGCTGAGCGCTGCCTGGATGTCCTGCCGTGTCAGACGGGGGTATGCGTCGAGCAGATCGGCAACGCTCGCGCCTTCACCGAGTTTTCGTAATACCAGCTCTACCGTGATTCGAGTGCCTTTGATAACGGGTTTTCCGAGCATGACTTTTGGATTTACATCGATCCTGTCGGCGACCGTCACTCCTATCCCTCCATTCCTCAAGGTCACTACTGATTGTACCACCGCTCTCGCGTGGCCCCCTACTCCCCTTCCAGCGTCACCCGCTCCGGCACATTGTCCAGCCCGTAGTACTCGTGCTCGATGCGGTTGCGGTACACCTTCACTATCCGCAGCCCCGTCGGGTCCGTGTACTTCGAGAGCCCCACCGGTCCGGACGCCACCATATCCATCCCACGGTAGTGCGTGTACAGGTTCCGGTGGAAGTGCCCCGCCATGACAAGCTCCACGCCGCTGTCCACGTACAGGTCCAAATACATCAGCCGCTGCTGGAGGGGGAAGTTGTTCGTAGAGTCCGGCTCCATCGCCTCGTAGCGGTACCATGGGTGGTGCTGGAACACTATCGTGTGGTATGGGCGGTCCCGCCGCGCGGCGGCCATCTCCTCACGCAGCCACTCGTCTTGCCGCGCCACCTCAAGCGCCACGTTGTGCGGCGCGTAGATCGTCGCCGTATTCAGCACTATCAGCCGGCACCCCCGGTCCTGCACCGCGTACATGTCCGTGCCGAACCCCTCGCGGTACCAGGAGAGAGTCTCCATGTTCGGGATATCGTTGATATCGTGGTTGCCGCACACCAGGTGGAGGGGGATGCTCTTGTCCAGGAGCGCCGCCGTCTTGAACAGCGCCATCGTCTGCGCCTCGTCGCATGGGCGGTCTATCAGGTCGCCGCATACGGCCACGAACGCTGGCTTCAGGCGGTTGCAGTGCTCCATCGCCTTGCCGAACCACGCCACCTCCTGGCGGAAGCCGTGCGGCCTGTTCGCCATCCCGAACTGGCAGTCCGCCATCTGGATGAAGAAGAACGGCCCCTGCCAGTCCGATGTGGCAGACTGCAGCCGCGCCCCCAGGTCCATCAGCCGGTTACGGTGGTTGTAGCGTATTTCGCCTGTCATTGGATTCTCCGTGGTGACTGCTGTGGGCCAGAATCGTGGGAAGACCACTATACCACCTCGGCGAAGTGTTAACCCGGCAGGGGCCTTGTTCCGAGAAAGCGCTTCGAGAGAATCTCCTGGCAATGGACCGTTCGGCCGGGTTGATTAGAACGTGGTTCTCAGCAGCACCCGATGTGCATGAGGGTGCGTTGAAGATCACAGCGGATGGCTTCCCGTCTGAACCCGCTTCGGCACACACACAATGAAACGAAAGTGCGCTGAATCCACGCTTGAACTAACCCTTCCGCCAATCCCGTTGTCACGCTTCTCGTTGCATCTGTATGTGCACGTGCAGTGTGTGCCTCCTCCCATTCCACGTTCCTGCGGATTTCGTCACCCCATGACTGGATGGCTGCGTACAGCTCCATTCATGCTTCGAGGTTGTCCCTTGAAGAAACCCAAATCCGCAGCCCCTGTTGTCAGCGAACTTCTTCAAGATTGAACGGTTTTGACACTCAGTTCTGTAACACGTTCTTTTTTTCACCTAGGGTCGGTTCCGATTTTCCCGCATAGCACTTTATTACGTCATCAGATACCCATAAAGGACTAGTCCAACAGGCTATAAGTTCTGGGAGGGCACATGAACCGCTCTACGAGATTCGACGCGCTTTTACTCGCTGGAACGATAGCCGTGTTCTTTCTGGTTACGTTCTCTGGTGGATTCACGCGAGTCTTCGCCGGCAGTAGCCAGGCGCTGCTGTCCCTGGACGCCCTGGAAACGTCCACCACCACTTCAACTCGAGCCTCCGATTTGGTCCAATCGCCGACGCCGACATCGGAGTCGTGGCGATCCGGCCCCCCGGAACCCACGATGCCCCCGGCGGTCTTTCATGACGACGCCTCAGCTATTCGGCACTCGCGAGACGATATCTCAAGAAGGGAGATCATCAACAAGCGGACTGCCAGGACCAAGACTCTCACGAACCGCGACGGCTCGTACACTCAACTGGTATATTCGAACGATGTCCATGTTGAAGAATCCCCTGGCGTTTGGAAGGAGGTCGTAAACGATCTTAGGCCATCGGCTCGCCAGGGCTTCGCATACGAAAACGGCGCGAACAAATTCTCTGTACGCTTTGCGGCTTTATCGTCGGAAGAGACTGCCGAACTGTCTCACGGCCAGACTTCCGTGGTTTTCGGATTAGCTGAAGCCGCGACCGTCCCAGCCCAAGTCGCTGAGAATACAATCACCTACGCTGGTGTCAGAGACGGGATTGACCTACGGCTAACGGTAGAGACGGATAGGGTTAAGGAGGAGATAATCATCCATTCACTTGGCTCTCCGCCAAACCCATCAGAATCCCGATTCTCGCCGTTTGTCTTTCATCTTAAGACGTCCGGCCTTGGTGCCAGGCCACTACAGGACGGAGCGGTCGGGCTATACGCCGGAGATGATCTAACCATGGTCATACCGGCTGCTTTCATGTACGACGTGACCGCCGCGCGCGGCAATCCCTCTGGAATCTCCTACGATGTCACGACGAGCATCCAATCGGAACGCGACGGAATCAGGCTCACCTTGTATCCAAGTCTTGAATGGCTGACAAGCCCTCAGCGTGTGTTTCCGATTGTCATAGACCCAACTATTGTGATCCAGCCTGATGAGGGCACAGGCAAAGACCTCTACATTTCGAGTGGCGCTCCCAACACGAGGAAGACGTGCTGCTCTCTTTTGACAGGCGTAGCTACTACGACGTCCGCCGCGACCACCACTTTTAGAAGCCTCCTCCAGTTCGATCTTTCGCACATACCTGCCAGTTCGACTGTGACCGATGCGAAGCTTTACTTGAACGCGAAGGAAGTGAACGGCTCCGGATACCGAATGCCAATCGACATCCATAGAGTCACCCAGGTGTGGTCGGCATCTACTTCTACTGGGGCCACATGGTCGGCAAGACAAGGTACTACGACCTGGTCCACCCCAGGGGGCTCCTTCCAGGCGACTTCAACCGGCTCCTTTATGGTCGATACCACGGCTACGACCAGCAAATGGTATTCATCTGATGTGACCAGAACGGTCCAGGAATGGGTGAATGGGAAGTATGACAACAACGGCTTTCTACTTAAGCTGGCCTCGGAAGCCCTTACCGCGCCTCAAATAGTATCGATCGACACAGCGCGCGACCTCACAGTCAATGGAATCGCCCAAGGCGACAAGGCTGGTGCGGCCGTTTCCGTTGGGGATATAAACGACGATGGTGTTGATGATCTGGTAATTGGTGCCATTGAGGCGGACCCATCTGGGGCATCGAATGCCGGCAAGACCTTTGTAATCTTTGGCACATCTACCGCAGGGACATATCAACTATCTTCGGCCACGACCAGCGACATCACACTTAACGGCATCACCGCAGGCGACAAGCCTGGATTTGCCCTGGCCGTTGGAGACCTAAACGGGGACGGCAACGCGGACCTTGCGATAGGCGCCCCATACGGCGACCCAAACGGCACGGACTCGGGCGAAGTCTACGTAGTGTTTGGTCCTCTTACGGCCGGCACTTACAACCTGTCATCCGCAACCACATCGGATGTGCTCATAAACGGTGCCGACGCGGGTGACCTGGCGGGCTCGTCCATCGCGATAGGTGACGTTAACAACGACGGCTACGACGATATTATTATTGGAGCCATGCAGGCGGAGAGCGCCGGTGCCGGCAACTCCGGTGAGACCTATGTCATTTTTGGACCTCTGTCCGCCGGTACCTTGGAACTGTCGACGGATGCCGACCTGACGTTCCGTGGAATAGACAGTGATGACCTCTCCGGCAGTGGTGCGGGCTCAGGTGATATCAACGGAGGCGGCATTGATGACATCATCATCGGAGCGCAGCAAGGCGATCCGGAGTCTCGCTCGAACGCCGGCGAAATATACGTGGTCTACGGACCCGTTACCCAGGTTGGAGCGTACTGGCTATCATCAGCAACGACCACCGACCTGACGATAAAGGGCGCGACCGCAGGCGACCTATCCGGATCGGCTCTCGGGTCGGGCGACGTGAATGCAGATGGAATCCAGGACCTGCTGATCGGCGCGCCAGGGGCGGGTTCAAACTCAGGCAAAGCATACGTCGTCTTCGGCCCTGTAGGTTTCGGATCATAGGACTTGGGCGTAGATGCAGATGTAACATATACCGGATATTCAGGTAGTGCCGAGAGACGGGTAAAGGAATCGCTGCGGGAGACGTGAACGACGATGGAGTGGCTGATCTCGTACTTGGGGCACCCATGCGTGACGTCAGCGGGTCTTCCGACAAAGGCCAAGTCTACGTGGTGTTCGGTGAGCTACCTACTTCGACCTTCGACATTGATGCTGCTCGAGACATCACGTTCAACGGCATCGACGGTTCGGACTTCTCCGGACGGAGCATAGCGGTCGGCGATTTGAACGCAGATGGTATCAATGACCTCGTGATAGGCGCTGATGGCGCTCGAGTGGGTAGCAACTTTAATGCGGGCGAAGTGTACGTTCTCTTCGGGCAACACGTAAACGGGACTTATCAATTATCGTCATCCACGACGACCAACGTTACCTTCACCGGCACGGACGCTAACGACCTACTAGGTATTTCGGTCGCGATCGGTGACATCAACGGCGACGGTTTCCGAGACCTAGCGATTGGTGCCTCTCTAGCCGAACCTGCGGGGCTTGGTGCCAGCACTAACTATGGGGACGCCTATGTTGTATTCGGTCCCCTTACGCCGGGCACTTACGCCATAGCTTCAGCCTACGACATCGTTGTCTCGGGCACCACGCTTGGCGACCATGTGGGCTACGATCTCGACTTCGGGGACATAGATAATGACGGCAATATCGATTTCGTCATAGGAGCTCCGGGGGAAGAGCCTGGAGCCACGGTCACGAACCAAGGGGCCACCGCCGTCATTTTTGGGCCAATGGATGCCGGGACGTTCACATTCACTGCCGCGAAGGACTTGGTGTTCTACGGAATCGATTCGGCTGACCAATCTGGCGGAGCTGTCGCAGTTGGTGACTTGAACGGCGACGGAATCGACGACCTCGCCATCGGCGCCTGGACCGGGGATCCGGGAGGACGCAGAAATGCAGGCGAAACGTATGTCGTCTACGGGCCTTGGACTCAACCAGGCAGCTACTACTTGTCTTCCTCCACGACAACGTCTGTCACGATCAACGGAGTTAACGCCAACGACTTTTCCGGTCAAGGAGTTGCCGTTGGCGACGTAAACAATGACGGTATCGATGACCTTGTAATCGGAGCGCCCCAAGCCAGCAGCTACGCGGGCAAAGCTTACGTATATTTCGGCCCGTTCGGCATAGGCACCGTCGAATTGTCTTCCGGCACCGATGTTAGGTATGACGGATATTCAGGAACTAATGCCCTATTTGGGCGTGGCGTGAGGGTAGGCGATGTCGATGGCGACCGCTTGTCCGACCTCTTAATTGGTGCTCCTCAACGCTATATAGGCGGAGTGGCTTTAAAGGACAGACCTTCGTGATTCTTGGCTCAGTGACAGGGGCATCTCGATGGGCGTCATTCGCCGACAGCCAAGACCCTGCGGGCGCGTATCCGAAGCTGGAAATCACATACATTCCTGCGCCAGGCACGAACGGCAATGGCCTCGAAGACTATTACGAGACCCTTACATGGGGTATCGGTGGAGGGACCAATCTCCACGTCACTCTAACAAATACACGCAACATCGTTATCACCAAGGGGCTTGTTTCAATCCCCGGGCGAGGTATCGGCATCAATCTCGGCTTGGCTTACAACAGGCGCGCCGACTGGACACGTAACGACACGAACCTAGGGTCTAACTGGCAGCTGTCTATTCCGAAGCTGAGAGTGGATGGCTCGGATGTCATAGTTTATGACTCTGACGGTAGCGAGCACGTCTTTGTGAACAGAACGGAGGACGAAGACGGTCGATTCACATATCAGCCGTCGGCGCCCGGCATTCGGTATACCTTGATCGAAGTCTCGAACACCGAGACCTACAGGTTCCAGCACGACAGCGGGCTCGTCCACGAGTTCAGCAGCACGTTGAATATCGGCGACGGGAGTCCCGCCTTCAAGCGCCTGCTCAAGACCTACGACACGTATCACAGGGTTGGCGGTGACCCGGTGAATCACCTGACCTACACGTACACGGACGGTTATATCACGTCCATTACCGACTCAAGCGATTTGCCGCGCTCGGTGACATTGGCCTGGGCTGCCGGGCATTGCTCGGGTAGTAAGGTCCTGACTTCCATCACGGAGCCGTCAGGGATTCAAAGTGCCTTTGCTTATTCCACATCAACTGGATACGCCTACCTGGCTAGCGTCGTGGAAGCTAGTGGGACCGCCGACGCGAGGACCTCTCACTTCGGATACGAGACATATAGCACGAGCACTCCTTACGCTGTCATAACGTCTGTCACGGACCCCATGAACAACACCACGACAGTCGCCTACCACTCGACTGGTGACAAACCGTAAAGAGCGTCACGGACAGTCTCGGCAGGACTACGCGGTTCGACTACGACTTTGATTTCTACAATGCGTCGAACGATGAGTATGTCAACCGCTTCTTCGTCGAGAATGCTGAAGGAGGCACGACTGTCTATGAGCTCGGAGGTCCGCTAAACGCCAATGTCAGGAAAATTGCCCGAGGCAACCTGTATAACGGCGATTTCGAGATTCTGGACATCCAGGGACGGCCCCACGAGTGGTTGAGCGCAACGTCGACCTCCATAGATTCTCAGGTCTTCTACACGGGAGACAGGTCGTACAAGCTGTCCAGCTTGACCGGGGACGGCGAAGTCAATCGTTGCATGTATCCATCCCATGGGCAATCGCTGTATCGCGGGAGCATAGGTACCTTCGAAGCCTTTACCGTCAAGGCAATGGTGAAATTCGAAGATGTAGTAGGGTCGGAATCGTTCCCGGCCGGATTCAGCACCGGTGTGTCCATCACGGTCTCGGCCTATGACGAGACCATTCAGAATTGGATCGACATCAGCTCTCCTGGTCACGTAGGCGATTCCGATGACTGGATTGAAATAACCACCCCACCAATAAAGACTCATTCTCAATTCGATCATGGGTTCTTCATCGTTGGCCTTTATCTCTATGGAACAGGGACGGCCTGGTTCGACCAAGTTAGGTTTGAAACCACGGTGATGGAGGCGAAATGGGAAGGCAGCTTGATGACGCAGCACGTCGATGGACACAACGTCACAACGACGTACAGATATGGTAGCCCCGCCGACACCTTCGATCCGGACAACCCGAGCGGCAATCCGAACAACCTGATGTCAGTTACGGACCATACCGGCGGAACGGTCACATTCAAATACGATAATCAAAATCGGCTAATTGAGCGTCAGTCCGCCGGCCACCAGGGCACTTCCAAGAAAATGTCGTTCGCGTACGACGCGATCCAGAAGGACCTGATGGAGACGGTGGATGAACTTAACAACACCGCAACCTACACCTACGACTCCTATGGCCAGGCGTTGACCTTCAAAGACCCAAATGCGAACGCAGCTGACGGCTCCAACCCCACAGGAATGACCTACGAATACGTGTATAACGGGTACGGCTTGGTCACAGATGCCTATAGCCCGGTAAATGCCAGTAGCTCGGAACTGCTTATGCAGAAGTTCTATGACGACAATCGCGGTCTGGTGACGTCCACCATTGATGCTTTGGGCCAAAAAACATGCTTTGACTATGATTATCTGGGTCGCCTCAAGAGGACAACCTATCTGTGCGCGACGGCCAGTGCTTATAAGGTGACAAATACATACGACGAGAACGGCAACCTTACACACATGGCCGACTTCCGCAACGGCCAAGTTGCGACCACTACGTATGAATACGACGCTGGCGGCCAAGTGACCAAGGTGACAGAGCCCTATGGTCTGTACACCCAATACACGTATGATGCTTTGGGCAACGTGGTAACACTTCGCAACCCGGATGGCCAGACGATACGCTATTACAACTCTCCGCACGGCGTTACATTCTATATATACGACCCGTACGCGAATGGCATCACCACGCAGCTTTACGACAGCGGAGGCAGGCTCCGCCAGGTCGAGTATCCAGGTTGCGGTTACTACACCTGCCAGGACGCCAATGAGGTTGTATATGCATTCACTGATGCCTCCGGCGTGGAACAAGGCGTCATGACGAAGGTTGAGAATCGGCGGAGCGGCTCGGTCCTCAAGGGGTACGCTTACTCTTGGGACGACAATTGGAACGTTTCGCAGATCGTTGAGACCCCAACGGTTGCCACCACGACATTCTCGTACTCGGATATCGGTGCCTTGATTGGTGCCACGCGCACTGGCAGCAGTCCGTACTCGCAGACTTTCACCTACGACCCGAACGGCAACCGGAAGACGATGGTCAAAGGCGGCGTGACCTACACGTACACATACAACGCCGCCAACCAGATGCTTTCCGAGGTGGGGACAACTACAAAGACGTTCCTCTACGACAACAACGGCAATATGAGGAAGGAGGGGACCAACAACTACTTCAGCTACAATGGCGCGAGCAGGATGGTGACGTCTACCATAGCGGGGTCAACGTGGGACCATGCTTACGACGGATTCAATCAGAGGATCACCATCTCCGACACTACGACCACCAGCCAGTACTTCTCGCTATTCGGATTGGCGCTAGAGCGGCGAGCCGGTGCTAATTATGCCAAGTACGTCTTCGCCCCTGACGGCCGCCCCGTATCAATAACTGGGCCGGATGGGACATTCAACTACTTCTTCGATGGCTCCGGCAACGTTATCGGCATGATAAAGAACGACGGCACGGCGGACTACTACGCTTACCAGCCTTTCGGAGAAGAGTTGGGAACTCAGGGCACTCGGTACAACCCACTGAGGTATTCAGCAGCGTACCAGGAGAAGGTGAACGGCAAAACACTCTACAACATGGGAATGCGGTGGTACAGCCCAGACTACGGTCGATTCTCGCAGCCAGACCCTATCTCCCATGTGAATAGCTACGGGTACGCGGGGAACAATCCAATATTGTTCAATGACCCGGACGGGCAGGTGTTTGTAATCGCGATCCCAGCAGCCTATGGCGTCATACTTGTTGGCACTGTGGCCTTAGCTACCCTCAATGAATATAATCGTGTAGGATGCTTTGACGGCGCCATAGAAGCGCTTGGAAACATCTCATTCGCCAAAGCAAACAAAGCCGTCAACGAAGTGCCAGTGTTACCAGCGGGTCAAAAATGGGACTCTGGCTGGGTCTACAGCAACATGTTTAAGGAGTTCAATAAGAAATGTAGGCAGAACGACAAGAAGGGTAAAGAGAAGCGGTATTACGCGCTTGATAAGTCTCATTCCGGAGAATGGCAAATCGAGGTCTATGACAAGAATTTCAAGGCCATTGGGTCAATCAGTGCCCTTGGTAAGTTTTTTGCGGATGGCGCCTGGGATGACAGATGCAAGCAGAAAGGCTTTGGGTAGCTTTGCGCCTGGGAGGATTAGTGCCTCGACTTGTCTCAAGGTCGAAATGGCCAACCGTGTTCGTCTTGAATTGTGCCTCACGAATTGCAAAACAGCCAGAATTCGCTTGAAAGCCAATTTGTTGTTGATTGGAGGACTCCTTGGAAAATGACTTCCAGTTAACATTACTGCCTTCAGCTGAACCAGTAATGAGGTCGAGGACGTTTCTTTTGACTGGTCCTTTCATTTTCGGGGAATACGTTCAGCCAGTCGTAAAAGATGTGCTCTGGGCCATACTCGAACATAATGTCGAAAAGTGGGTGTTTATTACATCCGACGCAAGTGATGAAACTGACTTCTCCATTGCGGAAGGCCTTCTGGAGGAGTCTGCTATTGAGTTTTATAGGTTTTTTAGACGACGTGGCATTGGCTACAGAAAGGCGTTTTGGCCTCAGAGGGTTGAGTTTTTTGCGAGAATCAAAAGCGTGGCCGATTTCGAGCCAATATTAACAATTTGGGGAGGAAGAACGGCCCTTCCTGAGCCTACCATCATTTATTACGGGTTGCACCATCCGGTAAAGCGCAGATGGTTCGGTAAGCCAGATAGAATTCGTGAGCACCTTGATGATGAACATATTGTACTCATTGAGGATCAGCCAGAAGCGAATAGGAATAAATACTTGATCCATGTTGATAAGACGGTAGACCTGGAAGGGCTTTCGGCAACAATAAGGTCTGTTTGCGCACGACGCGGGGTCAATGTGGTTATTGCCCAGGGGGATGGCATCATCAAGTAGGATTCACGATCGATCGAGTTCATCTTGCGAATGCGAGTCGTATTGGTCGACCTATATCCTCTAATCGCTAGAGGCCGCACTCTCAAGGAGGGTTACAGCTGCTTTGCAATCCCGGAATGTCTCAAACGCCTCCAGCTTGGCGGCGTCTACAAGCGCGCAAACGCCGCGTACGACGTCCCTTCCCTACCCGAACAGCTCCAGGTACGGCTCCGCCCACTCGAACGCCTTCGCGGCGAGGTAGAGCACCGCGGTCGTCTTGATTACCTTGCCCACGCCCAGGGACACGAGGAACCGCCACACCGGGTAACGCGTTGCGCCGGCTATGATGCCGGCAACGTCGATGGGGATGATCGGGATTACCCCGGCGCTGAAGAGGAAGCCGCCGCCGAACCGCTCCATCCAGATCTCCATCACGCGGTACACGCGGCTCTTCTCCAAAGAATCGTGCCCCTGCATCCCCAGCCAGTAGCCCGTCAGCTCCCCGAAGGTGCCGCCGATGCCCGCCGCAAGCCCCAGGTAGAACCAGTTCAGGTCCCGCGCCATGACGATGATCGCGCCGAAGCCCGGGCCGGGCAGGATCACGGATGCCGAGCTGAACGCGTTCACAAAGAACGCGGCTGCGTAACCCAGAGGCCCAATATCGTTCAGCAAAGGCAAGAGGAAGAATGTAACGAGCACCAGCGCCGTCGTCGCAATCAGAAAAAGGAAGATCTTTACCCACGGGTTGATGTTTGAACCGTACGTGACGAGGCGGAAGAGAGGCCTGGCCTGGTACTTCAAATCAGCCATTGCCTCCGCCGCCGTGAAGTCCCTTCGCCCTCGTTATCATCAGCCAGGCAGGGAACGCGCACACAGCGCCGACTATGATCAGGCCCGCGGAATAGTTGATCACCACGTCCGCCGCCTCCGCCGCTACCGTCGATATCACGTCCATCACCAGGCTGCAGCCAGAGCCGCCGCACCAGATTGCGTCCCAGAAGCCCAGGTCCATTGCCTGGACAATGCCCCCAACAAGGTAGACCGCCCCCACCGCGATCAGCGCCACCCCCGCCCACAAGAGCCCGTGCCAGAGGTAAGGCCTGAACAGCGCCAGGATCCCCACCGCCGCGGCCAGGCAAAGCACCAGCGCCAGCGCACTCCCATAGTCCACCAGCAGCTTTACCCACAACCTGGCGGACCGCGCGTCCCGCTTCGCCTTGTTCGGCGCGCCGATCTGCTCCGCCACCCACCCCAGCAGGTCCAGCCGCTCCTCACCGTCCAGCACGTTCCGCAGCTCGCTCACCACACCGTCGATGCGAGGGTCCGCCACCGCCTTCGCCGCCGCCTTCACCCCGCCTCTCACGTCCCCTGACCTTATCGCCGCCGCCGCCTGGTCCCTGCTGGCCTGCAGCGCCTCCAGCGTCTTCGTAGACGCCCCTCCATATGAGGCAAAGTCATCTATCCTCTGGTGGTAAATTTGCGCAGCCTCTTCGGGCGAGAGGCCTTCGAGCGAGGGTATGCGGTCGGGAATGATGCCGGATGCAGTGGATGTCAGGAACGTGCCGATTTCGGCGGCGAACTCGGCCTGGGAGTCGACTCTCACAAGCTCGGCGGCATCGATGCGGCGGTCAATGAGGGCGAATACTGCAGGTTTGATGAGGGACATCGGCGTCTTCAGGTCCAGCGATACTTCCGGCGTCCCCTGGCCGTCCTTCAGGTACACCAGGACCGCGTTGATAACGCTCTCCGTCTCCTGCCGAACGTAGTCCGGGGGCATGATCTGCCGGAGCATCTGCCGCTTCTCTTCGTCGGACATCTGGTACGCAACGTCTATGCTTCGCGCCAGCGCAAAGTCGTCGCTTATCAGCACCTGCTCATACATCCGGTTGTACGCGTCGTGCCGGTCCAGAGCCGCGTATATTGTCTGCGGCGACTCCATGGTCTCGTTAAAGACCGCCGCCCACAGGCAGTACCCGTACCCGGCCAGCACGACGACCCCGAGGAAGAAGGCGCCGAGGGCCTTGAAGAATGTAAGTCCTGAGTTCATCGCGGTAGTGCCCCTGGGGTGGATGGCGGCCTCCTAAAGTCTATCCGCAGCGCGCGCGGCCTGCAAGAACGCCACGCTCGGTATGATATCGTATGCTGTCGCGAGTCCCACTTCCGCGGAGGCAGGTCAAATGCAGGTCAGGATACTTGGGTCACACAACGGCCAGACAAGGGATACCCGGTTCGCGGGCTACCTGGTGGACGGAGTTCTGGCGCTGGACGCCGGCACCCTGACCCGCGCCCTCACCGCGGACGAGCTTCGCAGGATCAAGGCGGTCCTGCTTTCCCATCGCCATTACGACCACTGCATAGACCTCTGGCCCCTGGCGGTCAACGCGCGCAGGAGCGGCACGACCATCGACGTGTTCGGCATCCCGGATACTATGGAGTTCGTGGCCTGGAGCCTGATAGACTCACGCAACACAGGGGACTTCACAAAGACCCCATCGCCTCAGAACCCGGTCCTGCGCCACCACCGCATCGAGACGATGAAGCAGTTCCCCGTGCTTGACTACAAGGTCACCGCCATGACAGTCCCGCATGGCGTCCCCGGCGTGGGGTACTCCATATCCGACGGAAAGACCGAGCTCTTCTATACCGGAGACACTGGGGAAGGCATGGGCGCATTCTGGAAGTACGCCGCCCCCCAGGCGCTGCTGACGGAAGTGACATACGACGATGCGAATGCGGATAAGGCCGCCGCCTCCGGCCACATCACCCCCCGGATGCTCGGCGAGTCCATGGCGCAATTCAAGGAGTTGAGGGGGTTCTACCCCCCGCATCTTCGTCACGCACATCTACCCTGAATGCGAAGGAGATGTCCGGAGGGACCTCAAGGCCCTCGCGGGCCGGATGGGGCTGGACATCTCCGTGCCGGGCCACGACTCGGCGGTTGAGATCTAGGCACGTTCCCACTCGGTCGAAAGGACACCAATGGCGAGAAGAACCGCGTTTATCTACGACGACTCAATGGCGGACCACGTCCTCAGCGAAGACCATCCCATGAAGCCGGTCCGCCTCCGCTATACCTTCGACCTCGCAGGCCAGTATGGCCTGCTGGAGACGCCCCGCTCGACTCTTGTGGCGTCCCGCATGGCCACAGTCGATGAGATCACGCGATTCCACACGCCGGACTACGTCGCCGCCGTCCGCGCCATCAGCAACGGCGACTCCTCCGTCAACCAGCGCCGCTACAACTTCGCGCCCGGCGACAACCCGCCTTTTCGAGGAATGTACGAGGCATCGCTCCTCTCCACCGGCGGCTCCGTCCGGGGCGTGGATCTGCTGCTGGATGAGGGGCACGATGCGGTACTTAACATCTCCGGCGGCCTTCACCACGCAATGCCGTCCTACGTGTACGGGTTCTGCGTGTTCAACGACCCCGTAATCGCCATCAAAGAGCTCGTACGCCGGGGTCTAAAAGTTGCGTACGTAGACATTGACTGCCACCACGGTGACGGAGTGCAGCACGCCTTCTACGACACCGACCGGGTACTTACGATCTCGCTCCACGAGTCCGGCCAGTACATATTCCCCGGCACCGGCTACCCGCAGGAGCTCGGCGCCGGCAAGGGCCGCGGCTACTCGGTCAACCTGCCCCTCTACCCCTACACCAGCGACGAAGTGTACTACTGGGCCTTCATGGAGACAGTCCCCCCCTTGTTACAGGCGTTCCGGCCGGACGTGCTCGTGAGCCAGCTCGGCATCGACTCGCACTACAACGACCCCATAACGCACCTTTCGCTCACAGTCCAGGGCTTCGGGCGGGTGGTTTCGGAGATGGGATCGTTCGCGCCGAAGTGGCTCGCGCTAGGTGGGGGCGGGTACGATCTGCAGGCGGTGGCCCGCGCGTGGACGCTGGCCTACGCGATCATGGCTGAGGAAGAGGTGTCTGACGAGCTGCCCATGCCCTACCGCCACGCACACGGCGTGCAGACCCTCACGGACCACGAGGACATCTCCCACCTGGAAAAGGTCCAGCCGGACGCCCGCACCTTCGCCCAGAGCAGCGTCCAGGCCGTCCAGCGCCTGATATTCCCGTTGCACGGGATAAGGTCTTAGTAGAGGGCCACGGAGACGGCGATTGCCATGAACGCAACAGGGGACCCGGTCACTCGGGTCCCCTGGTATTATCCTGTGGTTACGTGGCCGCCCGCTCCCCTACACCTCGCGGAACTCGCCTTCTACGGTGTTGTCGCCGTCCTTCTTTCCGGCGTCGCTGGGGCCGCCCTGCTGGCCGCCTGTGGGGTCCGCGCCGGGCTGGCTATAGACGGCCTGGCCCACCTTCTGCATAGCGGCCGATAGCTCGGTCATCGTCGAGCGTATCTTCGAAGCGTCGTTCGCCTTGATGGCGTCGCGCACTTCGGTGACCTTCTTCTCGATCTCGGACTTCAGGTCCGCCGGCACCTTGTCGCCGTTATCGCGGAGGAGCTTCTCGGCCGAGTAGGCCGCGTTCTCCGCCTGGTTGCGGATCTCGATCTCCTCCTTCGTCTTCCGGTCCTCGTCCGCGTGGGACTGCGCGTCGCGAACCAGCTTGTCGATCTCGTCCTTGCTCAGGCCGGAGCTGGCCGTGATGGTGATCTTCTGCTCGCGGCCGGTGCCCTTGTCCTTCGCGGACACCTTCAGGATGCCATTCGCATCGATGTCGAACGTGACCTCGATCTGCGGCACGCCGCGTGGCGCAGGCAGGATGCCGTCAAGCGTGAAGCGGCCGATCGTCTTGTTCTCCCCCGCCATCGTGCGCTCGCCCTGCACGACATGGACCCCCACGCTCGGCTGGCCGTCGGAGGCCGTCGTAAACGTCTCGGTCTTGGCCGTGGGGATAGTTGTGTTCCTGGGGATCAGCGCCGTGCTGATGCCGCCCAGAGTCTCAAGGCCCAGAGTCAGCGGAGTCACGTCCAGCAGCAGCAGGTCCTGCACCTCGCCCTTCAGGACGCCCGCCTGAATGGCCGCGCCGACCGCCACCACCTCATCCGGGTTCACACCCTTGTGGGGCTCCTTCCCGAACAGGTCCACGACGGCCTTCTGCACGGCAGGCATGCGCGTCATGCCGCCGACGAGGATGACCTCGTTGATGTCCTTGGCCGTCACGCCGGCGTCCTTGAGCGCCTGCTGGGAGGGGCCGACGGACTTCTGGATAAGGTCGCCCACGAGCTGCTCCAGCTTGGCCCTGGTGAGCGCCATAACCAAGTGCTTGGGGCCTGAGGCGTCCGCGGTGATGAACGGCAGGTTGATCTCGGTCTGCATCGTCGTCGAAAGCTCGATCTTGGCCTTCTCCGCAGACTCGCGCAGGCGCTGGAGGGCCATGCGGTCCTTTTTCAGGTCTATGCCCTGGTCCTTCCTGAACTCATCGGTGATCCAGTCCATGATCCGCTGGTCGAAGTCGTCGCCGCCCAGGTGCGTGTCGCCGTTGGTGGCCAGCACCTCGAACACGCCTTCGCCGATGCGGAGGACCGTGATGTCGAACGTGCCGCCGCCCAGGTCGTAGACCGCGATCGTCTCTTCCTTTTTCTTGTCCAGGCCGTAGGCCAGCGCAGCGGCCGTGGGCTCGTTGATGATGCGGAGCACCTCGAGGCCCGCGATTCGGCCGGCGTCCTTGGTGGCGTTGCGCTGGCTGTCATTGAAGTACGCGGGCACGGTGATTACGGCCTGCGTTATCTTCTCCCCCAGCTTTGCCTCCGCGTCCTGCTTCAGCTTCTGAAGGATCATCGCGGAGACCTCGGGCGGGGCGTAAGTCTTGTCGCCCATGCGGACGTAGGCGTCGCCGTTGGAGTGGCGCTCCACCTTGAACGGCACAAGCTTCATATCCCGCTGGACGCTGTCGTCCTCGTGCTTGCGGCCCATAAAGCGCTTGATCGAGAAGATCGTGTTCTCCGGGTTCGTGATCGCCTGGCGTTTGGCGGCCTGGCCGACGTATCGCTCTCCGGTCTTGGGGTTGATGGCGACTACCGACGGGGTGGTGCGCGCGCCCTCCGCGTTCTCGATCACGCGCGGCTCGCCGGCTTCGATTATGGCCATGCACGAGTTTGTCGTGCCTAGATCTATGCCCAGTACTTTAGCCATTTAACTTCTCTCCTCCTGATTCGTTGCGGGCTTCGACTGTTGCTCGGGCTTTTTGGCGACGATTACCTGGGCCGCCCGCAGGACCTGGTTATTGTACTTGTATCCGGGCCGGACCACCTCAAGGACTGTGTCCTCCTGGGCGTCCGGCGACTCCATGTAGTGCACCGCCTCGGACTCCCAGGGGTCGAACTTCTTTCCTTTTGCATCTATGCGCTTGACGCCCTCCGAATCCAGGAGGTTCATCAAGTTGCGATGGACGAGCTGGAGCCCTTCGACCCAGCCCGGCGCAGAGGCGCCGGAAGGGACCATGGAGATTGCGCGCTCCAGGTCGTCCGCTACGGGGAGCACCTTGAGGAGAAGGCGCTTGTTGCCCGCCTTCATGACCTCGGACTTCTCCTCCTCGGCGCGCTTTCGGTAGTTGATCAGGTCGGCCTGCGCGCGCTGGGCGATGGACCTGAACTGGTCCTTCTCCCGCAGCGCCTCTTCCATCTGCGCCTTCAATTGAGTATCTTGCTCACCCTGGGCGGCCTGGCCCTCCATCTCGTCGGGCCTGGGCTCTCCGGGCGACTGGCCCTCGCCACTATACACTTCGTAACCTCCGGCAGAGTTCTCTGTATCTATGTTAAGTCCGGCGCGGCCCGAAAGGGCGGCCGGATCTGCTATTCGCGCTCCGGTCGGCCCACGCGGTGGGCATGCAGGAGCTCAAATAGCTCCGCGAGCCCCTGGCTGATGAACGGCCGCAGGCGCTTGTCGTCCACGCTGGGGACTACCTCCTGCAGGCGGACCAGGTGGTTGAACACGTCCAGCACCATTTGCACCCCGGCCAGGTTCAGCCCCAGCTCGTTCACAAGGTGCTTTATCAGCCGTAGCCGCGCGATGTCCACATCCGAGTAGAGGCGGAGCATCCCGACTGTCCTGGACGGCGACACGAGCCCCGCACGCTCGTACTTCCGCAGCGTTTGGGGGTGCATCTCCAGGATGCGCGCCGCCACGCTGATGATGTAAACCCCCTCCATCTCTTCGGGACTCATCTGCTCCCCGGACGGAGTGGCCTCTCCCCTGTCCTTATCGTCGCGTCCGAATCTCGTTTCAGGCCTCTCTTGCATCTTGAAAAAATTGCCCTCCAAGCGCACTAACCCCTTGATGAGCAACACGTTTTAATTGCTATAGCCATTGCTTGAGTCCTAGAAGGACTCTCCGCAAAGTCCATGATTCCAGTGTATGACTTGATACGCGGCGTGTCAACTCACTTGTGGCGAAGTGGTTATCCTCTCTTGAGGCCAGCGCCAGGAAGCTGGAACCTTTTGAAGAGAAAAGGCGTCTAACTATTTGTAACGGGATTCACCCACTTTGAAAGGTTCAAGGCCGTAAACCAACAGCGGCGATTCAAAGGATGTGGACACCACCCCAAGGGGGACAGATTAAGGAGGTGTCTATGTTGATCTACAAGGCCTGCCCGCGGTGTAGCGGGGACATGACGACGAATGGCGATATCTACGGAGATTACAAGGAGTGCCTGCAGTGTGGGCTCATGCAGGACATCGAGAAGAAGCGCTACACCTTTTCAGCAGAGCTGGTGAGGTCGCGCCGGAAGAGGTCCGCAAGAGAAGCTAAGGTCGCCAAAGTTGCGTAAGGGGGCGCAGCTTCGGCATTGATAAAATACTCTCTCCTCCTCCCCCCTGAAGGTGCGGGTCGCCAATCGGTACTGGCGGCCCGCACTGGTTTTTCTATCCGAACCGCTCTTCGTTGATCGGGTCGCCGTTCATGTGGTAGCCGCGGACTTCCCAGAATCCCGGGCGGTCCTTCGCCATGAGCTCAATACCGTTCACCCACTTGGCGCTCTTCCAGGCGTAGCGCTTGGGCACCACCAGCCGCAAGGGGCCGCCGTGCTCTGTGGATAGCGGCTCGCCGTCGTGGTTCCACGCGAACAGTACATCGTCGTCCATCAGAACCTGGAGCGACTGGTTTGTAGTGTACCCGCCGTAGCAGTGGGCCATCACGTACTTCGCCTCGGGCTTCGGCCCGGCCAGCTTCATGAGCTCGCTGAAGGCGATTCCCTCCCAGGTATTCTCCAGCCGGCTCCACTGCGTCACGCAATGGAACTCGGAGTCGATGGTCACCTTCGGGAGGGCCGTGAACTGCTCCCAGTTAAGCTCGAACTGGTTGTCCACAAGGCCGAAGACGCGGAACTTCCACGTCTTGAGGTCGATCTTCGGGACTGAGCCGAAGGTGAGCACGGGGAACTTATCCGTGATGTACTGGCCCGGAGGGGCCACACGCCCTTCGGCGTCAGGCTTCACCTTCTTTGTGCCGGTGAGCTTCTTGAACAGCATCGTAGTCCGCTCCTTTCACAAGGCCCTCGCAGCCGCTACGCCCTATTCTACGCTACGTTAGATACGGGGTGGGCCGCCAGAGATTCTCCGGCACTCTTATTCTGCGAGCGCCTTCAGCACTTCTATTGTCATGGCGGTGGAGGAGGGCGACATCAGGTATAGCCCCGGCCAGCCGTTGGCGCGTACCCACTGTGCGTGTTCAATGGCGATATCGCGTCCCACCTTCGCCTGGTCCTCCGGCTGCTGAAACGCGGCCAGGCGGTCGTAGACGGCCTGGGGGATAACAACGCCCGGGGTCTCGCCCACCCGCCGCGCCTGCTCCAGGCTGGTCAGCACCATAACGCCGACGAGGATGGGGACCTGGCGACGGAACGGCTCCATCGCCGCCAGCGGCTCGTGGCGGAAGGCAGGCTGCGTCATGATGTAGTCCGCGCCGGCGTCGATCTTCGCCCGGAGGCGGCCCAACTCCCGCTCCCCGTCCAGCGCCTCAGGCTCGAAGCCGCTACCCACCGTGAACGCGGTGCCGTCCCTCACCTGTCCGCCGCGGCGGACATCATCTCCCGCGGGGCCGGGAGAGGTGCGGATTGGGTTGAGCGGCCTCCCGCCGAAGTCCAGGCCAGCGTTCAGGTACTGCTGCGCCAGCCTCACCATCTCCACCGAGTCCAGGTCGAAGACTGCCGTGGAGCGGGGGTAACCGGGCGACATATTGGGAGGGTCGCCGGTGACGAACAGGATATTCCGGATGCCCATATGGTGGTAGCCGACCAGGCGGCCCTGGATGCCCATGGTATTCAGGTCGCGCCCCGTGAAGTGCGCAATCATCTCGATGCCCGCCGCGGCATCGCCGAGGCCACGCCTGGCGAGCGAGATGAAGTCGCCCGGCGGCATGAGCGGTATCCCGCGCGAGCCGTCGGTTATATCCACCGCTTCCGCGAGCCCGGAGGCGGCGAGCGCGGCGATGGCGTCGATCCTGGACTTGACAACCTTCTCGCCCGTCCCGCGCGGCGGCAGCATCTCGAAGCTGACTGCAAATTTGCCCTCTTTGAGCTTGCGGGAGAAGGGGCCGTTGAGGTGTTTGGCGTGGGTGGAGGTAGCGATGGGCGGTCGATCCTGAGCAGCCAGCCCTCACCCTACGGTCAAGGCCCCGTAGGCCTCTCCCCGAGGAGACCTTTGCATAACCCGGGGTAGAGGCGATAATCATACCTGTGCGAGGAAAATATAGCAAAATGGAGTGAGCCATGCACCGCAATATGGGAAACCCGTCCATGATCGAAGCGTTCCTTCCCGAGCAGGTTGGGCGTAACGAGCGATTGGAGAGGATAGCCCAAGTTGTGGACTGGGAA
>Ga0194132_10002995_pt1 | contig 30717 bp, 25 predicted proteins | sample TA2KigOf80mmetaG_FD_148612 | JGI IMG/M metagenome (GOLD analysis project Ga0194132, IMG submission 148612) | Freshwater microbial communities from Lake Tanganyika, Tanzania - TA2015054 Kigoma Offshore 80m | ecosystem: Environmental > Aquatic > Freshwater > Lake | place: Tanzania: Lake...
GGGGGACAACATCAAGATGGTGGTGACGCTGATCACCCCGGTGGCGATGGAGCAGGGGCTGCGCTTTGCCATCCGCGAGGGCGGCAAGACCGTCGGCGCCGGCGTCGTCGCCAGAGTCATCGAGTAACTGGAGCGCGGCAACAGGGTGGAGCGCGGCAACAGGGGCATAGCTCAACTGGCAGAGCGTCGGTCTCCAAAACCGAAGGTTGGGGGTTCGAGGCCCTCTGCCCCTGCCACAGACTGAACGGGATCGAGAACTGGACCGGATGGCGGACATCATCAGGCTGGCGGTCGGCGCGGCGCTCCTGACCGGCGGCGTGGTCGCGTACTACTGGCTGGGGGAGAACGCGAACCTGCTGCTGCGGGTGTTGGCGATCATCGGCGGCATTGCGGCCGGCGCGGCGGTGGCGCTGACCAGCGGGCCGGGGCGCGAGTTTGTCGCCTTCACGCGCGAGTCGGTGGGCGAGGTGAATAAGGTGGTGTGGCCGGCGCGCAAGGAAACGATGCAGACGACGGCGGCGGTGTTCGCTTTCGTCGTGGTGATGGCGGTGTTCCTCTGGATCAGCGACAAGAGCCTCGAATGGGTGCTCTACGACCTGGTGCTGGGGTGGAAGAAGAGCTGATGAACCGCACGGGAACGGCAGACATGTCCAACATGGCCAAGCGCTGGTACGTCGTGCACGCCTACTCGGGCTTCGAGAAATCGGTGCAGCGCGCACTGGAGGACCGCATCACGCGCGCCGGCATGCAGGACAAGTTCGGCAAGATCCTGGTCCCGGTCGAGGAAGTGGTCGAGATGAAGGGCGGCCAGAAGCACATGTCCGAGCGCAAGTTCTTCCCGGGCTACGTGCTGGTCGAGATGGAAATGAACGACGACACCTGGCACCTGGTGAAGAACACCAACAAGGTCACCGGTTTCGTCGGCGGCACGGCCACCAAGCCCACGCCGATCTCCGAGAAGGAGGTCAACGCCATCATGCAGCAGATGCGCGAGGGGGTGGAGAAGCCCAAGCCGAAGGTGCTGTTCGAGAACGGCGAGATGGTGCGCGTCAAGGACGGCCCGTTCACCGATTTCCAGGGCACCGTCGAGGACGTGAACTACGAAAAGAGCCGGTTGCGCGTGGCGGTGACGATTTTCGGGCGCTCGACTCCGGTCGAGCTCGAGTTCGGCCAGGTCGAGAAGGCCTGAGCCTCGTATTGATTTTCAGCGGGGAGGGCACCGGGATGGTCCCGGGGCCCGCTTGGACCCGATAGGAGAGCAAGCATGGCGAAGAAGATCCTCGGTTTCATCAAGCTGCAGGTGCCCGCGGGCAAGGCCAATCCGGCCCCGCCCATCGGCCCGGCGCTGGGCCAGCGCGGCCTGAACATCATGGAGTTCTGCAAGGCGTTCAATGCCCAGACGCAGAAGGTCGAGCCCGGCCTGCCGCTGCCGGTCGTGATCACCGCGTTCACCGACAAGAGCTTCACCTTCATCATCAAGACGCCGCCGACCACGGTGCTGATCAAGAAGGCGGCGGGCCTGGAATCCGGCAGCCCGCGCCCGCACACCGACAAGGTGGGCAAGATCTCCCGCAAGCAGGTCGAGGAGATCGCCAAGACCAAGATGCCCGACCTGAACGCGGGCGACCTCGAGGCCGCGATGCGTACCGTCGCCGGCAGCGCGCGCTCCATGGGCGTGATCGTGGAGGGCATGTAAATGAGCGCATCCAAGCGCAGGAAGGCAATCGCCAGCAAGGTGGACCGCGACAAGGTATACGCGGCCCTGGAGGCGATGAAGCTGGTCAAGGACACGGCGACGGCGAAGTTCGACGAATCGGTCGACGTCGCGGTCAACCTCGGCATCGACGCCAAGAAGTCGGACCAGACGGTACGCGGCGCGGTGGTGCTGCCCGCGGGCACCGGCAAGAAGGTACGCGTGGCGGTGTTCGCGCAGGGCGATCGCGCCGAGGCGGCCAAGGCCGCGGGCGCGGACCTGGTCGGCATGGACGAGCTCGCCGAGCAGGTCAAGGCGGGCAAGATGGACTTCGACATCGTCATCGCCGCCCCGGAAGCGATGCGGGTGGTGGGCCAGTTGGGCCAGATCCTGGGCCCCCGCGGCCTGATGCCGAACCCGAAGGTCGGCACCGTGACCCCGGACGTCGCCGGCGCGGTGAAGAACGCCAAGGCCGGCCAGGTGCAGTTCCGCGCCGACAAGGCGGGCGTGATCCAGTGCACGATCGGCCGCGCCTCGTTCAGCCCGGAGCAGCTGCGCGACAACCTGGCCGCGCTGGTGGAGGCGCTCAACCGCGTCAAGCCCTCGAACACCAAGGGCATCTATCTGAGGAAGCTTTCGGTGTCCAGCACGATGGGCATGGGCGTGAAGGTGGACCCGTCCTCGTTCTGGACTCAGGCGCAGCAGTAGAACGAAACAGGACTTTGGGCCGTCGCCTCCGAGAGGGGGCGGCAGCTGTCAAAGACCGTAGGGGCCCGGACCATGGAAGGTTTCATGCAGGGGCTTAATCGTGCCGTTCCCTACGCAGACGGCGGTCCGGAGGAAGGAACTGGAATGAGGTTCCCGATTCAAGGTCGCCATGGCGGGAAGGTCGGGGTTCGAGGCAACACGGGCCTTTCCATTCACCAACCAAGCAAGGAGGTAGACCTTGGGTCTCAATCTTGAGCAGAAGCGGGCGGTCGTCAGCGAGGTCGCCGCACAGATCGCCAAGGCGCAGGCGGTGATCGTCGCGGAGTATCGCGGCCTCGACGTCGGGACGGTGACCAAGCTGCGCGCGAAGGCGCGCACTTCGGGCATCTACTTGCGGGTGCTGAAGAACACCCTCGCGCGGCGCGCCGTCAAGGGCACGCCGTTCGAGAAGCTGTCCGACCAGATGGCCGGGCCGCTGATCTACGGCATATCGCAGGACCCGGTGGCCGGCGCGAAGGTGCTGTCGGAATTCGCCAAGGACAACGAGCTGTTCGTGATCAAGGCCGGCGCCATGCCCAACTTGCTGATGTCCGTCGAGGACGTCAAGGCGCTGGCGACGATGCCGGGCCGCGAGGAACTGCTGGCGAAGCTGCTGGGCACCATGCAGGCGCCGATGGCGAAGCTGGTGCGGACCATGAACGAGGTGCCGGGCAAATTCGTCCGCGCGCTCGCCGCGGTTCGCGACGCGAGGGCAAAAGCCGCGGCCTGATTCCGGCGCCGCTGGCCGATCTCAATTCAGCAACCTTTCGAAAACATACGGAGCAGAAGATGGAACGTGCACAGATTCTGGAAGCAGTATCGAGGCTGACCGTCCTGGAGCTTTCGCAGCTCATCAAGGACATGGAAGAGAAGTTCGGCGTCTCCGCCGCGGCTGCGGTTTCGGTCGCGGCCCCGGCGGCCGGCGGCGGCGCGGCTGCCGCGGCGGCCGAGGAGAAGACCGAGTTCACCGTGATGCTGCTCGCCGCCGGCGACAACAAGGTGAACGTCATCAAGGCGGTGCGTGAAGTGACCAGCCTGGGTCTGAAGGAGGCCAAGGACCTGGTCGACGGCGCGCCTAAGGCCGTCAAGGAAGGCATCGCCAAGGCCGAGGCCGACACCGTCGCCAAGAAACTGGCGGATGCCGGCGCGAAGGTTGAAATCAAGTAACGCCCGACGCATTCGGAACCCGGGAGCGGCCGCCGGCCGTTCCCGGTCCGAGGCCACAGGAAAGGCCGCGCCGCCGGAGCGCTGCCTTTCCCCTGACCTCTGGCCGCTTGCCCCACTGGAGCTTCGATGACCTTTTCTCTGACCGAGCGTAAACGCATCCGCAGGAGCTTTGCCAAGCGTGCCATCGTGCAGGACGTGCCGTTCCTGCTGGCGACCCAGCTGGAGTCCTACACCGCATTCCTCCAGGCGCATGTGGCCGCGGAGGGCCGGCGCAGCGAGGGACTGCAGGCCGCGTTCACCTCGATCTTCCCGATCTCCTCGCAATCGGGCAACGCGCGGCTGGAGTTCGTCAGCTTCCAGCTCGGCGAGCCGCCGTTCGACGTCAAGGAGTGCCAGCAGCGCGGCCTGACCTACGCCAGCCCGCTGCGCGCCAAGGTGCGCCTGGTGATCATGGACAAGGACTCGCCGCGGCCGGCACCCAAGGAGGTGAAGGAGCAGGAGGTCTACATGGGCGAGATCCCGCTCATGACCACCACGGGCTCCTTCATCATCAACGGCACCGAACGGGTCATCGTCAGCCAGCTGCACCGCTCGCCGGGCGTGTTCTTCGAGCACGACCGCGGCAAGACCCACAGCTCGGGCAAGCTGCTGTTCTCTGCCCGCGTTATTCCCTACCGCGGCTCCTGGCTCGACTTCGAGTTCGACCCCAAGGACATCGTCTTCTTCCGCGTCGACCGCCGCCGCAAGATGCCGGTCACGATCCTGCTCAAGGCGCTGGGTTACACCCCGGAGCGGATCCTGAAGGAGTTCTTTGCCTTTGACACCTTCCAGATCGGCGCCGATGCCGTGCAGTTCGAGATCGTGCCCGAGCGCCTGCGCGGCGAGATCGCCCGCTTCGACATCAACGACAAGTCGGGCCAGCTGATCGTCGCCAAGGACAAGCGCATCACGGTCAAGCACATCCGCGAGATGGAGGCCCACGGGATCAAGCGCGTCGCCGCCCCCGACGAGTTCATCATCGGCCGCACCCTGGCGCACAACGTGGTCAACGGCGACACCGGCGAGATCGTCGCCAACGCCAACGAAGAGATCACCGAGGACCTGCTCGCCAAGCTGCGCGAGGCGAAGGTCGCCAAGGTGCAGACGCTGTTCATCAACGATCTGGACCAGGGCGGCTACGTGTCGCAGACCCTGCGCGCGGACGAGACCGCCGACATGACCGCGGCGCGCGTCGCCATCTACCGCATGATGCGCCCGGGCGAGCCCCCCACCGAGGAGGCGGTCGAGGCGCTGTTCAACGGTCTGTTCTTCGCCGAGGAGCGCTACGACCTTTCGGCCGTCGGCCGGATGAAGTTCAACCGCCGCATCGGCGCGCCGAGCGAGTTCAGCTGGCAGCTGCGGCTGCGCAACATCGCCCTGCCGCGCGAGATCGAGGACGAGGTGCGCGCCTATTTCAAGCACGCGCCGGAGCTGCACCTGGGCAAGGTGGCGCTCGAGGGCGTTGCCACCGAGGCCGGGGCGCAGGCGGTGCTGGAGAAGATGTACCAGGACCTGAAGGCCAGGGGCGTCGACAAGCAGAAGCTGGAAGCGAAGATCGAGCTGCGATTCACGCTCTCGCCCAGGGACGTCGTCGAGGTGATCCGGATTCTGGTTGAGCTGCGCAACGGCCGCGGCGACATCGACGACATCGACCACCTCGGCAACCGCCGGGTGCGCTCGGTGGGCGAGCTGGCGGAGAACCAGTTCCGCGCCGGCCTGGTGCGCGTCGAGCGCGCCGTCAAGGAGCGCCTGTCGCAGGCGGAGTCCGAAAACCTGATGCCGCACGACCTGATCAATGCCAAGCCGATCTCGGCCGCGATCAAGGAGTTCTTCGGCTCCAGCCAGCTGTCGCAGTTCATGGACCAGACCAACCCGCTGTCGGAGATCACGCACAAGCGGCGCGTCTCGGCGCTGGGACCGGGCGGCCTGACGCGCGAGCGCGCCGGCTTCGAGGTGCGCGACGTGCACCCGACCCACTACGGCCGGGTGTGCCCGATCGAGACCCCCGAGGGTCCCAACATCGGCCTGATCAACTCGCTCGCGCTGTACGCGCGCACCAACCGCTACGGCTTCCTCGAGACGCCGTACCGCAAAGTGAAGGACAGCAAGGCGACCAGCGAGATCGAGTTCCTGTCCGCGATCGAGGAGGGCCACTACGTCATCGCCCAGGCCAATGCGGCGATGGACAGGAACGGCAGGCTTACCGACACGCTGGTGTCCTGCCGCTTCAAGAACGAGTTCGAGCTCAAGGCGCCCGAGGAAGTGCAGTACATGGACGTGGCGCCGTCACAGATCGTCTCGGTGGCGGCATCCCTCATTCCGTTCCTCGAGCACGACGACGCCAACCGCGCGCTGATGGGCTCCAACATGCAGCGCCAGGCGGTGCCCTGCCTGCGGCCGGAGAAGCCGCTGGTCGGCACCGGCGTCGAGCGCACCGCGGCGGTCGACTCCGGCACCTGCGTCATCGCCCTGCGCGGCGGGCTGGTGGATTACGTCGACGCCAACCGCATCGTGGTGCGCGTCAACGACGATGAGACCGTCGCCGGCGACGTCGGCGTGGACATCTACAAGCTCACCAAGTACACGCGCTCCAACCAGAACACCAACATCAACCAGCGGCCGGTGGTGAAGCAGGGCGAGAAGATTGCCAGGGGCGACGTCATCGCCGACGGCGCCTCCACCGACCTGGGCGAGCTGGCGCTGGGACAGAACATGCTGGTCGCGTTCATGCCCTGGAATGGCTACAACTTCGAGGATTCCATCCTCATCTCCGAGCGGGTGGTCGCCGACGAGCGCTTCACCTCGATCCACATCGAGGAACTGACGGTGGTGGCCCGGGACACCAAACTGGGACCCGAGGAGATCACGCGCGACATCTCGAACCTGTCCGAGGCGCAGTTGTCGCGGCTGGACGAGTCCGGCATCGTCTACATCGGCGCCGAGGTCGAGGCCGGCGACGTGCTGGTGGGCAAGGTGACCCCGAAGGGGGAGACCCAGCTCACCCCCGAGGAGAAGCTGCTGCGCGCGATCTTCGGCGAGAAGGCCTCCGACGTGAAGGACACCAGCCTGCGCGTGCCCTCGGGCATCTCCGGCTGCGTCATCGACGTGCAGGTGTTCACGCGCGAAGGCATCGAGCGCGACAAGCGCAGCGCCTCGATCATCGACGAGGAGCTCAAGCGCTACAAGACCGACCTCGCCGACCAGTTGCGCATCGTCGAGTCGGACACTTTCGAGCGCCTGGAGCGCCTGCTCACCGGCAAGAGCGCGAACGGCGGACCGAAGAAGCTGGCCAAGGGCTCCAAGTTGACCATGGGCTACCTGGAGGCCCTGGAGCGCTACGACTGGTTCGACATTCGGCTGGCCAACGAGGCGGCCGCCGCCCAGCTCGAGGCGCTCAAGGAGTCACTGGCGCAGAAGCGGCGCGAGTTCGACGCCATGTTCGAGGCCAAGAAGAAGAAGCTCACCCAGGGCGACGAGCTGCCCCCGGGGGTGCAGAAGATGGTCAAGGTCTACGTCGCGGTGAAACGGCGCCTGCAGCCGGGCGACAAGATGGCCGGCCGCCACGGCAACAAGGGCGTGATCTCGCGCATCGTGCCGGTCGAGGACATGCCGCACATGGCCGACGGCACGCCGGTGGACCTGGTGCTCAATCCGCTGGGCGTGCCCTCGCGGATGAACGTGGGCCAGATCCTCGAAGTGCACCTGGGCTGGGCCGCCAAGGGCCTGGGCCACAAGATCGAGGCCATGCTGAGGGCGCAAGCCAAGTCGGCGGAGCTGCGCAGGTTTATCGAGAGCATCTACAACGCCAGCGGCAAGGAGGAGGGCATCGCCCGCCTCGGCGAGGAGGACGTGATGCAGCTCGCGGGCAACCTGAAGGAGGGCGTGCCATTCGCGACGCCGGTATTCGACGGCGCCTCGGAGGCGGAGATCAACGCCATGCTGGAACTGGCGGGGCTGCCTGCCAGCGGCCAGGTGACGCTGTTCGACGGCCGCACCGGCGAGGCTTTCGACCGTCAGGTCACCATCGGCTACATGCACGTGCTCAAGCTGCACCACCTGGTGGATGACAAGATGCACGCGCGCTCGACCGGGCCGTACTCGCTGGTCACGCAGCAGCCCCTGGGCGGCAAGGCGCAGTTCGGCGGCCAGCGCTTCGGCGAGATGGAGGTCTGGGCGCTGGAGGCCTACGGCGCGGCGTACACGCTGCAGGAGATGCTCACGGTCAAGTCCGACGACATCAACGGCCGGACCAAGGTGTACGAGAACATCGTCAAGGGTGACCACAAGATCGACGCCGGGATGCCGGAGTCCTTCAACGTTCTGGTAAAGGAAATCCGCTCGCTCGGAATCGACATCGACCTGGAGAGGTACTAAGCCATGAAAGCGCTACTGGAGCTCTTCAAGCAGGTCCAGCAGGACGAGGAGTTCGATGCCATCCGCATCGGGCTTGCCTCCCCGGAGAAGATCCGGTCGTGGTCGTACGGCGAGGTGAAGAAGCCCGAGACGATCAACTACCGCACCTTCAAGCCGGAGCGCGACGGCCTGTTCTGCGCCAAGATCTTCGGGCCGATCAAGGACTACGAGTGCCTCTGCGGCAAGTACAAGCGCCTCAAGCACCGCGGCGTGATCTGCGAGAAGTGCAGCGTCGAGGTGACGCTCGCCAAGGTGCGCCGCGAGCGCATGGGCCACATCGAGCTCGCCAGCCCGGTGGCGCACATCTGGTTCCTGAAGTCGCTGCCTTCGCGCCTGGGCCTGGTGCTCGACATGACCTTGCGCGACATCGAGCGCGTGCTGTATTTCGAGGCTTATGTCGTCACCGATCCCGGCCTGACCCCGCTCAAGCGCTGCCAGCTGCTCACCGAAGACGACTATCTCGCCAAGGTCGAGGAGTTCGGCGACGACTTCTCCGCCAGCATGGGCGCCGAGGGCATCCGCGCGCTGCTGCGGGCGCTGGACCTGAACAAGACCATCGAGGACCTGCGCAGGGAGCTCGAGACCACCACCTCGGACGCCAAGATCAAGAAGTACGCCAAGCGCCTCAAGGTGCTGGAGGGCTTCAAGGACTCGAGCATCAAGCCCGACTGGATGATCATGGAGGTGCTGCCGGTGCTGCCCCCGGAACTGCGCCCGCTGGTGCCGCTGGACGGCGGCCGCTTCGCGACCTCGGACCTGAACGACCTCTACCGGCGCGTGATCAACCGCAACAACCGCCTGAAGCGCCTGCTGGAGCTGAAGGCACCCGAGATCATCGTGCGCAACGAAAAGCGCATGCTGCAGGAGGCGGTGGACTCGCTGCTGGACAACGGCCGCCGTGGCAAGGCCATGACCGGTGCCAACAAGCGCCCGCTGAAGTCGCTGGCAGACATGATCAAGGGCAAGGGCGGCCGCTTCCGTCAGAACCTGCTCGGCAAGCGCGTCGACTATTCCGGCCGGTCAGTAATCGTGGTCGGGCCGCAGCTGAAGCTCCACCAGTGCGGCCTGCCGAAGAAGATGGCCCTGGAGCTGTTCAAGCCGTTCATCTTCAACAAGCTGGAGTTGCTGGGCCTGGCCACCACCATCAAGGCCGCGAAGCGCCTGGTGGAGCAGGAAGTGCCCGAGGTCTGGGACATCCTGGAAGAGGTGATCCGCGAGCACCCGGTGATGCTGAACCGCGCCCCCACGCTGCACCGCCTCGGCATCCAAGCCTTCGAGCCGGTGCTGATCGAGGGCAAGGCGATCCAACTGCACCCGCTGGTCTGCGCCGCCTTCAACGCGGACTTTGACGGCGACCAGATGGCGGTCCACGTGCCGCTTTCGCTAGAGGCGCAGATGGAGGCGCGCACACTGATGCTGGCCTCGAACAATGTGCTCTCGCCCGCCAACGGCGAGCCGATCATCGTGCCGTCGCAGGACATCGTGCTGGGCCTTTACTACGCTACGCGCGAGCACGTCAACGCCAAAGGCGAGGGCATGGCGTTCGCCAACATCGCCGAGGTCTCGCGCGCCTACGAGTCGCGCCAGGTGGCGCTGCACGCGCGCGTCTGGGTGCGGATCAAGGAAGTCGAAGTGGCCGAGGACGGCGAGCGTACGCAGAAGGTGACGCGCTACGAAACCACCGTCGGCCGCGCCCTGCTCTCGGAGATCCTGCCCGCCGGGCTGCCGTTCGATCAGCTCAACAAGCCGCTGAAGAAGAAGGAGATCTCGCGCCTGATCAACGCCGGCTTCCGCCGCTGCGGCCTGCGCGAGACCGTGATCTTCGCCGACAAGCTGATGCAGGCGGGCTTCACCTTCGCCACCCGTGCCGGGATCTCGTTCGGCGTCAACGACATGCGCATCCCGACCGACAAGCAGAAGATGATCGGCGACGCCGAGTCCGAGGTGAAGGAGATCGAGTCGCAGTACACCTCCGGCCTGGTTACGGTCGGCGAGCGCTACAACAAGGTGGTCGACATCTGGTCGCGCTGCGGCGATAAGGTCGGCAAGGTGATGATGGAGCAGTTGGGCACCGAGGAAGTGATCGACCGCCACAACAAGAAGGTGCGCCAGGAGGCGTTCAATTCCATCTACATGATGGCCGACTCCGGCGCGCGGGGTTCCGCGGCGCAGATCCGCCAGCTGGCGGGTATGCGCGGCCTGATGGCCAAGCCCGACGGCTCGATCATCGAGACGCCCATCACCGCGAACTTCCGCGAAGGCCTGAACGTGCTTCAGTACTTCATCTCGACGCACGGCGCCCGCAAGGGCCTGGCCGACACCGCGCTGAAGACGGCGAACTCGGGCTACCTGACGCGGCGCTTGGTGGACGTGACCCAGGACCTGGTCGTCACCGAAGACGATTGCGGCACGGACAACGGCGTCGCCATGAAAGCGCTGGTCGAGGGCGGCGAGGTGGTGGAGGCGCTCCGCGAGCGCATCCTCGGACGCGTGCTGGCGGTGGACCTACTGCACCCGGAGACGCAGGACAACCTGTTCGCGGCGGGCACGCTGCTGGACGAAGAGGCGGTGGAGGCCATCGACAACGTCGGCATCGACGAAGTCAAGGTGCGCACCCCGCTCACCTGCGATACCCGCTGGGGCGTGTGCGCCAAGTGCTACGGGCGCGACCTCGGCCGCGGCACGCTGGTCAACGTCGGCGAGGCCATCGGCGTCATCGCCGCCCAGTCCATCGGCGAGCCGGGCACGCAGCTGACGATGCGTACCTTCCACATCGGCGGCGCGGCCTCCCGTACCGTGGTGCAGAGCCACGTCGAGGCCAAGTCAGCCGGCATGGTGCGCTTCACCGCCACCATGCGCTACGTCACCAACCCCAAGGGCGACAAGGTCGTGATCTCCCGATCCGGCGAGGTGATCATCGTCGACGACAACAATCGCGAGAGGGAGCGCCACAAGGTGCCCTACGGCGCCCTGCTCTCGGTGAGTGACGGCAAGGCGGTGCGCGCCGGCGCCAACCTGGCCAACTGGGATCCGCACCATCGCCCGATCGTGACCGAGTACGCGGGCACGGTGAAGTTCGAGAACGTCGAGGAAGGGACGACGGTGGCCAAGCAGATCGACGACGTGACCGGCCTGGCGACGCTGGTGGTGATCGACCCGAAGCGCCGCGCCGGCGCCGCCGCCAAGGGCGTGCGGCCCTCGGTCAAGCTGATCAACGAGGCGCTCGAGGAAGTCCGCATCGTCGGCACCGACCACGCCGTGAACATCAGCTTCCCCGTGGGCGCGGTGATTGCGGTGCGCGACAGCCAGCTGGTGTCGGTGGGCGAGGTACTGGCGCGAATCCCCCAGGAGACCTCCAAGACGCGCGACATCACAGGCGGCCTGCCGCGCGTGGCCGAGCTGTTCGAGGCGCGCTCGCCGAAGGACGCCGGCACCCTGGCGGAGGTCACCGGCACGGTCAGCTTCGGCAAGGACACCAAGGGCAAGCAGCGCCTGGTGATCACCGATATGGACAACCAGCAGCACGAGTACCTGATCCCGAAGGACAAGCACGTGCTGGTGCACGATGGCCAGGTGGTCAACAAGGGCGAGCTGATCGTGGATGGCTCGACCGACCCGCATGACCTGCTGCGGCTGCTCGGGGTGGAAGCGCTCGCGCGCTACATCATCGACGAGGTGCAGGACGTCTACCGGCTGCAGGGCGTGAAGATCAACGACAAGCACATCGAGGTGATCGTGCGCCAGATGCTGCGCCGGGTGCAGGCCGAGGATCCCGGCGAGACCGGGTTCATCACCGGCGAACAGGCCGAGCGAGCCGACATCCTGGAGGAGAACGAGAAGGCGGAGAAGGAAGGCAAGAGGCAGGCGACTTACTCCCACATGCTGCTGGGCATCACCAAGGCGTCGCTGTCCACGGACTCCTTCATCTCGGCGGCCTCGTTTCAGGAGACCACGCGCGTGCTGACGGAAGCCGCGATCATGGGCAAGAAGGACAGCCTGCGCGGCCTGAAGGAGAATGTCATCGTCGGGCGCCTGATCCCGGCCGGCACCGGCCTTGCGTACCACAACGTGCGCAAGGCTCAGGCCGCCGAGCCGACGCTGGCGGAAATCATGCCGGCGGAGGAGGCTGCGCCCGCGGCGGAAGCCACCGCGGGCGGGGCCTGAGGACCGGGCAGCCGTTGAAAAGGGGGCCTAGGCGCCCTTTTCTTTTGTCCGCCAGGAAGCCGGGGAGGAGATGAGCCGGGGGCAGCACAAGTCCGGGGTGCGCAAGTACTACATTGCGCTGTTCCTGAGCCGGTGCCTGCTTTTGATCCGGCAACGCCTCCGCGCCACGGAGCCGGGATCCACGCTGTCGGCCGCACCATGATCCTGCGCCCCGCCGCCGCGCCCGACCTGTCTGCGATCCATGCGATCTACTCGCATCACGTCCTCCATGGGCTGGCCTCGTTCGAGGAGGTGCCCCCTGCGCTGGAGGAGATCGGCCGGCGACATGCCGACATCATCGCCATGGACCTTCCCTACCTGGTTGCCGAGGAGGCCGGCGTGGTGCTTGGCTACGGCTATTGCAGCCTCTACCGCAGCCGTTCCGCCTATCGCTATACGCTGGAGGATTCCATCTACGTCCGCCAGGGCATGCAGCGCAAGGGGACCGGCAAGGCGCTGCTGGGCGAGTTGATCCGGATCTGCGAGAGGCTCAACTACCGCCAGATGGTGGCGGTGATCGGCGACAGCGCGAACGTGGCTTCCATCGGCTTGCACGCAAGCCTGGGTTTCCTTCGGGTCGGCATCCTGCGTTCCACCGGCTTCAAGTTCGGCCGCTGGGTGGACAGCATGCTGATGCAGCGGCCCCTGGGTGAGGGGGACGGCGGCATTCCCTAGGTCGTCAGCACGACCTTGCCCTTCACCTTGCGCGCTGCCATCAGCTTCAGGGCCTGCGCCGCCTGCGCCAACGGGAACGTCTGCGAGACGTGGGGCTTGAGCTTGCCCTCGCGGAACCACGCCCCCAGCTGGGCGATGCTGGCGGCGAACGCCTTGGGCTCGCGGCGCGCGAAATCGCCCCAGAACACGCCGACAATGGAACAGCCCTTGAGCAGGGCGAGGTTGAGGGGAATTCTCGGGATGTCGCCGGCGGCAAAGCCCACCACCAGCAGCCGGCCGCGCCAGGCGGTCGCGCGCAGCGCGGGCTCGGTGTACGGGCCGCCGACTGCGTCGTACACCACGTCCACGCCCTTGCCGTCGGTGAGCGCCTTGATGCGCCCGCGCAGGTCTTCGGTAGCGTAATTGATCCCGGCGTCGGCACCGTGCTGCGCGCAGACCTCCAGCTTGTCGGCGCCGGAGGCGCAGGCAAGCACTTTCGCGCCCATGGCCTTCCCGATCTCGATCGCTGCCAAGCCCACGCCGCCTGCGGCGCCCAGCACCAGCAGCGTTTCGCCGGCCTTGAGTCCGCCGCGGTCCCGCAAGGCATGGTCCGAGGTGCCGTAGGTGAGCAGGAACGCTGCCGCGCTGTTGAAGTCCATGCCTTCGGGGATCGGCACCAGCCGCGCCGCCTCGAGCTTGACCTCCTCGGCGAAAGCGCCAAACGTGGTAAAGGCGATGACCCGGTCGCCCGGCTTGACGTCCTTCACGCCGTCGCCGACTTCCTTGACCGTGCCGGCCATCTCGCTGCCGGGCGAGAACGGCAATGGCGGCTTGAACTGGTACTTGTTCTGGATGATGAGGACGTCGGGGAAGTTGAGGCTCGCCGCCCTGACGCTGACGACGACCTCCCCGGGGCCGGCCTTGGGCGAGGGCAGGTCCTCGATCACCAGGGACTCGGGGGGGCCGAACTGCTTGCACAGCACCGCTTTCATCGTCAGTTCCAGCGTGCGGCAAGGCCGCCGTCGATCGAGAGGATACAGCCCGAGGTATAGGCGGATCGCGCCGAGGCGAGGAATGCCACGGCCGAGGCGATCTCCTCCACGGTGGCGGGGCGTCCGAAGGACATCTCCTTGAAGAGTTCCTCGTAGCGCGAGGCCTCGCCCAGCTTCGCCTGCGCCATCTGCCGGTACAGGCTGACGAGGCGGTCGGTGGCGACGGGTCCGGGGTTGATGCCCACGACGCGGATGCCGTCGGCGTGGGAGGCGCCGCCCAGGGTCCGGGTGAAGGCCATCAGGCCGGCGTTCGCGGTGCTGCCGGCGATGTATGCCGGATTCAGCCTCTCGCCGGCATTACCGAGAATGTTCACGATCACGCCCCGGCCGCGGGCCTTCATCCGCGCATAAACTGCGCGCGTCAGGTTGATGTAGCCGAATACCTTGAGGTCCCAGGCGCGGCGCCAGGTCTCCTCGTCCACGCGCTGCAGGTCGCCCCCCGGAATGGCGCCGGCATTGTTCACCAGGATGTCCAGGTCGCCCGCCCAGGCGGCCAGCTCCTCGGCCACGCCGCGTTGCGAGAGGTCCGCAGCCCTGCTGTCCGGTCCGGTGATGCTGCGCGAGGCGCCGAGCACCTTGCAGCCTTCCCGCGCCAGCACTTCAACGCAGGCGCGGCCGATTCCCTTCGAAGCGCCGGTGACGAGGACGCGGCTGCCTTTGAGTTCAAGATCCATAGTCTGCTAGTCTAGCAAGATGCCGATGCTGACCACCGACGACGGGGTGAAACTCCACTATGAGGAGGCCGGCAGCGGGACGCCGGTCGTGTTCGTGCACGAATTCGCCGGCGACGGCCGCAGCTGGGAGCCGCAGATGTGCCACTTTGCGCGGCGCTACCGCTGCATCGTCTACAACGCGCGCGGGTATCCGCCCTCCGAGGTGCCGCAGGACGTGGCGCGGTACTCGCAGGCGCGGGCGCGCGATGACATCCGCTGTGTGCTGGACGGGCTGGGCATCCAGCGTGCCCACATCGTCGGGTTGTCCATGGGCGCCTTCGCCGCGTTGCACTTTGGGATGCAGTACGGCTATCGCGCGCTGTCGCTCACCGTCGCCGGGGGCGGCTACGGCGCGCACCCGGCGCATTACGCGAAGTTCCAGGCAGACGCGAAGGCAAACGCCGAGTTCATCCGCAAGGAAGGAATGGCGCGGTTCGCGGCCACCTACGGCCACGGTCCGACGCGGATCCAGTTTCAGAACAAGGACCCGCGCGGCTTCGACCAGTACATCCGCCAGCTGTCGGAGCATTCAGTCGAAGGCTCGGCGAACACCATGCAGGGCTACATGGGCCGGCGGCCCTCGCTCTACGACCTCACCGAGCAGATGAAGCGCATCGAGGTGCCGACGCTGATCCTGGCCGGCGACGAGGAGGAGCCCTGCCTGGAGGCCTGCCTGCTGATGAAGCGCTGCATACCGGCAGCGGGGCTCGCCGTCCTGCCCCGCAGCGGGCACGGCATCAACCTGGAGGAGTCGGCGCTGTTCAACCAGTTGGTGGGGGACTTCTTCCACCAGGTCGAGGCCGGGCGCTGGGGGGCGCGCGATCCACGAGCCGCGCCGGCCTCCATCTGGGGGCCCGGCGGCAGGCCCCGGGGTGCCTAGGGCTTGAACTCTGGCGCCAGGGCGCGCCCGGCCGCCTTCTTGGCGCGGATTTCCTCGACGATCTTCTCCAGCGCGAGGAAGCGCTCGGGGGTCGACGGGTGCGAGGCGCCGAAGCCGCGCTGCTGGATGCCGCCGGGGTTTGCGGCGGCCATCCGCCGCCAGAAGTTGGGTGCCTTGTCCACCTCGTATCCCCCGCGCGCCGTGAAGTACAGCCCGACGTAGTCGGCCTCGGCCTCGAACTCCTTGGAGAACACCGCGGCGGCAGCGCTGCCGAACAGGCCCTGCGTGTCCACGCCCCGGGACGCGGCCAGGATGTCGAGCAGCGTGCCGAGGAACTGGTTACCCGCCTGCTTGCGGATGTGGCCCATCGAGTTGTGCGCCAGCTCGTGGCCGATGACGACGGCCAACTCGAGGTCCTCGCGGATGAAGCGCAGCATGCCGCGGGTGATGATTACCTGCCTGCCGTCGGCGAAGGCGTTGATGGCGTCGGCGGAATGGAGCAGCACCGGATAGGCGCAGGCCCTTTCGTGCTCGACGGCGAGCGTCATTTCCACCGCGGCGCGCCGCAGCTTCAGTTCCACTGACTTGCGCGCCTTGGCCGCCTCCGCCAACAGCTCGGTGAAATGCTCGCGGGCGCGATCCCCGGCGCGGATTGCCTTGCCGTCCACCGCCAGGATCACGTCCCTCGCCTGCAGTCCGGCGCGGGCCGCTGCCGAACCGGCCGCGACCTGGATCACCTGAAGCTTGTCGGTCAGGCCGAGGACCCGCGAGGCGGCCTCGCGCATCTCCTGCGGCGTCGAGTGCAGGTTGCCGTGGCGGATGCCGATGGCGGGGTGGACATCCTCGGCGCACAGGTCGGCACCGCGGGCCAGGATCGGATAGGAGATCCGGAACAGGCGGCTCTGGTCCTCGGCCAGGTCCTGCAGCGCCAGTTCGCGCTGCTTGCGGGCCTCTTGCGCCACCGCCTTGTCGTCCACCTGCGGGCGCTGGGTGACCGGCGCGCAGGCCGCGAGGGCGCACGCCGCGAGGCAGATCGGGATCAGCAGGCCCTTCATCATTTGAAGAGACCAGTGTACTCTGCACGCCGGAGATTCCAAGGGCAAGCAATGAAGCTCGATCGACTCAGGATCAGCGGACTGACCGCGCGCGCGGTGCTCGTCCCAGTGCGCCGGCCGCTTGCCACCAGCTCTGGCGCGATCACCGCCGCACCGCTGCTGCTGGTCGATCTGCAGACCTCGGCCGGCATCGCCGGTCGCGCCTACCTGTTTGGCATCAACGCCCAGTTCCTGCCGCCAATTGCGAAGCTGCTCGAGGCGATGGGGGCGATGCTCAAGGGCGAACCGGTGGCGCCGTTCGAGATCGAGCGCAAGCTGCGCGCCAAGCACACGCTGCTGGGCGTCCACAACATCGTCCTGTTCGCCATGGCCGGGATCGACATGTGCGCCTGGGACGCACTGGGGCAGGCGCTTGGCCAGCCGGTGGTCCGCCTGCTGGGCGGCCAGCCGCGGCCGGTACTGGCCTATAACTCGAAAGGCCTGGGCATCCAGCCGCTGAAGGCGCTGGTGAAGGAGGCGGAGGAACTGGTTGCCGAGGGTTTCTCGGCGGTGAAGCTGCGCCTGGGGCGTCCGAAGGCGGAGGATGACCTTGCCGCGATGCGAGCAGTGAAGAAGGCCATCGGCCCCGGGGTGACGCTGATGTGCGACTTCAACCAAGGCCTCAGCGTGGCCGAGGCGATCCGCCGCGGCCACATGATCGACGACGAAGGCGGCATGCACTGGATCGAGGAGCCGATTCGCGCCGACGACTTCGAGGGCTGCGCGAAGGTCGCGGACGCGGTGGCGACGCCGATCCAGATCGGCGAGAACTTCATGGGGCCGGAGCAGATGGCGCAGGCGATCGCGGCCGGCTGCTGCGACCATGTCATGCCGGATGCGCAGCGCATCGGCGGCGTCACGGGCTGGATGCGCGCGGCGGCACTAGCCCAGGGCGCCGGACTGGAGATGTCGAGCCACCTGTTCGCCGAGGCGAGTGCGCAGTTGCTGCCGGTGACGCCGACCTGCCACTGGCTGGAGTACGTCGACTGGGCCGATCCGATCCTGAAGGAACCGCCCGAGCTGCGCAAAGGACATGTGCTGTGCCCCGCGCGTCCCGGCCTCGGCATGGAGTGGAACGAGAAGGCCGTCAGGAGGTACGCCGCCTGACCGGTGCGCCATGGCCGCATTCACCCGCCATCATCCGTTCTGGCCGCCGGCGGTGCCGAAATCGCTCTCGGTGCCACGCACCGGCATCCACTACAACCTCGAGATCAGCGCCAGGCGTTATCCGCAAAAGACCGCGATCGCCTATTACGGCAGCCCGATCAGCTACGAGGCGCTGGCGCGGCAGGTGGAGGCGCTGGCGGGCTTTCTGCAGCGGCGCTGCGGCGTGGCACGCGGCGAGCGCGTGCTGCTGTACGCGCAGAACAGCCCCCAGTTCATCATCGGCTACTACGCCATCCTGCGCGCCGATGCCGTGGTGGTGCCGGTCAACCCGATGAACAGGAGCGAGGAGCTGGCGCACTACATCGGCGACTCCGATGCCCGCCTGGCGCTCGCGGCTCAGGAGTTGTACCGGGAGATCGAACCGCACCTTGGCGCCGGCGGCATCGCGCGCTGCATTCTCGCCGCCTATTCGGATTACCTGACGGCGGATGCCGGCCTCAAGGTGCCGGATTTCGTGCGCTCGCCGCGGCTGGACCCGAAGCGGGCCGAGATCACGCTATGGTGCGAGGCCATTGCCGCGGACTGCGCGCCGGATGTCTCGCAAGCAGGGCCGGACGATCTCGCCGTGCTGCCCTATACCTCAGGGACCACCGGGCTTCCCAAGGGCTGCATGCTGACGCACTCGAACATCCTCGCCACCAGCACCGGGGCCTGCGCCTGGTCGCAGACCTCGAGCGAAACGGTGGTGCTGGGCGTGCTGCCGATGTTCCATCTGACCGGCATGCAGGCCAACATGAACGTGCCGATCCAGCTGGGCGGCACCACAGTGCTGATGACGCGCTGGGACCGGGACACCGCGGCGGAACTGATTCAGCGCCACCGCGTCACCGGTGTCACCGGGATCACCACGATGATCGTGGACTTCCTCGCCAACCCGGAACTCGGCCGCTACGACCTGAGCTCGATCACACGCTTCGGCGGCGGCGGTGCGTCGATGCCGGAGGCGGTGGCGGCGAAGCTGGAGCGCATGCTGGGCCTGCCGTACCTGGAGGGCTACGGCCTCACCGAGACCGCGGCGCCGTCGCACGCCAACCCGGTGCAACGGCCCAAGCGCCAGTGCGCCGGCATCCCGTACTTCGATACCGATGCGCGCGTCATCGACCCGGTGTCGCTGCAGGAACTGGGACCCAACGAGGTGGGGGAGATCATCATCCACGGGCCGCAGGTATTCCGCGGCTACTGGAAGCAGGACAGGGCCACCGCAGATGCCTTCATTGACCACGACGGCAAGCGGTTCTTCCGCAGCGGCGACCTTGGCTACTACGACGAGGAGGGCTATTTCTTCATCACCGACCGGCTCAAACGCATGATCAACTGCTCCGGCTTCAAGGTCTGGCCGGCGGAAGTGGAGGCGATGCTCTATGCGCACCCGGACATTCAGGAGGCCTGCGTCATCGGCACCCGGGACGAGCACCGCGGCGAGACCGTGAAGGCGGTGGTGGTGCTGAAGGCGGCGGCGAAGGGCAGGGCCGCGCCGGAGGACATCATCGACTGGGCGCGTGATAAGATGGCGGCCTACAAGGCGCCGCGCGTGGTCCAGTTCGTGGACGCGCTGCCCAAGACGGGCACCGGGAAGGTGTTCTGGCGCAAGCTGCAGGAAGAGGAGAACGCGAAATGAGGTCATTTTCCGCGCTGCTGCTGATGGCCGCCGCGCCTGCGTTCGCGCAGCTCGCCATCGACAAGCCCTGGGCGCGTGCGACTGCGCCCAGCGCCACGGTCGCCGCGGGCTACATGGTGGTGCATAACAAGGCGGCGGCCCCGGACAAGCTGGTCGGCGCGTCCTCGCCTGCCGCGATGCGCGTCGAGACGCACGTGCACCTGCACGAGGGCGGCGTGATGAAGATGCGCGAGGTGCCGGGCTACGAGATCCCGGCGGGCGGTTCCTTCGAACTTAAGCCCGGCGGCGCGCACCTGATGTTCATGGACATCAGGAAGCCGTTCAAGGAGGGCGAGAAGGTGCCGGTGAGGCTGAAGTTCGAGAAGGCCGGAGAAGTGGACGTGGAATTCCACGTCGGCCGCATCTCCGGCGGCGCGCCCGCGGCGCAGCACTAGCACTAACGCGCTAGTCGTCGCCCCGCAGCGCCGGGTCGGACTCGATCTTCGCCCGCATGCGCCGCATGCCGGCGAGCCAGCGTTCCCGGTCGTTCGCCTTCCGGCGTTCGTACTCGGCCACCTCCGGGTGGGGCAACACCAGGAAACGCTCGGCGTCCATCGCTTCCACCACCCGCGCCGCGGCGTCCTGCGCGCTCACCGAGCCTTGCAGCAGGAAGGACTTCCGGTTGCCCTTCGGGCCCAGCAGCATGGGCGTGCGCACGCCCTGGGGGCAGAGGCAGGACACCCGGATGCCCTTGTCGTGGTAGTTCACCGACAGCCATTCGGCAAACGCCACGGCGCCGTGCTTGGAAACGGTGTAGGTGGCCGAATCCGGCTGCATCAGCAGCCCCGCGGCCGAGGCGGTGGCGACGATGTAGCCGCCGCCCTGCGCGAGCATGAGCGGCACCACCACGCGCGCAGCGTAGACATGCGCCATCAGGTTGACCTCCAGCGTCCGCCGCCATTGCTCGGCCGTGGCCTTCAGCCCGGCGCGCTCGATGATCCCGGCGTTGGAGCAGAACACATCCACCCGACGGTACTTCGCCTTCGCGGCGTCCACCAGGGCCTGGAGGTCGGCTTGGCTTGAAACGTCGCAACGGACCGCGATCCCCTTGACCGAGGCAGCGACAGCGTGCGCATTGGCCTCGTTGAGGTCGGCGCAGACCACGCCCAGCGCCCCTTCGGCGGCAAAGCGCTCGGCGAGCGCCTTGCCGATGCCGCTCCCAGCGCCGGTGACGACGCAGACCCTGCCCGAGATTTTCATGCGCCGATTGTTTCATACAATGGCTTGATGGCGGAACTGATCCTGGTGCGGCACGCGCAGGCGTCCTTCGGCGCGGCGGACTACGACCAGCTCTCGGCGCTCGGCTGGCGGCAAGCGCGCTGGCTGGGCGAGTATTTCGCGGAGAGGGGCGCGACCTTCGACCATGTCGTGCGGGGTTCGCTGCGCCGACACGCCGAGACGCTCGCCGGACTGGGCGAAGGCTTGGGCCGCGGGCTGCAGGCCGATGAAGACGCCCGCCTCGACGAGTACAACAGCCATGCGCTGCTGCATGCCCACACCGGCGGCAACGGGTTGAAGGGCGCCGATCGCAGGTCGCACTTCCGTGCCTTGCGCGCGGCCATGTACGCCTGGACGGACGGCACGCTGGCCGGCTCGGCGCACGAGCCGTTCCCGGCCTTCCGCGCCCGCGTGCTGGCCGCGCTGGATGCGGTCCGCTCCGGCAAGGGGGAACGGGTGCTGGTGATCAGCTCGGGCGGCCCGATCTCGACCATGCTCGCCGAGGTGCTGAGGATGCCCGCGCGCGGCGTGGTGGACCTCAATCTGCAGTCGCGCAACACCGGGATCACCGAGCTGCGCGCCGGGGAACGCGCCATCCAGTGCGTGAGTTTCAACAATGTTCCACATCTGGACCGGCCCGACCGGGCGGGGGCCATGACCTACGCCTGAGGCAGGGGCGGCCTAGGGGTCCTGCGCCAACAGCAGCCGCCCGAGCCACCAGGCGGCGCCGGCGATGAAGGCCGAGCACGGGATGGTGAGCACCCAGGCCCAGACGATGGTGCCGGCCACGCCCCAGCGCACCGCGGAGACGTTGTGTGCGGCACCGACCCCGAGGATGGCGCCGGTGATGGTGTGCGTCGTGGATACCGGGATGCCGGCGGTGGTGGCCACGAACAGCATCACAGCGCCACCGGTCTCGGCGCAGAAGCCGCCCACCGGCTTCAATTTGGTGATGCGCTGGCCCATGGTCTTGACGATGCGCCAGCCGCCGAAGGCAGTGCCCAGCGCGATAGTGAAGTAGCAGGCAATGACCACCCACACCGGCAGCGGGTCCTTCGTGCCAAGGTAGCCGCCCGCGATCAGCAGCATCCAGATGATGCCCGCGGTCTTCTGCGCATCGTTACCGCCGTGACCCAGCGAGTACATAGAGGCGCTAAAGACCTGCAGCCGGCGGAACCAGCGGTCCACCCGGCTCGGCGTCTGGCGCACGAAGATCCAGGACACAGCGAGCATCAGCAGCGCCCCCAGGAGCAGGCCGGCAAGCGGCGAGATGAAGATGAAGGCGACCGTCTTCAGGATTCCGCCGGTGATCAGCGTCGAGGTGCCGGCCTTCGCCACCGCGGCGCCGACTAGGCCGCCGATCAGGGCGTGCGAGGAGGAGGAGGGGATGCCGTACCACCAGGTGATCAGGTTCCACGCGATCGCCCCCACCAGCGCGCCGAACACCACGTAATGGTCGACGATGCCCTGGTCGATGATGCCGCGGCCGACCGTGGTGGCGACGCTGAGGTGGAACACGAACAGCGCGGCGAAATTGAAGGCAGCCGCGAGCATCACCGCCTGGTAGGGCGACAGCACCCGCGTCGAGACCACCGTGGCGATGGAGTTCGCCGCGTCGTGGAAGCCGTTCATGAAATCGAACGCCAGCGCCACCAAGATCAGTGTGACCAGGATGCCGAACCCGAAGCTGGCGGAGGAGCCGTCCATCGCGGTCAGGAATTCTCGAGCACGATACCCTCGATGACGTTGGCCACGTCCTCGCAGCGGTCGGTGATCAGTTCTAGCAGCTCGTAGATCGAACGCAGCTTGATCAGCTGCTTGAGGTCCGCCTCGTCGCGGAACAGCTTGGACATGGCCGAACGCATGACGCGATCGGCGTCGGACTCCAGACGGTCGATCTCGGCGCAGGTCTTGAGGATCGCCTCGCTCTGCCTGAGGTTGTTGAGCAGCGCCACCGCCGCCTTCACCCGGTCGCAGCACATCTGGCAGATCTCGGCCAGCTGGCGCGCCTCCGGGCTCACCTTGCGGATGTCGTAGAGCACGATGGTCTCGGCGACGTCCTGCATCAGGTCGAGGATGTCGTCCATGCGCGTGATCAGCTGGTGGATCTGGTCGCGGTCGAACGGCGTGATGAAGGTCTTGTGCAGCAGGGTGATGGCTTCGTGCGTGATCTTGTCGGCGGCGCGCTCGGCGCCGTCGATGCGTTGGGCGTGCGTCTCGGCCTGGCTGAAGTCGGCCATCATCGCCGCCAGGCTGCGGCTAGCCTCGATGATCCGGTCGCCGTGGGCATTGAACAGTTCGAAGAAATTACCCTCGCGCGGCATCAGGCGGCTGAACATGGGACCTCCTAAGGGGAGAGACGGATTGTGCCGTATCTGCCACGTGGCCGCAGGCTCAGATCACGCCGGATCGCTGCAGCGCGCTGAGTTCCTCCTCGGGCAGGCCGAGCCACTGTCCATAGACCTCGGTGTTGTGCGCCCCGGGCGCGGGCCCCGAGCTGCGCGCGGAGCCCGGGGTGGCCGACAGGCGCGGCACGACACCGGGCAGCGCGACCGAGCCGAAATCCTCGTCGCGAACTCGCGTGATGGAGCCGCGCGCGAGGACGTGCGGGTCCTGCATCACCTCGCGGTTGGAGTACACCGGCGCGGCCGCAACGCCGGCCTCCGAGAGTTCGCGCACCGCGTCCCGCGCCGTGCGCGATCCAAGCCATTGCGCGACGATCGCATTGAGTTCAGGCTGGTGGCGCATGCGCTGCGGGTTCGTGGCGTAGCGGGGGTCGGCGAGCAGGTCCTCGCGCCCGATGAGCCGGCACAGGCGCTCGAACACGTTCTGCGTCGCGGCGGTGAAGCTCACCCAGACGCCGTCGCCGGCGCGGAACATGCCGCTGGGCGACACGTAGGCGTTGCCGCCGCCCACCGGCTCGTGGACCAGACCCAGCTGGTCGTACTCGATCGGCAGCACTTCCAGCAGGCGCATCATCGCTTCGGTGCAGGACAGGTCGATCTCCTGCCCGGGGGACCCGGGGTTGCGGGCGCGATGCAGCAGCGCGGCGAGGATGCCGAAGGCGCCGAAGACGCCGGCAATCGGGTCTCCGATCGGGTAGCCGGGATGCAGCGGCGGATCTCCCGGCGCCCGCGTGATGTAGGCCAGCCCGGAATACGCCTCGAACAGGCGCGCGAAGCCGGCGTAGTTGGCGTAGGGGCCGGTCTGGCCGAAGCCGGTGACGCGCAGGATGACCAGGCCTGGCTGCAGCGCCCATAGTGCGTCCTTGCCCAGGCCCCATTTGTCCAGGGTTCCGGGGCGGTAGTTCTCGACCAGCACGTCGAAGCGCGGCAGCAGGCGCCGGAACAGGTCCTGGCCGGCTGCCTGCCGCAGGTCCAGCGTGATCGCGCGCTTGTTGCGGTTGACCGCCTTCCACAGCAGCGGCTTGCCGTCCTTGTGCGGTGGCATGGCACGCAGCGCATCCCCGCCTGCGTTTCCCCTCACGGGCAGTTCGACCTTGAGAACCTCGGCGCCGAAGTCCCCCAGCAGTGCCGCGGCAAACGGACCCGCGATGACGTTGGAGATGTCGAGGAGGCGCAGCCCGGCGAGCGGGCCGGCCCCCTGCGCGCTAGGCTCGGAAGCCAAGGCCCAGCGATTCCAGTTGCGCGATGCCGCTGGCGTCGAAGCCCCAGGCCTGCAGTGCCGTGCGCCCGCCTTCGCCACGCTGCGGCGGCGCGCCGCGGATGGACCCCGGCGTGCGCGAGAAGCGCGGCGCTGGCGCGGGCTGCGCCACCTTGCCCGAGGTGACGAAGGTCCGTCGCTCCGCGTTGTGCGGATGGGCGCGCGCCTCGGAAAAACCGAGCACCGGCGCGAAGCAGGCGTCCGAGCCCTCGAACACCGCGCACCATTCGTCCCGGGTTCTCGTCCGGAACACTTCGGCGAAGCGCGCACGCAGCACGGGCCAGCCTTTGGGATCGAGTTGCGCGGGGAGCGATTCGCCGGCGATGCCCAGGCGCTCCAGCAGCTCGGCGTAGAACTTGGGCTCGATGGCGCCGATGGCCACATGCCGGCCATCCTTCGTTTCATAGGCGTCATACCACGGTGCGCCGGTGTCGAGCACGTTCTCGCCGCGGGCCTCGCTCCAGCGGCCGGCGGCCATCATGCCGGCGAACATGGTCGCGAGCAGCGAGGCGCCGTCCACCATCGCCGCGTCCACCACCTGGCCCTTGCCCGAGGACTTCGCCTCCAGCAGTGCGCAGGCGATGCCGAAGGCGAGCAGCATGCCGCCGCCGCCGAAATCGCCCACCAGGTTAAGCGGCGGCACCGGCGCGCCGCCGGCGCGACCGATGGCGTTGAGCACGCCGGTGAGGGCAATGTAGTTGATGTCGTGCCCGGCGCGGGGCGCCAGGGGCCCATCCTGCCCCCAGCCGGTCATGCGGCCGTAGACCAGTTTCGGATTCAGCTTGAGCAGGACGTCGGGCCCGAGGCCCAGGCGTTCCATGACGCCGGGACGGAAGCCCTCGATCAGGGCGTCGGCCTTGGCCGCGAGCGCGGCTGCGACGCCGGATGCCGATTTCAGGTCCAGCGTCGCTGAGCGACGGCCGCGCAGCATGACGTCGAACCAGCGGTCGCGGCCCAAGCCCAGGCGCGGATCGTCCGGGCGGTCGATGAGCAGCACGTCGGCGCCCATGTCCGCGAGCATCATGCCGCAGAACGGCCCGGGGCCGATGGCTTCGAACTCAAGCACCCTGATGCCGGACAACGGACCCATGGCCCGAATCATAGCCTGCGCCGGCGCCCTGAAGCGCGGCGCAACAGAATGGTTGACGGGCCTCTACGCGCGCAGGTAGCTTGAGGGTCCACCAAGTCGAACCGAACCGGAGGGAATCTCCATGCAGTCGTTCTTGGCAGCGCGGCTTGCCGCTGCGATCCTCGCGCTGGCAGCGACCGGCACCGCCGCGCAACAGCAGGTCACGATCCTGACGTCGTTTCCCAAGGAGCTGACTTCGGCGTACAAGGCTGCCTTCGAACGGGCCAATCCGGGCATGCGGGTCGAGATCCTCAACAAGGGCACCTCGGCGGGCGTTGCCTACCTGCGCGAGACGCGCGCCGGGGACCGGCCGGACGTATTCTGGGCTTCCGCACCGGACGCCTTCGAGGTGCTCGCCAAGGACGGCCTGCTGGCGAAGTTCGACCCGGCCGTGAAGGGCATCCCGGACAAGATCGGCAACTACCCGGTGAACGATCCGCAGGGCTTCTACCGCGGGCAGGCGCTCGCCGGCTACGGGCTGATGTGGAACACGCGCTACCTGGCGGCCAACAAGGTTCCGGCGCCCAAGGAGTGGGCGGACCTGGTCAAGCCGGTTTATTTCGGCCACCTGGCGACCTCGTCGCCCTCGCGCTCGGGCACCACGCACCTGACCATCGAGACCATCCTGCAGGCCGAAGGCTGGGAGAAGGGCTGGTCGCAGGTGCTGCAGATCGCGGGCAATGCTGTGGCGATCACCGAGCGCAGCTTCGGGGTCCCCGACGGCGTCTCCAACGGCCAGTTCGGCATCGGCCTGGTGATCGACTTCTTCGGCCTGGCGGCGAAGAACTCCGGCTTTCCGGTGGAGTTCGCCTACCCCTCGCAGACGGCGATCGTCCCGGCCAACATCGCGCTGGTCAACGGTGCGAAGAACGCCGACCTCGGCCGGCGTTTCATCCAGTTTTCGCTTTCGCCGGCGGGCCAGGAGCTGCTGCTCGACCCGAAGATCAGCCGCCTTCCGGTGCTGCCGGAGACCTATCGCAAGGCGCCGGCGGGATACCCGGACCCCTACGGCGGGAAGATCCGCGCCAAGGTGAACTTCGACTCGGAACTCTCCGAATCACGCTATTTCGTCGTCAGTGCGCTGTTCGATCACGCCATCACCTTCCGGCACAAGGAACTGGTGGCGGCGACCAGGGTGATCCACGAGGCGGCGGTGAAGCTCGCGGCCAAACCCAATGCGCAGGGGCAGCGGCTGCTCACCGAGGCGCGCGCGCTCGCGTTCACGCCGGTGGTGGACGAGACGAAGACCCGGGACAAGGGCTTTCTTGCCCTGTTTCGCGAGACCAAGCGCGACGCCGCCAGGCAGAAGCAGATGACGGCGCTGGAGGAGCACTGGGGCAAGCAAGCGCGCCAGAACTACGACAAGGCCGCGGCGCTCGCCCGGCAGGCGGCGGCCGCGGCGAAGTGACGCGGTGAGCGCGCCGCTGGCCGCGCCCGGCGCGGTGGCTCCGCTGAACGCGGAGGCGGGACGGTGGAGCGCCGGGCAGGCGGCGGTGGCGCTCGCCATTGCGGCATTCCTTCTCGCCTTCCTGATCTGGCCGGTGCTGACGGTGATCCGCGTCGCGGTCACGGAGCCCGACGGCAGCCTGACGCTGTCGCACTTCGGCTCGTTCTTCCAGCTCTCGCTGATGCGCGAGTCCTTCGCCAACAGCCTGTACGTGGCGGGGATGACGGTGGTGCTGGCGACGCTGATCGCGGTGCCGCTCGCCTACATCACGGTGCGTTTCCGCTTCCGCGGCGCGATCCTGATCCAGACCCTTGGCGTGTTGCCCCTGATCATGCCGGCATTCATGGGCGCAGCCGCGATGCAGCTGCTGTTCGGCCGCTCCGGATCGGTGAACCAGCTGCTCGGCCAGTGGTTCGGTTTCACGCTGCCGATCATGGAGGGCCTGAAAGGCGTCATCTTCGTCGAGACGTTGCACTATTTCCCGTTCATCCTGCTCAACCTTTCGGCGGCCCTCGCCAACATCGACAGCGCGATGGAGGAATCGGCGCAGAACCTGGGCGCCTCGGGCTGGCGCCTGTTCCGGCGCATCGTGTTCCCGCTCGCGCTGCCGGGCTATGTCGCCGGCGCCTCGCTGGTGTTCATCAAGGTGTTTGACGACCTTGGCACGCCGCTGGTGCTGAACGTCACCAACATGCTTGCGCCGCAGGCCTACCTGCGGGTCACCTCGATCGGCATCGAGGACCCGATCGGCTACGTCATCTGCTTCATCCTGGTGGGCTTCTCCATCGCCGCCATGGCCGGATCAGCCGCTTTCCTGCGCGGCCGCGACTTCGCCACGCTGCAGCGCGGGGCGGCGGCCGCGCCGCGCCGCGACCTGCGCCCCTGGCAGGCGGTGCTGGCCTACGGCTGGATCGTGGGTGTCCTGCTGCTGGTGCTCTCGCCGCACCTGGGCATCCTGATGCTGTCGCTGTCCAAGGTCTGGAGCTTCACGCTGGTGCCGGAGATCTGGACGCTGGACAACTACTCGGTCGTGTTCCGCGATTCCACGCGCATGATCACCAACACCTTCCTTTACTGCGGCCTTGCCGCGCTGCTCGACGTCGTGATCGGCACCGCCATCGCCTATCTGGTGTTGCGCACGCGGGTGCCGGGGCGGCAGTGGCTCGACCACATGGCCACCGTGGCGCTCGCCATGCCGGGCGTGGTGCTCGGCATCGGCTACCTGCGCACGTTCCGCGACACCGAGATCCCGTTCACCGGCGAGGCGCTGCTGGGTTCCTGGCTGATCTTCGTGCTTGCCTACACGGTACGGCGCCTGCCCTACGCGCTGCGCTCCTGCAACGCTGCGCTGCAGCAGGTGCACCTGTCCCTCGAGGAGGCGGCGCAGAACTTGGGCGCCTCCCGCGCCCGCACCATCTGGCGCGTGGTGGTGCCGCTGATGGCGGGCGGCATCCTCGCCGGCTTCGTCACCAGCTTCATCACCGCGGCGGTGGAGATCTCGGAGACCATCCTGCTGACCAGCCGCGAGAGCCTGGCGCCGATGTCCTACGGCATCTACCTGTACATGCAGTCCATCGCCGGGCGCGGCCCGGGCGCCGCGCTCGGGGTGGTGGCGATCGTGATGGTGGCCCTGGGCACCTATCTGTCGCACCGCTTCGTCGCCGCCCGCCATGCGCAGCAGTTCATGAAAGGACAGAGGCCATGACAACCGGCACCGGCGCACCGGTCCGCGTCGAGGCGCGCGGCGTCACGCTCGCCTTCGGCGCCAGTACCGTGCTGCGCGACATCCATGTGCGCATCGAGCCGGGCGAGTTCTTCGCGCTGCTGGGCCCCTCGGGCTGCGGCAAGTCGACGCTGCTGCGCCTGATTGCTGGCTTCAACCGCGCGCAGCGCGGCGGGATATTCCTGGATGGCGTGGACATCAGCGCGGTGCCGCCCTGGGAGCGCAACGTCGGCATGGTGTTCCAGAGCTACGCGCTGTGGCCCCACATGTCCGTGGCGGAGAACGTCGCCTTCGGGCTGGAGGAGCGCCGCCTGCCGCGCCAGCGGGTGCGCGCGCGGGTGGCCGAGGTGCTGGAGCTGGTGGGGCTGGCCGAGTTCGGCGGGCGCCGTCCCGGCCAGCTCTCCGGCGGCCAGCAGCAGCGCGTCGCGCTCGCGCGCACGCTCGCGATCGAGCCGCGCGTGCTGCTGCTCGACGAGCCGCTGTCGAACCTGGACGCGCGGCTGCGCCATCACATGCGCCGCGAGCTGCTGGCGATGCAGCGCAAGCTCGGCATCACCACGATCTTCGTCACCCACGACCAGGAAGAGGCGATGACCACGGCCGATCGCATCGCGGTGATGGACCAGGGCGTGGTGCAGCAGGTGGGCTCGGCGCTGGAACTCTACGACGCGCCGGCGAGCCGCTTCGTCGCGGAATTCGTCGGCACCATCAACCTGGTGCCCGCCGGTGATCCGCTGTTCGCCGCGCTCGTCGCCGAACCGGGCGGTGCGACGCACGCTGCGTTCCGGCCGCATTCGGTCCTGCTGGCGCAACGCCCGGGGGATCCGGCGCACCACTGGATGCCCGCGCGCGTCGCCGAGCGGGAATTCCTCGGCGAGTTCATCCGCTACCGGCTCGAAGCGGCCGGGCGCGAACTCATCGCCGACCTGCCGCACGCGCTCGGCAGCGCGGGCTTCGCTCAGGGCGCGGGCGCCAGCCTCGGCATCGATCGCACCCAGGTCCGGCTGCTGGGCGCCTAGGCAACGGGCGGGGGCGCGCACCACGCGCTCGCGCCGGCATCATCCCTGCCGGTGCGAGCGCCTCGGCGTCAGGCTACTGGTCGATCTTGATGCCCGTCTCGCGGATCACCTCGCCCCATCGGTCGGACAACTCGCGCGCGGTCTTCGCCATCTCGGCGGGGGGCATGCCGGAGGCTTCCGAGCCGCCGTCGGCGAACAGCTTCACCACGTCCGGGTGCTTGATGGCCTTCGCCAGGTGCTGGTAGACCGCCTCCACGGTCTGCGCGGACATGGCCGCCGGGCCCCAGAACCACAGGTAGCCCCAGTAGCCCACGTCGTAGCCGGCTTCGCGCATGGTCGGCAGGTCGGGAACGGTCGCCATGCGGGTCTCCGCGGCGTGGGCCAGCATCTTCACCCGGCCGGAGCGCGAGTTGGACAGCGCCGTGGTCGGGCCGTCGAAGAACAGCTGCACGATGCCCGACAGGTGGTCCTTCATGGCATCGCCGCTGCCCTTGTAGGGTACGTGGACGATGTCGATGCCGGCCTGGCGCTTCAAGCGCTCGCCGTTGAGGTGCGAGGTGGAGCCCGGGCTGAACGAGGCGAAGTTCAGCTTGCCCGGATGGGCCTTGGCGTAGGCCACGAGGCCCTTCACGTCGTTGAACGGCAACGAGACGTGCGCGGTCAGCACGGTGGCGGACTTGGCGCCCGCCGTGATCGGGGTGAAGTCCCGGAACGCGTCCCAGGGCGCGGGCCGGAACAGGTGCGGGATCTGCACGTGGGTGGCGATGGTGTAGAACAGCGTGTGCCCGTCCGGCGCCGCCTTCTGCACCTCGCGCGCGCCGATCACCGTCGAGCCGCCGGGCTTGTTCTCCACGATAGCCGAAAAGCCGGGCGTCTCGTTGACCTTCTGGGCGATCGCCCGGGCCTGGATGTCGGTCTGGCCGCCGGGCGGGAACGGCACGATGATCCGGATCGGCTTGCCCGGGATCGGGAACTGCTGCGACTGGGCCGCGCAGGCGAAGGCCAGCGCGCAGAACGCCACGGTGAGTCTGGTCATGGT
>Ga0194132_10002996_pt1 | contig 30715 bp, 16 predicted proteins | sample TA2KigOf80mmetaG_FD_148612 | JGI IMG/M metagenome (GOLD analysis project Ga0194132, IMG submission 148612) | Freshwater microbial communities from Lake Tanganyika, Tanzania - TA2015054 Kigoma Offshore 80m | ecosystem: Environmental > Aquatic > Freshwater > Lake | place: Tanzania: Lake...
TGGTGGACATGTCTTTCCCCTCGAAGCCTGTGTTTTGCTAACTTCAAGGGTGCAAAGCATGTCCACGTTTTCAAGGACAACAAGACGCTCGGCTCGGAAGATCCAGATTTCTTTCGTCGGGCGTTCGGGGATGGAGACTTGCTCCGGTTTGCGGTAGTCGACGGCGGTGAGACAGGTTTGGTCGACCTTTTGGAGGCAGTCCCCTTCTCCACTGCAATCTCGCGTTCAAGTTCAATGATAGGACGACTGTCGGCAGGTTCACTGCCAGAGACTACTTCTTTGTCCGGAATCACCGGCGACCCTCGCGGGACCGCCAGATATGCCTGCGACACACTGCCGAAGACTTTGTGGACTTCTTTGAGGAGTTCCTTCGTGTCAGAGTGATCTGCCTTTAACGTGTCGAACATTTCTTTCAACATGGCGGTCGTCTGGAGAAATGCCCGCTTATCTTCCTGATGAGATTGCTGGGATTGGCGGAGTTGCTCCTTGAGGATGGAAACAATTTCCGACTCGGCGATGCTGGGAAGTTCTTTGGCAAGCGGAGCGAAGTTCGTCACATTGCGGGGATGTTCTGGCTCCTTGGAGGACATGCGAGGGCCGTAGACCTTCTGGACCCATGCCGCCTCGGCGAACCAGGTGGGGTTTTTCCCCTGTGCCTTGAACTTGTCGATGAGCTTCTTCGTCACCGCAGGTCCATCTGTGATTTCGCCGTCTTCAGTGCGAAGTTTCAGGTGTTCGAGAACCGTGAGGTCGCGATGATCGATAGCCCTACTCCAATGACGTTGGAGGGATCGTTCTGCGAGCTGGCAACGCTCGGAAGCGGTCTTCCGGGTAATGAAGTTCGGGATGGGAGAGTTGTCCATTCGTCAGGAGGGTACGACAGGTCCAGCGTAGGCGCTGAGGCAAGCGCAAGTCAATGGCCTTGGCGAATCGGTGTCGAGTAGTCTGTCGGATGGTCGTGACGTATGGGGGTTCGACAAAGACTTCGGCTCTTGGACGCGGCCAAACGAGATGGCCGCGGGAACCGTGTCGTGCAGTCACGCCTTACTGGCGAATCGTCGTCGAGTCGTCTGACCGTTGGACAGTCGAATCGTCAGAGCAGTGATTAGTGAGACGAATGGTCAACGAGTCGTCTGGCAATTCATAGTCGATTCGTCGAGAAACTCGACATCAGCACGGTCGTGTCACCGGGGGAACTTGTATGGTTAGTTAGGTGCGGCCATCGGCGTCACACGGCGGAGATAGGGGAGTGAAACCGGATGGAGCAGGAGTTGGTGTAGCAGATTTGCCGTGGGTAACAAGAAGTGGATTGCCAACTGCCAGGATGGCCAACGCCTGGCCCTCTCGTAGCTGTGCCAATTCGGAATGTTTCGCGAGCTTGATGGCCGTGAATTCGAGCGGTCAGAACGTCGCCTGATAAAATCGAGGCCGGCGTAGGCGGAAGTAGTATGCCCCTGCTGCCGAGTTGCGGATGCCATGCAGGCCAGACAGGATAGGGCGGAATATGCAGAAAAGCCAACGGAGGAGTGCAAATCAAGTGTTCCGGTTTTCTCAGCGCTACGTCTGCATCAGTGCGACCTCTTCGATTACCTTTGCGATCACCGGTCGCTGCTGTGGATCTTGCCTGATGCAGCGGTTGATCAAATCTCGCCAAGCCGAGAATTGCACGTGGTCAACATCGGTCTGCCCAGTCAGAAGAAATACCAGTATTTTGCCCAGCGAGTACACGTCCGCGCTGGGCCGCGCCTCGACTCCTTGGAATTGCTCGGGTGCCGCGTAACCAAGCGTTCCGTATCGCTGAAACGTCTTTTGCGTCACTACGCGGGACAAATTCTTGGAGATTCCGAAATCGGCAAGCTTCCAGCAACCGCTCAGGGACAGTACGTTTTCGGGTTTAAGGTCGCGATGGACGATATCGTGATCGTGAAGCTCGCGGAGCGCGGTGGCCACACTCAAGGCGAGTCGTTTCGCTTCCTCAACGGCAAGGCCGCGCCCGTTACCTCGGGCTTCAACGTGCGTTTGCAAATCGCCGCCATCCGCAAATTCCGTAATTAGAGCGAAGTACTCGTCGTCTCGAATGAAGTCGAGGACCTGGAGGACGTTCGTCGTGTGCATCCGCATCAACTTTTCGTAGATGCGCATTTCGCGTTCAAGCGCATCGTTGTCCGCAGATTTCCGGCGGACGCGCTTCAAGAACACGCGTTGGCCAGTTTCGCGATTCCGCGCTACGTAGGCTTCTGCCATTCCGCCCGCATCCAAGTTGCGCAACAGGTCGTAGCCGTGGAATGCCACTGGTGCTTGGGCATCCTTGGGGCGAGCACTCTTGGCCGGCTGCGCGCTGGCCGAGTTTTCCGCGTCTGGCCCAGCCGTTTGAGGCATCTCAGGGCATGGCGCGGAAAACTCCTGTCCAGTAGCTTTATCGACGTAGGTGAGTTCCGTGCGCGCAAACTCGGAGGGATTGATGCGGCGCAGTTGTTCCTTGACACGCCGCCGCATTTCGAGACCGAGGGTCAGGTATTCGGCAAGCTCATCTTTGGAGACTTCGCCATCCGGGTGAATGAGCTTGATCAGCCCGGACACGGTGCGCATGACAGCCTTGCGGTCGCGATGGCCGAGATGCGGACCGAAGGAAAAGTACCGCTCGTAGGCATCGGTATAATTCACGGGACGGAGTTCGTTGTGGAATATCTCTGCGATGTAATCGGCGATGAATCCCAGGTGGCTCGTGAACAGGTTTGGTGTGAGCTTGGCCATCTCCCAACCGGGCAGATACGCGTGCCAGCGGTCGTGGAATGCATCGTCGTCCCGGATAGTTTCCGGCAACGGCTTGAATAGGTGCGAAGTCTCGATGAGTGTGCCGATGTCGCCGTGAGTGTTGCCGTTGAAAATGATGCACGCTTCCGCAGAGACTGTGCCTTTGTCGTCGCCGCGCGAGAACGATCCTTGCTCCATGTAGCCCTTGTACATGTCCTTGTCATTTGCGGACTTGAAGTTGGGTCCGGCAACTTCGTCGAACGCGACAAGATCGTATTTCACCACAAGTCCCGGTTTGTCCTTGCGGTTCTTCCAGCCGAACAGGTCGGTCACACTGCCTTGGCCGCCGGAAAGGAGAATGGCGTAGGGAGAGATCTCGCGAAAGACAAAGGACTTCCCGGTTTCCTTGGGTCCAAGTTCGATGAGGTTGTAGTTGCGTTCGACCATTGGCACGAGCCGGAGCAGGTACAGGAGCTTCCGCCGCCAGCTGAACTCCGGCTGAGTCGGTTCATACCCTATGGTACGCATCAGTACGCCGACCCATTCTTCGCGCGTAAAGTGATGGCGTGCTTTGATGAACTCCTCCAGGTTGGCGCTTGCGATCTGGATCGGCTGCATCCGTTTCAGGACGAAGGGCCGGGTCACTCCGCCGTGAACGATGGTCTCGTCGAACGCGAGTTCCAGGTTGGCCCATACGCCACCTGTCAGCATCCGTTCGTATTGGTAGACGGTTCGCTCGTCGACGTGGACCTTATCCAGGCCAGAAGTCGCGAACTTCGCCCAATACTTACCTCCTTGGTCCTTCTCGTCGAACGTGACAGTGACCATGTCGATCAACTTCATCGACCGGTAACGCTGCAGGCGTGCTTTGATCAGCTCGCTTTGATCCGACCGAACAATGCGTTCCTTGATCATTTCCTTGACGTTTGCCAGGCCCGTGTCAATCTGGCTCTCGTCCGTGGTCGAGCAATACTTACCTAGCAAATACTCCAGCACGTAGACGGGAATGCTGAAGCCGACTTTGAGGCGCTGGACCAGGTCTTTCCGCACCACTCGGCCCGGAAATGCATCGATCAGCTTGCTGTCCAGCGAGTCAACCCACGCTGGATGTTTGATATCAGGTGTCATGGCAGTCTGCCTACCTGTCGGGACCAAGGCGCCAGGTGTTCACGCATTACCAATCGCTAATGTCAGTTTTGAGGGTCACGTCTTCGCGCACCAACATTTCCTCGTGGTCGGCGTCGAGCACCGCAACCAGGAGCGGCGTTCCGTATGCAAGCTGTGGTTTCGGTTCGACCATTTGCAACTGCACAGTGACCGGAGCGCCTTCCGGTTCGATGGTGATCGGTTCGCTGTGCCGGAAAACGAGCTTGCCCGCCGCCGGGTCTTTCACCTTGATCATAACGCGTCGCGCCAGCAGATTTACGTCGGCATTGAAAAGCTGGCCCGTTGCCGCGGCCTGAACCTGGACACGTGGTGCCTCGCTGGTAATGTGTCCGACTGGCTTCAACACGACATTCACCTTGCGGGCTTTCGTCGGCCAATTGGCAACAACCACCGGAATGATCATCTCTTGCAGAGTCGCGCCGCCGTGGAAAAAGCCCAATGCGCCATATGTGCGAAACGCACAGGTGCTGCGTGGGACCATGACTTCCAGGTCGGATTGGGGAACCTGCATGTGAACCGCGCTGGGGTGCGACAGGTTGTGGCCAACCATCGCCCGACGGTGCTTCCAGAGCACGTCGCCAGTCGGCATATCGTCCACGATTTCGTGTTCGTCCGGCTGCCAGTGAAAGAAACCATGGTCGGCAACGACGATAACGCGACTGTACCCGGAGTCACGTAATTTGCGAATCGCCTGGACATAGCGGCGAAGATGCTCGTCCGCTCCCGTGATCTTCAGCTGCCCATCGTGGCTATCGAACTCGTCGCCGTGAACAGCGATCAAACGTCGGCCGCGACCTGGCTTCTTGAGGCTCTCACCGTCGAGTACCTCTTCGATTTCGAGCCAATCCTTGACATCAAAACTGTGCTTCAGCCATTTGCGACGTTCCTCTGCCCGCTTCAAGTCGCCATCAAATCCATCAATGGAAACGTGAAAAGTCTTGCCATCATCGGCCAACTTGACATGTAGGCAATCGCGCTTTGCCGGCAGGGCGAATGCCATTCCCAACGCTGTGATGCTGGGCACCGGAGCAACGGCGATAATGACATTCGCACGCTTGGCAGGTTCCCCCTGATTCAGTAATTGCGCCAACCGCCAGCCAAGATCCAGCCGGCAGGCGTCCACGAAAAAGAGTGCGGTCGGCGCGCTGTCACGCGGGAGTTCCGCTAGTGCGACTTCGCCTGCGGTGGGCAACTCAAAGACATTGCCCTTGCGCTTTGCCAAGAGATCGGAAAACGTCCGCCCGACACGGTCCATCGTACGCAGATATCCGCGCCGTAAGCGTGTCCGGATGCGGTGCAGTTGCGACGGTAGATCGGCCGACTCCTTGAAAAGCTGTTCGCCGGCCTGGTCCAATTGCCAGCCGCGCAAGCTGTACCAGTCGATGGCATCGGTGATCGTTTTCCAGGTTTCTTCGACGGCTCGATTCTCGACGATTAGTGAGGCGGCGCCTGCCAGTTCGACCAAGTATCGCCAGCCGACCGGGTTACCGGCTTCCTTTCCCCAAAAGCGTCTCTCGCGGTCCTTGTAGGTCTGAACGTCCCGCCCCAACTCCTCGGCCAGAACGTCGACTTCCTCTAGGCGGTCGAGCCGATCCGCAGTTTGAAGGAACAACGTCTCTTCGACGGCGCGAGAACTCCACGATCGCGGCATGGAGGTGAGATTCCGCGCCCAGTAGGTCAGGCCAATTGTAGCCTCGGCCTGCGGCACAAGTCTTTCGAAGTTGGCTATGTAGCGAATGTCGTTCTGCCATCGCTCCAACAAGCGGAGCGAGTGCGTTCGGGGCAGGCCGGGACTGATGACCTTGTCCGCCTCGCGGGGCGGTTCACGTGGCGAGCCTTCGGCAGCCTCGGTGCAGAGCAACCGTGCAGTGGCGGCCACGCGCCAGGGCTCCTCGCCGAGTTCATTGGGATCGGGCAATCCAAAGTCCTCGGTGCAGCGACGGGCAAAGATGTCAAACCGAGCCTCCTGGCGCAGATTGTCGAATTCGCGAGGCGGGCCGGCCAAGGCCTGCAACATGCGGTGATCGTCAACCAATGTCCCCTTGGCGTTACCTGGCGTCAGTTCCTTCCAGGTGTCCTTGGGCTTGTCGAACCACTCGCGGGCGTGCGCGGGGAGCAGGCCGATCAGATCGTCTTCGTGGTCACGGGAAATGTCCACTCCGTACTCGCGGAGAGCTTGCAGCAGGCTTTTCTCCCAGACTTCTTCGGCCTCCAATTCGAAGGTTTTGAACCAACTGATCGCATGGCGTGCGCACGGTAGCCACACCACCCTGGGACCACGCGGCGATGAATAGAACCGATCCCGCACCAGCAATTCGTGCAAGTCTTCCTGGCCCAACGGCGGAGCCCACAGACTAAAGCCGTCGGCCTTGGCGGCTTCGCGCAACAGGTCCAGCCACGATCGGTCCGGGTCGCACCACAAGAGGAGCGGAGGCGTTGCCGAACGGTGGCCCAAGACCCCGCGAATCGCGAGGCAAAGCCAGTCACAGAATGAATTCGTTGACGCGACCATGATTGTTTAATTCTATCCGTTCTCAGGCCACCAGCCCGGTTGTGGCAGTTTGCCTTCGCGGACCCAGCGGCGTTCGTCGGCGCGCCATTCGGCACGGTCGGCAATCGCTTTGTCGAGTTCTTTCACGGCCAACACGTCGGCGGCCAGGACGCCGGCTTTCTGAAGCGGGGCGATGTTCACGCGCACGCCGTCGTTGATGTCGGGGGCGTATAGCGATTCCTGGGTGATGAATTCGGCGATGGTTGTCGGGGCCGTCCGACGTCCGTCAAGGCTGGCGATTCGGTCGAACAGCGGCTGTCCGGCCATCCAGTCGCCCCAGCCCGCGGGCTCCTGGCTCTGCCAACTTTCGATCTTCGTGCGGACCGTATTGGCGAGTGCGGCTCTCCTTTTGATCTTCGCCGTCAGAATCTTCACATCCTCCTTGATTTCCTTCACGCGGTATTTGAGGTCCCGGACCTCCACCGCCGATGGTGACACTTCCGCTTTCAGCTGTTCCTCGCAGGTCTTTTGCTCTCCCCTGAGCGTTTTGATCTTATCCTTGTCCGGCCCGAGAACGATTTCGTCGAATTGCGCGTACCATTTGTCGCACGCCAGCTCCAGCGTATTCTTGAGCATTTCTTTGGTGTGGGGCGCGATCAGTTTCGCCAGATCAGTGGTGGTGGGGTCGGAAGCGAGCTTCGCCTGGTCCGGCGCCCTCGGGCCGACTCTGGCACAAAAATAGTCGAGGTGCGCCATCACGTCGGCGATCCAAACGCGGAAGTCGGGATGTAACTCGGTGCGGTCGGCGGCGCTGAGCCAGTCCGGCAGCGGTGATTTCGCGATCAACTCGGTCAATCGGCGAAGCCAGCGGACCTTGAGGACCAGCATGGCGTCGTCGAAAGCATACTGGCGAAGGGTCGATAGGAACGATTGCGGTCCGAACCCGGTTCTGGCGACGCCCTCCAGTACGGTGTCGAACTTCTGCAACTCGAGTATCGCGTCTTCCAACTCCCCTCGACGTTTCACTTGCCTGTCGCTGCGGGCGTCAGCGGCGATTGCCGTGATGCCGCGCAACTCGGTCTCCAAGCGCTGCCGTAGCGGTCCGACGTACTGCGAACGGAGTTTGGGCAGTGCGTCCGCGTCCAGCATTTGAGAGTACAGCAAGCATGCGAAAGCTGGCGGTTTCTTAGCCGTAGATTTGTCGCTTTGCATTTGCCAGGCGATCGGCCGCTTCTTGAATTGCCTGGTGTGATGCCTGCAGAAATCGTTGGCCAGCCAGGCGTCGAGCGGCTTGCCCATTACGTCGATGAAGTCGCGGGCGTCGATCCCATCGGCCTTCAGCCTCTCCTGGACGCGCTCGAAGAGAGTCGTTTCGTTGGCCAGGGGTGTGAGGGGAATGATGCCTTCGGGGTCGGCCCAGTTTGGGACGGGTTCGCCGGCTTCGATCTGCTTGGGCCATCGGTGGCCAAGTAAGCGCACGACCGATACGCTGATTCGATTCCCCCACAACCGTCGTTCCTCAGGCAGACAACGCCAGCCTTGCTTCTCAACCCCTTCGTAGAGAAGCCAATACACGGAGATAGGGTGAATTTCGAGCCTTTGAGAAAGCTCCTCCAGAAATGTCTCTGGTGGTATCGGCAATCGCGTACCGACCGTCACTGGCTCATCTTCATCGCTGTCATCGTCGCCAGCGTAGTCTTCTTCCTCGGCCTTGGTGCCAGGACCAGCCTCAAAAGACGTCTTCAGACAATTACGTAGCGCTCTCAGTTTCTCGATCTCTACCGCCACGGGTGAACCGTCAGTTTGGAATTGCATCTCGCCTCTCAAGGATTCGGTCACGGCGGCTGGGCGCAACTCCGCTGAATCATATCCGCGGATTAACGGGAACATCGCAATCGGTGTACCAGTTTCCGCAAAGACAGATTGAAGATCTTCTTCTGAGAGTGCGTACGCATTCAACACTCTTGACTCCGCATGATATTCGGACGTGTGGAGTTTGGCGGCCGTCGCGCATTCCTTGAGAAGCGTTTCACGGTTCGTTCCGTGAGAGCACAGCGTTCGCGGATCACATTCATATTCCACCGGCTCTGACGCAACAAGCGATTCAGAAAGTGCTACCGAGAGATTGACTTCCGGAAATTGCAACTCAGACGCCCGCAAGGGCAAAGGAACCAATGGGACGTATCCCTCGCCGAGATGTTGAACATTTGCCTGCAACACCCTCATATAGAAGCTCGTCAGCCGGCAGTTCAGAACCGCATGGACAAGCTCACGTTGTGCTTCGTCGTCTGCGAAAACGCCAGGGGAGGAAGTGCTGAAGATCGCGCCCGAAGGCAACACACGCGCGCCGAGACAGCCTTGACCGAATTCCGTGTAGGTTAGTCCCGAGCGACCGTAGAACTGTTCATTGCGTGGAGTGCCGCGGCCAAGAACTTTGATTCGAGAACCACTAAATTGCCAATCGACGAGACACCAATTGTATCCAATCCATCGTTTGTAACCGCCACCTTTCGGGAATAAATGCCATCGCGTCGAACGTGTAGTCACCTCCCAATGAAACCGCACAAAGCGGGCGTTATCCGCCGTGTCGAGTCCTTTCCTAACAGTCGTAAAAACACCTAGTTTTTGCTCGCTTCGGAGCAGCGACATCAGGTTCGGTCGCAACCAATAACAGAGAGTAGCACCCGGTATGTCGAGGAATTGTTGTTGTCGCACGTGATGGGAAAAGCCGGCAACTGTTCCAGCAATAGCGTCACGTAGAAAAGTTGCTTGGTCCTCAGATGAACGAGGCGAGGCGAGGCGGAATGCGGTGAAAGAGCGATCGCCAGTGGAATGGCCGATGCGCATTACACAGAGAACTGGCTGAACAACCGCGTTTGTAATTTCGCTGAACGCGTAGCGCCCGTGCTGCGACAGCGCCTCAATTGCATGGTCGCGAAGGATGGTCTTGCGCAGTTCCTGCAGGGATCCGAGAAACATCCACGACTGCTGCGTGACCATGGCCACTCGTCCCGCCAACCGCGTCAGCTCCAGATTTCGCAGCACAAACGCCGCATAAAGGTCACGCTTTCCCACCTTGAAATGTCGCTCGACGTATTTCTTGAGCATTGGGCCCATGTTCTTGCTGCCCATGTACGGCGGATTCGCTGCAACCACATCGTACCGGCGGCTGAGCAGGTCAAGCAGGCGAAAGCCGGCCCGGGTTTCGCTGCCGAGCATCTGATCTTCAAACTCGCCCGTCGCGCGAGCTCGTTCGGTGAAGGTGTCGATTCCAGCCTTGGCTCGGTAGAACAATCGGTCTCCGAACTCCTCGTCCGAAATCTCCTGGAACGGTAACTGACCACTTACGACGGCCTCGTTCATTTCCGAAAAGAGGTAGTTGGCCTCCTTTTTCTCGCTGACTTGCCGTTCCCAGGTCGCGTGTTCCTCCTTGATGATTTCACGCAGATCCTCCGCCGGGCGAGCTAGGCTGCCGATCTCGTCAATGTGCTCCATCGTCCGAGCGAAGCTCCGCAAGACGCGCGCGACGGACGGCTCACGCTCGAAGCCCGTGAGGAACTCTTCCCAAACCTCGCCTTTCAAATGGCTGGACGTGGCCGCGACCAAGTTCGTCGGCACGCCTTTGTAGTCGAACGCCCGCTCGGCCGCCTTCATCCACAAGGTGGCCTCGGCAATCTGCACGGCACGGGGGTCAATGTCGATGCCGAAGAGGTTCTTGGTGAGGATCGCGTTGCAGATTTCCTCCGGTGCGGTCAGCTCACCTTCCTCCAGATACATCTCATAGAACAGGTCAAAGGCTTCCAGGTGAAAATGGCCGCTGCCGCAGGCGGGGTCGAGGAAGGTGATTTCACGGACCGGCTTCCTCTCGACGAGAGCGCGATCGGCGTCCTTAACGTAGTATTCCCATTTCTCGGCGAGCTTGGATTCGGCGTGCATCCCCATCCAGGTCGCGCCCAGCGAGTTCTGCACCAGGAACTTGACCATGTAGTCTTCGGTGTAGAGCTGCGTGGCCGGGATGATGTCGGCGCCGGCGATCTTGGCCCCCGTCACCGTGCGGACTGTCTCGAATACTCGGTTCTTCTCCTCGGAGTTCCAATACTGGTACGCCCAGCCGAGCGCGTCAGGCGCCGTAAACGGATTCGGCGGCTTGGCGCCGGAGCTGGCAGATTCGTCCTCGGTTAGACGGATCCGATAGTTGCGCAGTGTGTCGGGATTCAGGCTCAACAAGCCAAAGCAATCCTTCAGCGCGGCGGTCGATGGGCGAAGCGCGATGCCGGGGGCCTGTGGGTCGAAAAGCATTGGGAGCCGCCCAGCCTGGGCACGAAAGACCTTGTCGAGCACGGCGAACAAACCGTCATCGTCGCCGACACAAAGCTCGGGATGCCTCTGAGCTAGACGGTGATGTTCCAGCGACCGGCCACCATACGCGTCCTGCTGCAAGATGACCGAATCGATCAACTCGCGGGCTTCGATGCAGCGGAGCGTCAAGAGTCGGTTAGCCCAAGTGTATGCAGTCTCGCGGACGAACTCGGCAACAGCTTCGGAACGCTCGACGCCGGCTTCGTCGCGCAGTTTCAAGTAGGCATCAACGACCTTGCGGGCCTGTCGATCTTCCTCGGCCAAATGTCCAAGCTCATCGACCGGAATGGACGCTCGGTCGCGGCGCACCCCGATCGCGGCCAGCCGCTGCTCCAAATCGCCCGGCTTCCATTGGCCGCCCTGGTCGTAGCGCCCTTCGAGCAGGTGCCGCAGCTCCAGCGTGACGGCCTTCAGGGTTTTCTTGAGTTCGGCTTCCATTAGCCCAGTTCCACGTCGAAGCCATCGGTGAGGAATTTCCGCACGCGCTCGTCGAGCTTCTTGTTGAGTTGTTCCCACTCCTGCGGTGTGGAGACGCGGGTGACCGATGCAACATCGGTTGCCCGGATCCGACGAACCTCACGAGGCGGCTTCGGTGGTGGCGTTTTCCCACCTTCCTTCTCCCCCGTTTTCGGTTTGGGCTTCTTCTTGGCGGCTTCATCGGCAATTCGCTGCCCAAGATTGCGAACCAGTTGCCGGGCGCGGTCCGGGAATGCGGCTACTTGCGCCGGTACAGTCGTGGCATCCAGGTTGTCACGCATCTGCACAAGCGGGGCGGAAAGCGATACCGCCAAATCCCCGTCAAGATCCCGTTCGGTCAGGTCGGCCGGCAAACGGTCAAGCGCCTGCATGATCGTGTCTCGCGCCTCGGCCCGCCAGCCATCCAGCAGCGGCGTCAATTCGAGGAGCACCTGATTCTTGGAACTTTGGAGAGTGTTCCACACGTCTTTTTCGGCGAACGACGCAGCCGAGGCAGCAGCCCTATATCCTTCAAGCAGTGACGCAATCGCACACGGCGGGTTGACGCGATGCTCGACGGCTTCCAGCCGTTTGACCTGTTCGCTGAGTTCCTTGAACAACGGGCCGTTCTGTTTCTGAAAGGCGGCATGTTGTTCGATCGATTCGGAACCCTTCTGCAAAGTCTCCTGTGAAGAATGGACTTTGTTAACGCGATGGACGGGGTTGGTCAGGTCGAGGACTTCGTGCCAAGCATCATTTCCTTCAGTGAAGCTTGCGGGCAGCGACATGTCGGAACCGCTCGCCCACAGGATCACTTCGCTGGCTTTCGCCAAGATCGCCGTTGCCAAGGATTCGGTGGCCTCGCTGATGGCCGCCGGCGTCTCGTCGATGCCGCGCTTTTTCGCCAGCTTCATCACGAATTTGCGGCTTTCGGTGAGAACGTCGGGAGGGACCTCGGACTCCTCCAAGATCAACTCGGCCTTGTCAAATTTGCGGGCAACGCGCAGGGCATCGATCAGGTCGCGGTCTGCGGGATTGGAATACTCTTTTTGCCCAACGACAACCTTGACCGCCCCGGCCCGCACCAACGCGGCGACTCCCACGCGGACGGCGTTGGGATCCCAGCCGTAACCGATGCCGCAAAGCGCTTCCAATACGTCCTGGCCACAGACTTTTTTCTGCCGCTTGGCTTGCTCCGTCGCGAGGTAGATGCGAATTGCATCGACGAGCGGGCAATGGAGATCGATCTTGCCCGCCCTGTCGAAGAGCTTGAGCGCCGCCACGTCCTTGGTCACATTGGTCTCGCCGGCGAGAACGTCTTGAATGGCTTTCTGGTCGTTCGTGATACGGACAGGCACTTTCTCGAATTTAGGATAGAGCGTCGGCCAGTACGCCGCCATCTCCGAACGCAGCGCGGTACCCGAAGTTTGTCCTGGTTTTATGCCGACCTGGCGTGGTGCCCCCCGAAACACGAGATGGCCAGTCCGGATGCCCTCCTTGAGGCCGTCGATCACCTTGCGTTCCAACTTTGGCAAGTCGTCGTTCTCGCGGTCCTGGGCCAGCTTGCGGGCGTCTTCGGACTTGTGCGCGTCACCCTTCCAGTTGCCGATGACCTCCTTCATCGCCAGATAACGGGTCAGGTCTTGATCGAAGGCCTTCACGCGGCCAGACAGAAAAAAGAGCGTGGTTTGCTCCTCGGATCGCAAGCTTTGGTTTTCCAGGTCATCCAGCGTAACGCGACCAAAAGAAAGCGGCGTGTAGAGCTTAAGCGTCACGTCGCCCTTGCAGCCAGAAAGGACTGAGTCGTCAATCACCGGCTTGAAGTAGAACTCCTGTTCGCGATAAGTGACAACGTCCGAGTCCAGCCAGCGACGCCAGTGATTCTTGCCCGGTTCCTGAACGAAGTTGTCTTTCATGCCGCGTTCGCGGTCCTGCTGCATGTATTGCTGTTCAATGGTGGTGACTTCTTCCTCGAAGGTCCTCTTCTCACCGGTAAGAAACTCGTACTCTTCGCCTATACGAGCCACCAGTCCGGCTGAAATCAGCCGGGCCAGTTCCGGCTCAACGCGAGCCAGAACCGTCGTCAGATCGTCATCGACTGTCTCGACGAGAAGCCGAGCGATGTTGTCTTTCGTGCGCGGGATAAACGGGACTTCGCGAACAAGAAACAAGACTTCAGCGACGCGCTGCGTGAGGAGTGTTGCACCAGGCACGGTCTCCTTGATGCGCGAAAGCTCCGTGCGAACATCGGGGCTGATCTCACCCTCGCCAGAGAGGTTGTTGTAGAGTTCGTCGAACGAGACCAGGGCGCCGAGTCCTTCATTCAGGTATTTCCGGCGGCCAGCGCGGAGAATGTCCTGCGTGATCGCCAGTAGCGTGCGCGTGGAACCGGACATCTGTTCGCCGCGTCCGCCCTTGGACCGGAGCGTCTTGACGATTTCGGGGATGAGATGCACCTGGTAGGGGAAGAACGGGTAGTAGGTTGCGAACTTCTCCTTGGTGCAGGCAGGTAACGTGCGGCTCGTGACGTTTGCCAGTTCGCCGAGTCCGCGCAACAGACCGCTACCGCGGGACTCGTATAAGTCTTCGATCTTCTTTCGCCCCGCGATCGTCTTCTTGAACAGGCGGTCTTCCAAAACCAGTTCGATATTCTCGGTGGTCAGAGCTGGTTTGAAACGAAACCGTCCCTCGATCTTTTTCATGTCCCCTTCCAGCGCCCGCGCCTCTTTGAAGATCGAACCCATGTCACCATGTGTCGTGACGATGAGCCAGAGCTTGCCTTGGCCTTTGATGGCCGCTTCCTCGACCAGCGCTTGAAGCTGGGAGAGCCGACCTTGATCGTCTTCAATCCATTGGCCAGATTCGTCCAGCACGAGAAGGAGTCGGTGCTGCTTCTTGGTCTTCTTCTCATGCTCATTTAGGTCGGTGAGAATCGTGTCCACCAGGAAAGCGACGTTGTGCAATTCACCCCGTTCCGCCTCCTTCAACGATTGATCCACGTCCTGGGGGCTTGGAAAAACGTCGGGGGCGACTTCGCACGCGGCGCTGTACAGGTGCGTCCGGTAAAACGAGAGGTTCTTCTGGATGTCGGCCCAAGGCTTCTTTGCGCGGGCTTCGACCGCTGCGTGGAGCGCGGGAAGTTTGCCCTGCTTGTCCAATTCGGCTTCGATCACGCGAGCGTAGATCAGATTGGCGCTGTAGCCACAGGACAGGTAATACTGCGACAGGAGCAAGCCGGGTAGCGGGCGGCTCCGGCTGTCTGTGAGTGTGTTCAGATTGAAGGCGAGAACGTCGGTTTCGCAGTTGCCAATGCGGGAAAGGCTGCGAAGGATGGAGGCTCGCCGTGGCGCGTCGTGCGGAATACGTGACTCGAATCGCTTGCTTGCCGCTACGCCTTCGAGGGTCGGGTTGCCCGCGAGCAGTGACAGAATCTTGGCGAAGTGCGACTTGCCTGATCCGAAGTAACCGGAGATCCAGATGCCTATCTCGGTTGTCTTGTTCAGGAACGTATCGGTGTAGTGTTCGAGCATGTCGTCGAGGAAGGACTCGATCATGGGGGTGACGACATAACTGCCGATTTCGCTGGCCAGCTTGTGCTCGTCGCCCCGTTCGCCGACCTTGATGACCGGCTCGATTTTTTCCTCGACACGAGTCTCAAACAAATCTGCGATCTTCATGGGTACACGTCCTGTCAGGTGATTCACAGCAAGTCGCCGCGATACATGAACTCGTCACGTTTCGCGACAAATGAATAAGTCCGCGATTCCATCACGTGGCCGGGAATCAGCACGACGACCGGACCATTCAAAAGAGACTGGGCACTGTCCCAAAGTCTCTGCATGACATCGCGCGGGCCTGCTGCTGGATAGAGGGCCGCCAGCCGCTCAAGGCTCACGACCGGCTTGCCTTTTCCCCGTTCCGCCAATCGCGATTCAACCGCTTCGGCGACCGCGGTAACCCATAATCCACCAAGTTCGGCCTGAGGGTCCGAGCCGGGCATCGGATCATCCATTGAACTGACGATATTTGCCGCTCCAATTTCCGTAATGATGCGATGGGTGACTTCTAGCACGTCTACCGACCGTACCTCGATCTCCGGGTGGAGCGTCGCGCATTGGGTCCGCCACTCTTTCAAGAAGGCGGCCTCTACTTCGGACGGATAAACGATGGCCAAGAACGGTGCCCCAGTCTTCCGACCGATGAACTCGTACCGCGTTCGGATGCGCTCAATTGCCTCGCTGATTTTCCGACGCCAGTCGTACATGCTCACGGTCAGCCCTCCCACTCTCTTGGCGTTTCTAGCACGACCGTTGTGCCTGCCTTCTCAAATCGGATTTTGCCCTGCTGGGAGAGCTTTGCGAGCGTGAAGGCAACTTCCTGCTCGGTGTGCAGGAACAGTCGCCACGCGGAATCCTGAACCGCCTGACGCCCGCGGCAACCTTCGATGGTCAGCAGGCGGAGCAACGCTTCGGCTGTCGAGAGCGGCAGAAATGGTTTTGCCAGGACCTTTTTCTGCTTGCCCTCCAGCACGCCAAAGTCACGAAGCGCCGTGAGAATGCTTCCAGCCAACTTAATGCGCGTGCTCTCGGTCCATCGATCGATCTGAGGCTGGCGAGTGGCGGTCTGCTTCAGGAGATCAAGAACCTCATTGCGAGAAATCACGGGACGCGCCTCGTGACCTTTGGCCCAGAGAACGCTGGTCACGAAATCGAACGTGAGACGATCTCGCAGCGCATACAGCAAATAGAGCAGGGAAACAAATTCGCGGCTCTGCTGCCCGGACGCACTTGTGTCGGCCAGTAGCGACGTGAGCCAAGGTGTCGTGGGAATCAAATAGCGTTGCTGAATTGAGGTCCAGATTCTTTCGCGATTCTCGCGTGATCGTTGGGCCAACAGGGCGCCTCGCAAGACTTGGTCGCGGACTTTCTCGACGGATTGTCCCCTTGCCAACGCGGCAAAAATGCGGCTGGCTTCGTCGATCAGGGCGCCCTTCGAGCTGTTTCGGGCGCTGTAGGGTCCGGTATCCCGCACGACCACGGCGCGAAGTCTGTCTTCAGTCGAGGCTGGTGCCTTCCTCATGCGTAGCGTGACCGTGTTCACGGCAATTTCGACTGCCTTTCGTTTACGACTGACGCGGGACTAGGGCAATGCAGCCATCTGCTAGCTGTGCCACCCGCGTCGTAGCCGAGCTTCGACAAGAGCGCCGTGATTGCGTCCGGCGAGGCAAGCTCGGTGACATCCTTGGCGGTCAGGTCAAGGTCGCGGTCGTATGCGGCGCTGGCAATCCTCGGAGCCTCGGAATGAAACCAATGGCTAGAACGCGTTTCCCTTTGACCTTTTTCTATGAAATGACCCATAGCGGGGATTATTGCAGGAAGAAGCGTGATGAGGATGTGCGTAGGGCAATTCGCTGCTGCATCCAGCTGCGGGTGCCGTTCCGGCCTTCCGGCCGCTCCCCGCCGAGAGCGGCTGAGCAACCACGGGCGATTCTCCGGTCAGGATGCGACAGTATCGCATTGGCGAATCGCGTCTTCGAGCGCAATCAGGGCCTCGCGGGTTTCATCGCGCAAGGAGGTCGCCTCCGTGCCGATTTCGTCGGCCGTCGAACGCACATCAGTGACTTTCCGGTTGATGGTTTTGATGCGAGTGAGCGCGGTCCGAATGCGCTGAATCTGGTTTTCAATCGCCGCACCGTCCAGTTCGGGCCGATCGGAGCGCAGAGTGCGCAATCGGTGCAAAGCAACGAGGAATCGTATGGCGGTGTGCAGGTGCTGGTCGGTGGTCGCGATCCACGGGCCCAAGTCGCATTCGCCTTCACACCAGTCACCGACCTCGCGACCCAAGCCGTCCACTGCACGGCTAAGGTAGATAGCCGCATTCGCTGAGCGTTCTGCCATTTTAACAGTCAGGTCGTCGGCAATAGCCTTGCGACCGACCGCCGTCTTGCGGTCGCGGGCTTCGATCACTAGCCGAACGTCTGCGCTGGAGATCGACGTGCCCGTTAGTTTGAGCACGACATCGCCAGGCCGATTATCGCCTCCGACGTGTTCCAGCTGGGCGCCGACCGCTTTCGCCCAGGGTTGAAGACGGTGGACTACGTCCTCTTCGTATGGAACGCCCTTCTCGATGGTTTGCATTAGGGCTTCCTCGGCGGCCTCTTGGCCGCGGATTTCTTTGCCCAAAGCATCGACTTCTTCCTTGAGAGGCTTAATGGCATCGGCGACGACCGTCTTCACAGATTTGGCAAGGATGCCGTCCTCGCCAGTGACCTTTGTGATGGCAGCTTCGAGCGATCCTTGCACGGAGTCCTTGCGAGCCGGATCGAGCATGTCGCTTACCGTCTTTACGGCCTTTCCGACTGAGGAAGAGTCCTTCGTCGGATCGAGCAGGTCTGCAACAAAGGTCTTGCATTCGGATATGCGGTCGGTGACGCTCTTAGCCGCAAGACATGCTGCGTCGACGAGGGGCTTGAGTACTTGGCCGTCACCGGTGCCGACCTTCGTCAGCAACTCGTCACGGACCTTGGTTGGAATCGCGCCGACCTTCGACTCCAAGTCGTTGAGGAGCCGCTCGATCTGGCGCTTGACGAAATCGGTGTCTTTTGCCGTTGAAGCGCGCTCAAGGCAGAAAACGCCGACTTCAACGGCACGAATGAAGGCTTGCGGTTGATCCTTCGTGAGTTGGGGGGACAGATATGCGGCAATGTCGGGATTGCGAATCTGCAAACTGTGCAGAGTCACAACCTCACCTTGGATCTCGATCGACTGAAAAGCATCGGCACCGGCCGAACCAATGGTATCGTCCGAGTACTGGTTGGGGGACAATAACTTTGTACCACTCATCGTCGTTCCTTTCGCAAATTCGCGGGTCAAACGCCTGCCTGGCGCCCGGCTCGTATGAGCACGTAAGAAGCGATGGCAGTGAAATCGAACAAGTCGCGCGCAGCACCTCCTTCAAGACTGCGGTTTAGCATCGGCCCGACTTGTCCATGGGGACAATGAGGGATGGAGATCCTCTTTGCTCGGGCTATGCAACCGGGATGAAAATTTCCGGCCTCGTAGCACAGGTTTTTTCTGGGCATTGCTTGTAAAGCACTTATGGTGCCAACAGGGAACTTGGCCTCAACTTGCTTGCCAATAAGGATTTGCGATTGGGATGGTTTTTTGAGGCACAAGTTTGAGCCGATTAGAAGGTCGGCTGTGCCGATTTGCAGGTCGGTGGCAGATGCGCTGAATGGTCCGTCCGATCAAAACCGCCAGCGACTATTGCATGAAATGGATTCTGAGGGCACTGCCCGAAGCCGATTCGTGGCGGCGCATCACTCAAAGTGCTACTTTGGAATGCTGCGTGAGCAATTCTAGAATCTGGATGGAAGCGCGGACCCAACGCCTAGTCGTGTCTAGGCTGGCTGACTTGGCCAAGGCGTGTAGCTGTTCGTCAGTCAAATTGCGGGAAGCACCCCATGCAGTCCGATGAATGGCCGAAATGCGATGAAACAAGTCGACCCGTTGCGCCGGTCGGATGGGTGAGCAAACTTCCCATCCTTTTGCATCAAGGATTCGGGCCTCGTGATTCCAACGATCAAATACTTGGCATTCCTCTCGAATGACGCTTTGCTGGTCGTCTAGTGATTTGCCAAATGCAGACCGCCCGCGGTAGTCAAGAATCTGCGACATTTCCGGCGTCATGGCGAAAATGACGCGAACGGGGGTAAGCGATGTTGACGAACAGTACCAAGCAAGCGTCCGAAAACATGCGGGGTGGGCCCTTGGATGGATTTGCCGAATGACGTTGTCGATCTCGTCGATAAACAAAAGGAGCCCTTTGTGGCCCGTTGCACTAAGCCATTCCACCACGAGTTGCATCCTGTAGGCAGCCGAAAACCTCGCGTAGCTTGACCGCCCAACAAGATCACTCGCACTCAGCAATAATAGTAATCGCTGGAGATACGGCGAGGATTCAGAGATACCGTTTGCTCGATCGTTCCAAGCATTCGCAACGATCAGGCGCAGCGATTCGTGGTCGGCTACTCCCTTTAACGAAGGCAAGACGGTTCCAAGCCGAGCTAGAGTATCAAGCACTACTTGACTTGGCGTGACCATGATCCAATGGCGCAATAGGTCAACTATTCCTTGGTGATGCTGAAGGTGGGGGAGCGGCGACTGCAAGGACTCAAGAAGAATCGTCAAATGACGTTGAGGTTGGTGCAGCGCTCCTTCGTCTCGATTAACATCGAAAAATGCCACAGCGTAACCGGCTTTGAGCGCATGCTCACAAGCCAACGCCCTGAAAAACGATTTCCCTTCACCGTACTCACCGGTCAGTCCGAACCAACGCGGAGATGTATCCGGGAGCAATAGGCTCTGGAGCCGCTGCTCCAGTCGCTTCATTCCAACCGCCAACCGGCAGATTCCTTGACAAGGGGGGACACCACGCTTCAAGCGAGCAATGGCCGAGCGGGCTTCCCGCATATCGTCAGGAATAATGCCTCCCGGCAATGGGGACGCGGCTGGGCCATTAACGAGAATCGCCGGCTGCATGGATTGTCCACTGCCAATGAGCATATCGACAGTGATTGCCGGCAATCGTTCTACCGTTGGGGGGATGCGGGCATTGCGCATTGTATAAGCGCAATCCTGTGCCTCTCGTTCTGTGGCGAACGTTTGAACGCGTGGCATTGGCGTACCGTGCGTCTGGTTATAGCGAGTGACAATAAACTGACGATCCTTCAACGAGTAAAGGATGCGGCCGATGTCCGTGGAATCGGCTGAGAGCGCGCGTGCCAGTTCGCAAGCCCGCGACCCTGGATGGCCGCGCAAGTATTCGATAATCTGATCCTGCAGGCTCATCTGTTCGGTCCAATTGATACAACGACAACCTCATCCCAGAGACTCTTGTTGGAATGCCATCGAAACGAGGAGTCTTGAATCGACGGACGCAAACTCCTGAGGATGTTGCTCGGCCAATTCCAGCGCTTTGGTGATGGCCTTGCAGAGCGGGCGCAGCCCACCAAGCTCGCCGAGTCTCTTTTCATAGGCCTCGACCAGACCATCAAGCCATGAGTCAGTAACCACGGGGGACGGATCCCACTGCTGAGCTACAGCGTGGATGTCGCGGATCTTACGTGCAAGTTGGCGGCGGTCGGCAGGGCTCAGCGGCGTGGCGCTAAGATCGATAACGACTGCACGATAGTCGATTAGCCCGCCCAAAGCCGCAAGAGGCAACTTGATGTCCTCGATGCGATCCTGCAATGCAGGATACTCGCGAAAGCCGCGTTCGCCGACGAACATGACGGGAGTAGCAGCCACATAACAGACCGCGTGATTCAATGAGTTGCCGCTGGCTCGACCATCAACATTGTCGAGCAGTTCACGGAGGTTTTGATAAGCCGTTCTGCGTTGCATCTTGCTGTAGTCCTGAGCGCTCTCGGCCTCATCAACGAAAATCGCCATGCCACCGTAGCCAAATGTCCGAAGCAGGGCCAAGACACTGCGCAGGATTTGCTTTGCATTCGCGCTCGTGATGGGAGCAAGAACGCGGTGCTCCCTCAGTTCCGGGACTTTCTCGCAGGCGAACCATCTGACCACAGCGTCTCGTAGTCTTTTGTCTGTGTCACTTGAGCGCTCGAATGCAGCGTTGGCGTACATGCGAACTGCGGCTGCAAAGTCACCGCTTACATTGGCCATTCGCAAAAGCACGTCTAGTGCACTCATTGTCCGTTCGCGTGCCCCCAAAGAATGTGGATCCACGCCCGACTTGGCTTCCATAGCAAGATGGCGGCGAATCCAATCGTCGAGGATCCACGGCCAGCCGTTGGCTTCTCCGGGGTCACATGCTTGGTCACGCTCCTCCATTAGGCCACGACAGATGCAGTTGCGAAGGATAGCGGCGTAGAGCTGGTCAAACTTGTCCAGGCGCACGCCCTCTGCCTTTGAGAGCTTGACATAGCTGGTCACCCAGTTCCGATCCAATGCGAGAGCATGGATCATGCCGATGAAGTGGGTCTTGCCGTGCCCGTAGTCCGCGTTGAGGAAGTGAACGTCTGCTCCATCGCCCTCAGTCAAATCGTCAAGGAGGCGAACAATCTCCACGAAATATCGGTCGCGGCCGACATTAAGGTGGCGCACACCTTCAAGGGGAGTGGTGCCTGCTCCGAGCTGCCGCACGATTTTTTTCGCCAACGAAGGAGTTAGAGTGGCGGTCACTTGGGATCTCCACGATCGGCTAGCTTGAACGTGATGCGTCCGCATGTAGCCAGCCGGTCACTGTTTGGGAAGTACATGAATATCCCGTCCTGGGCGAACGATCCTCCGACAATCTCAACCTCAAATCGTGATCCCGCTTCTTCCATTGGGGGTGAACCCGCGATTAGGTAGTGTGTCACGTCGGCCCGAAACTGTGCAACCGAGTAGCCTCGGTAGAGGTTTTCACGGGGATCGCGCTGAAATGCCTTCGATTGGCGCTGCCATGCCAGTTCGGCAAGGAGATCGTGGACCAGGACGCCATGGCCGGCAGAGCCACCGCTTGATTGATAAGCCCTCCAAAGGGAGGCTACGAAATCGGCAGGAGCGGTACGATTTGCCATGAGTTCTTCGAGCTCAGCAGCAACTTGGTAGGCGAGTCGCTCGGCAGTTGGCGCAATGAGGCCCTGGCCATTGACGAGCGCTCGATCCTTGGTCTCGTCGACAGTTACGAACACGATACCTTCCACTACTGGTTCGGGCCAGCTTCCATTGAGCTTCCACTGCAGGTTCGCTGCAATTCGCTCAAACCTTGCTTTTCGGGACCGACGTTCTCCTTGCTTCCAGGCCTCAAGGGGTGCACGGAGTGCCGGTAGAAGAGTCGCGCAGGCCTGAAGAGCAGACGCAGACTCCGCCAGGAGGTCCGGTAGGCGAGCTGTTTGTTCCGAGGCGGCCAAGAATTCCATTAGCCTGTTATTCTTTGCGTCGTCGCACATCTTCACAATCGCGGTTAAGTGGCGAATCAGCGGTGTCGCTGTCGTTTCAAAGGCAGAAAGAGCCGCGATCATTCCGGGAGCATCGAAGTCGGGAATCGATTCGACAGGCAGGTCAGCCGGTTGCGGCCGACGAGATTGGCCTGGCTTGCCTGTTTGTTTGTTTTTTTTCGGCTTGCTGCTTCCCATCGTTGCAATCTCCTGCCTTATGCGACAGGGGCTGATTGTTCTGTTCTCTCGACTAGCAACCGTTCGAGTGCGGGAACAAGGCCCGGTTTTATCTTGATCAGGAATTCCTGGTCGAGTCGGGAACCGCCCGAGTATTCGAGGTACGGTCGCCACGGACCAGCCGCCATCCGCTGCAGCAGGTTGAACATTTCCGCGACCTCGACGATCCACCCATCTTCCAGTGCGAGCAGGCAGCCTGCGAGCGCGATGGTCCTGCCCGGGGTGAAGCCGATTTCCCGTTGAAGGTAGCTGAAGCCGCGGGCGAAGTACAGCAGCATTCGTACGTCGCCATCGCATTTTCGGGCCGGCCTGCCAAAGATTTCCGCTGCCCAGGTGAAGAAATGCTTATCCAGCAAATTCTGCTGATCGTCGGGGTGGTCTCGCAGCGGTGCCAGGACTCCGGCCGCTCGCTGGCAGGCACTATTTGGGACATAGGGAACAATCCGGCGTCCTTCCACTTCGCGCTCTACCCGGGAGAGGAACTGCAGTTCGAACAGGTGGTGATAACGGGGCTGGGCTTGATTCCTGGCGACGCCTTTTCGTCGCAGACGCTCGAAGTAAGTCCGAGCTTCTCGAAGGGCTTCTATATTCGTAATATCGGCGCTCTGATCCACTGCTTCAATCAGCCTCTCAGCAGCGTGCGTGAGAAGCTTTGGAGCATTTGGAAGGTCGCCGCCGGAACAGGCTGCAAATTCCTGCACCAGGAATGGGGTGAGGATATCGACCGAAAGCAAGACGTAAAGGAAGAAAAGCTGGAGGGCGAGCCGTGATCCGACGTCGAACGGATTGGTTTCTGGTCCCCCTTTCTCGATCCCCGGCGAAGATTGGAGGAGGAAGTTCTGGAGGAATACGCCTTTTTCCGAAAGAGCGTAGCCAGTCGTCAGGATGTCGAACGATCTTCCCATATCGAGAATTCGTTCCGTGTTCTTTACCGCCAGCAGGCCTAAATGCGATGGCAGTCCGCTTTGGGCCAACCACAAAATGTGAAGCGGGTACGCCGGGGTATCAGGAACAGCCACGCGGAAGAGCTCGTGAAGTGCCGTCATTTTTTCGTCGGTGGGGGGCTTGATCCGATCCAATTCGGTACGGTCGACCTCTTCCATGAAAATCGGCCAACGAGGGTCTTTCGCATCGATGACTTGAAATAGGAAACCACTTAGCCGATCGAGGAGCCCCTGGCGCGTATCAAGTTGGCGACCGGCGACGAGGGTGAGGCAGCTGAGATATCCGAGGCGAAGTTGGGAGGGATCTAGGTGAGTGATGAGTCTCATCGAGTTTCCCCTCCATGCACGCGAATCCGGGGACGGACGTTCATAATGAACGTGCGGGCCGCGCCACTGTCCCGTTCCAAACGGATGTGGGAGCTGCAGACGACAGCCTGACCCACATCCAGGGATCGGATGAGACTGCCGTAGTCGAGAGGGCGGTCGCGAAGCTTTACGCTGTCAGGCCACGCCGACTGCATATCACGCCAGGTCGTCTCGATATCATCCTGCGTCATCAGTCGATGTACAATCGTCGTGTCCACCTGCGCGCGGACCTTGGCGCTGATGGCGCCAATGCTCGGCCGCTGTGTCGCCAGCACCATGGACAAGCCGTAGTTGCGACCCAAAAGGCAGAAGTCTTCCAAGGCCCGGCGGGCTTCATGGCCTTCTTCCCCCACAAGTTCCTGCGCTTCGTCAATAGCGAGTACTGTCCGAGGAATAAGATGCTGCAACCGCCCCTCAAGTGCCTGGCGCTCTTCTTCTGGGAGCTGCGCTTGGAGGTCGAGGCGGTTTCGGATTTGCGATGCCTCCTCTCGCTCGCGCATTATCCGCCGAATGAGGAGTCGAGTTAGCACGCGTCGCAGGTCGTGGCCGATGCGCGTCGGAAGCATAAGGATCGACAGCTGGCCTTCCCGGACAATGTCGGTCAGCGGAGTTGCACCGTCGGCAAACAGCGGTAGGCGGGCAAATCCCCGGAAATCACGGAGGAGCGCGCGGCAGGTCTGCTTGGCGTGATCGGCAGCCTGGCCGTTGCCGATTGCTGCCCGAAGCGATTCAAGGTAGTCGATGATGTCGGCCAGCGAGTACTTGCGTTTGGGCGGACGGTGGCGGCCGGTTACGTCCGTCCACCCTTCCTCACGGACGGCATCGATCGCCTCCGCCAGCAAAATTCCTTGGGGCTCGCGAATCAGGTTGGTGTTGAGAATGTCTGCCCAGTCCGCGGCGTCCAAGTCGGCAACGTCCACGTGGAACTCGGAAATTGAAGGATGATCTGTGTCCTTCTTGAAGCCGGCGGGAATCCAGACGACGACATTAATATCTTCCGGAACCAGTCCCCATCCCTCGAACATTTGCCACTGCTCACGCACCCGGGGTGTCCCGTCGCCGCGGACCGGGAAAAGCGATGTCCAGAAATTTCCCATCGGATCCAGAAGAAGGGCACCACGGCGCGTGCCGATGCGGGAAATACACGTCTCAGGTTTGACAGTGCATAGTCCTTCCAGAAGGGAGCCGAGGCAGAAGCTCTTGCCACTTCCGCGCTTCCCGATGATCAGGGACACGAACTCCTTGGACGCGTCGAAGTAAACGCGTCTCATGCCACCAAATTCCGCAACCTGGCCGATGTAGATCTCGGTCTGGCCCCCCTCGGTGCCGACTGCGATTCGAGACGTAGGCAATTGTGGGTCGACGATATAGTTCTTCGGATTCGACATGGATCCATTCCTTTCATCACTAGGCGTTAATGCCCTGTTGCACAAGGAAGTCTTCGTCAATCATGCGTTTGTTCTGGATGAAGGCCTCGGCGGCAAGGTAATCAAGTTTCGGAATGATCTCGGCTGGCTTGCCGATCTTGGGCTGCTCGCCAAAGTACCGGCAAAACTTGCGGAATGCCTTCTCGGTGAATGGGTAGAAGTCGGGGCGATACCCTGGCACCGTCGCCGCAAGATCGCTTTCCCTCTCAAGGGTTTGGCGCTTGGCGGGATTGACCAGACTCTTGAGCAAGTCTTGGACGAAAGCCTCAGCGTCGGGGGTCTCGTACGCCGGCATCTGAATGTACTTATCCACCGTAAAGCGCCGCACGATTTCGGGGGCATAAACAATGGTCGGCATACCTTCAAGGCGGGACGCGCCGATTGCCAAGACGATGCTGAGGTTTGGGATGTCGAGTACGGCGCGCGTGGTCTCCACCCAACGGGCTTCCGCATTCTTGTTTGTGATTTTCGAAAGCGCTTCCACCTGATCGACCATGTAGAACAACTGTTTTCCGAGTTCCACCTCGATGATCGTTGCGAATATCTTGAGGACGTCGGCAAATTCAATCGAGCTGTCCAGAATCCCCTTATGGACATTCGCGACTACCATCTCATTGCCAACGTTTTGGCCGGCGAGAAATCGCCACGCTGTCTCAGCAAATCGGCTGTTGTCGCCGCCGAGGACGCGGAAGGCGCTCAAAACGTCTTCAGACGTAGACAGCTGCTCGAAAGGGACCGGTCCGGAAACCCCGGTCCAGAGTTTCTTGGCGTATGAAACAGTCGCATTTCGCATCTGCTCGAACTTCAGCCGACTCACCAATTCGTAGTGGAGCTGCTCGAATCCGGATTTGTCTTGGAGGTCCCGTGTTGTCACGACTACCGGGTGAAACGATGGCTTGTTCTCTGCGAAATCCGTGTTGATGAGATGCTCCATGTAGCGGAGTCGCTGGGTTTTTCCAATCCCGTAGTCCCCCCACCAAACAATCCGTACAGGATTGTTCAGGAGTAACGAACGCTGAAGCTCGCGACGAATCCCATCGCGCCAAGCGACGTTGCCGAACATGAATTGATGATCCCGATCCGGACGAATCTGGAAGTTCACCCGGCCGTCCTTGAGACAGAACCATTCTGCGAACGAAGAAGCTGGCATGCGAAATCCTCCAAGGGTCCCGGCGTAAGTGAGTTTCTGCGGGTGAAAAACTACGACAGGGATAAGGTAAAACACAACGTTATTCGGTCAGGCACCATCACGGATCATCCTCGGATTCGTGGCCCTCCGGCCGCCAACGACCGACGGTCGATTCCGCATCCTTGGCATCGGCGAACAATAGAGTCCACTGTTCTTTGGTCAATCGGCGGCCCGTCTTGAAGTTGTACACAGCCGTTTTCACATAATCCTGAAACATCTTCAGCAGGATTCCCGGTTGGCCTGGCCCCGGTTCCTTTCGCTCGATAACGCGTTGCAGGTATTGCTCCACAGCGAGGGCCACTGATTGTTGCGTTCCATCCGGCATTTTCTTCGAATCGAAGGAGGGAAGGCGCGGAGACCGTTGCGGAGGCATCACGTCCTGAAGCCGACAGTAGCCGTTCCGGAAAATGTAGAGCTCTAATCGCTGGCGGAGTTCCCGAACATTCCCGGGCCAATCGTACTTCTCGCACCACTCAAGATCCTCAGGCTCTAGCCTGTTAACCCAATTTGATCGATGCGGGGTCGAAGATGGCCAATCTTCCTTTGGCAACAGGCAGTACTTATCAGCACGCGCATCAAGGGAGGGTCCGTGCTGTTCTTCACCACGGTGACGCTGATTTACGGAACGGAGCATTGACCTTACGAGCTCGTGAATCGTTTCCTTGCGTTCTCGAAGGGACAGAATGTGGATTCGGTACCCTTGAATTCTCCAATAGAGGTCTTCGCGGAAATGGCCGGCATGGACCATTTCTTCAAGCGAACGATTCGTCGCCAACAAGAGTCGTTGCTCAGATGTTCCTTCGTCGGCGGCAATTCCGCCGACGGGGCGAAACGTCCGAGTCTCAATGAACTGCAGCAGTTTCGCTTGGACTCGGGGTGTGAGGTCGCCAATCTCGTCGAGCAGAACGTCGTCCACCCCTGTGTCCCCAAAAATCCCTGGGTGTTCTTCTTCTGCGCCGGTAAATGCGTGCTTCTTGTGGCCGAACAATTCGCTGCCGGCAAGGTCATCGGCGAGCTGTGGACCAAGGACAGTGGCCAACCTAGGAACGCATTTTGTTTGCATTCCGCGGCGTGGTCGGTGTTCTTTGAGTAGGAGGCGATCAACGAGTGTCGCGGGCGGTAGGGAAATCGTTCCTTTCTTGTCGTAGTAAAGATCGCGCTTCTCATCGTCGGTGAGCGTAAGCCACTGGGAGTGCGCGGAAATAGCCCGGGCCGTGTAATTTTTACCAACCCCGGATTCGCCGGTGAGCAAGATGCAGCCAATGGCGCTTTTATACCTGCGGCAGTAGAGATTCAGGGCTTCAATTTCTTCACGGAATTGAACAGCAGCGGTGGAGGATCCCGGAAAAACGTGAACCAGGAAATCGTCCGTATCGCGGGTGTCGTTCATTGCCGCTCCAATAAGTTCGTCCGTGGCGTCGATTCTGTATTATCATTAAGCATTACCTATGCCAATTGCGGAATGTTGTCGCAAGTCGTTTCTGCGAAAGTGGTTTTGGATTTCGTGGCGACAAGCCACAGCGGTTTACCGACTAACCAGTCGATGGAAGCCGATGCCGCAATCGGTGACGGAGCAATCTTTACGAGCCGGGCTCTCGCGCCAACAGACTTATCTAGCCGAACACCCGATGCACCGCTTCGTACTTCACGCTCGGGAAAATGTGCCGATACCGCTTTTGCTGCTCCGGTGTCTGGTGCCCGACCAGCTCGTCAATGATCCGCTGGTCCACGCCAGCTGCCGCCAGGCAACTGATAAAACTATGGCGCAGTGAATGAATGCCCCGCAGGACCTTCCACTTGCCGCTCGCCAGCGTTCGCTTGAAATGGTCGTGGCACTCGTCGTGCGTCACCTGGGTCGCGAAGGACCGCTTTGTCTTGCTGCGGAAGACATGGATATTCTGAGCGAAGAGCCACGGTCCGCCCGGATGGACTTGCAGCCACTCCTCCAAGACGCGTCGCAGGAATGGCGTGATCGGGACCCGCCGCGTCGTTCGTTTCTCGCGGGATCGTTTCTTTTCGTGGATCAAAATCGTGTTGCCAGACAGGTCCACGTCAGCGATTTCCGTCCGCAACAGCTCGCTTCGTCGAGCGCCGGTATGTCCGGCAGCGGCTACCACCGGGTAGAGCCAAGGCGCCGTCGCATGTTTCTCGACGGATTCAAGCAGCTCGGCAATCTCCTCTGTCCGGAGATAGAGGCAGTCCCACAGGTCCGCAATCTGGTTCTTGGTAAGCCCTCCCTTCTCAATTCGTCGCTCGATCTCGGCCCATGTCTGGAACGGGGGCTTCTCGTCGAGCTTTGGGAACTTGAGCCCCTTGTTCGGGAAAGCCCCCTTCACGAGTCCGGCCTGCACGCCCCAGTTCCATGCGGCGCGAAAACTCGCCATTTCCTTCCGCATGGTTGTCGGGCTGAGATTCCGCCCACGGAGCCCTTTCGCCCTCGCCCGTCGATTAACGTGCTCCTGCAAGTCACTCAACCCCATGCCCTGCAACATGAAGCCCGAGCCGAGAGTCTTGAGGAAGTGCCGTAAGTGCATTTTCACTGTTTCTAGGGAGTTCTGCTCGATTGCCCCGATCGCCATCGTTTCGACGTATCGGTCGCGGAGTTCGCCCAGGCTGATCTCCTTTGCGGCTTCTGGCAAAGCGGCAGTCGCCTTCACCTGCCCACCGCTCAATACGAATTCCCCGACATCGCAGTCCTCTGGAATCCGCAAGGCCCGCTGCTCAATGAGCATGATCGTCCGCTCCACTCCGCCGACGACCGATTTGGCGATTCTCTCCTCCTTCGTTTTCAGCGTGTGCCGATAGCGCTTGCCGCCCAGATGGAACACGACCCGGAAATTCCCTCCGCGCTTTTCGATGTACGGCATGGCGTCCTCCCAATGAATCGTAAAGGAGGAGGACAATCGACGTGTCTGCGATGTCACCGATGGACGAGCCCCAAAAAAGCCCCACGGTACATTGCAAAATAAAGAAGGGCTTACGCCTTCTTGACGTAAGCCCTTGTGCTGAAAGGTGCCGAAGAGAGGACTCGAACCTCCACTCCCTTAACGGGAACCAGGTCCTGAACCTGGCGCGTCTGCCAATTCCGCCACTTCGGCTCACCGATCAGCTTGCTGCTCAGCAGTGCTTCGTTGATTCCATCATAGGGCTTATGGTTGGCGAGCGTCAAGCTGCTCAGTTTGTGCCGCGCTGGTGGGCGCCAATCCGCCTACGGCAACTTGATTGCGATCGACGGATTCTCCCCGTCGCGGATCTGGACGGTCACGTCACTGGTGTCTGCCCTGGCGTAGCGGGGCGGCAGCAGATTCACCGGCAAGCTATCTTCATCCGCCGGGTCGGTCCTTGTGAACCACTGCACGGTGACCTTGTACTCGCCGGGAGGAGCGCCGTCGTCGCGGCCATAGGTGCCCACGACGAATGTGCCGTCGTCGTTGACCGTGGCACGTGGGCGCGGGAAACTCGGCTCCTTCACCCACGCGGGATGCAGAAAGATCGACGCACTGGCGATGGGCTGCCCTTCGTACTCCGCTTTCCCCTGAACCGGGCAGACGCGGACTCGACTGCTCGAACGCAGCAGCGGCGATATCAGGAGCAACAGGAGCAATGATGCGGCAATCGTCGCAGCTATGCCCAGGGGCTTGTGCCAGCGCTGCATCACCGATCGGTCAGCAACGTCGCGTTTCTTGAGAATCGGGCGAACCTGGTTGGGCTTGGCCGTGGCCGGTTCCCTCACAATGCTTGTGCGGGTCGCGACGGCGGCGGCATTCGCCTTCCGCAGACTGGATGTCACATCGACGGGCGCCGGCGGCGCGGCAGATTCCGTCGCGGCAGATTCCGTCGCGGCGGCCGGCTCTTCTGCCAGCAATTGCTGCAGCGCGAATTCCTCGGCTTGTTCTTCAGCATCCTTCGTGGCCGGTTGCTCGGCGGCCGACGTGGCTGGCAGATCCGGTGCTGCATGCTCGGTCCGTGGCTTCCGTGCTGGCGACCGGATGCCGTCGATGTAGTCTGCAAGGCGCTGCGTGATGTTCCTGCGGGCCGCAGCTGCCTCGCCGGCATTACAGGCGATCATCATGAAGGAGGGATCGATTTGCAGTGCTTGCGCGTAGTCTCTCAAGGCCTCCTGCATGTCGCCCATGAAGTGATGGATGATGCTGCGCTGGGCGAAGGCGAGGGCGTTGCCCGGCTCCAGGCCGACCACCTTGTTGGCGTCCGCCAGCGCGCGCTGGTGCTCGTTGTGTAACATGTACGCTAGACCTCAACCAAGCGAACCCGGAGGCGTTTAGCAGCGGAGATTTCTGAAAAAACTCGAAACCCCTGGCATTTTCGGGAGTCTGATAAGTATCTCAAATATCGTTCACCCGAAGCATGGAGGGATTTCGA
>Ga0194132_10002999_pt1 | contig 30700 bp, 31 predicted proteins | sample TA2KigOf80mmetaG_FD_148612 | JGI IMG/M metagenome (GOLD analysis project Ga0194132, IMG submission 148612) | Freshwater microbial communities from Lake Tanganyika, Tanzania - TA2015054 Kigoma Offshore 80m | ecosystem: Environmental > Aquatic > Freshwater > Lake | place: Tanzania: Lake...
GCCTCGGCGTGCCGCGCAGCGTGCGCGCAGTGGCGCGCGCCGTGGCAAGCAACGCCCTGGCGGTCGCCGTGCCCTGCCACCGCGCGGTGCGCAGCGACGGCTCCCTGGCCGGCTACCGGTGGGGCGTCGAGCGGAAGAAGAAGCTGCTGGCGCTCGAGGCGCCCAAGCGCCGCTAATGCCCGGTTCTAACGAACTCGTCGCTCTAGCGGGGTTCGCTGCGCCAGAAGCACCCGCGCTGAGTGCCGACATCGAGCGCGTCGCGGCTGCAGCCGCGTTTCGCCACATGGTGGTGCCGGGTGGGCACGCGATGTCGGTGGCGATGACCAACTGCGGCGCGCTCGGCTGGGTCACCCGCCGCACCGGCTACCGCTACACCGCCACCGACCCGGAGACCGGCAAGGCCTGGCCGGCGATGCCGGCGCGGTTCGCGGAGCTCGCGGCGCGCGCGGCGGCGGCCGCCGGGTTCGGTGGGTTCGCGCCGGATGCGTGCCTCATCAATCGCTACGAGCCGGGGGCGCGCATGGGACTGCACCAGGACCGCGACGAGGCCGATTTCCGCCAGCCGATCGTGTCGGTGTCGCTGGGCCTGCCGGCGACGTTCCTGTGGGGTGGCCCGCGCCCGCGCGACCCCGTGCGACGGATCCGCCTTGGCCACGGCGACGTCGTGGTGTGGGGCGGCGCGTCGCGCCTGTTCTTCCACGGCGTTGCGCCGTTGGCCCGCGGCGAGCATCCGCTGACGGGAGCCTTCCGCTTCAACCTAACCTTGCGCATGGCCGGCTAGCGGGCGAGCTTTCGCCGTGGCGGCGCGGCGTGCTAAGGCAGAGCGTCAGTAGGCCCCAGTAGCGAGAGCAACCGACCCGTGGCAGCCCTGGCTCCGCGCAGCAAAGTCATGACCGAGGCGGCCGCGGCGGCCGCGCCGGAGGGCCTTTCGCCGGGCACGATCACCGACCCGGGCCGGCTGCTCACCGAGCTGCGCGCCGAGTTCAGCCGCCTGTCGGAGGGCGCCGAAAGCGATCCGTTCCGCAACCCCATCCTGATGCTGGCACATCAGCTGTCGCGCCGCCTGTCGGCCGGCGAAGTGTCGCTGTCGGTGCTCGAAAGCGTCTTGCAGACGCTGACGGTGCAGGCATTCCACGCGCGCGCGCGCCGCCTCGCGCGCTACCTCGGCGAAACCGACCCGCGCCACAACGTCGAGACGCTCAAGCGACTGGCCCGCCAGCTGAGCGCCGATGCGGACGGCAACGCGGTGCCGTTCGACGAGTACCGCCGGCGCGTGGAGCGCGAGTGGTTCGGCGCGGTGTTCACCGCGCACCCGACGTTCAACCTTTCCGGCGAGCTGATGCATGCCCTGGTGGACCTCGCCACCAACCGCGGCGCCGACGGCGGGCCGCTCGATGAGGAGGCGCGCGACAAGCTTCTGGCGCTCGCCCGCAGCACGCACCACAAGCCCGACCCGATGACGCTCATGCGCGAGCAAGAGCTGAGCCAGGAGGCGATCATCAACCTGCACCGCGCGCTGCGCCGCGCGCACACCGCGGTGCTGGAGGTGGCCGAGGAGCTGTACCCGCAGCAGTGGCGCCAGCTGAGCCCGCGCCTGGTCACCATCGCCAGCTGGGTCGGCTACGACCTCGACGGGCGCTCCGACATCGGCTGGACCGACACGCTGCAGATGCACCTGCGCGGCCACGCCCAGCGGCTGAAGCTGGCGCTGGACGAAGTCACCTCCATTCGCGCCTCGGCGCTGCACCAGGAGAAGCAGAACGGCGAGGCGCTGGCGGCGGCGCTCGACCGCATCGCCGTGCGCTTGCGATCGGGCCTTGACGAGGTGACCGACGAGATCACCGCCTTCGGCCGCACCGAGGACGAGCCGGCCGAGGTGAGGGCGCGCATCGGCAAGATCTCGCGGCGCATCGTCGAAGGCCTGCCGCACCGCCTGACCGATTCGAATACGCTCATCGAGGCGCTGCAGGGCGCCATCGATGCGGCGAAGTCCTCGCCCATCGCGCGCCGGCTGCTGGTGCTGCGCGCCGAGCTGGCCAACACGGGCCTGGGGCTTTCGCACGTGCACGTGCGCATCAACGCCAGCCAGCTGCACAACGCCATGCGCCGCACGCTGGGCCTGGAGGCGCCGCCGGACGATCCACGCTACCGCGCCACCTACATGGCGCGCATCGCCGAGCTGCTGAGCAAGGTCGAGGCGAAGCGCATCAACTTCGGCTCCATCATGAGCGAGCGCGCCTCGGCGCGGCGCCTGTTCATGGTCACGGCGCAGATGCTCAAGTACGTGGACAACACGACGCCGGTGCGATTCCTGATCGCCGAGTGCGAGACGGCGTTCACCGTGCTGTCGGCGCTGTACTACGCGCGCCTGTTCGGCATCGATGGCCAGATCGATATCTCGCCGCTGCTCGAGACGCAGAAGGCGCTGGAGGGCGGCCACCGCATCATCGACCAGCTGCTGTCGGTGCCGGCCTACCGCGCCTACGTGCGCAAGCGCGGGCGCATCGCCGTCCAGACCGGCTACTCCGACGCCGGCCGCTACCTCGGCCAGATGCCGGCGGCGGCGGCGATCGAGCGCTTCAAGTTGCGCCTCGCCAAGGTGCTGAAGGACCACGGCATGGCGGGCGTCGAGCTGGTGATGTTCGACACCCACGGCGAGTCGGTCGGCCGCGGCGGCCACCCGCACGACCTCGAGACGGCGCTCGCCTACGTCAACTCGCCGGCGGCGCGCGAGGCGCTCAACCGCGCGGGCGTGCTGCACAAGGAAGAGGTGAGCTTCCAGGGCGGCGACGGCTACCTTTATTACATGAGCCCGCCGGCGGCGCTGGCGGCGCTCACCCGCATCCTCGAGCACGTGCTGGCTTCGCCGCCCGCCGCCACCAGCGATCCGTACTATCGCGACTCGGACTACATCCTCGAGCTGTTCAGCTCGGTGACGCAGTTCCAGGTCGAGCTGATGGCCGACCCCGACTTCGGCGCGCTGTTGAGCGCGTTCGCGCCCAACTTCATCTACCCCTCGGGCAGCCGCAACATGGTGCGCCAGCGCGATGAGGCGGAGGCGAAGACGGTGATGGTCGCCGCCGAGCTGCGCGCCATTCCGCAGAACGCCGCGCTGCAGCAGCTCGGCGTGCTGGCGAACTCGGCCGGCGGCCTGGGGCATGCGATCAGCCGCGACCCCCAGCGCTTCGCCGAGCTGTACCGCAACAGCCCGCGCCTGCGCACGCTGATGGGCATCGCCGAGTACGCGCTGTCGGTGGGCAGCTTCGACGCGCTGCGCGCCTACGTCGAGACGCACGACGCGAACCTGTGGCTGCTGCGCGCCGGCGCCACGGCGGGCGGCCCGTGGGCCGAGCGCCTGTCGGCGGTCGCCGCCATGCTCGAGCGCGCCAACCTGCACGGCGCCCAGGAGCGCGTGGTGCGCCGCCTGTACTTCGACCAGCTGGCGGCGCGCGCCGGCCTCGACGAGATCGCCCGCGACAACGGCGGCCTCGCCGGCGGCAAGCTGCTCGAAGGCGAGACGCGCACCTCGCTCGACATCCTGCACGCGCTGCGTGTGGCGCTGGTGCTGCGGCTCTACGAGCTGACGACGCGGGTGCCGGACTTCGGCCCGCAGTTGGGCACGACGCGCGACCGCACCATCCTGCGCCTCTTGCACCTCGACATTCCCGGCGCGGTGGACATGCTGGAGAAGATCTTCTCGCTGCAGCAGCCGACGCGCATCGAGGACTTCGGCGAGCCGTCCGACTACTTCGGCGAGGAGCAGCACACCTACGAGGCGGAGCACAACGAAGTGTTCCGGCCGCTGCGCGACCACTACGAGCTGGTGCGGCGCATCGCCTCGGCCGTCACCCACCACATCGGATTCTTGGGGTAAGCGCGATGGACAAGCCAGCAGTGGTGGTGCGCTACATCGTCGACGACGTGCCGGCGGTGCTGAAGTTCTATACCCAGCACCTCGGCTTCACCGTGCACCAGGACACCGCGCCGGCGTTCGCCGCGCTCGACCGCGGGCCGCTGCGCCTGTTGCTCAGCAACAAGACGAGCGCCGGCGCCAAGGAGATGCCCGACGGCCGCAAGCAGACGCCGGGCGGCTGGTCTCGCTTCCAGATCCACGTCACCGACCTCAAGGCGGAGGTCGAGCGCCTGAAGAAGGCGGGCCTCAAGTTCCGCAACGACATCGTCGAGGGCAAGGGCGGCGCCCAGATCCTCCTCGACGATCCCTCCGGCAACATCGTCGAGCTGTTCCAGCCCGCGGCGCACTAAGCCGCCGCCCGCCTCAGGCGCGCACGAGACGACGCGGACCGTAGCGGCCGCGGTAGTCGGCCGGCGTCAGGCCGGTGAGGCGGGCGAACACCTTGCGGAAGGCGACCGGATCGCCGTAGCCGACGCGCCGCGCGGCATCGGCGACCGTCCTGCCCTCCTCCAGCGCCCGCTTGGCCGCCTCGATGCGCACCCTTTGCACGTACTCGAGCGGCGTGTTGCCCGTGGCGGCGCGAAAACGGCGCGCGAACGTGCGGCGGCCGGAGCCCCGGGCGCGCGGCCGTAACGACCGGAGCGAGTTGCCCTCACCCTTCGCCGGGTGCAGGGCGAGGACGGCTTTTCACATCTCCGGCACGGCCATCACGTAGAGGGTGGTGCCGCCGCGGCGCATGCGCGCCGCCGCCTCGGGTCCGGCGTTGAAGCCGATCGGCGCGTTGACCGGTCCCGAGCTCGCCACCACCGCCACGTACTGGCGGCCGCCGTGCAGGTAGGTGACCGGCGACTGGCTGAAGCCGGAGCCGGTGCGGAACGACCACAGCGGCTCGCCGTTGCGCGCGTCGAGCACCTCGATGAAGCCCGAGGCGTTGTTGCCCTTGAACAAGAGGTCGCCGGCGGTGACGAGCTGGCCGGTGCGCGTCTCGTCGCCCATCGGGCGCGACCAAGCCACCTTGCGCCCGATGGGATCAAGCGCCTTGAGCTCGGAGGGCACCGTCGTGGGCTGGCCGGCGACGTCCTTGCGCGGCACGCTGGCGACGTTGGCGCGGCGGAGCAGGTTGTTGGGCTCGCCCGGCTTGTAGTCGCCGGCGACGACGGCGAAGGCGCCGCAGACATTGTTGGTGTGCGCGTACAAGAGCCGCGTGCGCGGCGAGTAGGCATCGGTCTCCCACTTGCGCGCGCCGCCCGCTGGACAGGCGACCACCTCGGTGCCGGTGTAGTCGGCCGGCCGCCGCTCGGCGGCGGCGGGGTCGGCCTGGGTCACGCGGCGGCGGTCGGCGACCGCGGTGAAGGCGAGCTTGTCGGCGTCGTAGGCCGGCAGGCCGGTCTGCAGGTCGACGAACGCCGGACCCTTGATGATGTCCTGGAAGGAATGCATCCACGGCTGGCCGAGCAGCTTCCCGCCGGCGCGGTCCCACGCATAGAACAGCCCATTGGCCGAGGCCTTGATCGCCGCCTTGCCGGAGTCGAGGTCGATGAGCGGCGTCACCGACTGCTCGTCGAGCCCCCACATGTCCTGGGGCGTCAGCGTGAAGGCCCACACCAGCTCGCCGGTGGTGCCGTCGCGCGCCATTTGCGCCGAGCAGAAGTTGTTGTGGAAGGCGGTGAGCCGGCCGCCGGCGTCGAGCGCCACGACGCCGCGCTCGCGGCGATAGTCGGGGTTGCCCGGGCGGCACGAGCCGGTCGAGTAGAAGAACACGTTCGTGTCGGGGTCGTAGGTGAAGAACCCCGCGGCGCCGGCGCCGCCGTGTTGCCACGAATCGACGAACCAGGACTCCTGCGCTGGGTTGGCGCCGCCCAGGTACGGATAGTTCTTCTGGAACCTGGCGCCGATGCCTACGTCGGCGTTGGGGCCGACGTTGTACATGGTCCAGGCGACGCGGCCGTCATGGAGGCCGGCGGCGAGCACCTTGCCGCGCGCGCCGTAGCCGTCGGTGGCGGCGATGAAGCGATCGCGAACGACGATGCCGTTGCCGGCCATCGCCTCGCCCTTGCTGGCGTCGGCGACGACGCGGCGCCACACCTGCTGGCCCGACTGGGCATCGAGGGCGACGAGAGCCCCATCCGTGGCGGCGAGGAACAGCTTGTTCTCGGCGTAGTACAGCCCGCGCGGCGGCGAGCCGCAGCAGTTCTGCACCGCCGGCGGCATCTGCTCGAGGGTCGGCCGGAACTCCCAAAGGAAGACCCCGTCGGCGGCCAGGTCGAAGGCGTAGACGAAGTCCTGGCGCGGCGAAACGAGATACATGGTGTCGCCGATCACCAGCGGCGCCGCCTCGTGGGAATCGAGCATGCCGATCTGCAGCGTCCACTGCAGGGACAGCAGCTTGATGTTGCCCGCGTTGATCTGGTCGAGCGGGCTGTAGTTCCACCCGTCGTAGGTGATTCCCGGCATCACCACGTTGGCCGGATCGCGCGACAGCCGCAGCACGTCATCGTTCGCGAGGGCAGAGCCCGCGAGTCCAGCTCCTGGCCCCGCCGCCAGCGCGAGCGCCGCGGCGAGCGAACGCAGTCCGATCATTCCTGCCCCCTCCCGGTGCGGAACACGAGTATAGCCAGCGTGGGGCGGGTATGGCGTCCGACGCTACGCAAGACGCCCGCCGTTATACTGTAACAAAAACCCAGTTGACCCCGCCGTGCTCCGCAGGCAGCCTTCCAACATCGCCATAGCTGCGCCGTGGCGATCCGATCGCATGCGATCCCTTCGGGTGCGCACGCTCGGCGCCGTCCTGGCACTGTTGGCGCTGGCCATCCTCGGCCTTCACGAGGGTGAACATTACGTCCATGGCGAGCAACCGGACTCGTGCGAGTTCGCATTCGTCGCGGACGGTTTCGCTCCGCCACCAGTCACGCTTGCCGTACCGCTGCCGTCGCCTTGCGCGACAGCGTGGCCGCTGCGAGAGATCCGCGCGGCCATCGACGCGGTTTACCAGCCCCGCTCCTCTCGCGGTCCGCCAGCATCCACCCGCGTCTAGCTGACCGCGACGCTGCGGTGCGGGACCCTTTGACCGCACCGCAGTGTGCGCGCACGCCGCCACGTCCGTCGTATCGGGCGTGGACGTTCATCCACATTTGCGGAGAGAAGCATGCTTACCCAGAGTCTGTTGGGCGCCACGGCGTTGGCGCTCGTCCTGTACGCCGCGCCGTCAGTGGCGCAGCAAGCCAACGAAATCGAAGCCCTGCGTCAGCAGCTCCGCCAGCTGCAGGCGCGCATTGACCAACTGGAGGCGACACAAACGCGCGCCCCCGCGCCTGGGGCTGCTGCGACGCCAGGCGCGGCGCCGCTGACCGGAGGAGGCGGATTCAATCCCGGTATCGGCTTGGTCCTGGATGGTCGCGCCGGATACTCGCGTCTCGACCCGGAGACATATGCAATCGCCGGCACACCGTTGGGCGGCGAGGCCGCCGAAGGACCCGGCATCCGTGGCCTGGCGCTCGGTGAGGTCGAGCTGAACGTCTTCGCGAATGTCGACAACAAGTTCTTCGGCAATGCGACCATTGCGGTCATCGAGGAGGGCGGCGAGGCCGAGGTCGAACTCGAGGAAGCATTCGTTCAGACCCTGGCGATGCCGGCAGGGCTGCAAGTGACTGCCGGCAAGTTCCTCTCGGATATCGGCTACTTGAACGCATTCCACGCCGATGCCGACGACTTCGCCGATCGTCCCCTCGCCTACTGCGCCTTCCTCGGCTGCTTCGTCTCCGACGCCGGCATCCGGCTGAGCTGGGTGGCGCCATCGCCCTTCTACATGCGCCTGGGCGGAGAGGTCATGCGCGGCGACGCTTTTCCCGCTGCCGGCGAGCGACACAACGCTACCGGCGCGCGCTCCCTTTTCGCGCGGACCGGCGGCGATATCGGCACTGCCTGGAGCTGGCAGGCTGGCTTGTCGTGGCTGTGGTCCGATGCGCGCGACCGCAAAACCGGAGATGGGCCCGACGTCTTCACCGGAACCACCGATACCGGCATCGCTCACCTCGTCCTCAAGTGGGCACCGAGGCGCGGCCAAGCCCTGAAGTGGCAGACCGAATTCTTGCGCAACCACATCGATGGAACCTTCAACGCCAAGCTGCTCGATCGCAAAGACCACGGCTGGTACTCGCAGCTCGTGTATCAGTTCGCGCCGCAGTGGAGCACCGGCTACCGCTACGACCGCGTAAGTCCCGGCGATGCTCCGGCGGCACTGGCCGGCACAGCGATTGACGACATGGGCCACACCGCGACGCGGCACACGCTCGTGACGCAGTGGAAAAATACGGAGTTCAGCCGCCTGCGCCTGCAGTACTCTTGGGATCGCTCGCGCATCGACGAGCGCGACGAGACCATCCAGCTGCAGTACACGATGATCCTCGGCGCCCACCCCGCGCATCAGTACTGAAGGTGGACGCCATGAAGATCATGCTCGCCATCCTAGCGGCGACCTTGGCGGCCATGGCGGCGTTCCCCGCCGCCGCCGCCGTCGAGGTGTTCGCCTGCGAGCCGGAATGGGCGGCGCTGGCGGAGGCGATCGGCGGCGACCGCGTCACCACGTTCTCCGCCACCACCGGCACCCAGGACCCACATCACATCACGGCCCGGCCGAGCCTGATCGCGCGCATGCGCACGGCCCAGCTGGTGGTGTGCACGGGAGCCGAGCTGGAAACCGGCTGGCTGCCGTTGCTGCAACGCCAGGCCGGCAACGCCAGCGTGCTGCCGCGCGCACCCGGCTACCTGGAGGCTGCGTCGGTGGTGACGTTAAAGGAAATCCCTGCCGTGCTCGATCGGCGGCTGGGCGACGTACACGCGCATGGCAACCCGCACATCCAGACCGATCCGCGTCACTACCTGCCGATCGCCCGAGCCGTCGCCGACCGGCTGGCACAGATCGACCCGGCGGGCGCGGCGACGTACCGCATGCGCCTTGCCGACTTCGAAACGCGCTGGCAGCAGGCCCTTGCTCGCTGGCAATCAGAGGCGACGGCGCTGCGCGGGGTGTCGGTGCTGGTGCAGCACAAGAACCTCGTCTACCTGCTCGACTGGCTGGGCATGCGCGAGGTGGCGGCACTGGAACCGGTACCGGGCGTGGAACCGAGCACCACGTACCTGACCGAGCTGTTGCGGACGACGGCCAGCGCGCAGCCACGCATGGTGTTGCTCGCCGCCTATGAGTCCGATCGGCCGGCGCGCTGGGTCTCGGAGCGGGCGCGCATTCCCATGGTGGTGCTGCCGCTAACCGTGGGAGGAGTGCGTGGCGCGGACACCCTGACGGCGGTGTTCGACGTCACGGTCCAGCGCCTCCTCGCGGCTTTGCAACAGGCGCAGCGGTGATCGAGACCGCCTTGGTGTTCGTGCCGGCGCTCGCGGCGGCGGCGCTGGTAGCCGCCACCCACGTGCCGCTCGGGCGCGAGGTGCTGCGCGCCGGCATCGTCTTCCTCGATCTCGCCATCGCCCAGGCGGCCGGCTTCGGTGTCATCCTGATCGGGGTACGCTTCGACGTCGGCAGCGGCGCGCCCCTGCTGCAGGTGGGCGCAGCCGCGGCCGCGCTGATGGCCGCGGCCGTCCTGGCGTGGACCGAGGCACGGGTGGGCGTCCTGCAGGAGGCAGTCATCGGGTCGGCGTTCGTGCTGGCGGCGAGCGCAGCGCTGCTGGCCTTGTCCAGCAACCCGCACGCCGGCGAGCATCTCCAGGACCTCCTTGTTGGGCAGGTGCTGTGGACCACTTGGTCGGCACTGCTCCCGGTGGCGATCTTGTATGGGCTGGTGCTGGGCCGGTGGTGGTGGCGGCGCGGTCGGCTCAGCCGCTTCGAGTTCTACGCGCTGTTCGCACTGACGGTGACGGCATCCGTGCAGCTGGTCGGCGTGTACCTGGTGTTCGCCACCCTCATCCTGCCGGCGATAGCCGCCCACGGATTGGCGGGCCGCATCGGGACTTGGGTCGCCTATGGGACCGCGGTCGCGGGCTACTTCGCCGGATTCCTGGTCGCGATCTCTGCCGACCTTCCCGCAGGGCCGGTCGTTGTCTTTGCGCTCGCCGGTGTAGCGCTGGTGGCACGGCTCGCGCGCCGGCAGGGGACGGCTCGTTCATCCTGAAGTCGGCAGCGAAGTTCAGCGCAGCCCGAAGAACGGCATGTTGAACATCCGCGCCGCTTCCGGGAAGCACGCCAGGCAATGCCCATCCGGCTGCTTGCTCGCGGGTTCCTTTGGGGCGTCGGTTCCGGCCTGGGTGAGCAGTTCGCCCTTGGGCGGCGTTCCGCCCTCGCCGGTGGCCATGTTGGCGCAGCCGGAAAGCAGGATGACGGCAGCGGCCAGTGCGGCCATGCGCGTGCGCTGGATACGCCTGCGGTCGCGACGACGGTGCGCCACGGTCCTGCCCTCCCGAACGATTGTCCGGAACCGCACCCTAGCGCCGGGCCCGGAGCGCAGGCGGCGCCGGAAGGCGTAGGGCGCCAGCGTTCGCGGGATACTCCGTCCGTTGGCGACGGACAGCAGGTCGCCGAAAACAAGAAGCCCCGGAGTTTTCTCCGGGGCTCCGTGGGCTCTTGCGAGCGCTTCGGCGCGCTTTAGGCGGCCGAGAGGTTGATGGCCGCGGCCTTGCCGCGCTCCATGCCGACCTCGTAGTTCACCTTCTGGCCTTCGTTCAGGCCGGACATGCCGGCGCGCTCGACCGCGGTGATGTGGACGAACACGTCCTTGCCACCGTCATCGGGCTGGATGAAGCCGAAGCCCTTTTGGGAGTTGAACCACTTCACAGTGCCTTTAGCCATTGTCGTTTCGCTTTCTCTAAGTTCGCGCCCATTTCAAATCTGGGACGCGGGCGGCCTTGCGGGCCAGGATTTCGTTGACTCCTTGCCGGAGCGGCTGTCTTGGGTCGCCTCAGGCGGCCGAAAGATTGGTCGCGGAAGCCTTGCCGCGCTCCGTGCCGACCTCAAAGTTGACCTTCTGACCCTCGGTCAGACCCGGAAGGCCGGCGCGCTCGACCGCGGTGATGTGGACGAACACGTCCTTGCCACCGTCGGCCGGCTGGATGAAGCCGTAGCCCTTCTGGGAGTTGAACCACTTCACAGTGCCTGTAGCCATCGTCGTTCTAGCTTTCTCAAGGTGCGCCCTCGTCGGGCACTGTCTCAATACATACGAAGCCGGCGAGGATCGCGCGGCCTCGACAATCTCGATTGTGGGTAAGTCTCGTCGGAGGCCCGGTACATCGACTCGGGGCGCGGCGGCCAGAGGCCACGGATCGGTTGCACCCTCCAAATAGGTCCGCGCTGGTTAAGAGTCAATGTACGACGCTCACAGCTGAATTCACCTTCCGGTCGAATCGCCCTTATCCACACCGCGTGGGCTCTCCACTTCAATCGGTGGACAATGTGGAATTCGGGTTCGATTTCAACGGCGTGCCTGATGGCGGCGCGGCCCCCCCAAACGCCTTAGGCTGCGGCGATGGAGCTCGCCCTGCCTGATCCCGCCGGATGCCGGCCTGGTCGCGCGGTCACCCCAGTCGGCCTCGAGGGGCGCGCGGCCGGTCGCCGGCGCTGAGGCGGACCAATGCGGGGCGAGGCCATCACCACGATCGTGACGATTGCCGTCATCGGCGGCACCGCCACCTTCATGCTGCTGCGCGAGAGCCGAGGCCGGGCGATCTACCTGGATCATTGCGCCGGCTGCCACGGCGTCTACCTGGAGGGCGCGCCGAACTGGCAGGAGCGGCTGCCGGACGGGCGCTGGCCGGCGCCGCCCCACGACGCGACCGGACACACGTTCCACCACCCGGACGAGCTGCTGTTCACGATCGTCCGCGACGGACCCCAGGCGGTGCTGGGGCCCACCTACCGCACCGACATGCCGGCATTCGCCGGAATCCTAAGCGACGAGGAGATCCGTTCGGTGCTCGCCTACATCAAGAGCACATTGCCGGCGGAGCTGCGCGAATACCAGGACCTGATGACGCGGCCGCCGGCCGCACGCTTGCTGCAGCCGTAGCTACTTCAAGCCGGCGCACACGACATAGTCGACCATGGCGTGGGAGCCCTGGGTGGCGCCGTTGAGCACGCGCACGATCCAGCGCGCGCCGTCCGGGAAGAATTCGAACTCGCGTAGCGGCGCGGTGTCGTCCTGGTCCTGGAGTCCGCCGGACACCGGCTGCGTGGAGGCTGGGCACGTCATGACGACCTCGCCGCGCTGCCCCGCCGTCATGTACGTCGAGCCGACCACGGTCTGCGGGGCGAGCGTGGACGCCTTGCCGCCGAGCGCGCCCTTGGCGTCTGCGATCTCCTGGGCGAGTGCGGCGACCTGCGCGTTCTCGCCTCGCGGCGCAAGGCGGCGGCCACGGCTAGCGTGTCGGGTGGACGCAGCCACCACTGGAAGAGCGCCGCGACCGCGGCGCCGCCCAAGGCGCCGGCCGCCGCTGCCGCAAACGTCGCGCGCAGGATACCCTCCCCCATCAGCCAAGGTGGGAGAGTGTAGCGCGTCCGCATGCCGCACAGGCCCGCGCGAGGCGCCGCCGCGAGCCTTTGAATTCCGGGGCATTCCGCGTGGCGGGGAAGCGGCCACGCACGCACTTGTGTGGACCAAGCCCGCCGGCCGGGGCGGTTGCGACCTTGGCAATTTCCATGCGACAACTGCCTTTGGCGAGGTATGGCCAGCCAAGACCGCAGTCCCCGCCGGCCGGACCGTGTGCTTTGTTCTGCAGGTCCGCCCGTGACCGGCGGGGGAAAATTTGAGCAGGAGACTATGAGCAGAGACTACGACCATCGCGGGCCCCGGCGCCGCGGTTTCGACGACGACGATTTTCAGCCGCGCGACAAGGGTAGCAACCGCCGTGGCGCACCTTCGGGCCCGCCCATGGGCATGAGCGGAATGGGCAGCAGCATGGGAAGCGGCGGCAGCACGTTTCACCGCGAGGCACCTGCCGGCGGCCCGCCCACCGAGGGTGTGGTGAAGTGGTTCAATCCGGAGAAGGGTTTCGGCTTTGTCGAGCTCGGTGACGGGAGCGGCGACGCCTTCCTGCACATCGGAGTCCTGCACAATTCCGGCCGCGAGAGCGTGCCCCCGGGAGCCAAGATGAAGGTCACGGTCGGCCAGGGGCAGAAAGGCCCCCAGGTCGTCACCGTGATCGAGGTGGACGAGAGCACGGCCACCCAGGAACGCCGTCCGGCAGGCCCGCGCGGCCCGCGTCCGGCGCGCGCCCAGATCGACATGTCCACCGCCACCGAGGTGAGCGGCACCGTGAAGTGGTTCAGCCCGGACAAGGGCTACGGCTTCGTGGCGACTGGCGATGGCGCCAAGGACGTGTTCGTGCACGTCTCGGTACTCGAGAAGGCCGGCCTGTCCGGCGTCAACGAATCGCAGCGCGTTTCCATGCGCGTCGTCGAGACGCCCAAGGGCCGCGAGGCGGTCAGCATCAGCCTCGCCGAATAACACCCCGGCGCGCGTCCCGCGCCGCGGGCATCATCGGAAAGGCCGGAGCGGTACCCCCGCTCCGGCCTTTTCTCCGCCGTGGGGAGCGCCGTTTTCCTAGATTTCTTGGTGGCTTTGTCACAAAAAGCCGCACCTCGCGAACCCCCAAGGAATCCGCTACTGTCGACCAACCTGCGGCCATGGGGGGTCGGCCGGACGCATTGGCGGTCATGGGCGTCAGCCCGCCACGCCGGGAGAAGCTCGCCGGATGTTCGGCCTATTCGGCTCGAAAAAGCAGGAAAGGGATCTTCGCGACACCCTATTCCCTGCACAAGTTCGAGATGGAGTTCCCGAAGGTCCTCGAGACCTTCAAGCTCGCGCCCAACCGGCGCGCCAACAAGAGCGAGCGCTACGCCGAGATCGAGAGCGCGGCGCGCTTCATCTTGGAGCGCACGGTCAAGGAAGCGGCGCTGCGCCGACAGGCGGCGCCTGCGCAGCCCGCCGAGCTACGCCTCGCCGCGCCGGTCTACGTGGCGCCGGGCGCCGGCGCCGACCCGCTGCTGGAGCCGCGCAGCGCCGATCCGGTGGTGGTGTCGCTGGGCGGCGACGAGCCCGAACCCGGCCGCTACGAAGTTTCCCTCGTGTAGTTTCCGCCTTGAGCCGCCTAGTACGCTTCCCGCTTCTTCTCTCCCGTACAAACAGCAAGGGCCCCGGCCGCAACCGGGGCCCTTGGTGTTTCTTGTGCCTACTCGGCGGCGAGCGGCTGCGGCTCGGCGGCCGGATGGATTTCGAGCGTGCGGTCGTGATGCTCGGCGAGGGACGGCCGGTGGCCGATGCTGACGATGGCGGCGCCGGGCAGGCGCTGGCGCACCAGCCGGTACAGCGCCGACTCGGTCTTCTCATCGAGCGCCGCGGTCGCCTCGTCCATGAATAGCCAATCGGGCTTGTTGAGCAGCGTGCGGGCGAACGCGACGCGCTGCTGCTCCCCTTGGGACAAGGTCTGCGCCCAGTTGGATTCCTCGTCGAGGCGGTCGACCAGGTGGTGCAGGCCAACCGTACGCAACGCACCGACGACCTCGGCGTCGCTGTAGCCGTCCGGCGGCGCCGGATAGCTCACCGCCAAGCGCAGCGTGCCGAGGGGAAGGTAGGGGCGCTGGGGCAGGAACAGCACGCGTCCCGTCGCCGGCAGCTGCACGGTTCCCGCACCGAACTTCCACAGCCCGGCGAGGGTACGGAACAGCGTGGACTTGCCGACGCCGGACGGACCGCGCACCAGCACCGACTCGCCCGGGGCGACCGAAAGATCGATGGCCTTGGTCAGCGTCTGGCCGTTGGGCAGGCCGAGCACGACGCCGCTCACGTTCAGCTTGTTGTCCGCGCCGGTGGAGACGGCGATGCCGCCCGGAGTCTTGTCGGTCTCGTGCGCCGCATCGAGGGCATCGGTGAAGGTCGTCAGGCGGTCCACGGCGGCGCGCCAGTTGGCGATCGAGATGTAGGCGTTGATGAACCAGGACATCGCGTTCTGGACGCGGCCAAAGGCGCTCACCGTCTGCATCAGGCCGCCGAGCTGGAAGGTGCGGGTGATGAAGTACTGCGGCGCCGCCGCCAGGAACGGCACGATCACCGAGGCCTGCCCGTAGACGTTGGTGAAGGTGACGATCTTCACCTGCCGCATGATGATGGCCCAGAAGTTGTCGATCACCTTGTCGAAGCGGCGGTTGAACACGACGCGCTCGTCGCCCTCGCCGCCGTAGAGGGCGACGCCTTCGGCATTCTCGCGCAGGCGCACCATCGAATAGCGGAAGTCCGCCTCGAGGCGCTGGCGGATGAAGTTCAGGCTGATGAGCGGGCGGCCGATCAAGTGCGTCAGGATGGTGCCGCCGATGGCGTACACCAGGGCGATCCAGAACATGTAGCCGTAGACGGTCACCTCGCGGCCGAACAGCGGCACGGCCATCGGTCCGGACAACGTCCACAGGATGACGCTGAATGAAACCAGGGTCATGACGGCGTCGAGCAGGCCGAGGAAGAGCAGCTCGGTCTGGCTGATGTAGGAGTCGACGTCCTCGGCGATGCGCTGGTCCGGGTTGTCGGTGGCGGAGCCGCGCATCTGCAACGTGTAGTAGGCGCGGTCACGCAGCCAGTCGTTGAGGTAGCGGGCCGTCAGCCACACCCGCCAGCGCAGCAGCAGGTACAGGCGCAGGTAGAGCTGCAGCACGGCGCCCGCAAGGCCGGCGAACGCCAATCCGGTGAAGATGAGGATTTCCCACCAGAACGTGCTCCAGGCGTACTCCTGCAGGGCGTTGTAGAAGCGGCCGTACCAGGTGTTGATCTTCACATCGATGAAGACCGAGAACACCGCCAGCGCGATGACCACCACCGCGAGGCCGCGGGCGAGCCAGCGCTCCTCGGAATAGAAGTACGGCCACGTCAGCCGCCACAAGGAGCGAAGGACGCCCCGCTTGGGCTTGAGGGTCACGGGTACGGTGGTGTCGGTCATGACGGGCGTCCGGCTGGTGAGGCGTTCCCGGCGTGGCGGGACGCCGATTGTACGCAAGAATGTCCCCCTTCGGGGGGCATCTCATCGGCATCTCGACGGCCAGCCGCCACCTGCCTACCCTGCCCTGCGCTTGACCCAGACACCGGGCAGAGGGAGACCCGCACATGGCAGGCCACGTCTACAAGAAGCTCGACCTCGTAGGTTCGTCCCCCAAGGGCATCGACGACGCCATCCGCGCCGCGGTGGCGCGGGCCAGCAAGACCATGCACGGCCTGGACTGGTTCGAGGTGACCGAAATCCGCGGCCAGATCGCCGACGGTGCAGTCGCCCACTTCCAGGTGGGGGTGAAGATCGGCTTCCGCCTCGACGAGGGCAGCCCGCAGGCGAAGGCCGCCAACAAGGCGGCGAAGGCGCGCGGCAGGCGCTAGGCGGCGAGCCGCCCTGCGACCTGCCGACCTAGGGAAGGAAGGGATTGGCCGGGGCGCGGCGGCGCGGCGGGAACGTCGCGGCGAGATAGTCGACGATCACCGTACGCAGCGCGGCATCCGGCGGCGCCATCTGCTGGCGCGCGACCATGTAGTCGATGGTCTGGTCCCACAATTCGCGACTCATCCCCTGCTGGCGGATGATCGCCGCGCCGTGGCAGGCGGTGCACAGGTAGAAGGTCTCGTCGCGGCCCGGCCCGTCCGGCAGCGCGTCGGGAGTCTCGGGAACCTCCTGGGCGGGCGCGAACGCCGCCGGCAGCAGGGCCGAAAGACCCAGCGTACCGGCGACGATCGCTACCTGCAGACGGCTGCTCAAGACCTCACGCCGCGAGCACCGCGACGCGGTTGATGGGGTTGCCGCCGTAGCCTTGCGGGTTCCAGTTGCCGGCGACATGCGGCTGCATCTTGCCGTCCTGGTCCGTCGCCCGCGACCAGATCTCGTAGTAGCCCGCCGACGGCAGCGTCACGTTGGCCGTCCAGCGCTGCCACGCGTGGCGATTGGCCGGCGGCGCGACCTGCGCCGGCGCCCAGGTGACGCCGTAGTCGACGGAGATATGGACCGCCTGGACCGTCTTGTCTCCCGCCCACGCCGCGCCGCGCAGCGCAACCTGCCGGGTGTTCGCGGCGAGCTGGGCGCCATGCGCCGGGTTGGTGATGATCGAGCGCACCGGCATGGACTCCAGGATCTGTGTATTGGCTTCCGCCGCCTGGCCGCCGGGAACGATCGGCGTGCGCATGGTGCGGTAGGAGAAGCCGCCCATGCCCTGACCGTCGTGCTCCTTGTCGCGAATCCAGATGCGCGTCAGCCACTTCTGCGACGTGGAACCCGCCCAGCCCGGCACGACCAAGCGGACGGGCCCGCCGTGGATGTTCGGCAAAGGCTCGCCATTCATGCGCGTGGCGATGAGCGTCGTCTCGTCCATGGCCTTGGCCAGGCGGACGCCGCGCGAGATCACCGGCGCATCGGTGCCCTGCAGATTCTTGTCCGCGCCGTAATGGCCGGTATAGACGGCAGAGGGTTTCAGTCCCGCGGCCTGAAGCACGTCGCGCAGGCGCACGCCCGTCCACTCGGCGCATCCCGCGGCGCCATTGCCCCACTGGTTGCCGCGCGCCTCCGGCGTGAAGAACGAACGCCCGTTGCCGCCACACTCCAGCTGCAGCTTCAGGGTCACCGGCTGGAAGCGCTGGGTGAGCTCCGCGACGGTCAGGGTCAGCGGCGTGTTCACCTCGCCGTCGACCGTGATGCGCCAGCTCGCCGGCGCACCAAGCTGCTCGGGAGGCAAGCCATTGTTGCGGACGAAGTATTTCGCGGTCGGCGTGACGTCGTCGTCGAGCATCGCCTGCGGCGTCTCGGCGTTGAGCGGACGCTCCTGGATGACGGAGATGCCGGCCTTGCCTTCCATCTGCAACGGCTTGGGCAGCGTCGCGGCAGGAGCTGCGCCCGCGGCGGGAGCCGCCTGGGCCAGCGCCGCCGGGATGAAGCCGCTCGGCATGTTGTCGGCAAACGGAATCGCCGCGCCGACCGCCGCAGTCATCGCGGTCAGGCCGGCGCCCTGCAGGAAACCGCGCCGGCCGACGCCGGTGCGGCGACCGAAGACAACCGCATCGGCCCGCTCGGGATCGTCCCGGTACAGCTCGAATAGTCCGCGCTCGGGTTTTCCGGTCTTACGCATGTGCTTGTTCCTCCCCATCATCCGCGCCACCGTCGACGCTTCGATTCAGTCAGGGTATATTAGCTCAAGCTAATATAGCAATTGCTCAAAAAGCAGCCGTGGCCAAAGCCTTACTCGAAACATCGGACCTCGAAGCGCGCGCAGGCGACGCGGCACGGCTATTGAAGCTGCTGTCCAACGAGCGGCGGCTGCTGATCCTGTGCCGCCTGCTGGCGAACCACGAGGTTTCGGTCGGCGAGTTGGGATACGAAGCCGGCATCGGGCAGTCGTCGCTCTCGCAGCACCTCGCCAAGATGCGCGCCGGGGGCATGGTGACGACGCGGCGCGCCGCCCAGACGATCTACTACCGCATCGCCGATCATAATATCGGCGCACTGGTGCGCGTGCTGAAGGATCTGTACTACCCCTGAGGGCGGCGCGCCCTAGGCCGCGGGCTTGAGCGCCAGCCCGAAGAAGCGGCGAATTCCGCCGAGGATGCGATCGGCGACCGACTTCACCTCGCGCGAGTCGGCGACCGTCTCGGGGCTCGTGCCTGGAATGGCCATGGCCACCTGACGCTCGGCGACCACCGCGGAGATCGCCTCGGCCAGCGACGGGCGCGCGTCGAGAATCGGCGCCAAGTCGGGTGGCCCGCCTCAGTTGAGAGCGCGCGCCGCCGCCAGGGCGGCCTGGGAGCGCTCCGACAGGCCAAGCTCGTCGAACACCCGGCCGGCGATGCGGTACTGGATGTTGGCTTCGGTGCGATCGACCGCCGCCAGCGTGCGGGCGATGCCGTTGCGCGCATCGCCTTCGCCGATGCGGTCACGCACCGACAGGAACGCGTCGAGCGCCCTCTGGTAGAGCGGCGCGGCGGTCAGGTTGGCGCCGCGTCCGCGTTCGAGATCGGCGCGCGCCAGCAGTGCCTGCCCGAGACTCAAGCCCAACGCCGGATCGGCGAGCAGCATCTCGGCCTGCGTGTAGGCCGCAAGCGCCGCATCGAGGTTGCCGGCCTGCTGCTCCAGGCGGCCGCGCGCGATGGCGATCATGCCGTCCACCGACGGCTGACCGGGCGCCAGTGCCCGCGCGGCATCCAGGTGACGTGCCGCCTCGGCGACTGGGACGAGCTCCGCATACGCGGCGAGCAGGAGCGCGTGGCGTTGCTCGATCGGGGCTGCCGCGGCGTCCTCGAAGGCGCGCGCCTCGGTGGACTGCGCGGCGCGGGCGCGATCCTGCAGGAGCATCGCGCGCTCGAAGGCCTCGCGCGCCGCCGCCGCGTTGCTGAGCCGCCGCTCGAGGTCGCCGAGCGCCGCGAGAGCGTCGACCTCGCCGTTCGGCAGGCGCATCTCGGCGAAGATGGCGCGCGCCTCGTTGAAGAAGCGGCGCGCCAGCGCGGGGCGGCCGGCGCCCGTCTCGAGACGCCCCATGCCGAGGTTGCCAAGCGCCTCGAGCAGGCGGCTGCCGCCTTGATCGGCGTAGTTGATGTCGTAGGCGAGCTTGAGGCGGCGCTCGTCGTTCTCGTCGACATAGGTGACGAGCTCTTCGCGCGTGCGGTCGGCCGCCTGCATGCCGGCGCGGTCATTGGTGATCTCGAAGATGGGGCGGGCACGGTCGACGCTGGACATGGCACTGACAATGCGGCCGAGGCGCCGCTCGCTATCGGCTATGCCTAAGAGCGACTGACCTTCGAGCGCGAGCTGGCCGTGGGAGCGGAACACGGCGGCGGCATCGCGGAATCCGGCCAGCGCCTGCTCGTTGTTGAAGCGGGCGCGCTCAAGCTCGGCGACGGCGAACGTGACACGGCCGACTCCGAGGGCGTCGCCGGCCTGGGCAAAGGCGGTCTTGGCGCGTGCGTAGATGTCTCGCGCCACCTCGCCGCGGCCGGTGTAGCGCGTGTGCGTGGCAAGGCCGAGGAGCGCCTTGCCCTGCCCCGCAAGGTCGCCGGACTGCTGGTACAGCGCCACTGCCCGCTCGTAGAGGTCGTGCGCCTGGTCATCGCGCCCGGCGTTCGCCGCCTGCTCGGCCTGGGCGAGCAGGCTCTCCGCCTTGGCGTTGCCCGCCGCGGTGCCGGCGGTAGTGCCGCCCGCGGCGGTCTTGGCGGCGGACATCTCCTGCGCCGGCTGCTGCGCCCGCTGCTGGTCGCTCTCGCCGCAGCCCGCCGACGCCAGCGCACACAGCGCGAGAACGGAAACGCTCCTACTGGACCGCATCGGCCTGGTTCCGCCCGTGCTGGATCTGCCGTTCGACGTATTCCAGCAGCATGCGCGCCTCGAAGTGATGATCCGGGAAGGCCGCCACACTAGCACCGGACGCAGCACGCGAGCGCAGCGCGGAGGTCGGCGACAAGCCAAGGTAACGTCCCGCAGCCGCCAGCGGATCGCTCATGCTGTCCCACGCTGCCTGGGAGCGGTCGAGATGGGCGTGAGCCACTTCCCCCTCTTCGTCCTCGATGGCGATCTCGGCGCCCACGAACGGGGCCAGCACCAGGCCCATGGGAACGTCCGCGCGGCGGAACAGCTCCTCGGCCGCGGACATCTGCGCGAGCGCCTCGGCGTTGAGACGCTGGGCCTGGGCCACCCAGGCAAGCTCGACCAGGACCCGGCCCGCGCCGACGAGATCCTCGCCAAACAAACGCAACCCCGCCTGCAGGTGGCCGATCGCGTCGCCGAACGCCCCGGCGCGGCGCGCGATCGCACCGTCGGCGAGATGGGCCTCGGCCTCGCCGCGGGTCATGCCAAGGCGGGCGAAGACCGGAATGGCCTGGGCGTAGGCCGCGCGCGCCGCGGCGGTGTTGTCGAGCGCCAGCTCGACATGACCCAGTCGCAGCAGCGCCCACCCGACGTCGGGGTGCGACAGCGCATTGAGGCGGACGGCCGCGTTCGTGTAGCGCGTCCTTGCCTCGTCCAAGCGGCCCTGCAGGCGTTCCACATCGCCGCGGCCGGCCTCGACCCGGGCGAGACCGGCACGCGCCGCGGCTGCGTTGCGCCCGCCGCGCAAACCGAGCGCCCGAAACTCGCCTTCAGCGCGATCCAGCGCCGCCCAAGCCTCGGCATTGTAGCCATCCGAGAGCTCCTGGGCCGCCAGCAGCAGGCTGGCATCGCCGGCCGCCTGCAGCCGGGCGGCCTCGACTCGTGGCGTCGCCGAGGCGACCGCCGCTGCGGCCAGTGCCACGGCGCCGAGCAACGCACTGCCCGCCAGCACGATGCGGCTGCGGCCGCGCAGCGCCAGCCACGCCGCCGCTCCCGCGAGGAGGGCAATCGCCGCAGCGACACCCGAAGCCGAGAGCAGCGCTGTAGTCGCGACATTCATCCCGTAAGTGTAGCAAAGGCCGGCCGCAGCGCCCGGATGCCCTGCAACGCCTGGCAACCGCCGAAAAGCCAGTGGCCGGGACGTTTCCGTCCCGGCCACCATTTCGTCGCGTTCCGGCTCCGCGAACGGAGCCCCTAAGTGGGCTTACGCCCAGCTCAGGTCGTGATTGCGGAACGGGGTGCTGCGGATGCGCTTGCCAGTCGCGAAGAAGATCGCGTTGGCAACCGCACCTGGCGTCGGCGGGCCGGCGGGCTCGCCCATGCCACCCCATGTGCCGCCCTTGGTGAGCGCGAAGTGCACTTCCACCGGCGGCATCTGGTTGATGCGCATCAGCTGGTAGGTGTCGATGTTGGTGTTGGTAAAGCGGCCGTCCCTGAGGTCAAGGCCGGCGAACCAAGCAGTGCCCAACTCCCAGCACGCCGCACCCTCGAGCTGCTCGGCGCAGTTCAGCGGGTTGATGATGTGCTGGCTGTTGATGACGACCATCACCTTCTCGACGGTGAGCTGGCCACGGCGGCTGACGGTCACGGTCGCGCAGGCGCCGCAGATCGACGCATGGTCTTCCATGATCGCAACGCCCATGCCCTCGCCGCGCGGAAGGTCGATCCGGAAGCCGGACTTCTCCTTCATCACCTTGAGGACGGCCTGCCAGTCGTTGGCGCCCTCGGTCATCTTGAGGCGCCAGTCCAGCGGGTTGATGCCGCCGGCGATGGCCATCTCGTCCACGAACCCTTCCAAGATGAAGCCGTTCTGGTTCGTGCCCGGCGCGCGGTGACTCGCGGTCGGGATGTGCGAGGGTTGCAGCGAACGCTCGTGACGGCGGTTCGGAATCTTGTACGGCATGTCGGCGACACCCGACGTGACGCGAGTCTCCGTTCCAATCGACCGGGAGAAGAACGTGGTCGGATAACCGTCAGCCCCAAGCAACGCAGTGAACTGCGTGGTGTGCGGGCTGCGCTGCTTGTCGTGACGGACGTCTTCCTCACGGGTCCACATCAGCTTGACCGGGCGGCCCAAGGTCTTGGACAGCTCGGTGGCCTGACGGGTGACCGCGGTGTTGCCGCCGCCGCCGCCGCCGAAGGCGCCGCCGATGAAGGTCGTGTGGGTGTAGACGTTCTTCGGATCCATGCCCGACTGGTTCGCAGCCCGCTGCAGGGCAGCCGACTGGTCCTGGCTCGGGGTCCACACGTCGACGCGGTCAGCGGTGACGCTGACGGTCGCGTTGATGGGCTCCATACGGAAGTGCGTCTCGTATGGACGATGGTACTCGGCCTTGACGACCTTGGCGTTGCCGGGGTTGGCGATCATGGCGAACACGTCGCCGCCGGCGTTGTCGCCGACCGCCTCGCCGGGCATGGTCATGAACCTCTGCACGTCGGCTGCCAGCGTCGCGTTGCTGACGGCGGCGTTCGGGCCGAAGTCCCACTCGATCGGCAGCAGATCGAGCGCGGTCTTGGCGCGATAGAAGCTGTCCGCCACCACGGCCACGCCCGACTGCATGTCGGCGCCGCCGCGGCCGTTGCCCATCTTCATCTCGTAGGCGCCAATGACGCCGGGGCGTCCCTTGATCGCTTCGAAGTTGAAGGACTTCAGCTCGCCCCAGGGAACCGGGCAGCAGACGACGTTCGCGTAGACCATGTTGGGCAGACGCGTGTCGATCGAGTACTGCGCCGAGCCGTTGACCTTGTGCGGGATGTCGAGGCGCTGCACGGACGTGCCGAGCAACCACCACTGGTCCGGCGTCTTGATCTTCGGCTCCGCCTCGAGGCGGATCGCAGCAGCCGCGGTCGCGAACTCGGCGAACGTGCCGCGGCGGTTGCCGGCGGTCAGCACGCCATCCTTCGCAACAACGTCGGCACGGGCCACGTTCCAGGCCTTGGCCGCGGCTTCCTTCAGGCGCTCGCGAGCGGAGGCGCCCGCCGCCATGATGTGCGGATGGCGCGAACGGACAACGTTGGAGCCCGCGGTCGACATCGTCACGTATTCGTTGTTGTTGCGAACGTGACGGTTGGCGGACGCGAAGACGGCGCGCACCGACTTCCAGTCGATGTGCAGCTCCTCGGCCAGCATCATCGGCACCGAGGTGAGGGCACCCTGGCCCTGCTCGGTGTGCGGGACGCGCATGGTGACGCCGCCATCCGGATCAATCGCAATCCACGCGTTGATCTCGGTGCCTTCCTTGTCGGTGGGCAGGAGCCACGGCGACTTGTTGGTCGCGGCGCCATGGGCGGGCATGTGGAAGCCGAGCATCATGCCGCCACCGGCCAGCGCGGCCGTGGTGACATTGAATTGACGGCGAGTAACGTTGAGATGCGTCATGTCAGCCTCCCCTAGCGAGCGCCGAGCTCCGCCGCGCGATGAATCGCGGAGCGGATGCGCAGGTACGTGCCACAACGGCAGAGGTTGTCGACCATCGCCTCGTCGATCTCGGCATCGGTCGGACGCGCGCGCTTGGACAGAAGCGCCGCGGCGGCCATGATCTGACCGGACTGGCAGTAGCCGCACTGCGGCACGCCCATTTCCGTCCAGGCCACTTGCACCGGATGGGTCGAGTTGGCGGACAGGCCCTCGATCGTGGTCACGCGAGTGCCGACCGCGGCCGAAACCTTCGTGTTGCAGGACTTCACGGGCTGACCGTCGATGTGCACGGTGCAGGCGCCGCAACGGGCGATACCGCAGCCGTACTTCGTGCCGGTGAGGCCGATCGTGTCGCGGAGCACCCACAAAAGCGGGGTCTCCGGTTCTACATCAACGGTGTGATTGGTGCCGTTGACGCTCAATGTAAGAGCCATCTCTGCGCTCCCTCCCTCTCAAGGAGCGCCCTTAAACGCGACAGAGGGCCATCGCGAGCCGGGCGCCACAAAGACAGTTGCCTCTGCTGCAGGCAGGGTACGGGTCAGAGTGTCACAGGTGCAACGTAAACCGTGACGTAGAATTCCATCGACGCCGGTCGAACCCAGGAAAACTGCGGCTTTCCGTAGCCCCAGCGCCTTCACAGCTCGGCGAACGTCCCTCCGCAGCCCCCGACGTTCACGTCCCCCGGCTCGCACAACGTGCCTTGTATTCAGGCAGGAATAACGCCCGGGACGACGTACAGGCAGCGCCCCGGATCAGCGGGCGCCGGCGCAAACAGGGTGGTCGGCATCACCGAAGTATGCCGCGCATTCGGAGCGCGAGATCTCGCCCATGCCCATGACGCGGTCGAGCACGTACTGGACGACGAGGGCGACTTCGTCCGCCGTCAGCAGCGCCAGGCGATTGATCTCGGGCGGCACGCCGTTCGGGCTGAGGTAGCCGTTGCAGATGCGCCGGGTATAGGCGACGTCGAGAAAAGCCGGCATGGGAGTCGTGGGCCGGCCGCAGCTGACAGTCTCGATCAGGAACGCGCGATCCTGGTAGATGCGGTGCAGGTTGGGACCTTTGGGGTGGTCGCCGTCATCGCCACCCTGCCCCAGCACGCCGTGGCACTCGGGGCAGCCGGCGGACTTCCACACCTGCAGGCCGGGATGCGCTTGCTGCGCGCGGGCCGGTGCCGCGATGGCGATGACGGCGACCAGAAATGCCGCGGCGGCGACGCGTGCACGCACGGGTGCGCTAGCGATGCACGGTGTTGTCCGGCATGGTTGCGCCGGTGAAGATCGTACCCATCTGGCTGGTATCGGCAAGCTTCGCCCCCAGCAGGCGGGCGCCGCTGAAGTCCGCGGCGGCGAGGTCGGCACCGGAGAGATCGGCGCCGTAGAGATCGCTGCCGCGCAAGCGCGCCTGGGACAGGTTGGCGCCGCGCAGGGCGACGTCCACCATGACCGCGCGCTCGGCGACCATGCCACGCAGGTTGGCTCGGAACATAACCGCCTGCGGCAGGAACGCGCCGTTGAGCGTCGCACCCGCCAGGCTGGCGTCGTTGAGGCGCGCCTCGCCGAGGTCCACCTGATCGAGGTTGGCGTTGGCGAGGTTGGCGAGCGCCAGGTTCACGCGTCCCATGCGCGCGTTGTGCAGGTCGGTGCCGGAGAAGTCGGCGCGCGACGCCTCGGCCTGGTAGAGCAGCGCGCCCGACAAGTCCGCTCCCTTCAGATTGGCGAATCCCAGGTTCGCGCGATTGAGGTTGGCGTTGCGCAGAGTCGCGCCCTCCAAGTTGGCGCGGCGCAGGTTGACTCGATGCAGCACAGCGCCTTCCAGGTTGGCGCCGGCGAGGTTCGCCTCGGCAAGATCGTGCCGGCGCAGGTCGGCGCCGACGAGGTCGCAGCCCGGACAATCCTTGCTCAAGCCGGACAGGAACGCGTCGCGGCGATCTCCGCCAGGCGGCAGCGCGGCGAGCGGCACGCGCGCGGCGGGCGGCGGCAACGGACCCGCCCGCAGCACCTCGAGCCGCGCCCAGCTCTCGAACTCGTTGTCGGTCGCTCGAAGAGTGCGCGGGTCCACCACCTGGTGGCCCGGCTTGTAGAAGAAGCGCGACTCGATGGTGATGCGCCGTCCCGCCGCCTCGAGCCGGCACAGCTCCTTGATATAGACGCCGTCGATCGGTGTCTCCCCGGCACCGGCAGGCTGATCGGCGCAGTGCTCAAGCCCGACGTCGTAGCGGGCCTTGAACGCGAGAGAGACCTCGTGCGCCGCGAGGCGCAGATCGGGATCGGCACGCGGATCGGTGAAAACGCGCAGGCCGGCAATGCGGCCGTCGCCGTCAACCAAGTACGAGAGGATCACAGGCTGGTCGAGCAGCGTCGTGGCGCTACGAATGGCCGGCATGCGCAGGGCGAGGCCGATGTATTCGCGAATGTCGTCGTAGATGAACCAAACCTCGCGCAACCCGCTTGCTTCGGGGGCGCAGCGCGCGAAGTCGGCAAACGAAGCAAGCGGCTGGCCCGCTGGGCCGCCGTTGGTGCCGCAGGACGGATCGACGAACTCGCCGGGGAGATCGGCTATGGGCGTGCCGAACGGAATGTCCCAAATGCGCGGCAGGCGTTGTTGCGCCGCCGCCGGCGCCGCGACCGCCAGTGCAATCGCGAGCGCTCCCCATGCCAGCCTACGTGCGCGCCACATGATGGCGGCATCATAGCAAGGGGGGGGGCCGTGCGGCTCCCCCACCTGCCCGCGCGTAACTACAAGCCGAAGACCACGATCTGCGAGTTGCGCTGCAGGATCGCCAGCTCTTGCATGTTGAGATCGTTGCGCAGCGCCGCGCCGACCGCGATGGCGACGTACTGCTTGCCATCGACGGCGAACGTGATCGGCGGTGCGTGAGCGACGGTGCCGACGTGGAAGGACCACAGCTCGGCCAGGGTGTCCTTGTCCACCGCCATGACCTTGCCATCCGCCTGGGCGGTAAAGATCAGGTCGCCGGCTGTGCCCAGGGCGCCCGAGTAGAACGGCCATGGATGCATGGACGCGTTGACTTGCTTGCCGGTCCGCACGTCGACGGAGACGATGCGGCCCTGCTGGCGGCCTATGCTGGTGGTGATCTGGCTCGGGAAGCTGCGTGTCTTGCCGAGCTCGACGTCCTGCTTGGGCGCCTGTGCGTTCTGCACCGTGTCGTAGCACCCGTCGGCGGCGGCGATGAATGCCACTTGCCGGCGCGCATCGTAGGTCGGCGGCATCAACGTCGGCGAGCCGATCCAGTTCGGACAGACGTTGAGGCCGGTCTCCGGCTTCAGCGCGAACACCGACTTGTTGGGCCCGTAGTTCTGCACCAGCAGATTGGAGTTGTACTCGAGTGGCTTGCCGGTCTTGGGGTCGATACCCTGGGTCCAATTCACGAAGGTAAACGGCTCGGCCTGGATGAAGTCGCCGTTGGCCCGGTCCCACTCGTAGAAGAAGCCGGTGCGGGTGAACTGACCGATGATCTTGCGCGTCTGCCCGTTGATGGTGACGTCGTACAGCATCGCCGGATTGACGTTGTCGCGGTCATGGGTGTCGTTCGGCACCACCTGGAAGAACCACTTCAGCTTGCCGCTGTCGACGTCGACCGCCACGAGGCTGGACGAGAACAGATTGTCGCCGGGCCGGAACTCGGGATCCGCCCACGGCTTCGCCTCGCCAGTGCCGAAGTAGTAGAGATTGGTCGCGGCGTCGTAGGTACCTTGCATCCACAGCACGGCGCCGCCCGTCTTCCACGCACCCCAGTCGCCGGCCCACGTCTCGTGGCCGACCTCGCCGGGGCCGGGGATTGTGTAGAAGCGCCAGCGGAACGCGCCGTCCGCCTGCGCGTATGCGCCCAGCCAGCCGCGCGAACCCTTCTGCGCGATCATCAGCTGGTCCTTGATCGCCATCGGCTGCACCGAGGGCGCGCCCGGCGACGTCTCGCTGGCCGGCGCCAGCAGGATGACTTCCCACACCATCTCGCCGGTGTTGGCGTCGACCTTGATCAGGCGCGGCTGCGCGCCGACGGTGTTGGTGTAGACATAGTTCCCGGCAAGCGCGACAGCGCCGCGCATCGCTCCCGCCGTGGCGAGCTTAGGGTCGTACATCCACACCGTTTGTCCGCGGTTGCCAGTGCGCACGTCGATCTTGAGGATCTGACCCCAGCCGTTGTGCACGTACATCATGCCTTCGTTGACCACCGGCACCGACTGCAGCGTGGGCGGGCTGGCGGTGGCATTGGTCGTGTTCATGCCGCCGAGCGAGTGCAGGTACTTGACGCGCAGATTGGCAACGTTCGAGCGGTTGATCTGCGCCAGGTTGGAGTGCATGTGCCCGGCGTACGAGCCCCACGGCAGCAGCCAGTTGTGGGCTTCGCCCTGGGCGTTCTGCAGCCGCTGTGGCGTGACCTCAAAGGCGCTTGCCGGCACGGCAACTCCCGCCAAGGCGGTTGTCGCCAGGGCGGCCAAGACAGTTGCGATGCGTTTCATGACGGAAAACCCTCCCCAGAGTTTCACCGCCCAGCCGCGCGCGCAGCGATGCCGCCGGCACGTCGCAGTGGGCAGCGCGACATCATAGGCAGCCACGCCCGGTGCCGGCAACGGGGCCTTCCTCTGTTGGAGAAGTGCAACACGCCACCGCAAGCGAGTCCGAAAGGCGCATCCTCAACCGGTTGTGGCCGGGCTGCACCCAGAGCCAGAAACGAAACGGGGGAGCCTTGCGGCTCCCCCGATGCGTAGCGCGTTGCGCTGATTAGAGTCCGAACACCACGATCTGGGCGTTGCGCTGCAGGATCAGCAGCTCCTGCGTGTTGAAGTCGTCGGGCCGGTATAGCGCGGCGCCGACGGCGATGGCGATGTACTGCTTGCCCTCCACCGCGTAGCTGATCGGGGGCGCCGCAATCGGCGTGCCGACGTGGAAAGACCACAGTTCGGCAAGCGTGTCCTTGTCGACGGCCATGACCTTGCCGTCGGCCTGCGCCGTGAACAGCAGGTCACCGGCCGTGCCCAGCGTGCCCGAGTAAAGCGGCCACGGATGGAGCGACTCCGCCACCTGCTTGCCGGTACGCACGTCCACCGAGACGATGCGGCCCTGCTGGCGGCCGATGCTGCGCAACGTGACTGCTGGGAAGCTGCGGTTGGCGCCCTCGTTGACATTGGTCTTGGCGGCGATCTCGCGCTGCTCGGTGTCGAAGCAGCCGGTGGCCGCGCCAACGAACGCCATCTGGCGGCGCGCGTCGTAGGTCGGCGGCATCAAGGTGGGCGAGCCGACCCAGTTGGGGCAGACGTTCTGGGAGGTGGTGAAGTCCAAGGGCTTCACCGACTTGCCCGGGCCGTAATTCTGCACGAGTACGTTCGGGTTGTACTCGAGTGGCTTGCCGGTCTTGGGATCGATGCCGCGCGTCCAGTTCACGAACGTGTACGGCTCGGCCTGGATGAAGCCACCGCTGGCGCGGTCCCACTCGTAGAAGAAGCCGCCGCGCGTGAACTGGGCGACGACCTTGCGTTGCTGGCCGCCGATGGTGGTGTCGATCAGCATGCGCGGGCTGATGACGTCGCGGTCGCCCCAGAGCAGCAGGGTCGGGCAGCGCACGTTGAGGAGCTCGGCCGTGAGGTCGGCGGTCGCGTCCGCCATCCACGCCGCCGCGCGCGGGAACTGACGGCGGTAGTCGGGGCGCCAGTCGTAGGCCACCGCCCGCATCGCGTCGACGCCGCCCGACGTCGCAACGAGCACCAGGCGGCGCACCTTGGCAGGGTTGCACAAGGCAATGGACACCGCCACGACGCCGCCCATGGACTGGGCTAGCACGTCGGCACCGGCGCCGAGCGAGCGCTCCGCCAACGAAATCAGATCCGCGAAGGACTGCACCGCCGGGTCCGGCGGCTGCGCGGCTACGCCCGGCCAGGCGACGTAAAGCTTCTCCCACTGGGCCGGCAGCCGATCGCCGACCGGGCGCCAAAAGGCGGGGTCCGCCGAGGCTCCGGGCAGGAACAGAAGTCGGCGCGCGGTTGTCATGACGGCGCCAGCAGTCTAGAGCGTCGGCGGCGACGACGCAGGAGGACCGCGATGGCCGCACCGGGACGCTACCGGCACTACAAGGGCAACGAGTACCAGGTCATCGGCGACGCCACCCACAGCGAGACGGGCGAGCGGTTCGTCGTCTATCGCCCGCTGTACGGCGCCGGCGACCTATGGGTGCGGCCCAAGGCCATGTTCGAGGAGAACGTGGTCGTCGACGGGCGTACCGTTCCGCGCTTCGAGCGCGTCGGCTGAAGCGCCCGCCGGAAGGCCCGTTACGGCGCTTTCGAGAGCTTGAGGATGGTGACGACCGCGCCTTCGCGCGAGGCCTCGAAGGTCACCTGGTCGCCGACCTTCACCTGCTGCAGCATCGCCGGATCGGCGATGCGGAACAGCATGTTCATGCCGGTCGCCATGTTGAGCTCGGGGATCGGCTCATGGCGGATGCCGAGCCGTCCGGTGGCCTCGTCGATACGGGTGACTTCGCCCTTCCCGGTAGCCTTGAGAACGCCGGCCGCGGGCGCCACGCCGGCAGGGGCTGCGGCCGGCGCCTGCCCGCCCATGTTCATGCCGCCGCCCATATCCATGCCGCCCATCTGGGCTTGGGCCGCTCCAGTGAGCAGAAGAGCGGCCGCGAACAGAGACAATCGGACCACGAGTCCTCCCTATCGAACGTTGATGAGGCCGGTGAGCCCGGCTTCGCGGCGGCCGGGCGCGACGTCAGCGAACTCGAAGGAGCCAGCACGCGTGAAGTGCCACACGAGTTCACCCCGCTCGGTTGGCATGACCCAGGCCCAGTTAGCCTCGCTGCGCCAAAAGTCCGGTCTGTCTTTCAAATCGGTCACGTAACGCTGAATCTCTTGCGGCGTCGCGATCACGAACGCGTGGGGAAAATCGCCCGAGTTCTTGATGACGATGCGAACTTGCTCGCCGAGCCGGACGTTAAAGACGTAGGGGTCGAACCACATGCGGCCGTCATGGAGCTCGCGAATCTCGACCTCGATGGTGCGCATGTTGGCGCGGGGATCGCCGGGACGGCCCCACGCCGT